>Ga0137369_10008172_pt1 | contig 10441 bp, 4 predicted proteins | sample SagtaG_12_FD_104918 | JGI IMG/M metagenome (GOLD analysis project Ga0137369, IMG submission 104918) | Vadose zone soil microbial communities from Sagehorn Ranch, Mendocino, California, USA - Sage1_L_113_16 metaG | ecosystem: Environmental > Terrestrial > Soil > Vadose zone | place: USA... | reverse complement strand
CGAGTGCGAAGAAGCCGCGCTCGCGGGCCGCCGCATCCTGCGGCGGCGACTCGCAGAGGCCCCACGCTTCGGCGGCGCTCTCGCCCAGCGCCATCTGCCAGCGCGTGCACAAGCTCGTTTCGACGCACCAGGCGCAGGTGGCGCCGTGACGCCCCGCAGCCACCGAGCCCATGGTGTCCGCGGGCACTTGGCCCCTTCCGGGTTGAACGGACGGATCGACGTCGACGATCCAGCCCTCCGGCTGTTCGCACGGACATGCGTCGGTGCCGGGTCCGCACAGCTGGCGACACGAGCCAAGACCGCGCGCGGCGTCTTCGACTCCAGGATGTGACGCCGCCCGCACCCGGTCCGCTTCGCACGCATCCTTCGACGTGAACATGTTCGGCCGCGCGGTGTCCTGTCCGGCAGGGGGCTCGGTGGGAAGCCACGACCGCGGTTGGACGCAGTCTCCTTGCAGTTGAGGACAGGCCGCCTGAGGCGCCGCACCGCACGAGGGCGCGAGTAGGGCAGGACACTCGGGCACGTCAGGGACTGCTCCGATCACCGGCCGGACCTCGGTGCCGCCGCCCGCGACACCACACTGCAGTTGACGCGCGGTCGCGGCTCGGGTGCCGAACCCGACGCCGACACCCGGCACGCTGCCGCCTGGTGCAGTGCCCGTTCCCGAGTCTGGAACCAGGCAACAACAACTCGTGTCGAGCACGTTGACGACTGCGGCTGCAACGTTTCGCGTACTGTTGGGCTCGGTGTCTTCGTCTCCCAGACCGAAGGCGCCATGTCCGAATTCGTGTTTCGCTATCTGAGCGACGTCGCTGCCGCTCGTGGCCGAAAACGTCCGGATGTTCGCGGCCTTGACGGCAGGCCCGGCGCAATCGCGGAAGACCGTTGCGAGATCGGCAGCGGGATCGATGGTTCCTTCCACACTGGCGCCGCTCGTCGGATGGCGGTGGAGAACGCCCACCGCTTCCATCGGCTGCAGCTGCCCGGGAAATGCGGCGTCGGCCGGCCAGGGATTCTGTCCGCACCTCGTGTCGAGGCCGGAGTAGAACGACGACGTAAATCCCGGTTTGCCGAACTGGTAGAACGCGAGCTGATCGTCGCGCCAACGGTAGACCGGATCGCGAAGGACGCCTTCATATACAGCCGTCTCGATGTCGGCTGAGAAATCGCCCTCGGGATAGAGAGGAGCACCGTTCGACGAACCGCTCTCGTCGCGCACGAACGCTGTCTGCACGCGGTAGGAGTCGGCGAGACTTGCCACTTTCTTGACGGGCTCGCGCAGAGTAATCAGGTCGTTCGGACCCGCCGATGCAGCGGCACGAAATCGATAAGTGGTGCGAGACTGGACTCGCGTACCGTTCTGCAGATCGATATTGCCGCCGTAGACATACTCGTCATCAGCCGCCCTCAGCGTGAACGTGCACGCGAAGGTGCCGTCGCCGGCCGCGTCACACGTTTTCAATTCGTTCGCGCCGTCGCTCTGCCGGACAAGCTGCGCAACTCCGCGCGAAACGGCGCCGTCAACGTCGCGAACATCCGGCTCGATGCGAACCGTGATCGCCTGGCCCGGTATCGCCCGAATCGGATGATGCGACACGAACACACGCGGCCGTTCGTGAGGGACGTAACTGAAATACGGAAGCGTGAACGCGAGCGGTGGACAGGCAACGATGCCCGCGGCCACGCCCACGAGCAACGCTGCCGTTCCAAGAAGAAGAGACCGACGACTCACAATGCGCCCAGTGGTTCGACCTTTTCTCGAGTGATCGCCGACGAAATTTCTGGCGGAGAGCAGAAGTTCTCACAAATCACGAAAGCGGTCAAACATCGTCATGGGTCTTTACGAATGAGGTGAACCGTCCTGCAAGTCGTCTGTCCCTTCAATCTGCCGCGGCCTGCGGCAAACCCGCGACTCCCGCTTGCTGCGGTGGTAGCATCTACCGTTCAATTCCGAGACCAGCCAGACATCACGCGGAGGCACGGCATGTGTACTCGCAGGACCTGGTGGTACCGTCTCGCGGTACTGCTGCTCGTTTGCAGCGGCGCAGAACGCGCCGCGTTTGCTCAGAACCCCACCTTTGCGCTCGAAGGAGTCGTAACCGATGCGCAACAGGCCGTCCTTCCCGGCGCGACGGTCACCATCCAGAACATCTCAACCGGCCTTACCCGCACGGTAATAACCGATGATGGCGGCCGGTACGTCGTGAGAGCGCTGCCACCGGAAGGTCGATACAAGGTTCAGGTCGATCTGCAGGGATTCGCCAGTGAAGTGCGTGAAGGTCTCACGTTCAACGCCGGCCAGCGTGTCGTGCTCAACTTCACGCTCAAGCTTTCCACGGTGCAGGAAACCATCACGGTTGCCGGCGACGCGCCAGTCGTGCAGACGACGTCCGCGGAAGTGACGAGCACAATCGATCGCACGTCCTTTGAAACATTGCCAGTCAAGGAACGCAATTACTTCCGCCTGCTGTCGCTCGACTCCAACGTCGTTCAGAGCCGTCCCGGCACGAACGCGGTGAACGTCGGCGGCGGCGAAGTGTGGAACTTCGGTACGTACGTCGATGGCACGAACAACCACTCGAAGTGGCTGACGTTGCAGCGCGCGCCGCAGTTGGGATCCGGCGGATTCGCGCTCGAAACAGTCAAGGAAGTGCAGCTCATCACGAATCAGTTCTCCGCCGAGTTCGGCGGCCACTCGGCGGGCGTGGCGAGCATGATCACCAAGAGTGGAACGAACGACGTCGCGGGGTCGGCGTTCGTGATGATTCGACCTGGCGACTGGGATGCCCGGCCGCCACTCTCTCCCGTCAAGGTGCCGTACAACCAACAGCAGTTTGGCGGCACTGCTGGCGGTCCGCTCGTCAGGGACAAGATCTTTTATTTCGGCAGCTACGAGCGCAGACGCGAGCGAAGCCAGGTCGTCGTCACGTCGCCCGAAGCGTTTGGACTGGTCGTTCCGACACCGGCCGATGAGCATCAGGGCCAGGTGAAAGGCGATTTCCATTTCTCGGCGAAGAACTCGCTGGGCGTGCGCTACAACATGGTGCGCTGGCGCAAAGACAATGAGAGCGGCGGCTTCAACCTGCCTGGCAGCGGCTTCATCTGGGACAACAACGTCGACACGCTGCACAGCACGTTCACCACGGTCGTGTCCGATCGCTTCCTCAACGAGGTGCGCGGCCAGTACTCCGAGTACACCGATCGGCGAGCGGCGAAATGCGACTGCGTGTCGATTCAACGCACCGCGTATTCGACGACGGGCGGTTACGACCAGGGGACGTGGGGCGTGCTTCCGGAGCGGACGTACGACATCTCTGATACCGCGTCGTTCTGGAGAGGCAGTCACAGCATCAAGACCGGGGCATCTCTCACCTACGACGTCACCAAGCAGCTGTTCGCTCCGCTTCAAAACGGCGTATACTTCTTCAGCGGCGCTCCGAACGTCGCGCCGACGCCGTTTCAGTATCGACAGGCGTTCGCGCTTCGACCCGAAGCGCGTTTGATGTACCCGAAGGCGTACGTGATCGGCACGTTCTTTCAGGATGACTGGCGTCTTCGACAGAACCTCACGCTCAATCTCGGGCTGCGCTACGACGTCGAGATCATCAAGGACATTCCCGACTGGCCGGCCGGGACCGACAAGAACAATCTCGATCCTCGTGTGGGATTCGCGTGGGATCCATCAGGCGATCAGAAGTGGGCGATCCGCGGAGGAGTCGGCGGCTTCACGCAGCAGCATCCGATTTTCACGATCGTGAAGGGCGGCGTCGGCGGCCGCAACGGTCTCGTCACGATTTCGTTGACCCCGGCGGACCCGCTCTTTCCGGCGTTTCCGAATGCGCTGCCAGGGTTCCCGCCGGGAGCGGTGCTTCCGCCGCGTGACATCCAGGAAATCTCACCCGACCTCGAGAACGAGCACGCGTGGGCCGGCAGCCTCGGGTTTCAGCGGCAGCTCGGGTCGCGAGCGAGCTTCTCGATCGACGCCAACATCAATCGCGGCGTGAAGCATGGCTTCCTGAACGTCAACCAGGCGGCGCCGATTCCGAAGGATGTGCTGATTGCCGCCAATGGCGCCACGGTGAGAACGGCCGCACAGGCGGACCTGACGCGTCCCATTCTGCCGGTGCCGAACGGTTTCCGCCGCATCGACATCCTGACGAACGAAGGACGTTCGTGGTATCAGGGCGTTCGCTTTTCCGGCGACTATCGAACGACGCCTTTGCGGTTGCGCGTTTCATACACCGTTTCGAAATCGGAAGATCGGCTGAACCACTGGTTCTCGCCTGAAGACAGCTCCGATCCAGAGCTCGATCGCGGGCCGACCGGCGCCGACACGCCGCACAATCTCGTGACAAGCGCAATCTGGACGATCCCGGGGAGCGGCCCGATCTTCAGCGGGTGGCGACTGAGCAGCGTGTCGCATTCACAGAGCGGCACCCCGTACTCGATCCGGTATGCAGGCGATCCAACGGGCTCCGGGCTGACGTCGGGCTGCAACTCGAGAGGCTGTCAGGCGAGCCGTCCCGGCGGGCGCAACACCGCGCGCGGCGAGTTCATTCATTACATCGATCTGTCACTCGCACGGACGTTCGCAGTCGGCGAAGACAAGGTCGAGTTCCGCGCCGACGCGTTCAATGCCTTCAACAACCAGAATCTGATTTCCGATGGCTATATAAACGTCGTCGGAAACCCGAACTTCGGCAAACACAGCGGCGGTTCTGCCGTCTTTCCAGGGCGACAGTTTCAGTTTGCGGCTACGTACAGGTTCTGAACGGCCACAGAATGTTGCGAAGTGGTGATTGGATGATGTCGCGATGTGATGTCGCGATGTGGTGATGTGTCGAGCTATGTGGTGAAGTGATGATGTTGGGACGCTAGGGCGACGGAGATGAAGCGGTCCCTCGTTATCGCAACGCTGGTCGCGAGTGTCGGGAGCGTTCTCGGAACGCTCCTTCATGCCCAGTCCAAACCCGTGCGTGTGCGGGTGCAGACCGAGCTTGGCGACATCGTCATTGAAGTCGATCCGGTCCGTGCACCCCGCACGACGGCGAATTTCCTTCGCTACGTCGACGCGGGGCATTACGACGGCGGCGAGTTTCATCGCACCGTGAAGATGGACAATCAGCCGGAAAGCACGATCAAGATCGAAGTGATTCAGGCAGGTGTCAATCCGAAGTACGCCAAGAACGGCTTTCCGCCCATCGCGCTCGAACGCACGAACGTCACCGGCATCACGCACAAGGACGGGACCGTCTCGATGGCGCGAGGCGCGCCGGACAGCGCCACCTCCGGCTGGTTCATCTGCATCAACGATCAACCCTCACTCGATTTCGGAGGCATGCGCAATCCCGACGGGCAGGGATTTGGCGCGTTTGGACGTGTGGTGTCCGGCATGGATGTCGTGCGGAAGATCCAGATGGCGCCTTCGTCGACGAATCGAACGACAAATACCGAAGCACAGCGCCTGACTCCACCGATCCAGATCGTCAAGGCCGCTCGCGTCCAGTAGCGGCGAGTTCCGCCCGCGGTCGCGGAAAACAGACGACGAACACCGCGGGAAAGGCAAATCGTTGAAACGAGCGGTTCTCGCGGCCATTGCCGTGATTGAAGAAGCAATCCGTCTCGAAGAAGCGCTGCGGATCGATCCGCGCCACGAAAACGCCCAGGCGAAATCTCGAAGCTCTCGGCCGGTAGCTGACGCCGGTCAGCAACGCGGCGCGAGCGAGGGCGGTCAGCCCCGCCTCACGCTGGCGTATGTTTAATGAAGTTGTGACTGAGTCAGCGTTGAGTAATGCCAAATGGAGCGTACCGTCTCGCTGGAGCAGCGGCACCGAGGCCACGCAAGCCTACACGACCACGTCGAGATCTGCTCGGCCGCCGTAGAGCGCGTCGACTACCGCGGTCATCGTTCGATTGGTACGATGAGGAAAGGTCAGCACGAACGGCAGAATCCACTTAGGGTTCCGCAGCAATAACTTCGGCACAAGCGCGGCGCTGACCGATCCTGTTTCCGTGCGCCATTCGTGCCAGCTCTTCGAGAGTGGAAACAGCCTGTGTACGGCGTTCCGCCTTTTCGATCGCCAAACGAACCAATCAAAGGCTTGATCCGGAATGAAGTCACAAAACGACAACTTAGAAACGGGTCGCCAGTACTGCGAAACTGCTCTTCGGCACAGGCGCCTAACGAGCATGTCGAGAGCCGAAGGCACGGTGTATGTGTGACCGCGGAACTGTTCCTTCTCGCCGGGAGCGAGCTTGTCGTATACGAGCGCTAGGGCCTTTTCTTGAAGCCAGTAAGGGGACGGTATGCCTGCAGGCTCTCGACCCGCATTCGCGCGGAGTACGCCATTGATCCATCGAGACCGCCTTCAACCGAAGTGCTGACGCGTTCGTGCAGGAGATATTGGCAACAGAACACTTTGTTTTGCCATGACGGGATACGTGCAGGATCGTGTAGCCGTGCGCGAGCAGAGCTTCGCAGAATGGAATCTGATACCCGAGTTCGTTGACGTTAGTCAACCAGTGTTCGACCAGTTTCTCGTACACGCCACGCCTCTCGCTTTTCATCCACGAGTTCTTTCATGCGCGCTCGCATTACTGGATCGGAATCGAGGCGGCCCATTTCTTTCTTGAACATCAACTCTCTGCTCGGATGAAGAATTATGGTTGGCATTTCCCAAGTACCATCGTCGTCAAAAACGAGCTCCATTTTGTCGATTGTTTCGATGAACATCTCCGCGGTGAAAGGACGCCCGCCGGCGTCAGTCGACGTGCTCGCCGCCGCGGTTTCGTCCCTCATTGTTTCTTGAAACATGGCACTCATCTTCCTTTCAAGTTGTTGTGACGCCTCCTCCAACATGTCGTAGATCGGTTGAGATTCTGGGGAGGCAGGGCGGCGGAACGCAACACCTTCTCGGGCCGGGGACGCTTACGCCTGCGTCCTCATCAGAACACCAGTCGCAGGCCCAGCTGAATTTGTCGCGGCGGGCCCGCGGAAAAGATCCTCCCGAAGTTTGGCGTCAACGCCGTGCGGTTCGGAATGTCGTAGTTGTCCCAGTTCAGCAGGTTGAAGGTCTCGATGCGCACCTGCAATTGACGACCGCCGCCGACGCCCGTGTTTTTCGTGAATGACAGGTCGACGTTCTTGTATCCGGGACCGCGCAGCGAGTTGCGGCCCGCGTTGCCGAAAGTGTACTGGGCCGGACGCGCGAACGCCGCGGGATTCACCCAGCAGTTCGGCGTGCGCGTCTCAGGACATCCGGGTCCCGGAGCATACGGATCGCCAATCAGATCCGGCCGATCCTGAAACTGCCCTGTGTTGCTGTTGTCGATTGCCATCACGGGCGTGAACGGCTGGCCCGTTTGCAACGTGACAATCGTGTTCGCCTGCCACCCGCCGATGAGACCGGCGACGATGCCAGTGGCGTCGGCTACAAAGCGCCGACCCGGCCCGAATGGCAGCGCATAGAGCGAACTGAAGACGAATCGATGCCGCACGTCGAAGACCGAGGGGCCCCGCTCGGCCGCGAGATCGCGGCTGTTCTGAGGCACGCCGGAATCGGCGAAGCCCCCGCTGCCCGATGCATCGTCGATGGATTGCGACAGCGTGTACGAAGCGAGGAACGAGTATCCGTTTGCGAAGCGCTTCTCCAGCCGCGCCTCGAGGCCGTCGTACTTCGACGAGGCGAGCGACATCACCGTGTTCATGTTGCCGTATTGCGGAAACTGCCGCCGGGTCTGCACGGCTCCGGGGCCGGGAGCAGGCTGGTTGAAGTTAACGGTGCGGAACAGCCGTCCGCCGCGTGTACCGACGTAGCCGACGTCGGCGACGAGATTCGACGCCACTTCGTGCTGGACGTTGGCGCTGAACTGCTGCACGCGTCCTTCGCGATAGTTCGTGTCGAACGCGCTCAGGTTCGGCGTGACGATGGCGAGGTTGGCGAACGCGTTGGCGAGCGTGACCGATCGACCATCGCCGAGCGCGAGGTCGCTCCTGAAGAACGGCGGGTTCAGCCGCAGATTGAGCGTTTGGTTGATTAGTGTCACCTCGTAGAAGAGCCCATAGCCGCCGCGAACTGCCCATCGACCGTTGCCCTTCACATCCCACGCGATGCCGGCGCGCGGCGCGATGTCGGTCCGATCGGGCGTGTACATCGAACGCGTCGCGCCGTTCTGACCGGCGATGAGCGCCTGCCCCGCGGCGAAGTCGAAGCTGGTGAGGCGATCCTGTTTCTCGTAGGTCGGCGTCGTGTATTCATACCGCAGGCCGACATTCAGCGTCAGCCGGTCGCGCACGCGCCAGTCGTCCTGGGCGAAGCCGCTCATCGCGCGCGACACGAACGCGAACTGCGTGTCGCCGTCGCGCCCCAACCCGCGCTGCGCCTGCGTCGGATATCCAAGCAGGAGATCTGCGAGCGGATCGCCGGTGTAGCGTCCGGTGAATGTGTACGATCCACGCGCGATCGAATCGAAGATGAAGTCCGACTGGAAGGACTTGAAGTCGCCGCCGATCTTCACCGTCTGATTGCCGCGCACCCACGTGACGGTGGTCGACGCGCTGTACGTGTCGAACGGCCCTTTCTGCGGGAGGTTCGTCGCCGAACCGAGGTTTTCGTACACGCCCCCCATGTTCAGCAGGGGGAACCCGAAATCGAGCGACTTGCGCGAGAGACCAGTCAAGCCGAGCCGCCCGGCGACGTCCTCGGTGTAGTCCTGCTGCAGGTAATCGAGCTTCCAGCGATTGAAGCCGAAGCGGAATTCGCCGAGGAGGTTGTTCGTGAAGGTATGGGTATCGGCGACGCCCGCGGTGATGAAGCGCGTCGCGCCCTGGAGGCGGCCGAATCCTGGAATCGCCGTCGTGCGCGAAAAGAGGTTCACCGGTTGGACTTCATGGATGTTCTCGAAGTTGTAGCGCACGAGCAGCCGGTTGTTGTGCGAGACCGTCTGATCCACTCGCGCTATCAGCGTGTCGTCGTCCAGCGCGTCGATCGGATTCGAGATGAAATTGCGGTTCGGATCTGCGGCGTTCGGCGCCGGGTATGCAGCAGCCAGGCCGCGGCCGATCGGATCGAGCCGCGCGTTCGGAATGATGTTATCGGGGAACGGCTGTCCCGTGAGCGGATCGACAATCGGCGTCGTCAGCCGAGAGAAGTCGCCGTTGATCATCTGGGGTAGCGGCACCTTCGCGGTGAACGTGCCCGCCTGCCGGGACCGCAGACCCTCGTAGCCGACGAAGAAGAACGTACGATCGCGCACGATGCGGCCGCCGACGTCGATCCCGTACTGGTTGCGGCGGAAAAGCGGAATCTCACCGGGCGGATCGAAGACGTTCTTCGCGTCGAGCGCGCTGTTGCGGAAGAACTCGTACGCGTCGCCGTGCAGCGTGTTTGCGCCCGAGCGGGTGATCACGTTGATCTGCGCGCCGGCGGTGCGCCCGAATTCGGCGGAATAGGTCGGCGACATCACACGGAACTCCTGCACTGAGTACGTCGGAGGATTGACGATCAGCTGTCCGATCGCCTGCGTCGTGTTGTCGATGCCGTCGAGCCAGAAGAAGTTCGACGACTCGCGCATGCCGTGGACGTTGATCGCGCCCCCCTGGGTCTGCAGGGTCGTGCCTTTCGTGGACGGCAGCGTGCCGGGCACGAGCAGGTTCAGTTGCAGGAAGTTGCGGCCGTTGAGCGGCAACTCTGTCGTCTCTCTCGCGGTGACCACGGTGCCAACGGTCGCGGTGTTGGTTTGCACCATCGGGAGTTCGCCGGTCACGACGATCTGCTCGCTCATCTGTCCGAGATCGAGCGTGAAGTCGGCGCGCTGCTGCTGGTTCACCTGCAGTGTGATCGGCTCGCGCACGGCGCGTTTGAACCCCTGCATCTCCACGCTGATGCGATACGTGCCGGGCGGCAGAAGCGGCACGTTGTAGTGGCCCTGGCTGTCGGTCGTTGCCGTCCACTGCTGGCCGGTGTCGATGTTGGTGATGGTGACGGTCGCACCGGGCAGTACGCCCCCATTCGTGTCGGTGAGGGTGCCGAGCGCGGTGGCCGTGAATGCCTGGCCGTGCGCGATGGGCGCGCTGAAACAAATCGCGAGCAACGCCGCGAGAACCGTGATGTGCAGCTTCACCTGGACCTCCGGTGTGCGAATGTTGTGGCCCTCGCGTCAGCCGCGCGCTCCGAACGACGCCGAGATCACCCTCTCGCCGTCGTCGGCTTCGCTCCATCGAGGGGCGGGCGCCGCTTGTGCCAATCGGTCGTCGACTCGTACGCGTGGCTGACGCGGAACAGCATCGCCTCGTCGAACGGCTTCGCGTAAAACTGGATCGTCAGCGGCAGCATCGGCGGTGCCTGCGTGAAGCCGCACGGGATGACGATTGCGGGGAGTCCCGTCATGTCGCCGATAAACGTCGTGCCGCCGCGGAACGGCGTGGATTTCGATCCCGGTT
>Ga0137369_10008167_pt1 | contig 10443 bp, 9 predicted proteins | sample SagtaG_12_FD_104918 | JGI IMG/M metagenome (GOLD analysis project Ga0137369, IMG submission 104918) | Vadose zone soil microbial communities from Sagehorn Ranch, Mendocino, California, USA - Sage1_L_113_16 metaG | ecosystem: Environmental > Terrestrial > Soil > Vadose zone | place: USA... | reverse complement strand
TCGGCGAGCGCGGCGTCCAGGACGTCTCGCGAGCCCGCGGCCGCCGCATCGACCATGGCGCCACGCATATCACCCACGGCGGTCCGGAGCCACGGCGGGACCGTTCGGTGGTTTCGGTAGCATGCCGTGGTCATGTACCTCGACGTGCACGACGAGAACCCGTTCGGGACGAACTGCTGGCTGCTCGGGGCCGAGGGGTCGGAGGAGGCCGTGATCGTCGACCCCGGGTTCGACGCGCCCCGGGTGCTGGCGAAGCTCGCGGCGGTCGGGCGCCGGCCGGTGGCGGTGCTTGCCACGCACGGGCACGGCGACCACGTCGCCGAGGCCGCGGCCACCGCCGGGGGCGAGCTGCCGGTCTACGTCCACGCGGCCGACGAGGCGGCGTTCACCGACCCGGTCGGCTGGGGCTCGGGATTCCCGGTGACGCCGCCGGTGCCGGCAGACCTGCGCACGCTGACAGACGGGCGGGTTCTCGAGTTCGCCGGGTTCTCGATCGAGGTGCAGCACACGCCCGGCCACACCCCGGGCAGCGTGTGCTTCGTCACCGACGCGTTCGTGCTCTCGGGGGACCTGGTCTTCCGGGGGACGATCGGGCGCTCGGATTTCCCGCACTCCGACCCCGAGGCCATGGTCGAGTCCCTGCGCCGGTTCCTGAAGCTCCCCGACCACCTCGACGTCTACCCCGGGCACATGGAGCGGACCACCGTCGGCCTGGAGCGGCGGACGAACCCGTTCCTGGCCGGCCTGGCGTGAGGCGCGGGTGAGCGCCGGGTTCGACCCGCCGCGCGGGACCGACGACCTCCTGCCGCCCGAGTCCGACCGGATCGAGGCGCTCGCCGCCGCGGCGGGCCACACCGCGCGCCTCTTCGGCTTCCGCCCGGTCGAGACGCCGTCGCTCGACCACACCGAGGTGTTCGCCCGGACCTCCGGGGAGAGCTCCGATGTGGTGACGAAGGAGATGTACACGTTCGAGGACCGCGCCGGTCGCTCGCTGACGCTGAAGCCGGAGGGGACCGCGTCGGTCGTCCGCGCGTATCTGAGGCATCGCCACGAGCTGCCGCTGCCGTTCCGCGGGTACTACGTCGAGCGGACCTGGCGCTACGGCCGACCGCAGTCGGGCCGGCTGCGGGAGTTCCGCCAGTTCGGCGTGGAGATCCTCGGCACCGACGCGCCGGAGGCCGACGTGGAGGTCATCGCGGTCGGGGACCGCTACCTGCGCGACCATGGCCTGGAACGGCTCGACCTGCGGCTGAACACGATCGGTGACGGGGCGTGCCGCCCGGCCTACCGCGACGCGCTGCTCGCCTACCTCCGCGACCACCGCGAGGAGCTGACCGACGAGCACCGCGACGGCTTCGAGCGCAACCCGCTGCGCGTCCTGGACTGCAAGGACGCGGGCTGCCGCGCGGTGGCGGGTGGCGCCCCGCTGATCACCGACTTCCTGTGCGAGCCGTGCGCCGCGCACCACGCCGCCGTGAAGGCCGGGCTCGACGCGTGGAGCATCGGTTACACGGAGGACCCGCGCCTCGTGCGCGGGCTCGATTACTACACGCGGACGGCGTTCGAGTTCGAGAGCGACGTGCTGTCGGAGGCGCAGGCCACCGTCTGCGGGGGCGGGCGCTACGACGGGCTGGCCGAGGTCCTCGGCGGCGACCGCACGCCGGGCGTGGGCTTCGGGATGGGCCTGGAGCGGGTGCTGATGGCGATGGGGAAGGAGGGCGTCCCGCTGCCGGTCGCCCGCGGCGCCGCGTGCTACGTGGTCGCCGTGGGGCGGGGGCGCGAGGCGGCCTGGACGCTCGTCCGCGCGCTGCGGGCCGCCGGCGTCGCGGCCGAGACGACCCTCGGCGAGCGCCCGCTGAAGGCGCAGCTGCGCGCGGCCGACCGGGCCGGCGCGGTCTATGCCGCCATCGTCGGCGACCGCGAGGCCGATGCCGGAGTGGTCACGATGCGCCGCCTGTCCGACGGCGAGCAGCAGGCGGTCCCGCGCGAGGAGGTGACGGCGTGGCTCGCCTCACGGGCCTGAGGACCCACACCTGCGGCGAGCTCCGTGCGTCGGACGCCGGCGGGCCGGCGATCCTGGCCGGGTGGGTGGCGCGCCGTCGCGACCACGGCGGGGTGATCTTCCTCGACCTGCGCGACCGCGACGGCCTGGTGCAGGTGGTCTTCCACCCCGAGGAGGCGCCCGAGGCCCACGCCGCGGCCGGCGCGGTGCGCAGCGAGTACGTCGTGCGGGTCGAGGGGGAGGTTCGCCCTCGCCCGGAGGGGACGGTGAACCCGAACCTGCCGACCGGCGAGGTGGAGCTCGCCGCGCGCACCCTCGAGGTCCTGTCGGCCTCGGAGACGCCGCCGTTCCCGGTGGAGGACGACATCGAGGTCGACGAGACGACCCGCCTGCAGTACCGCTACCTGGACCTGCGCCGCCCGCTGATGACCGACGTGCTGCGGACCCGCCATCGCATCCTCTCCTCGATCCGGGCCTTCTTCGACGAGCGCGGGTTCGTCGACGTCGAGACCCCGATGCTGACGAAGAACACGCCCGAGGGCGCACGCGACTTCCTGGTCCCCTCGCGCCTGCAGCGGGGGCGGTTCTACGCGCTGCCGCAGTCGCCACAGCTGTTCAAGCAGCTGCTGATGGTCGCCGGGCTGGAGCGCTACTACCAGATCGTGCGCTGCTTCCGCGACGAGGACCTGCGGGCCGACCGACACTGGGAGTTCACACAGCTCGACGTCGAGATGACGTTCCCCTCCGAGGAGGACGTCTACGACCTGATCGAGTCGATGTTCGCCCGCCTGTTCGCCGACGTCCTCGACGTGCGGATCCCGACGCCCTTCCCGCGCCTGCCGTACGACGAGGCGATGGCCCGCTTCGGCTCCGACAAGCCCGACACGCGCTACGGGATGGAGCTCGCCGACCTGACGGAGACCTTCCGGGGGAGCGGCTTCCGCGCGTTCGCCGAGACGGTCGCCGCCGGGGGGATGGTCAAGGGGTTCGCGGCGAGGGGAGCGGCCGGCTGGCCGCGCCGCGACCTCGACGGGCTGGTGCAGGAGGCCAAGGCCCGGGGCGCCGCCGGGCTGGTCTGGATCGCGCTCGAGGGGGAGGCGGCCCGCTCGCCGGTCGAGAAGCACCTCTCGCCCGACGAGGTGGCCGCGGTCCGGGCGACGACCGGGGCGAACGCCGGCGACCTGGCGCTGCTCGTCGCCGACGTTCCGGGACGGGTGGCCGTCGCGCTCGACGGGCTGCGCCGGCTGATGGCCGAGCGCCTCGGCCTGGTCCCCGCCGGCGCCTGGAACTTCCTGTGGGTGACCGAGATGCCGCTGTTCGAGTGGGGCGAGGAGGAGGGGAAGTGGGTGGCGATGCACCACCCGTTCACCTCGCCGGCCTCGGAGGACCTCGACCCGGCGACCGCCCGGGCGCGCGCCTACGACGTGGTGCTGAACGGGTACGAGCTGGGGGGCGGGTCGATCCGGATCCATCGCCCCGACGTGCAGCGGGCGGTGTTCGAGCTGCTCGGCCTCTCACGGCAGGAGGCGGAGGCCAAGTTCGGGTTCCTGCTCGAGGCGTTCCGCTACGGCGTGCCACCCCACGGCGGGATCGCCCTGGGCATGGACCGCGTGGTGATGCTCATGACCGGGCGCGAGAACATCCGCGACGTGATCGCCTTCCCGAAGACCGGCGCCGGCCTCGACCTGCTGACCGGCGCCCCCGCCGAGGCGAGCGAGGAGCAGATCCGCGAGCTCGGCATCGCCCTGCGCGGCGTGCCGCGCCGCGGTTGATCGCGTCCGGTCCCCGGGATAAAGTCGAGTCGGCGGCGTACCGCCTGGATCGCGGATTCGTTGTACCAGCTCATCGGATCCGGGAGCCCGGCGCCGGTCGTGGTGCAGCACCCCGAAGCGGGGTTCTCTGAAGCGGCCGGGAGGGCACCCACCTGCGTGTGCAGAAGGTTCCGAAGATGCGGTCCAGGGGTACGCCGCCCTCGTCGTCGAGCATGGTCGTACGGGAACGGGACTAGCGCGACGTGCCGTCCTCACGAGCGGGCGGCGCTGCGCTCCCGTCTCCGGTCTCCTCGCCCTGGCCGCTGGGCTCGTAGTAGCGGCGGCCCTCGAAGCGGACCGGGCGATACTCCTGCTCGACCTCGTGCCCGGGGGAGTCGTGCGGGTATCGGTAGCCCTTCCCGTGGCCGAGGCGCCTCGCGCCGGGGTAGTGCGCGTCGCGCAGGTGGCGCGGCACGGGGTCGGCCGACGCGGCGTCCTCGCGGGCCCGGCCGAGCGCGGCGATCACGCTGTTCGACTTCGGCGCGCGGGCCAGGTAGATCGCCGCCTCGGCCAGGTTCAGCTGCGCCTCGGGCAGGCCCACGTACTCGACCGCGTGGGCGGCGGCGGAGGCCACGAGCAGCGCCCGGGGGTCGGCCAGGCCGACGTCCTCCGACGCCAGGATGACCATCCGCCGGGCGATGAACCGTGCGTCCTCGCCGGCCTCCAGCATGCGGGCCAGCCAGAAGAGCGCGGCGTCCGGGTCGGAGCCGCGCAGGCTCTTGATGAACGCCGAGATCACGTCGTAGTGCGCGTCGCCCTGCCGGTCGTAGACGACGGCCTTCTGCTGGATGGCTTCCTCGGCCAGCGGAAGGTCCACCGCATCCCGTCCGGCCGCCCGCGCCGCCAGGACCGCCGCCTCGAGCCCCGTCAGCGCGACCCGGGCGTCGCCGCCCGCGACCTCGACCAGGTGCTCGAGCGCGTCGTGGGCGACCTTCACTCGCTCCTCGCCGAGCCCGCGCTCCGCGTCGGCGAGCGCACGTTCGAGCAGGGCGAGGACGTCGTCCGCCGCGAGCGGCTCCAGACGCAACAGCACCGTGCGCGACAGGAGCGGGGTGACGAGCGAGAAGTACGGGTTCTCCGTGGTGGCGCCGATGAACGTGACGGTCCCGTCCTCCACCGCCGGGAGCAACACGTCCTGCTGGGCCTTGCTCCAGCGGTGGACCTCGTCGATGAACAGCACGGTGGGGACGAGCGAGCCACGGGCCCGCTCCAGCACCTTGCGGGCGTCCGCCACGCCGGAGGACACCGCCGAGAGCTGGACGACCTCCCCGCCGACGGATGCGGCCAGCAGATAGGCCAGCGTGGTCTTGCCGCTCCCGGCAGGCCCCCACAGCACGAGTGAGGGCAGGCGGCCGGTGCCGGCGAGCGCGGTGAGCGGCGCGCCGGGGCCGAACAGGTGGCGCTGCCCGACGACCTCGTCGAACGAACGCGGGCGCATCCGCGCCGCCAGCGGCTCCCTGGTCACTGACGCGCAGCGTACCGGAGCGCGTGGGTTTGGCCTCGGGGGGCGCACGGGGGGGCGGAGCCCCCCGTGGCGGTATGCTCACGGGCCATGACGGAGCGTGCGCGCAGGACCCCGTCTATCTTCATCCGCAACTGGCGGGATTCGGACGACCCGTTCTGGACGAAGGTCGGCCAGTTCGTCACGAACCGGGCGCGCAAGCCCGGGAGGCTGTGCTGCGGCCACCCGGGTCAACCCGGGTGTTGAGAGGCCCGTCCGGACACGGGCCCCGGTCGGGGCCCGCACGACCACGGGGACGGGGATCTCTGAGAGGAGGGGAGCCGTGTCGGGAGGCGACTGGGCGCTGATCGTCGGGGCCGCGTTCTGGGCGCTGCTGGTGCTCTTCATCTCGCTCGTCCTGGTGAACGTGTTCCGGGTGCTCGAGAGCGTGAAGATGATGATCGACGGCGTCCGCACCGAGACGGTCCCGATGCTGTCCGAGGTGACCGAGTCGGTGAAGCGGGTCAATCGCGAGCTCGACCGCGTGGACGGCGTGCTGGTTTCGGCCGGCAAGATCTCGCGGTCCGTCGAGCGACTCTCGACGGTGGTCGAGAACACGGTGTCCAGCCCCCTGATCAAGGTGGCCGCCTTCTCCGCCGGCGCCGCGCGGGCGGTCCGGCGGCTGCGAGGAGAGAAGTGAGGCGCCTGTTCACGCTCGCCGTCGGCATCGGCGCCGGGGCCGCGGTGGCGATCGTCGTCACCCGCTGGGCCCGGCGCAAGCGCGAAGCCGTGACGGCGAAGGCGATCGTCGGCCGGGCCTCCGAAGGGGCACGCGACCTCGCCGCTCTCTTCCGCTCGGCGATCGACGAGGGCCGCAAGGCGATGGCCGCCCGCGAGGCCGAGATCCGCGCGCTGCTGCCCGAGTAGGCCCATCCCGCTCCCGTAGACTCGCGCCGTGGAGAGCGCGGCGATCCGGGACGCCTTCCTGCGGTTCTTCGAGGAGCGCGGGCACACTCGGGTGCCCTCTTCGTCGCTGATCCCCAACGACCCGACGCTCCTGCTGACCACCGCGGGGATGGTGCAGTTCAAGCCGTACTTCCTCGGCGAGCAGGAACCGCCCTGGCCGCGGGCCACGTCCGTGCAGAAGGTGTTCCGCACCACCGACATCGAGAACGTCGGGCGGACGATCCGCCACAACACGTTCTTCGAGATGCTCGGGAACTTCAGCTTCGGCGACTACTTCAAGGAGGGGGCGATCGCCCACGCCTGGGACCTGGTGACCGAGGTCTACGGCCTCGACCCCGACAGCCTGTGGGCAACCGTGTTCGAGCAGGACGAAGAGTCCGAGGCGCTCTGGGGAGCGTACCTGCCGGCCGCCCGGATCGTCCGCCGCGGCACGGCCGACAACTACTGGTCGATGGGGGTGGCCGGGCCGTGCGGATGGTGCTCGGAGATCTACGTGGACCGCGGGCCGGAGTTCGGGCCGGAGGGAGGCCCGGCGGTCGACGAGGAGCGGTTCCTCGAGATCTGGAACCTCGTGTTCATGCAGTTCCTCCGGGACGACGACGACAACATCGTCGGCCCTCTGCCGAGGACCGGGGTGGACACCGGCTCGGGCCTCGAGCGCGTCGCGATCGTGCTGCAGAAGGCCCCCTCGATCTACGAGACCGACCTGCTGGCGCCGGTGCTCGAGGTGGCCCAGTCGGTGACCGGCCGGACGTACGGGCGCGACCACCGCGACGACGTCTCGCTGCGTATCCTCGCCGAGCACGGCCGGGCCACGACGTTCCTGATCGCCGACGGCGTGCTGCCGTCGAACGAGGGGCGCGGCTACGTGCTGCGGCGCATGCTCCGCCGCGTGGTCACCCACGCGCGCCGCCTCGGCGTCGAGACCACGGTCACCGTCCCGCTCGCCGAGCGGACGATCGAGCTGATGGGCGATCACTATCCCGAGCTCGCCGAGAACCGTGCGTTCGTCCTGCAGGTCGCGGCGACCGAAGAGGAGCGCTTCGCCCGGACCCTGCGCCAGGGGCTGGTGGTCTTCGAGGATGAGCGGGCCCGGCTGGACGACCGGACGACGCTCCCGGGCGAGGCGGCGTTCCGCCTGCACGACACCTACGGCTTCCCGCTCGAGCTGACCCTTGAGCTGGCCGAGGAGGCGGGTCTCGCGGTCGACCGCGACGGGTTCGCCGAGCTGATGGAGCGTCAGCGCGCGCAGGCCCGCGGGGCGCTCGAACGGCGGCGTGAGGACGTGGATGCCGCGCTGGCGCCGCTGTCGGCGGGACTGGGGCCGACCCGCGCGCTGGCCTACGAGGCCACCGAGGCCGAGGGCACGCTGCAGGCGATCCTGCGCGGCCCCGAGGCCGTCGAGATGGCCGGCGAGGGCGAGGCGGTGCACGTGGTGCTCGACCGGACGCCGTTCTACGCGGAGGGCGGCGGCCAGGTGGGGGACGCCGGAACGATCGTCACCGACACCGGGAGGCTGGAGGTCGAGGACACTCGGCCGGGCCCGGGCGGAGTGATCGTCCACCGTGCCCGCGTCGCGGCCGGCGAGGTGCTCGCCGGACAAGCGGCTCGAGCCGAGGTGGACCGGCCCCGGCGCGAGGCGACGATGCGCTCGCACACCGCCACCCACGTGCTGCACTGGACGCTGCGCCACCTGCTGGGCGAGCATGCCCGGCAGGCGGGGTCGCTCGTGGCGCCCGGGCGTCTGCGCTTCGACTTCACGCACTTCGCGGGCCTCTCGCCGGAGGAGCTCGAGGCCGCCGAGCTGGAGGCCAACCGACGGCTGGCCGAGGACGCGCCGGTCCGGCCGTACGAGACCACGTACGAGTACGCGCGGGGCCGCGGCGCCATCGCGCTGTTCGGCGAGAAGTACGGCGACGTGGTCCGCGTGGTCGAGATCGGCGACTGGTCGATCGAGCTGTGCGGCGGCACCCACGTCGCGCGGACCGGGAACGTCGCGATGCTCCGGCTGCTGCACGAGTCGAGCGTCGGCTCAGGGCTGCGGCGGGTCGAGGCCGTGGTCGGGCCCGACGCGATCGCCCACGTCAACCAGGAGCGGCGCCTGCTGGAGGAGGTGGTCGAGGCCCTCGGTGGCGGCGACCCCGCCCAGGCGCCGGAGCGGATCCGGCGGACCATGGACCGGCTCAAGGACCTGGAGAACGAGCTCGGCCGGCTGCGCGCCGAGCAGCGCGGGGCCGAGCAGGCGTCGCTGCTCGAGGGGGCCGTGGACGTCGCCGGGACCGCGCTGGTGGTCGCCGACGTGCCGGCGGACGCCGACGAGCTCCGGCAGCGGGCGCTCGCACTACGCGACGCCCTGGCCGGTAAGCCCGCCGCGATCGTGCTCGGCCATGCCGACGACCGGCGCGCGCTGCTGGTGGCGTCGGTGACCGACGCGCTGCGGGACCTGCGGGTGACCGCCCCGGCCCTGCTGGCGGAGGCCGCCACACGGGTCGGAGGGGGCGCGGGCGGGAAGGATCACCTGGCCTTCGCCGGGGGCGGGAAGCCAGGCGAGCTGGCCGCGGCCCTCGCCTCGATCCCCGACCGCCTGGCCGGGCTCCTGGCCGGCGCCTGATCCGATGGCAGATGCACCGGGGCGGGCCCTCGGGCTCGACCTGGGGGCCGCCCGGATCGGCGTCGCCATCTCCGACGAGCGGCGCCGCGTCGCGGTGCCCTACGGAACGGTCCCGGCCGGCGCTCCGCAGGACCTCAAGGCGGTCGTGGCGCTCGTCGCCGAGCACGGGGTGGCGGTGGTGGTGGTCGGGTACCCCATCGGCCTGTCCGGCGAGCCCGGGGCGGCCGCGCGCGCGGCCGAGACGTTCGCCGGCGCCCTGCGCCAGGTTCTGGGTGTCCCCGTGGAGCTGCACGACGAGCGATTGACCACCGTCGAGGCCGAACGGGGCCTGCGCGCGGCCGGCGCGCGGGGCGCCGCCCGGCGCCGGGCGGTCGACGCCTCGGCGGCGACGATCATGCTGCAGGCGTACCTGGACGGGAGCCGGCCCGGGGAACCGCCGCCCGCCGACCGGGACTGAGCACCTCCGAAGGCGCGGTTGCCCCACTATCCTGTGGCCTCGTGTTCGACCGCTCCCCCACGGGGTACGCCGTCCACGAACGCCCGCGCCGGGGCCATGGCACGGTGGTGCTCGCCTCGCTGGCGCTCGTCCTGGTGCTCGCCGTGGCCGGTCTCGGCGGGTTCTACGTCTGGGCCACCGGCGCCCCGGACGGCTCGGGGGAGGTGCACCTGACCATCGTGTCGGGCTCGACCACGGCCGAGGTTGCCGCGCTCCTGCGCGAGGAGGGGGTGATCCGCTCGCCGTTCATGTTCCGGCTCCTGGCCCGCTTCAACGGGGTCGGCGGCGCGATCGAGGCCGGCGCCTACACGCTGCCGAGCGACCGCCCGCTGGGGGAGGTGTTCGACCTGCTGGAGGCCGGCCCGGAGCCGATCCCCACCGTCGGGGTCACGTTCCCGGAGGGCTGGGAGCTCCGTCAGGTCGCGGCGCGGGCCGCCGCGGTCCTGGGCATCGACCGAAGGGCGTTCATGGAGCTCACCACGAGCGGGCAGCTGACGCTCCCGCCGTTCCTGAGGAAGGGGGCCTCCACGGTGGAGGGGTTCCTGTTCCCGAAGACCTACGAGTTCTTCGAGAACCCGTCCGAGCAGGAGGTTGCCCGGACGCTGCTCGACCAGTTCGAGATCGACACCGCTCGGCTGCCCTGGAAGAACGCGGCCGACCTGGGGGTCTCGGAGTACGAGATCGTTGTGATCGCCTCGCTGATCGAGCGCGAGGCCAAGGTGCCGGAGGACCGCGGCAAGATCGCCCGGGTGATCTACAACCGCCTGACGGCCGGCATGCGCCTGGAGATCGACGCCACGATCCAGTACGCGATCGGCGAGCGCCGCCGGATCACGAACGCCGACAAGGAGGTCGACAGCCCGTACAACACCTACCTCCACGACGGGCTGCCGCCCACGCCGATCGCCAACCCGGGGCTGCCCTCGATCCGCGCCGCGCTGAAGCCGACCCCCGGGGCGTGGCTCTACTACCTGACGGTGGACGACTCCGGCCGCCACCAGTTCTTCGAGACGTACGAGGAGTTCCTCCGCGCCCTCCAGCGGCGAGGTGGCTGAGCGATCCGGCCCGCCCGGGCCGTCGGCGCGGGCGAAGGTCTGCGGCGTGGCCGGCTGGCCC
>Ga0137369_10008160_pt1 | contig 10446 bp, 5 predicted proteins | sample SagtaG_12_FD_104918 | JGI IMG/M metagenome (GOLD analysis project Ga0137369, IMG submission 104918) | Vadose zone soil microbial communities from Sagehorn Ranch, Mendocino, California, USA - Sage1_L_113_16 metaG | ecosystem: Environmental > Terrestrial > Soil > Vadose zone | place: USA... | reverse complement strand
ATTTTTATACGATTTTTTGAGCAACTAGCGCGAAAGCCGTTGCGCTAACGCGCATCCGTTTTCTTGCTTGATTTTTATACGATTTTCTGACTGTCCAACTAAGTAGAAAAGGACAGACGAGTGGGCGTGACAGACCAGCACTCTAACCAACTGAGCTATTTCCCCAACTTGAAATTGCTAAAAACAGCAGTTCTAGAAGGGCCCGGCACAGCATAAACTCTTGTTTGAATGCCCCTTCATGTTATCTTATTCAATTGTGAGTTGACTGTTTCTCAACAGGGCATGATAGTGGTACTAACCCATTCAAAGAGCGTTTATCCCGCAACATCTGTCAAAGAAAGAACCGTTGTCCACCAAAAGGAGCTAGCAATCTCATGTACTCCGCTTCGCCCCTTGAATCACGTGCATATTCTTTTATCGCAGTCGATGAGGAAACGTTAGTAAAACTACATTTCAGTAATCCGTCTGGCCTTAACCTCTACGCAAGGAGATCTGACGTATAGACCTATGATTAGGTAACTACTTCTTCTTTTATTCGGAGTATCCAACGGAAAGTGGGCCTCTATCTACAGGTCATGGATACCTGGGCGCTAGAAAGGTTACCGAACCAGGGTTAAGTGAGGCTGTTCAAACTTCACGGCCTTCACTATCGGATGTATATGAGTAAAATCAGACATCAGTATCACAACCTAGCGCTATCCAGATCTTTCGTTGATCCAGGCGATTTTGGGAAGGACTCCGCATTCTCCCACAAAAGGCCAGGCCTTGAGTTTCTAGCCGACTCATATAAGTGAGGGTGTAAATTTAGTTTAGGTGACGTATCTTTCTCTCTGATGTTCTCTGTGGTCTCAAAGGATGATCAGTCGGATAGCGACATTGGTAAATAAAAAGAAGAAGTTTACACGCCGGGTGCATACTTCAGTGCCACTAATTAGCGACTTTTTATTGGCCCTTTACCTACACCATGTAGACCGTAGGATTACACAGAATCCCATTGGCGAGTTTCAGACAGCTAGGTTATTCAAGAAACTTTGAATACCAACTCCAATGCTTGGCTTGCTGAATCAGCATATGGATTACTTCATTGAATTTCTTGGCCCGAGCTCTTGTGATTGGTCCACTTGGCAGGTGGAGTGGATCCTTAGCAGGTTCATGTGTTCCTTGTTTACGTAGCTCTTCTGTTGGATCACGTAGCCCCTCCGTTGGATTACGTTGCTCTGCCCTTGGATTACTTGAGTCATTTCTTGGTTTACTTGGCTGCTCCGCAACATGTTGGTTACTTGATCCTTCGCTTTGTTTACTTGGGAGCCCAATACTTATAGGTTGGGAAAATGACCTTCCAAGGAAAATTTTCCTCCCACTGGACCGAAAAACCCATATATTCCCATGGGAATGGGTGGTGCTGAACAAGCAGGCAGGCCCAACGTTGTTTATCTCTACTGCAATCATGGTTAGGTAAAAAGAATTCCGCTGCTGCGGGTACGTGATTAGTTACAACCAACGGAAAGACTTATTTAAATAATAGGGAATTTCCTCATCCAGTCTACTCCTAGGACTACATCATATGCTCCCAACTCCATGGCCAACAAATCAAACTTCAATCGATATCCTTGCATCTCCCACTGTACACCAGAACACATCCCATACAATCGGCCCGAAGAGCATCAATGAGCAGGCCTACTAAATTGGCATAGAGATACATTAGCCGAGTTTGCTTACAACAACTGCTATCACTCTAGCATCGGAATGGCACCTTTTGAAGCACTCTACGGGAACCTTTGTCGTACCCCGATTTGTTGGGGTTGGCACGTACCGACCGACGGGGCCACAGAAGATGAAGGAGAGTGCCGAGAAGATTCAACTTATTCTAGATTAAAAGCAGCTCAGGACCAGGTACGCCGACCACGATATTTGGAGTTTGCAGTAGGTGATCATGCTTGACTTCGGCTTGAACCTACAAAGGGTGTGATGCGTTTTTGAGTGAAGGATTAGGTATAGCTGACCGATACATCGGACCTTTCTTGGCCCATATACCCCTAGCCCTTACTCCCTTGTTTCGGTGGTTGGTCTCTACCTTTTTATGTCTCTTGGCTAGTTTGTCTTCCTCTTCTTTATATGAGAATAAGTGGGCCAATCTGGCTTTGAACCGGATTGCTAGCCTAAAGCTAACAAAGAATTCCCGCCCCCTTGTAAATCCAATCTCGGAACTAAAGCTGAAAAGGATCGTGCAGTGGATGTGTCGGGTTCGAAACTTGCTCCCCCACGTCCTGAGTTATTGGCAGAAATTCTCGCTTAGCGCCCTGGGGAAGACTTATAGACTGCAGTGGGAGCTCGAAGGAAGCAGAAGCAAAACCTGCTTTCTTTCTGTCCCAACCTCCATGGGTTCCTCCCTGTATGACATAGTCCATTGGATTGGGGCAATGGTACGCACCTATGTTTGGTGTCCCCTCTCTCACTTCCTCGTCAGATCCTGGTCCCAAAGGGCAATACATTGAGTCGGAAAGACGGGCTTTCGTAAATTCCATTCTGTAGCCGAACTAGCCCCTGGATCAGCTCTCATAGTGGGGGAATCAGAGTCAAGTTAGGCGCAAAAGAGGGGGTTGACATCATTCGTCGTGATTGGATCAATCAGACTCCCCCACAGGAAATGCCAAGGGGCGCCCTTTCTCATTATCATCTACCGCCCATTTCTTCATCATCTGCTGCTGCCTTAAGTGCGTAAAGTAGGCTCAGCTTCTTTGGTTTCTAAATATCTTGTGGTAGCCGAAGGTAGTCCAGTCCGCTTGTTAGATTGAATTGAATCTTATATAACCTACGTAGCTAAAGATAAAATCATAATAGTCTAAGTGGACCTCTCAAAGGTATAAATAAGTAGACATTAGTCTTACAGGTTCGGTCTTTTTCTTTTTTTGTTATGATGCCCACATTTCATACTTCTCAATTCTTATTTATTCAAGGGTTCGTATGTACTGAGTGACTCTAGGTCTATTCAGATGCAGCTTCAAGAGAGCTTTATTCGGCCTTTGTATGACCGTCTTCCCTTCCTGTCTATCTCCCTTCGGTCAGGTAGTTCTGCTTCCGATGCCGGAGGAGCAGGGTGGGATAGAAGGGTAGTTTCTGAGTTCGAGATGTCTGAGCTTGGAGGTTCCGCTTCTCTAATGTGATAATAAAGCAACAAGCAACATCGCTCCCGTGCGCTCATCCCTTGCTTGTTCTTGAGCGCTAGTCATTCATCCCTAGCAGGGTTCTTGGGATATCTTGATTCTCTTTATGATGATGTAAGGGTCGGCAACAATGAATAAGGAATCGATCGGAAGTTCGCGCCAATCGATCTTCTGTAGGAGTAGGAGGTAGCGCGAATCCCCTCTTTCTTCGTTTAGAAGAGTGCTGGACCTCCACAACGTCAAACCATAGAACACAGCTCCTTTCGGTCGAACCCTAGGAAAGACGACTTTACCTTTTTCGTAGATAGTCTGAGTTCGAGCTACTGTAGTCTCCCCCGTTGACCTTCTTTTTTAGATAGAATCCTCAATGAGTGGAAAGGACTCCCAGACTTGCTCCGCAGTACGAGCCCCATACAGAGCCGCGCCCTTGTGATATGATAAGAAGAAAAGGGGCCAGGCCGCCCTCTTTTCTTTTCCGCACCAAGCCTTCTTGTAAAATCGGGTGTATAGCTCAGTTGGTAGAGCATTGGGCTTTTAACCTAATGGTCGCAGGTTCAAGTCCTGCTATACCCAAAAAAAACCACTCTTGTATTCGTAAGGATGCATAGTAGCCTTCAAAGAGCACTCTTTGGCCTTGAGACTCGCCCCTTTCTCATCAACATCTCGACTTCGCTCGTTGTTTGAGGTAAGTATAAAGGAGATCAGACTGGCTCGGTCATTGATAGGCCGGCCTTCTCCTTATTCATTGGATAGGGCGCGGGGGAAAGTCAAGTCAAGCACTAGTTAGTTGGGGTGGGACGCACCAAAGCAGCGTTCGTTGTACTAGCGCCTTATCTTTTTAAGCTAAACAGAGGCTCGAAAGACGGAGTACGTCCGAAGTCGTTGGCTGCCTTTTTGTAGTGCGCAAGTCAGAGTGAACTTCTTCTTCTGTTTTGCGAATCTACTAACGAGAACTGCCGTACAGTCCTATCTTTTCTTATTCTTAAGAAAGATCGTAGATGAACGTTTCGTTACCTAAGTAGTTGAGCAATTCATTCCAAGGTAAACAAAGAGGTATTTCCTTTTCTCGTTCAGTCCTTCTCTCCTTCCATCCCAGTAGGCCTATTCATGCTTTTTTGCTATCCATCTTGATCAAATAGAAGAAGGGGAAATTCAGACTAGGCAAAAGACCTAAAATAGTTAAAAAAAGATAAAACAACTTTCTTATTGTCAAGTAGTAAACCATAGTTCTCATCCTAGGAAACCATATCGATCATCGGTTCAGAGCTCCCAACTACGAAGCTCTTTTCTAGAGCGAGTCAACAATTCGTGGATCCATGGTTTGGATGAAGCTATGTACCCGGGTAGAGATGATTTGTCTCAAAGATGTTCCGCTCATCCAAGAATCTGAAACTTCATCTACATAAACTCATAAATAGCCCTTTCCTTTCTTTTCTTGACTTAAAAAGGTAATCAATCCTTTCTTTTCATCTTTTATCAAGTCTTCCTCTTCCTGATTGAGTCAATCAGGGATAGAAATTCGGATCAACTATGAGGAGTAGGGCAGCAGGGCAAGTGAATGAACTCTGTCCTAGGCATTTCCAATAAGTTCAGTGAAGTGAGGGATCTTCCTTTTTTGAGAGGGAAAATACACTACAAATGATATTCAATAATGGAAGGAATGAGTTGAAGATTTACTGGAATAAAAAAATACGAGACTTTTCTAGTCGTAGGTAGGGCTACCTATCTAGTTTCGTGCTTCGGGCGTACCAGATTCAATAGGCTAGGTTATAGCTGACAGATTTCTTTAAGAACTAGCCGCCTATAAGCCTCGCTAGTAGTATTCCTGCCCAGTGCCGGAGTAGTGACTCACAAGGTAAGTTCTCCTCGATGCATTTCCAACACTCTCTTTTTCTACGTACACTTTTTATTCCTCAGTAGGTAGGGACAACGTTCGAGATCTCATCCGACCGTCTATTTATCACTGATTGGGAGATTGGATTGGAATCCGAGGAGAACTGATTGGATGTCATGGAACGAATGGGGCACTACGTTGGTTACCCACTGCTAGCCTAGCGGAGATTTCTCTATTTGTTGAAAGTGGAAAGGAGTCATATTTGAATCGGAAAGTTGGGCTCGTTCACTCACACCTTTCTTTGATTATCGATGACTTGGCTTCTTGCTCAAGTAAGCACCCGGCATACCAATTCATTATCCTTGGGGCTCGCTCCTTCCTATCTACGTTATTCTTTCTTTGTTACTCTCGTAATGACGTTCCGAAAGAAATCAAGGTTACCAGGTCACAGCTCTGATTCTTCTTCCCTTATAGAACCTTCCCGAAAGAAATCAGTGGAAGTGGGTCCGCCCCTACAACTCATCAAATCTGCCTTCTTTTCTGTTCTGCGCTGTACATATTCTCAAGTTATGAGAAAGAATGGATTTGAATGCAATTTTTCATTCAAAAAATAAACGAATGAAGAATATTTTTACCTATTATATTATCTGATAAGCAATCAAAGCATTTGAACTGCTCAATGAACAATAAAGAAAGAGCTAAGGTAAAAAAGTATATGTGTTACTAATAGTAAACCAATTTCTTTTTGAGTTTGCTTTCAGCTGAACATGATGAACATGTTCTAACTAAAAATGAGGTGAGGCTTGATTAGGTGGCTTTGCAAGAACTAGGGAGGAACACAAGTTATGTACTTTAGGCTAAACATATGAATTTAGAAGATCAACTTTTCCAATTGGACATAAACAAAAGCAACCAATAATATATATATAAACTTCCATAATATTTTTTCTATGGTGAAGTAATTTCATCGATAACCACTAAACGATTAAGTAGCGATGTATGCAAAGCTAGACAACGAACATTTCATAATACACTCGTTCTGCATATCTTTAGGATAAAAGAAAAAACAGCGAATAAAAAAGTTTTCCTAAAAAAAAAAGATCAAGAAATCTATTTTGTATGGTTCTTATTTCGTTGAAAACGTTTCCATGAGACTTTCTTTCATTGAAGAAGTCCATGACTTGTTCTAGGTGATATGAGGTTGAACAGGCTTTAGAAAAAATGCAAAGAAGGGTACATAAGGGTGGAATAAAAAACAAAAAGATGACCCCTTCTTTCTTCCTGAGCATTACCGAAAAATATTCTTTCTTTATACGTTAGGTTGGGTTTCAGATGTATATCATTTATTATATGAAACCAAAAAGAAGAAATGACAAGAAAGTTGTATATAGATGGAGGATAAAATTGCGATGTGGAAAACAAGACAGGGGTTTTGTACAATGACACTGTACAACAATTTGGAAAAGGGATGTAGCGCAGCTTGGTAGCGCGTTTGTTTTGGGTACAAAATGTCACGGGTTCAAATCCTGTCATCCCTACCTATTACTTCTCCTATGGGCAGTAACGAGGGATCAATTGAGATCGATTCAAATTGGACAAAATTCAGAGTTTCATTTTTCTATATGCATGCGGTACAAAAATCATCCTTTTCTTTACTGCTTTATCTCCTGTCGTAAGAAAGCGCTCTTAGTTCAGTTCGGTAGAACGTGGGTCTCCAAAACCCAATGTCGTAGGTTCAAATCCTACAGAGCGTGATTCTGTTCTTGTTATGTCGAATCAAAAAAAAGAACTTAACAAAGTGGAATGTCCGACTACTGTTCTTAACCCAAATCAAAGAAAACAACAGAAATACTCGACCAGGAGAGGAGACCACTGACCAATCTGCGTCCATTTTCCCTTGCCTTTCCTTTACGGGTATGCCAGTTTTAGGGGACCTTATAGTAATAATAGTCTAATAGACCAACTAGAGGAGAGGAATCCTTCATGAATCGCCTTGCCTTGCTTAAAGAGGTTTATGAAAAACCGCCCGTGGAACTCTTGTTTTGTTTTGAGGAAGCAATGAACATTGTCTTTTTCCATTATCAATAAATGAGGAAGGAGGGGTGAGGTCCTCACTTGCGAGTGAGGCAAGGCTTTCTTTTATAATACATCCTACCCGATTTTGGTTGACGATTGCGTTCTATTCCAATTATTCACTAGTTTTTCTTGTCACTGTGGCGAGACCAGATGAGAGAGAGAACTATTTTCCATTTCCAGACAGACCCCGAGCCGAGGTTGGAACAATTCTTTATTTTGTTGTTGGTTCCTTCTTTCTTATTTAGAATAAGTGAGTCTCTTCCATTCGGTTCATTAGCTTTAGGAAAAATAGAAGCAGCGGAAATGCTCGCTTCTAAAAGGCTTAAAGGCTCTGATCAAGGCAATGAACATTTTTCACTTGGAAACTAATAAGAAAGGAATTCAAATCATAGTTCAATACAGACTTTTTATCCTTTAAGAAGGGTGAAACTTTCCTTCCAATACTTGTGCGCTTTACCCATCTCTACTGAACAAACCCACTACACATCGCTGGCAAAACCTACATCGAGTGGCAGGGTATGTGTGTAGGCCTTTTCAAGGACATTCGAAACAACATGTCGATAAATAGCTATAGAAAGTGGGGCTAGATCGAGAGTTCTGACCTTTTCGTGGGTGATGGTGATCTTTCAAACTCTTGTTTTTCTAGCGAAAGAACGCCCTTCTGAGCGATGATCTCCTACAAGCGAGTATAGTAAGGTTGACTTCAATTGAGACAGAAATGTCACTGGTCAGCTCCTTAGCGTGACAATTAACATCACTTTCTTATTACCTAAGAGATTAGATAAGGGAAGAAGGCAGGCCAAAGCTTATAGATTCGGAGATCGTACTTCTAACGCTTTGTCTGAGTCAGTCCTACGACCCCTTCCGGCTGAGACACGAATCCTAGCCTATCTGAGTCGCAGAATGAAGGGCTCTTCAGAAGGCGCCACCCAAGTCTCCTTTGAGACTTCGGAGTCAGGAATGATTTTTCCAAGGAAGGCGGATTTTCTTCGTTCCGCAGCACGAACAGGGTGTACAGAAGATCGATGTGCCATCTTTCTAACCACGTTCATTTGTTGTATGATCAGTAGGGAAGGGAGCCTTTGATAAAGGGACCCCCAACCAAGAAATCTACTGTCTCAGAGCGACAGTCAAGCTCGTATCGCGGAACTAGAACATTTCTTTGATTGATAGGTCAGATAGGAAGCAGGCAAGCAAACCAAGTTATAGGTTTGGAAGTTAGAACTCGGAAAGGTTGTCCTGTGACTACCTTTGAAGTCTTTGGGTAGGACATCAGGCTAAGGTCTTATGATGAGCCACGCGCATATGAGGTTTACTGCAGCCCTAAAGCTCTGTCCCCTATCCTACCACTAGATCTCCTATGCCGGAACATGAACAGAGAAAGCTGTGAGTGTAGTCTTAGGAACGAACCCGGGGTTGCTCTCGCAAAAAGATTGTACTAAAGAAAGCTAGAAAGCCCAATTCCAAGCAAGCAACCTCTGGTCCACGGGTCGGTGAACGAATGGGTTTTGGGAAATAGAGAACATGGACTCGATTGAACAAAGGTGGCACCGGAATGAATAGCCCACTTGTTTCGGGCAAGAATGAATGGGACTGATCGACTCGAGTTACCGAGCGACCTCCACTCTTCGACTCGAGCTTTCGCTTCTGCTTTTCTCTTTTTTTGATTTATTAGCTTTTTAGGGAAAGAAGAGGGTCTGAAATACAACTATGTCTACGAGTGCCGCGAATGAACCTTCGGTTCTTCCCAAGAACAAGGAGACACGAACTAAATAACTCGTATCAGGCTACGGGAATAGTGAACGGGAAGAAGGAACTAGTGAGGCTTTCGTTGGTCAAACAATATGCCCTCCTCACTTGAGGAGAGTGAAGGTCATGACTTATTGAAGCAGAACGTCAATTGGCCAAGAGAAGGGGAACTCCTTTCGTCGGTAACTATTGAATTGCCTATCTAACAGTGGAGCGAAGCGGAACGTTGAACGGGAAACTCGTGTCGTTGGTTATCCAATTTCCCTCCTTTCTGTTTCGACAAAGAAAACGTTTAGGTATCGGTAATAGGATTCCCACTATGATTTGAAGAAAAAGATAGATTCTATTCTTTAATAATCTAGAAATAATATATAGAATCAGGCTCCGTAATCAAGTGCTCGCTGTGAGAAGAAGATCTACAGGCATGTACCCATTTCTCCCTGCAAAATAAGTTTGAACCCGAGTGAGTATGGACCATACGCTCATCTTTCTTCTCAATCTACACCTCGTTCCGCGAGAGACCTATCCTCGTTTCGAAATAAAGGACCGTAGTGAGGATCGATCCCGGATAAGTGAGTCAGTGTAGGGACAGAGGCTGATGATTCTAAAGGTGATTTCAAACTACAAGATGACTTTATTTGAAAACGGAATCCAAATATCAACAAAAAGATGAATGGAAAGTCTTGTCGATATGAATTGATCTTCAACCCAATGACAATGCTTCGATTTCGATCTTGACTTCTTTCTTGGATGCCTGAAGTTTGTGTTCGCATTTCATCAAAGGAAAAGTGGGCTGTACCTACATGAAGAAAAGAGTTGCTCGTGTAAAAGCAATATCTTCTATTTGACTTATCTAGCCGTGTCTTGTCTTGCACATACTCGGCTCGGTGAATAGTTCATCTTCGATTGGCATGGTCCTTTGGATGTAAGAGATCTCGTTTGCTGGCCGGGCCCTTCCATGAGTTTAGATCTCTATGTATGAATCTCTTATGAAATCCCATACTTTTTCTCATTTCAGAACGATCAGCATACTGTGTGACTTCTGCGTGACAGTTCTTGCATTTCGTTTGTTGCTTTGCATGAACATTTAGATATTGGAAAGCGAACTCCCTTAATTAGGAATTTCATAGATAGAGAAGGACGGGAAAAAAGAGAGAGACTGACTAACTACCCGGATCAATGCTGATTGACGACTGAATAAATAGCCGGAAGCAACAACTGCACGAGAGAGAAAGAGCGAATCCAATTAAGGAAATGCAGTACCTGTTCTGTCGGAGCTAATCATGCAAAGCTAGCGTAGCGCCAGCCGTCGAAGTGAATGAATTCGAAAGAACGAAGAAGTAAGGAAATGAGACGACTCTTTCTTGAACAATTTCATAAGCAGATCTTCCCCTCCACACCAATCACGAGTTTTTTTTTATTCCTCTCGTATATCGTCGTCACGCCCTTAATGATAGGTTTTGAAAAAGATTTTTCATGTCATTCCCATTTAGGTTCGATTCGGATCCCTCTGTTGTTTCCCTTTCCTCCCGAACCTTTTCCTCGAAATGATAAAGAATCTGGTACACTCGAATTGTATTATTTAAGTGCTTATTGCTTGCCAAAAATCCTACTTCTACAATT
>Ga0137369_10008152_pt1 | contig 10452 bp, 9 predicted proteins | sample SagtaG_12_FD_104918 | JGI IMG/M metagenome (GOLD analysis project Ga0137369, IMG submission 104918) | Vadose zone soil microbial communities from Sagehorn Ranch, Mendocino, California, USA - Sage1_L_113_16 metaG | ecosystem: Environmental > Terrestrial > Soil > Vadose zone | place: USA... | reverse complement strand
TCGTAGAATCACTACGCTGGACCCTGACTTATCAAGCCTGAGCTAATGCCTGAGTGATTGAGCTGTGATGGCGCGAGCCAATCACAGCTTCATCGCGCGCAGGTCATTCAAAACAGCCGTCGGTTTCCAATCGTTGAATAAATAGATTTTCGCAATCTTGCCATCGGGTGAGATGATTGCCGTGATCAGTGAGTGCACGATCTGATCCGACTTCGCCTCGTACTGCAGGCCAAAAAACTTCGTGATCGCTTTCACTTCTTCCGCGGAGCCGGAAGCGAACTCCCAGTGCTCGAACTTTTCATCCGTATATTTTTCGGTGTAGGCCGCGCCGTAACTTCGCAGGACCGCCGGAGTATCATACTTGGAATCAAAGCTGACGCTTAGCAAATGCGTCTTTGCGTAAAGAGCCGGTTCTTTCTGAAGCGCCTGATCGATTTGCGCAAAGTTGCTGCTCATTAAAGGACAATAGTCCGGCAACGGGCAACGTGTATAAACGAATGTAATCAGTAAGGTTTTGCCGCGGAACTGTTTGATCGAGATCTTCTTCCCGCTCTGATTGATTAACGTAAAATCTGGCACCGCATCGCCCTCGTGCGGTAGCGCATTAATCTCGGCATCGCGCGGATCTGAGCTACCTTCCTTGCGAACCACGCGCACGTCTGCGAGAAACGATTCATGTCCATCGACAACCAGAGTTGCAGTAATCACATCGCCTTTTGCTAGGGTCCGAACCAAACTCGAATCCTTAAGTTTGAACGGCATCACCATCGCCGGCATGTACCCTTGGATCTCTGCGTGACTTACGACTAACTGCTGTTTGGTTTGTTCGACGGAAATGATCTTACCGGTCAGTGGGTAACGTTGTGAGGACGGACTATTCAAGCCGCCGCACTGGCTGGAAACGGCGCAAACGATTAAGAGAGCAAGCAGAGTGGTTCGTTTTAGCCTGGATTCACGGTTTCGGGAAATCATTGAGTCGCGATAACTCTCATTCAGTCATCAACCAGTTTTTAGTATAGCACCGGCTCCAGGCATGGACTTTGGAGGGCGGCGCGGAGAATGCCGCGATCGCCACCCTAAGCCAGCTTCTTCGTTTGTACGACCTGGTTTGATCTTGATTATGAAAAGAGACGGCTAAATTGCCGGCTCCATTTCCTGGCAGCAAGGTTGCTGACGTTAGATCCTATACTTCCTCTGGATCTCTTCCATTCGCTTTTTTCTTATATCAAGGTCTCTGTTTTCCGTGAGTAGCTGCTTTTGTACCTTGGTGAGAATTTCAAGAATCAGACTCTGACGAGGAAACTTGATTCTCTCATCTGTCACTCAAGGTGACATCAGCCTGACAGAGTTCGGGCCAACCCTCCAAAAAAACCCCTATTTCAAAGAGAAATCAATCCTGGCACTGAGGTTGCTCTGAAACGACGCGGCTCCGAACTTCGGCGCCGTTCCAGAAAGCCAGATTGACAGGTGGAAACGATGAAAGCTCAGGCCGTCGCCAACCGAAATCGAAAGTGGCATTCCGCCAGTGGCCGGTCGATCGTTGAGACGCTGATCGTGGTAACCATCGCAGCCATTCTTACTTCGGTGGCGCTGCCTCAAATGATGTCGGCTCGCCGGCTAATGCGGTCGGCCACGTTGCCACGCGAAGTCGCCACTCAGTTGCGCTTCACCAGGCAACAGGCGATGTCACAGCGGCAAGCGTTCACTTTTCAATACGACGACTCGACCAAGCAAATCACAATCTTCGATCATAATAACGTCGGCAATCCGACGACGTCATGCAATATGAGCGGCGCCACGGTGCTGGCCGCTTCGGGCTATCCGAATACCGCATGCACCACAACGCTAATGACCATTCCACTGACCGGCAGTGGCGGGCTGCCCGCCAGTGAAGTCTCATACGGTATTCCGAGCGGAATCAGCTCGTCTGCTCTAAGCGATACGACCACTTTGACTTCACTGAGTTCCAATAAGGTTTACGTAACGTTCCAATCAGACGGCACCGTCGTCGACACTAACGGCACCCCAACCAATCGCACACTATTCTTCTACAACAACCAAGTTGCCACCCAGACGGCTGCCGCCATCTCCGTTCTCGGGGCTTCCGGGAGAATTAAAGTCTGGAGGTATGACACCAGTGCCAGTAAATATGCTGAATAAGAATTCCGGACACATCCCGTCGCGCAAAGCTCTTCACTCGGAGTCGGGCGTTACGATTCTCGAGATGGTCGTAGCAATGCTGGTATTGACTGTGGGCCTGCTCGGTCTTGCCGCCTCGATTGGTTATGCCGTTAACGTCAGTAATAAGGGACGCAACATTACTAACACCAAGCTGCTGGTAGTTTCATGCCTTGAACAGATGGAAACCCTGAGGAACACCCAGCAACTCACGTTCGCGCAGATTGCCAATGTTGGTGACCCGGGACTGGGCACCGGGAACTTCGGCGGATTTCCAACCGGGTTTCAACCGGTCTCGATCAATCCCGGCCCTGACGGCATTTTCGGCACGGCCGACGATTTGATTAACGCGGGTCCTGATAATACTTACGGCACTGCCGATGATTTCACTGACTACACGTGGGCCGTTGCCGGATTACAGCGACAGATAGTCATTACGTCTTTGAGCACCAACCTGAAGCGCATCGAGGTCACGGTCCGCTATCCCGATCCCGATGGACACCTGCGAGACCTGGTGGGCGTCAGCTATCTGAACAACGACGCGAGCACCAATTTTCTATAGAAGCAAGCCGTCGCACAGTAAGTGGAGGCAGTTATATGTTCCCGAATCGCAAATTCAATCGGCAAGACGGCTTCTCAATGATGGAGTTGCTGGTCTCTCTGGTCACCATGACAGTTGTAGTCGGCGCATCTCTGGCTCTCGTTGGAAGCAGCATTAAATTCGCTCACTCCACTTATAACATGACCGACGCAGAGCAAGGGCTGCGCACCGCCCACGAGTTGATCAATCGCGATCTCGTAACCGCGGGTGACGGAATGACAGGCATCGGCAAAATTACCACGCCGGTAGCGTTTGTGCAGAATTTTCTGACCAGAACTCCAGTGCTTAATGGGAGTGACACCACCCATGGTGACGTTGGGTTGGTGACGTCCGACGATAACACGCCCCCGAACATTGCCATTCCGCAGGCGAGCCCGGCGGTGAATTTCCGGACTGGCAGCGATCGCATCTCTATGCTGGTTAAGGACACCTCGTTCCCTGACGTGAGCGTGGCCGCCGCAAAGGTTAGTCAGGTGGGATCGAATACCAATATCATCGTGTTGTCCGGCGATATCAATAAATTCCAGGTGGGTGAGATCTATGCGATCGTTTCCCAGGATGCCACTTTCGGCGTGGTATCGGCGGTTAATGCGGCTTCCTTCACCGTGACTTTTACAGCGGGTGACGCGTACTCAATCAATCAAACCGGCGTGACCAGCCCGATCTATGCAGTAGCTCAATTGAACCCCACAACTCTGATTAGCACCCAGGCAGTGGCGATTGTGCGTTTGCAGATCATTCAATACTACGTTGATGCCAGTGGCTTGCTTCACCGCCGAGTGTTCGGCGTCAAAGGAGCGACCTTCGCCGATAGCATCGTCGCGGAACATGTGACCAACCTTCAGTTCCGGTATATGACGAATATCTCCGATTCGAATGGATATGTGAAACAACCCATTAGGGTGATTACCTCCGCCGAACAGACTGCCGTGCGCGAAATTGAAACCAGCATTTCGGTAGAAACCGTCCGCGCCGTCAATGCGATTACGAACGGCAACACCAATACGGGAAGACAGTTGATCTCGCAAACCACGGCAACGACGGTACGCAACCTGCAATTCCGCCAGGCGCTCAGCCCGTGAGACGTAAAGACCTGTTGAGATGGAAAGGATCTTCGATTTGCTCGAAGGATTACTGTTATGAGCAAGCATTCTGATAATCATTCCCCGACCACGGCCCAACAGTTGAGAGCCTTTCACCACGAGCGAGGCGCGGCCCTGAGCACAGCCTTAATCGTCATGTCACTGCTGGCGGCGATTTCGATGACGGTGCTGGCAGTCGTGACGCATGAGGCGCGCATCGCCGGCAGCGACTTGCAGAGAACACAAACTTTTTATGCCGCGAACGCCGGACTCGAAAAGATGACGAACGATTTCTCAAAGCTCTTTGCAAAGACGTCCAATCCCACGAGCGCGCAGCTCAGCAACATCGCCACTTCTTATCCTACCGAGTTGACCAGCGAAGGTTTTGGTTTCAATCAGTCGCTGTCTCTGGATGCAACCGCGAACTCGGGCACGGTTACTATCCCCAACGGACCATTTTCAGGATTGTATGCCAACGTTACTCCTTATGTCCTGACTTCGACGGCGATCCACACAAATACGGGAACTCAGGTCAGTCTCCAGCGCAAGATGAATAATTATCTGATTCCAATCTTCCAGTTCGGCATGTTCAGCAACGAAGACATCGAACTGTATCCACTGCCGGCAATGGCCCTGAACGGACGCGTCCACGCAAACGGGAACATTTACGCGAGCGCCAGTACCAGTCTCACGTTTCAGGCCAAGGTGACTACCGCGAACGAATTCATAACGGACGTTTGGCGCAATGGAACTCCCCTCGGCTACGACCGCGTATTTATGACAGTCGGAGGCATTAACGTCCCAATTACGATGGGCAGCATGACCAATGGACCGAATATTCCGGGGGCCACGGCGGGCCAGCGTGGTTATTTCCCCAACTCGCCCAACGGTACGATCAATTCAAGCTGGGACACTACTTCAGTGAAGAGTGCCGTGTCTGGTGTGGCAAACCAATTTGGTGGGCAGCTAATAACCCGCACAACCGGTGGCGCGAGCTTGCGTCTACCGATGGAACTCGAAGGCGCGCCCTCCCGTGAACTGATCAAGCGCAAGATGCCCAACGATACGCAAACGCTTTCTGATTCGCGTTTTCACGGCAAGGCCGAGATTCGAATACTGATCGATGACGAAAGCCCTTCAACTACAGATGCCGCCGGCATTCCGGCTGGTCAGGGAGTGAAACTTTCGCTGTTCGATCCGCTTCCGTTGCCAAACGGTGCACCTTCATCAGGCGGTGGTAGAGCGCTATGGCAGATCAACGACAACGGCACGTATGTTGATACGGCTGATGCAGCCGCAAAAACTTGTATTCAGACACCCTGCATGCTCCAACAGAACGGTGGATCTGCAAAACAAGCAGATACGGTCCGCGGCGTCAAGGGTGTCGGTGTTAATTCACCGGGTGGAATCAAAATTCCGCCCGGCGCCGGCCTCACTGAACGGGTGCTGATTCAGATCGTCGATGCCAATGGCATCACTTACGACGTGACTCAACAAATCCTGAGCATGGGCATGACGGAAGGCGAACCAAACGCGATTGTCACGTTTCAGAGACCTCTGTGGGCCGCCTTCACGCAAGGAAGCCGTGACGCAAGCAATCAAACTAATCCGGCACTGAACGGCGATCCGGCTTACCAAAACTGTCTGACTGATATCATGAAGACACGTTTGGGCGCGGATGGTGAGATCAAGGTCACCGGAGGCCTTCCGGCTCAGAATGCTACTTACGGATATCTTACGAATATCGCGGACGATACTCCCACGGGTCAGCAGACAGTTCGATCTGATGCACCGCCGTCGAACGCGCTTGCCACGCTGCTGGCCGACTGGGGTACGAGCAACTGGAGTAGTAAGGGTGACTGGAATGCCATCGTGCCGATCAATGTTTACAACGTGCAGGAGGGCTCTATCAGCGCCGGCATGACCAGCAATACAGTTTATGAGCGCGGCATAACTAACGTAGTCGAAATCAACATGCGCAATCTTGCACGTTGGATGGACGGCGTTTATGACACCAACCTGCTCGCCGGAAGCAACGCGGTAACCGCAAACATTGCCAAGCCTGATGGCTATATCGTGTACGTTTCTGATCGCCGCGGTGACCGAGTAAAGTCAATGGTCGATTTGTCCGGCGCCACGATCAATAGCTCAAACGGCATGGTCGATAACGAAGACATCTACGGCCCGAACGGCGTACTCGACCCGGGCGAAGACATTCAGGGCAAGGGAGTGCTGGTGAAGGATACGACTGAACTACCTGATCCGGCCGCCCTCTCAGGAACATCGGGAGCGGACTTCGCATCGCGAGTCAAGCGAGCAATATCCGTTGCTGCCTGGACCAATCCTAATAACTATTTTCGGCGCACGGTTCGCTTGTTCAATGGTGAGAACCTGCAAATCTCAGGGGCCTCGGGCAAGCTTTCTTCAACCATGGGAATTACGATTTCCAGTGAGAACATGGTTTACATCTGGGGCAACTACAATACGACCGGAATCAATTCTGCGCCGCCGAACGGCACGGCAGCGTTGAATGTTCCGAGCGCAACCTACCACTATGTCGGTAATCAAGTTCCGACTGCGGTCATTGCCGACGCCTTCTCGCCCATGTCGAAAACCTGGTTCGACAGTTCAAGCGCGATGTTTCCCGATTCAATTTCAACCAGGCTGGCCGATCTCAATTTACCAAATGTCGGCGCCGAAACGTCGGTACGTACCGCGATCATTGCCGGCAATAATCTATCGGCACTGGCCGGAACACCGGACCAGGGTAACGGATTTGAATCCAGGCTGAACGGAGGGATGATCAACTTTCCGCGCTTCGTTGAAGACTGGTACACAGTCCAGCGTCGCTGGAACTATACGGGGTCCTTCATTCCGTTGTATCACGCGACGCAGATGATCGGGCCATGGTGGTATGTACCTAATTACGAAATCTATCAACCGCCGATTCGCGACTGGTCATTCGACGATACATTCAAGGACCCAACGCGCTTGCCTCCGGGCACGCCGTTGTTCCAGTACGTTCAACCGACGGGTTTCAAACAGATAATCTAAGTCTTGACTGCTGCTGGCTCGTCAAGCAGCGATGGGCTGCGCTCGGTTTCAATCCCTGTGGAAACCGCGCAGCCCTAACCTTTTCAACCTTTAGAATGGCCCGCGCTTTTTGAGAAACAGGAGGCATTAACAGTCTAGTAAGAACGGCAGAAGCTGCAATCGAGCGGCAGAAGGGCCTATGAGGCCACGATTGGTTCCCTTGTGGAGGATTCAAGATTCCATGTTCCAGAAACTGTTGCTTTCAGTCGTGACAGCGCTCATCGTCGGAGGCGGCGCAACCGCGGCACGCGCGGATGCTTTCAGCGTTGTCGGCAATTCGAACCCAAATGCTACGGCGACACTGAACATCATTTCGCTGAGTAACAATAAACTTGTCATCAGCATCACGAACACTTCGGCCGGCGTGGTCACGGGCTTCGGCTTCGATCTAAAAGGCGTTAACGCCTCGCTGATTTCAGCTAGTTCGCAACCGAGTAGTCAAAATTTTGTTTTCAGCAACAGCGTCGGCAACATCCCCCAATTCAATAATGCTGCTCTCTCTTTCGCGTTGGTCACTCATAATGGAAACTTCGCCGGCGGAACGCCACGTAACGGTATACAAGCTGGCGCCACCAGCGCGACCTTCACATTCAGCGGAAACTTTAGCGGCATGACGCAACAACAAATCGCTATGGCCCTCTATGTAAGGTTCCAGGCTTTGGCGTCAAATCCAAACAGCGACGTAGGCACGGTTAACTGCGGACCCCCGAGCGCAGTTCCCGAACCGACAACGATGCTTCTATTGGGTACCGGACTCGCCGGTGTTGCCGGAGCCGTGAAAAAGCGCCGCAAGAGTAAGAGCCAATAAGGACAATCCAAATTCCACCTGCTGACGGGCTGAGGGTCTTGAACTCTTGGCCTTTTTTTTGTTTCAGAACCAGGAGTAGGTAGAGACCGGCCTGGGTACGCGTCCCGCCTGCCTCACTAGATGGGTACAACTCGCATAGGCAGGCGGGACGCCTGCGTACCCAGGGGCCAGTCGCTACCGCTCCCGGTTCTGAAACAATCTCAAACTGTGAAATACCTTTCCTTTCGTCGTCACTTTCGGTGACGTGCCCGCCTGGATGCGGCGACTCATCTCTTACGAAAAACCAGTAATTAATAAGTGAATACAGTTGGCACGAGTGTTGCCCTCGCGTCTAAAGCCCTTACTTGCCCATCCACTGTGACGCAGTAAGAAGCCGAGAAATGTCAGGAGAGAAACGGAGTATGAAGCCACGCAGCAGGCGACGTGCATTCGACGAAGCGGGTGGTTTCAGTGTGATCCAACTGTTAGTCGCGGTCGTTGTGATTTCTGTTGTCTCCGCTTTTGCTCTGCTCCAGATCAGTTCCACCAAGGCTTCACTAGCGCTCCAAAATTCCGTTCGCCAGTTGGCCACGTATCTCGAAAGGGCACGACTGGATGCCATCCGTCGTCACGCGACTACCGCTGACACATTCTCGAGCGTAGTTTTCACGAGTAACAATACTTACGATGTCAAAATGGATTTCGATGGCACAGGGACACCATACATTCGAACTTTCAATTTCGAACCGGGGGTGCCTGGCATTCCTCCCGGATCGCCTTTGCCATCTGTAAGCTTCAACTGGCGCGGACGCATTTCGAGCTGTACTGTCACCTTCGCTATTTTCAATAATCCGGGGGAACAATCGTGGATCGACGTCTCTGACGCTGGTGACGTAACCATTAAAGGAAATGTTGATGTGCTGCCGACGGCGAGTTACACGACGGTGAGCACCAGTTCCGATGTATCCGCGCCTACTGTTGTTTCGGGGACTACGGTGCACGACAACAGCCTCGATTGCACTACCAGTGAAACGGGTCTTGCCGGTCCTCCGCTCACCGGCACCGGGCCCGGCGGGTGCACGCTAACTGTCAATCCCTCGTCTCTTTCAATCAGGAAGAACGGCAACGGTAGCGCCGGTATCACGGTCGGTGCCAATACTACAAGTACGGTAACAGTTTCCGCGCCTGTTAATCTGCAGGTATCGCCAACTTCACGCAGTATCAGTGGCGGAGGCTCCGCGAACTTCTCAGTAAGCTCTTTAAATACCACGCGCGGCACCTTCGCAGTTAATTTCACATCGAGCTGCACAACCTCTACTGTGCTGGTAAAGGTAACTAATTAAACACCTCAGCGAGGTTTGGAATGGAATCAATGATCAGACCGCGATCAAGCGAAAGCGAAGACAAGAATAACGCCAAGGGTTTCACCCTTCTCGAGACGTCGATCGCTCTGGTTGTGATGATGGTCGTTACGTTGGGCACGGCGTCGCTGTTTGTGTACGCAATTAATTACAACAACGGATCGAACGATCAATCGTTGGCACTGGCCGTGGCTCAACAACGAATGGAGCGGCTGCGCAGAACTCCCTATGGCGACGCGAGTCTTGCTGCGCAAACCACGACCGAGACTGTTATCAGCGCGGGCCGCTCGTACACAGTCATAACGACGATCTGTTCGACGTCTGATTGCGGCGGAAACGCGACCCTGAAAGTGATCACTGTTCAAGTCACTCCGCAGAACACCGCAACTTGGGCGAGTCGACCCGCGACGCTTGTCTCACAGCGAGCGGCGCCTACGCTAGGTGCCTTTGCGGGAAGTTGATCCAAATTAGCGAAAAGTTCAGAGGTTGCCATCGATGCAAACCGCAAAATCAAATCACTCGCAGTCGGGCTTCTCGCTTCTTGAGCTGGTCGTAGCCATCGCCGTGACACTGATGCTCACGGCAGCGGCAAGCCTGCTGCTTGGGAGCGCATTCAACATTCGGGCGCGTGAGAACCAAAAGAACGAGGCCTTAGCCGACGCGCGTCGTGCGCTTAATCTCATGTCTCGCGAGATAGCGAATTCCGGTTATGCTTTGACTGACAATGGAATCGTAGCCGCCGACTCTGGCAGCCACGCCATCAGAATACGCGCGAATCTCAACGCCGCTTCAGGCGAGACAACCAGCAATGCCGCAACCGATCGCGACGAAGATATTAAATACCTGCTCTACAGAGACAGTAATAACAGTTACATCGTTCGGCTGGACGTTAATGTTTCGGCGCAGGAAATGATCCTGGCGAACAGGGTCGATGATCTAAACATTCGCTACTATGCCGACAAAGTTTCTTACACAACGACAAATGATTGCGATATCACGAACGTGAGGGACGCTGCCGGCAATTCAGTTGACGAAGTTTCGCAAAAAGCGAACGCCAAGTATGTCGTTCTCTCAATCTGCGTAACCCTCCCGGCGGTTTCGACTCCCGGGTCGCCGGGCTACCAGCCGCCGTCGCGCGTTCAATTAACTTCCGACATGGGTTTGCGCAACTCAGAACTCTTTAGTTATTGAATTCGGGAACCGCGTATTCGAAAGTGATGAGGTAATTCTCAATTATGCAAAAGACTTCTATGGCTGCTTGTAAAAAGCTAGACCGCCGATCCGAGCGTGGCGCCGCTTTGATAACCATGTTGCTCGTGAGCATTCCGTTGCTCATGGCCGGCGGCGCTT
>Ga0137369_10008142_pt1 | contig 10464 bp, 9 predicted proteins | sample SagtaG_12_FD_104918 | JGI IMG/M metagenome (GOLD analysis project Ga0137369, IMG submission 104918) | Vadose zone soil microbial communities from Sagehorn Ranch, Mendocino, California, USA - Sage1_L_113_16 metaG | ecosystem: Environmental > Terrestrial > Soil > Vadose zone | place: USA... | reverse complement strand
CAAACGGGTTTCGCGCTAAAAGCTTGAGGGTGGGCGGATCATTGGCGAGCAGCTTGGCGACGAGCGCGATCAACCAGGGGGGGTAATGGTAAGGCCTTATCGCCACGAACCAGATCTGCCAATCGAGTCGCCAGTGATACGGCGCTACCACAGGCGGGCGGCGGCGGGGATCACCTGATTTGCCTTTGAATTCATATTCTCGCCATTGCGTCTGTCCGCTCAGCGCCGGATCGGCCGTGCCTTCTAAGACGATTTCAAAGCGCTTGCGGGTGATACTCCCGAACGCGCCGTAGGTGTTGACCAGGTGAAACGGATTGAAGCTGTAATTCATCACCTGACGCCGCGAGAGCATATTTCGAACCGGCTTGATGCTGAGGACAATCACCAGCGCGGTCACGGCAAAGATTGCCGCCTCATGAGGCCAGGGGCGCGGTTCAGTGGAAGGGATCGCGATGGGGATAAATGCGCGGAGCGTGCCATCGTCGAACGCGGAGAACGCAAGGATGATCGTCAGATAATTCAGCCAGGAATAATTGCCTGTGAGCACCAGCCAGGCTTGTGTGCCGATCATCAAAAGCGCTGCCAATGCCGCGAACGGCGGCGGCGCGAAAAGACCGAGGGGCGCGACCACTTGTGCGAGGTGATTCACCAGCACACCCGCGCGGTGAAAGCCTTTCGGCAAATGATGTGCGTACCAGCTCAACGGGTTCGGGAGCGGTTGAGTCTCATAATGATAGTAGAGACAGGTCAAATCTCTCCAACACGGATCGCCCCGCAGCTTGATCAGTCCCGCGCCAAATTCGACGCGAAAGATGACCCAGCGCAAGAGCAGCATCACGAGCAACGGACTGGCGATCTGTGCGGGACCAAGCCAGATCGCCAAGAAGCCCGTCTCAAGCAGAATTGATTCCCAGCCAAAGCCGTAGAACGTCTGCCCGACGTTGACGATCGAAAGATAGAGCACCCACAGCATGGACCAGACTACTACCGACCACCACAGCGGTCCTGCATCCGAGAGACCAAACGCGGCGATGAGTGATAAGACCAGGCCCACCGTGGCGACTGCGCCGAAAAAGCGATCGGAGTAATGCCAGTGAAAGATGCTGGGTGCGTGGCGAAAACGGACTGCGCCCAGGAAACGCGGCACGGGTTGCAGCTCGCGCTCGCCAAGCAGTGGGCGAAACTGGTTGAGGGCGACAAGGAATGCGATGAAGTAGATCAGCCCTAGCGCCCGTTGAGTACAGAACCGGCCGAACCAGTAGCTTCCAAACCACGCGTCCATAGTTTTTGCCGCTTTTATACCCCCAACACCTGCTCATAGCACGCCAGCATCCGGGCGATCACCTGCTCCCAGGTGAACATCCCTAACGTCCACTCGCGCCCGGCCGCGCCCATGCGCACGCGCAGCGCCGCGTCGCCCAGCAGCGCGCCAATGCCCGCGGCCAGCGCCGCCGAGTCGGCGGGCGGCGCCAGCAGGCCGGTCTCGCCGTCGCGCACGACCTCGACCAGACCCCCAATGTCCGAGGCGATCACCGGCCGCGCGCAGCTCATCGCCTCGCACGCCGCCAGGCAGAAGGTCTCGTGGTCGGTGCTGGGCATCACAAACACGTCGCTGATCGCGTGCAGGCCGGGCAGATCGGTGTGCGGCACCGGGCCAAGGAATCGCACCCGGTCGGCGATGCCCAGCCGTGCCGCGCGCGCTTCCAGATTGGCATGATGCGGGCCTTCGCCGGCCAGGAGCAGGTGCGCGTGGGGTAGGAGCGCCATGGCGTCGAGCAGATGATCGAGCCCCTTGAAGGTGACCAGTCGCCCGGCATACAGCAGCAGCGGCGCTCCGTCGGGCGCGTAGCGCGCGCGCAGCGCTGGGTCGGGCGGCAGCGGGCGGAATAACTCCGCATCGTAGCCGTTGTACGAGACGCCGATTGGGATGTGGTAGCGCGCCTCAACCATGGTTGCGTTGTAGCGGCTGCATGCGAACGCGCCGTCGATGCTGCGGCGAAACAGGATATCGCCGGGGAAGAAATCGGTGCCGTGTGAGTTGTAGACCATGCGCGCGCCACCGTAGTAGCGCACATGTGCGCCCACTGGAAAGTCGTAGGGCTTGACCACCTGCACGATGTCGAACTTGCCGGCCATGAGATCCGGCAGCGCCGACGCGGCCATCGAAAGGCGCTCGAGCAGCTTCAGCAAGTTCAGCGACTTGCGCAGTAGGGGCATACGGCCCCATGTCTCGCGCGCGATGTAGGGATACCGCCGTACCTGAACACTCGAGCTGTTTCGATAGATCTTGCCCTTGCCGCCGAACAGTATCACGTCGTGGCCGCGCTCGGCTAGTTTTTGCCCCACGTCCCAAACGATGCTCTCGACTCCGCCGAGCTTGGTGGTAGTGGTTAGGTTATAGAGTGCAATTTTCATGTAAAACTAGTCATAACCACCAAGGCTCCAAGGCTCGGAGATAGATCATCAGACTTATTCGGTCATTTGCAAAACACGGATTTTTCTTCGTCATATCGAACGTTTTTCGTTCGCCGAACGAAAAACGTTCGATACGAGAGGTTTTTAATCCGTGGTGGTCCAATGTTCACGCCCACGTGGTTAGTATTTGGAAAGGCGCCATCACTGCCGAGTGTTCGCGATCCGCTCGATCCACAGATTCAGTGCGACCGCGAAGGTGAACAGATAAGCGCCGCCGACGGCGAGGCGGCCAATGATGCCGCGCTCCCACAGCCAGTTCAACACCGGCGCGGCCAGCAGCATCATGGCTGGCATAAAATAGAAGATCTGCTTATCGACCATCGAGATCCGGCTACCGGCGATCGTGAACAGCACGGTCACCGCCGCCCACGCCAGCATCAGCGCCAGCACTCGCCTGCGCCGCAGCCGCAGCAGGCCCACCAACGCCAGAATAAGCGGAATCCACAGCCCGAAGATCACTGGCCGCGCGGTGTAGCCTAGGCGCGGGATATACTCGGCCAGATATTCGAGAAACGGCTGGTGATTCTGAATGCCGACCTGCTGGCCCGGCACGCCGCCAAAGAAATATGGCAGCGTGCGTTGGATGACCAGCGGGATGTATTGACCATAGTAAATCAACGTCGAGAGCAGCCCGGCGGCAAGCAGCCCCAGCGCGATCGCCACGACCGGGCGGCGCGAACCAGGAGTTGGATCCACGAAGGCATGCGAAGTTTCACGAATAGTTTGCTTCATATCATTTCGTTTGTGTCTCTTCGTGGATTCGATCAGCCAGAGTGCCGGCAGCAGCAGCGCCAGGAATAGTACCATGAACACCGCCATCACCGTGTAGATCAGCATCGTAGCGGTGAGCAGCAGCGTCAGCGCGATAAACGGCCCCGGCTGGTCGAGCCGGCGATACGCCGTGACGATAAACACGGTCGTCACCAGTGTCCACCAAATGCCGAAGGTCGTCGGCAAGTTGCCCCACGAATGCAGCAGGAAGGTCGCCGGCGTGATCGCGTAGAGCAAGCTCGCGAACAGCGCCTCGCGCTCGGAGAAGCCGCCCTTGCGCGCCAGCAGGCCGATCAGGAACACGCGACTGGTATCGACCAGCGCACTGAACATATGGCCGGCTAGCACCATGGGCAGCGGCAGCAGCATAAATGAGCCGGCGAAGATATGAAACCAGGGCGAGTAGGGGATCACCGGCCGGTTCGTGCCCCATTCGGCGGTTGGCATGGTGCGCTCGTTCATCGGGTTGTTGGTGCCGTAGAACAAACTGAACTCGCCGCTGAAGATCCGCCGCGCCCAGGCCATTTGCAGGCTCATATCGATGCCTACGAAATAGGGGTACAGCATACCGCCGGCCTTGATCCAATACCCTACGAAGAAGATCAGCAGCAGCGCGCGCAGCAGCCAATCGCTCAGCGGCGCGCCGGCTTTGGCGAAGATCCACGTCACCAGGCGCTCCAGCGCCAACAGCAACACCACGCTCCAAATCGCCAGCCCGGCCAGGCGCGGCAGCATAAATGCGCTTGGGTAACGCGCCGCCGCGAGCGCCCATGCGCCGCCGAGCACGAGCGCCAGCGCCGCCAGCGCCGCGAGAAGCGGCCGCTGAATGAGCCGCAGTAGGCAAAAATATAGGCACAGTGCAACGACCAGCGCGTAGGCAAGGTACAGCAGCGGCGGCACGATCGCGCGCGGGCCGGCTGGCGCGATATTGATCTCGTAGAGTAGCACGCCCAGGTCGCGCGGATCTTTGAAGGTGTTCGAGGTAATGCCGAGCGTCAGGCTGCCGTCCGGCACGAGATCGGCCGGCACCAGCAGCGATATTTGGCGCGGCCCGCTATCCGGAAGTCGCGCGATCGGCGTGCCATTTGCGGTAATGGTCGCGTCGAGCGGAGAGCGATCGGGATGTTGCAGCGCCGCCTTGAGCGTGACAATCCAGTCGCCGCGGCCCAACCCCGGCAGGCTGATCGTGCTACTGCCGCTGGTCCAACGATATGTATTGGCCGGCGCGAGTTTGATCTGCTTCGCGATGCCCGCCGGCGCGGCTGGGTCGCCGACCAGCCCAGGCTCTAGCCGCAGCCGGATCGTGTCGGCAGCGGCGATCGCGGGCGGGATGACTAGCACTAATTCGCTGGAACTGCTCCGCGCGAGCCACAGCCGGATATCATTGGCCGAAAGCGTATAATCTTTCAGCCGAATCCCGTCGGGCCGATCGTCGCCAATCACAGTCACCTGCCAAAGTCCCTGGCGGTTGCCGGGTATCTCGAGGGTCGTCTGCGTTGCAGGCCAGTCGATCGTTTGATCCGCACCGATTGGGCCGACCTCGCGGGCATAGAAATCGGCGCTGGCCGGGTCACGGTCGCGCGTATACGGCAGGTAGGGCGTGTCCAGATAATCGCCCAGGTCAATCTTTATGAATGGCCGCACTGAGTACGCCGCCGCGAGCGCCAGGATGGTCGCCAGCGCCAGCAGCAGCGGCGGCAGCCAGCGGCGCGCACCGACGCCGGGCCACGCCAGCATGCCTGTACGCTCACGCTGTAGGCTTGGTTGTTCGAGCGCTTGTTTTGGTACGGCTTCCGCCAAAACTCACTCCTTCACCAGCAGCAGCTCATATGTTCCCTGGAACAGCGCGCGATAGGCGATATAGCCGATCTGTGCCAGCCCGATGCGCCGCAGCGTGTCGCGCGCCTGGCCCTTGAGCCCGCCGGCAGTGCCTTCGCCGCGCCGCACCCGATCCTCGCGGATGTCGCCGACGTGAAAGCCGTGCAGCGCCGCTAGCTTGCGAAATCTCGCCATGGTGAAATAGTGCATCTCCGAGAGCTTCTGGCGGTCGCTGAAATCCGACCCACCCTTACTGCGCCCGCGCCGCTCGATAATCACCTCGGCCAGCGGGCGCGGCAGCCAGTTCAGCAGCGGCAGGTGGTAGTGCGGGTCGCGGTAGGCAAAGCGGTTGATGATCGTCAGCAGCGCGCGCCCGCCGGGCCGCAGAACCCGCGCTAGCTCGGCCAGCAGCAGCGTGGGGTGCTGCACGTGTTCGACGACATCCCAGGCGATTGCCAGGTCGAAGCTGGCATCGGCGAACGGCAGGCGCTCGCCTGCGCCGTTGACCACCGGCAGATGCAGATCGTAGCGCGCCGCGCGAAGCTTAATGATATCGCAGTAGGCGCGGTTGTACTCGAACGCCAGCGGCGCCGCGCCGGCCAGCGCCAACGCTACGCTGGCCCCACCCATCCCACTGCCGAGGTCGAGGATGCGCCGATCGGCCAGCGGGCCGCCGTAGCGCTCGATCAAGCGCAAGCGCTCGCCCTGCTGGCGCTCCTGCCAGATCCGGCCCTCGCGCCAGCGCGCAAAGTCGGGGCGCCAGGTCATATGCGCCAGCCAATGGTCGATCCGTGTGATCAGCTCGGCTTCGCGCTGTGGATCAATTGCGGGCGGCGGTACAGTTGCGTTGGTCATGGATTTCTAACGAAACTCGCCCGATCCTCGGTCTGCTGCCACAAAGGACTGAGCGTCATTGCGTTTCATTGTCATTCTGACTGCAGGGAAGGATCGAATTGTTTCGACACAGCAGCAACACAGCGTCATACGGTGAGGGAGCGTAACTTCGTTCAGCATGGTATAGGAAGCGCTGATCATCAACGCCATTCACTGTCATTCTGGCCGTAGGGAAGAATCTCATCGATCAACTCATCGGCTGGCATTGTAGCAGAAACGGCGGCTGGCGCAAATGGGCCTGTTTGTAATCGAGTAATCAAGTAGAGTATAATCAACCAAGTAGACGAGACAGAAGCCGACGGTTCATTGGAGATACGCCCATGAACACAACCGAGCTGCAGAGCTGGATTCAGCAGCGCCTGCCCGCGAATCTGCTCGCCGGCGTGCCAGAGATCGCCGCCTACGAGGACGAGGTTGTGATCATGGTGCCAATCGTTGCCGCGGGCTTTGCTGCCGACCTCACGGGCGACGAGCGCCGACAGGCGGAGTATCAGCTGATCGCGCAGCGCCGCGAAGAGACCCGTATGTTGCGCATGAAACTTGCGCGCGAGCTGCAGAAGGAGTTCGGCCGGCCGGTTGCTTGGGGTATGCGCGTGGGCGAAACTGAGGCGCTGTTTACGACCCGCTCGGCCCCGGTGATGACCCGGCTGGGCCGTGCCGAGCGCAATGTGCTCGATACGCTGGTCGCCGCCGGCGTTGCCGATACGCGCAGTTCGGCATTGGCCTATGCCGTGCGCGCGTTCGCCGCAGAGCATGCCGAGTGGCTGGCCGAGGTGCGCACCGCGATCGCCCAGGTCGAGCAGGTGCGCTCGCGCCTGAAATTGACCCGCCGCGCCGGCGCGCCGACGGTGCCGGCCGAGGCAGAGGAATAGGACGCGGATTTAGCCGATTTCCTGTTACTCGCGGCCGCATCCGCCCTGCTCGGTCCGGGGGTCGAGGCCGGCGGCGCGATGTCGCTTGTGTTGGTATTGGCGATTGCTCTTGCAGGGCTGCTGTTAGGCCGGCGCTGGCTGCTGTTGACGTATATGTTGAGTCTGGCGATGAATCGGCGAGGATATCGCGCTGGAGACTCTGCCAGCGCCCGGCCTCTGGAGCGTCAAAGCCGACCCCGGCCAGATCGAGCAGGTGATCGTCAATCTGGCCGTCAACGCGCGCGACGCGATGCCGCGTGGCGGCAAGCTCACGATTGAGACGGGCAACGTCACTCTGGATCAGGAGTACGCCCGCGAAAACCTCAGCGTCGTCCCCGGCAGCTATGCCCTGCTGGCGATCAGCGATACCGGCGTCGGCATGGACGCGCAGGTGCGCGAGCGGATCTTCGAGCCCTTCTTTACCACGAAGGAGCAGGGGCGCGGCACGGGCCTGGGCCTCGCGATGTGCTACGGCATCGTGAAGCAGCACGGCGGCAATATCTGAGTCTACAGCGAGCCGGGCCACGGCACAATGTTTAGAATCTACCTGCCGCGTGTCGATGAACCGGCCGAGCGCCTGGCCCACGCTGAGGCGCCGCGCGCGGCACCGCGCGGCGCCGAGACGATCCTGCTGGTCGAGGACGAGGCGGCCGTACGCAAGCTGGCCGCGCGTGTGTTGCGCGAGCACGGCTACACAGTGTTCGAGGCGGCGCATCCCGACGAAGCGCTGGCGATCGCCGGGGCGCGACCGGTTGGATCGATCCACCTGCTGCTGACCGACGTAGTGATACCGGGGATGAGCGGGAAGGCGCTGGCCGAGGAGATACTGAAGCGTTCGCCTGACATCAAGACGCTGTTCATCTCGGGCTATACCAACAACGCGATCGTGCGCCACGGCCGACATAATCTTGGCGTCGCTTTTCTGCACAAGCCGTTCTCGCCGGCTACCCTCGCACGCAAGGTACGCGAGATCCTGGACGCGTGAGTGGTCTATTCTCCCTGCCATAGGAAGCGCTCTAAGTCGACATAACCGCGATCGTCGAATCTGACGCCCTCAGCTTCGAGCAGCTCGCGTTGGAGCACGGCGTTGAACTCATTACTGATCCGCCCGGCCGCATTGATCACGCGCCACCACGGCACATCGCGCGCCTGCTCGGGCCCCAGGCCGGCCAAAGCCCAGCCGACACCACGGGCGCCGCGCGGCACCGGCGTGATCTTGGCGATCCGCCCGTAGGTGCTGACTTTCCCTCGCGGGATGCGCTTGACGATCTCGTAGACGTCGTCGTAATATCCCATTTCCTTAAAAACCTTACTAAAGAAGTTCGGTAACACTTGCCAACTCCACGTCAATGCGCTCTGGTCGGGCTCCATGTGGTGCTGGATACACAACAACCTTTTTCACAAGCAGGGCAAGCGCGCGCTTAAGCACCTCGCGCTGCTCTGGATCTGTCCACAGTGTTGCATCGGCCAGTGGTTGCAATATATTGAGGCGCACTCGGCACAGGTCATCCTCCAACCGTATCAGTCCTGCCTCGAGGGTTCGCTTTTTGCCTTCCAGGCTATCGACCTCTTGCACGGCATCTTCGGAACGGCGAATATACTCCTCTTGGAGACGCTCCGAGATATGTCCTTCGTGTCGCATCAGTACATCCAGCGCTTGGTCGCGCCGGTACTCAGCATCTTGGATAAGCGCCAATATATCTTGGAGACCGCGCTCAAGTGAGATTTTCACCTTCTGTGCCACTTCTTCGACTGCCGCGGCAAGTTCAGCGGGCGATGTTACTTGCAGATGCTCACTCACCCGCTCAATAACATACTGCTCGATATAGGTGGCATCCTGACGCTGCGCCTTACATTGGCTGTAACTGGTGTTGCTGGTGCAGATGTAGCGCCGATAGGAGTAGCGTTTGGGTGTTCCATCGCGGCGACTCTTCCAGATTTGGCTGACGGCAGCGCCTCCCATCGGGGCACCGCACAGGCCACATGTTGGCTTGACCAAGTACGTCTGATACTTTGGCTTACGGCCACGCCGCTCGATAAGAGGAACCTCAATAGCACGTACTGCATCAAGGATATCTTCTGGCACAAACGGTTTGCCCGTGTTGTGAATATGCCGTTGCTTTGGATTGCCATCCGAGTCATCAGCAAACCTTGTGCTTACAGCACCCCAATCGACAATCCCAGCGTAGACACCATTAACAGCTGCTTCGCAAATGCGCCGCACTGTTGCTCGATGCCACAGACCCTTTGGCCGCTCACGTGCTTCTTCGAGGAACTCGCCCGTTTCAGGGTTCTGCCGAATAATGACAGGCCGTCGTTTCCACATCCGCATCATCGGAGTCTCTGGTACAAACGGTGGCTCATCATCAATTGAGATGCCCGTATTCAGTTCGTCGGTTATCTTACCATATCCTGCGCCTGCACCGCGCCGGCGCAGGATATACAGCAGCACCGGGTAGGTCTCTGGGTCTGGCTCGACCCAGCCTTTGCCATCAAGTCGCAAACCATAGGGTGTGCGCCCACCGACCCATTCGCCACGCTGAAACTTGAACAAGAGCCGTTTATACACCCGCTCGCTGGCTTGCCCCGCTTCAAGCTCTGCAACAGCACCGCGAATGGCCCGGTTCAAATTTCGTACGGCAGGCGGTGTCTTCTCCTGCTCGCCAGCATACTGAAGAATGACGCTATACTTCTGAAGTTCACGCTCGAACTCGCGGCGGTCAAGCTCATTTCTGTGACCCCGGTCCACACTCTCGATGCGGATTTTATCCAGCCGACCTTCGCGCACCCATTGGAGGAGCCGTTGATATTCCGGGCGCTTCTTGGCTGACGTACCAGTCTTTGCTTGGTCAACGAAAGTTTCAACAACGACCTCACTGGCGCGTTCGGTGTCTTCTCGAAGGCGAGCAAGCTGTGAAGGAATGCTTAGCCCTGCGGACTTGTTGAAGCTTGATACCCGAAGGTAGAGACCAGTTCGTACTGCCATAGGTCCCCCGAATGCAGCAAAGGAGCCGAACACATGTTCGTATTTTGGTATTATACCACAGCTTATGTATCGTACTATTTTGTGAAAAACTGCTGCCTAGCGTCCATGACCCCGTCTGGGCTGGCGTACACTGTGGAGTTGGACCCAGACATGCGCTACACACCACAGGGCGACGGCGTGACAACACTGTCGGTAGCAACATGGTGTACCTGGTGCGACGGCGAGAACCAGGTACACAAAGAGACGGAGTGGCACACGGTGGTGGCCTGGCGCAAGCTTGCCGAGGCCTGCACTCAATTCTTGCATAAAGGCAGCTTGATGTATATCGAGGGTCGTAACCAGACACGCCAATGGGAGGACGACCACTAGGTCAAGCACTGGCGTACCAAGGCGGTTGCTGAGGAGGTCAAGTTCTTGGATACGCGTCGCGATAAGGAAGCAACAGCGGAATAGGGGGCAATGGTTGGCCTCGTATTCGTCTGGTCAGCGATTGTCGCGACCTAATCGCACTGGGGTTGGTGGATATCATCGTCTTTCCCTCCCCTACCATCCACCGCACGTATTCCCCTCGTTTCGCAACTCTCCAGTTACGTCATTCCTAAGTACTTT
>Ga0137369_10008139_pt1 | contig 10466 bp, 10 predicted proteins | sample SagtaG_12_FD_104918 | JGI IMG/M metagenome (GOLD analysis project Ga0137369, IMG submission 104918) | Vadose zone soil microbial communities from Sagehorn Ranch, Mendocino, California, USA - Sage1_L_113_16 metaG | ecosystem: Environmental > Terrestrial > Soil > Vadose zone | place: USA... | reverse complement strand
TCTTTTCTCACGAGCCCGAGAGCTCGAGAGGCTATCCGGTATTAATCCGGGTTTCCCCGGGCTATCCCAGTGTCGAGGGCAGATTACCCACGTGTTACTCACCCGTTCGCCGCTGTCCCCATGGCCGAAGCCATGGTTCTCGCTCGACTTGCATGTGTTAAGCGCGCCGCCAGCGTTCGTCCTGAGCCAGGATCAAACTCTCCGTGAAGTTGGTTGTCACGTCGGCGCACGTTCCAGGCGGCCGCGCCGGCAAAGCCGGCACGGCCTCTGGTCAGCATCGCAAGCGACGCTGAGGCCGGCTAGACAGCTTCGCGATGAGCTTGGAGCTCAAAGGTCAACACCCTCGTACTGAGGGCGTGACGAGTTAAGACCTCGAACCGCTGGATCGGGCTCGAGGTTCTCGACGTTTCACGCTGTTGAGTTTTCAAAGACCGTTGCCGTTGTGAAGGGCGTAAAAAAAGCCTCCGACTCGCGCCAGAGGCCTCCGGGTGACTCGGGTACTTGCGTCGTATCCGATTGCGTCCGAAGGCGCTCCAGTTGTCGAGTTACAGGGACGTTCCTACGCCGCTCGCTTGGCGGCCGACGAATAGTAGCAGTGGCCTACGGGGTGTCAAGCGAGCGAAACCGCATGAAACGGCGCTTTCCGGCCTGAACGAGGGCCCCGTCGAGTGCCTCCCGCGGAAGGTCGAGCTCGCTTACGACCTGGCCGTCGACCTTGACTCCGCCCTGGGCGATCAGGCGCCGAGCCTCGCTCGTGGAGCCGATCCCGAGGTGCTCGACGAGGAGCGCCGGGAGATGGACCTCGCCGTCGCCGGAGAGAACGGCCTCCGGAACATCCTCGGGAGCCTCACCCTCCCGGACCACGCGCGTGAAGTGGTCCTCCGCGCGTTCGGCCGCCTCCTCGCCGTGCGCGCGGCGGACGATGAACCGTGCAAGCGAGAGCTTCGCCTCCATCGGGTCGCCGGCGAGCGGATCCTCCTCGGACTCGATCAGCAGTCGGTACCACTGGGGCAGAACGGCGTCGGGAATCCTCATCGTCTTCCCGAACTGCTCCTCGGGCGCCTCCGCGAGCCCGATGTAGTTCCCCTTCGACTGGCTCATCAGCTGCTCGTCCCAGGAGAGCAGCAACTCGACCGTCAGCGCCACCTGGGGCTCCTGGCCGTACTGCTGCTGCACCTCGCGCCCCATGAGCAGGTTGTAGAGCTGGTCGGTGCCCCCGAGCTCGACGTCGGCCTCGACCGCGACGGAGTCGTAGCCCTGCATGATCGGGTAGAGGAGCTCGGAGAGCGAGATCGGCTGCTGGGCTGCGAAGCGCTTCGCGAAATCGTCACGCTCGAGGAGCCGCGCGACCGTCGCCGTTCGCGCCAGCCGCACGATCTCCGCGTAGTCGAGCTTGCCGAGCCACTCGCTGTTGAAGCGAAGCTCGGTCCGCTCCGGGTCGATGATCGTCGAGGCCTGCTCGAAGTAGAGCTGGGCGTTCCGGTCGATCTCCTCTCCGGAGAGGATCGGGCGCGCGGCCGAGCGGCCCGACGGGTCGCCGATCCGCGTCGTGTAGTCGCCGACGATGAGGACGCCGGTGTGACCCTCGCGCTGGAAGGCGGCCATGCGCTGGAGCGGGACGCCGTGCCCGAGAGTCACGTCCGGAGTCGTGACGTCGATCCCGAGCTTGACTCGTAGCTGCCGGCCGAGCTCCAGCTTTCTCTCGAGCTCGCCCTCGGGGGCGACGTGGACTGCGTTCCGCGTGAGGTCCGCGAGAGCCATGCTTCGAGTCTAGACTCCGCCTCTTGCGTCTTCGCCGCAGACCTCCGCCGGCGCGGAAGAACGGGCGCCGCATCCGCAAGCTTCGCCTCCTCGCACTGGTCTCGGTGCTGGGCGCCCTGTCCATGGCTTCGTTCCTCTTCGGGCTCGTGACCGCGATCGCGAGCCAGATTCCGGAGCTCGACCCCGCGCACCAGCAGCGCTTCGAGCACGACGGCTACATCTACGACGGCGACGTCAAGCACCCGCACGTGCTTGCCGTCCTACGAGGGTCGGAGAGTCGCGTGCTCCTCCAGTCGGGCCAGATCGCGCCGATCATGAAGCAGGCGATCGTCGCCATCGAGGACAAGCGCTTCTACGAGCACCGCGGAGTCGACCTGCACGCGATCGGACGCGCTTTCTGGGCCGACGTGCGAAACAAGGCCGTCGTCCAGGGCGGCTCGACGATCACGCAGCAGTTCATCAAGAACGCGTACGTCAAGGACAACCGCTCGGTCGCGCGCAAGCTCAAGGAGGCCGCGCTCGCCTGGCAGCTCGAGCAGCGCAAGCCGAAGGACTGGATCCTGACGGCCTACCTGAACACGATCTACTTCGGGAACGGCGCCTACGGCGTGGGTCAGGCCGCGCTGACCTACTTCGGGAAGCCCGCGTCCGAGCTCACGCTCCCCGAGGCGGCCCTCCTCGCCGGGATTCCGCGCGATCCCGCGCGCTACGACCCGGTCACGAACCCGCGCGCGGCGAAGCTGCGGCGCCGGCTCGTTCTCGACCAGATGCTGGCGCAGGGCATCATCGCGCGCGACCAGTTCAAGGAAGCCCGCAGCGCCGCCCTTCCCTCGCCCGACGAGATCCGCCTGCCGGGAACGCAGGAACGCGAGGGGCAGTACTTCGTCAACTACGTGAAGCAGCAGCTCGTCGACGAGTACGGCTCGTCGCAGGTCTTCGGCGGCGGGATGCGCGTGTACACGACTCTCGATCGCGGCCTGCAGAGGATGGCCCGAGGGGCGATCGCGAAGTGGCTCTCGAACCCCGACGGCCCGCAGGCGGCGCTCGTTGCGATCGATCCCCGGAACGGGAACGTGCTGGCCATGGTCGGCGGGTCGAACTACCGCGAGAGCCAGTTCAACCTCGCTGTCCAGGGAGAGCGGCAGCCCGGCTCGGCGTTCAAGCCCTTCGTGCTCGCGGCGGCCCTCGACCAGGGCATCTCACCGGCCACGCACTTCGTCTCGCACCCGGTCGTGATCCCGCTCGGAGACCGGCTCTGGCAGGTAGAGAACTACGAGGGCGAGTACCTGGGCTCGATCGACCTCGAGTCGGCGACGATCCACTCGGACAACTCCGTCTACGCTCAGCTGACCTCCGTCGTCGGGCCCAAGAACGTCGCCGCGATGGCGCGCGAAGCCGGGATCCGCAGCAAGCTGAACAGCTACTTCGCGATCGGCCTCGGCGCCGAGGCGGCAAACCCCCTCGAGATGGCACGCGCCTTCTCGACCTTCGCCAACGACGGTAGCCGGATCGACGGCTCGATCTTCGGCAACCAGCCGCGGGCGGTGTACAAGGTCGGGAAGCGACGGAACCAGCCGGTCGGGCACCGCGTTCTCGACTCCGACAAGACGGCTCTCCTGAACTCGATCCTCCAGAAGGTCGTGACCCAGGGCACAGGTCATCGAGCCGCGCTCCCCGACCGCCCGGTCGCCGGCAAGACGGGGACGACCGAGAACTACGGCGACGCCTGGTTCGTCGGCTACACGCCTCAGCTCGCCGTCGCCGTTTGGGTCGGCTATCCACGTGAGCTGAGATCGATGGAGACCGAGTACCACGGCGGCCCGGTCGCGGGCGGGACCTATCCGGCCGAGATCTGGCGCACGTTCATGCAGTCGGCGCTGCCCTATCTCCACGACGAGCCCGAGTCCTTCCCGTCCGCATCGACGCCGTACGCCTCGCCGGAGTCCGTGGTCTTCCGGGACGGGCGGGTCCAGATCGACAACGGCAACTGCTACTCGCCGAAGGAAGTTCTCTTCTTCAGCGATGAACAGCCGCACAGGACGGCGGACTGCATGCCGAACGAGGTGGACGTCCCCGATCTCGTCGGTCAGAGCGTGCAGGCGGCCCGAGCGCGGCTCGCCGGCCAGCCGCTCTCGCCCTCGATCGTCTACAAGCCGGCGAAGGCCGGGCAGCGGCTCGGCGTCGTGCTGAACCAGATTCCGAGGCACGGGCGGCTTTCGGCCTACGACCGGGTCGTGCTGGTCCTACCGAGGCCTCTCCACGGAGTGGTGCCCCCGCTCGTCGGCCTGCCCGTGAGCGTCGCGCAGCACAAGCTCGAGCGGCGCGGGCTGCGTTTCGAGGTCGAAGAGACGGCGGAGGGCCGGCATGGACGAGTGGTCTTCCAGCTTCCGCGCGCGGGCGTGGCGGCAGCGCCGGGAATGCTCGTCAAGATCGCCGTCGCGACCTGACTACGTTCCAGCCAGCGGGCGGCTGAGGTAGCGCGAGCCCGCCTCACCGTAGCGCCACGGGCGATCGGTCGCCTTCGTGATCCCGATGCGCGCGCCGACGGCGATCTCGACCTCGGCGCCGCGGAAGAGCGCGAACGGAGGCGTGTGGAGCGCGAGCCCGTCGTGCGCGCCGGTCACGCCGAGCGCCTGGCACAGCCGCCCCGGTCCCGCGCAGAGAAGCCTCGGCTCCGACGTGCCCCGCCGGGCGGCCATGGCGTCGAGACCGTCCGTCGGCTCGAGCGCCCGGATCAGGACCGCGCTCGCCGCCCCCTCTTCCTCGCAGACGAAGTTCAGGCACCAGTGGATCCCGTAGGAGCGGTACACGTACGCGTGGCCGGGCGGGCCGAACATCGAGGCGTTGCGAGCCGTCTGCCCCCCGTAACCGTGCGCGGCGGGATCCTCGTGGTCGTACGCCTCGACCTCGACGATGCGGCCGCCGACACCGTCGACGAGCAGCTTTGCACCCACGAGCTCGGGGGCTACTTCATGGACGCTACGAGCGAAGAAGTCCTGCGCCAGCTTCACGCGCGCGCCTGCCGAGCGTCGTAGCGGAGGAGCGCGGGGATCGCCGCGACGAACAACCAGCAACCGGCGATGCACGCGAGCCCGCCCGAGACGACCGAAAAGCGGAGGCTCGTGAGCGAGGCCAGAGCGCCCGCCTCGAGGTTGCCGAGGCTCGGTGCGCTCGCAACCTGGGCGAGCTCGATCCCGGACAGCCGACCACGCATCGAGTCCGGCGTCACGGAGAGGAGGATCGTCGAGCGGAGGATGGCGCTCCAGTCGTCCGCGCCTCCTGCCAGGGCGAGGAAGAGGAGAGCCGGCCACAGGCTGGGCGCGAGGCCGAAGCCGACGATCGCCAGCCCCCAGGCGGACGCTGCGACGCAGACGCCGAGACCCTGGCGCCGGGTGCGCACGACCCAGCCCGAGAGCAACGTCGCGAGCAGCGCACCCGCATACGGCGCGGCGTAGAGAAAGCCGACCGTCCTCGCACCGCCGCCGAAGTGCTCGCCGTAGGCGGGAAAGAGGGCGCTCGGCATCCCGAAGACCATCGCCACCGTGTCGACGGCGAAGATTCCCTGGAGCTCGGGCTTCCGGCGAACGAAGCGGAACCCCTCGGCAATCGACCGCAGCCCCGGTCGTGCGACGTGCGCGAGCGGCGGCATCGCCGGCAGCAGCCAGGCGGCGACGAGCGAGGCGGCAAACGTGACAACGTCGACCGCGTAGGTCGCAGTCAGGCCGGCCGACGCGATCAGGATCCCGCCCAGCGCCGGTCCGCCCACATGCGCGAACGACTGGTAGATGCCCTGGACGGCTGCGGCGGGTGCGATTTGATCGTCACCAACGAGTCTCGGCACGAGCGCGTCCATCGCCGGCCGCTGGATCGCGTAGAGCGCCGTCCCGATGGCTTCGGCGGCGTACAGGGCCCAGACGTGCGGGTGCTCGAGCGCCGCGTTGGCGACGAGCAGGCCCGAAACCGCCGTCAGCCCGACGTCGGACACGATCAGCAGCAGCCTCCGGTCGAGGGCGTCTGCGATCGCACCGCCGAGCAACGACACCGTCAGCAGCGGCACGAGGGCGGCGATCCCGAGCAGCCCGACCGCGAGCGTCGACCCCGTCAGCTGGAAGACCTGGTACGGGATCGCGACCGTCGTCAGCATGCTCCCGAGGAGCGAGACGGCGTTTCCGAACCAGAGCCTGCGGAAATCGCGTGAGCGACGGATCGGGGTCAGGTCGATTGCGAGGCCGCGCAGGAAGGCGAGCCGGCCGGGGCGCTCTGTCTCGCCGGCCGGGTCCTCGACGGGAGGGCCAAAGCCGTCCGACAATGCCCTAAGGCACCGCTTGCGGTGCCGCCATCAGGATGTGCGGGCCCGAGACGGCCGCGCCGGCAAAGCCGACACGGCCTCCAAACGGCATCGCAAGCGATGCCTCGCCGTGCATCCGTCTGAAATGACCGGTCGACACGCCTGGATCGACACCGACGCTAGAACAACTTGTCGCCCTCGCCGGGGCGCGAAGTCTTCTCGAGCAGCCGGCGGGCGCGGCGTCCGAGGTCTCCGAGATCGACGCGACCCTTCTCGGCGTCTTCCACGATCCGCTCCGCGAGCTTGAGCGCCTCGTCGATGATCGGCGCGCCGATGGCGGCCTCCTGGCCCATGTCGTGCAGGATCGTCCGCTCGGTGCGGGAGGCGATGATCGGGTCCGGTACTCCCTCGATCCAGACGCGCGTCCGCTGGCCCCCGCCCCGGTCCTTGCCGGTGATCGGCTCGACCGCGTAGATCTTGTCCGCGCGCGCGTACTTGCCGAAGCCGAGGAAGATCATCCTGCCGGCAACATCGGCCATAGGAACCGATTATCCCGGTCCGACAGGAAGACGGACGCACGGGCAAAGCCCGCACGTCCTGAGGGTCGGCGCCGCAAGCGGCGCCTTAGCGAAGCCGAAGAAGATCATTCGCCCGGAGCCGTCCGCCATGGCGCGAACTTTACGGGGTCAGACCCCGGAGGTCGGCTCGGCCGGCCGCTCTGTCTCGGTCGGCGCCTTCGTGGGCTGGGGAGCCTCGGGCTGAAGGACGCGCCACGCCGTGTAGACGGCGAACCCGACCCACAGCAGGTCGATCCAGTCGAAGACGACCCCGAGGTTGTCGCGGAAGAGGTCGACAGTGTCGGAAGAGAAGATCGGGACGCTGACGGCGCCTCCGGTCTGTTCTTCCGCGATGTCCTGGGTGATCCAGACGAAGGCCAGGTACTTGCCGATCAGGATGCCGAGCAGCGCGCAGATGACGGCGATTCCCTGAAACGGCAAACCGCGGGAGCCACGCGTCGCCGTGAGCACCGCGAATCCACAGAGGAAGCCGATACCCCAGGCCGCGAAGCCGATCTCGTAATCGGACCACTTGACGATCAGCCCCCAGGCGATGCCGCCGGCAACCGCGGCGACCAGGCCGGCGAGTACGGCGGGAAACCAGATGCTCGCCGCTGAGCGGTCCTCACGGGCGGGGGTCCGGCCGTCGAGCATTCGGCTGGCTACTTCCCGGCGACAGGTGGCGTCAAACCCAGCGCGTCACGCGAGGGCGTCCTTCAGCGCGCCGACGACACGCTGCTGGTCCTCGGCCGTGAGCTGCGGGAAAAACGGGAGCGCCAGCGTCCGCGAGCACGCGTCCTCGGCGATCGGACACAGGCCCTCGGCGAACCCGTAGCGCTCGCGCATGTACGGCTGGAGGTGGACCGCCGGGACGTAGAGGCCGGCTTCGATCCCCTGCGCGCCGAGCCGCTCGAGCACCGCGTCCCGGTCGATGCCGGAGGCAAGCTTGACGACGTAGACGAACCACGAGCGCCTGTGCTCCGCGTCGTCGGCGAGCGGGGCCTCGACCTCCTCGACGTCCGCAAGCAGCTCGCCGTAGCGCGCAGCGACGTCGCCCCGCATGCTCAGCATGCGGTCGAGCTTCTCGAGCTGGGCAATCCCGAGCGCGGCCTGAAGATCCGTGATCCGGTAGTTGAAGCCGAGCCGGACGTGGTGGAACCAGCGTGAGTCGTACGAGCGCCCCTGGTTGCGAAGGCTCTTCAGCAGCTCCCACTCCTCCTCGGAGGGTGTCGTCACCATGCCGCCCTCGCCCGTCGTTAGCTGCTTGTTCGGATAGAAGCCGAACGCTCCCGAGACGCCGTGCGAGCCGACCGGCGAGCCTTTGTACTCGGCCCCGAGCGCCTCGCACGAGTCGTCGATCAGCCAGAGGCCGTGCCGCTCGGCGATCGCGCGCAGCTCGTCGAGCTCGCACGGGTAGCCGAACATGTCGACCACGACGATCCCCTTCGTCCGCTCCGTGACGGCCGCTTCGACCGCGGCCGGCTCGAGGTTCAGCGTCTGCGGATCGACGTCCGCGAAGACCGGACGGCCGCCCTCGAAGATGAAGCAGTTGGCGGTCGCAACGAATGCGATCGGGGAGGTGATTACCTCGTCGCCGTCCGCCACCCCCGCGATGTGGCAGAGCAGGTGCAGCCCGGCCGTACCGCTCGAGACTGCAGCCGCATACGGCGCGCCGACCCGCTCGGCGAAGAGCTCCTCGAAACGGTCGATCGCCGGCCCGAGCGAGAGCCGTCCCGACCGCAGCACGTCGAGGACGAGCTCCTCCTCGCGCTCGTCCAGGTAAGGACGGGAGAGAGGAATCTTCGAGACGGCTGTACCCGTGTCTCTCAAGCCCGGCGACGCCGGGCTTCTACGTCTCCCGAGCGGAGCGATGGGACAACCCAGTCACCCGGAAAATGCGCGAGCATTTTTCGGGGTTAAGCCTCGGCGGGCGCGGCGTTTCCGATCTTGGCGTACTCGAGCCACTGCGCCCACCGCTCGCTGCGGCCGTGGCACGTGTCGAGGTAAGCCGTCTGGAGCTCCTTCGTAACCAGCCCCGGCGGCCCGATCTCACGGTCGTCGATCTCGCGGATCGGCGTCACCTCGGCCGCGGTCCCGGTCATGAAGACCTCGTCCGCAGAGACGAGATCCGAGCGGATGAGGTTCTTCTCCTCGACCGTGTAGCCGAGATCCTGGGCGATCTGGATCACCGAGTCGCGCGTGATCCCGGGGAGGATCGAGGTCGAGAGCGGCGGCGTTGCGATCTTGCCGTTCTTGACGACGAAGACGTTCTCGCCCGAGCCGTCGGCGATGAAGCCGTCCGCCGTGAGCAGGATCGCCTCGTCGTAGCCGGCGCGGTTCGCCTCCGTGACCGCGAGCATCGAGTTCAGGTAGATGCCCGTCGCTTTCGAGGCGTGCGGAATCGTGTTCGGGCCGACCCGCTCCCAGGACGAGATCTTGACGCGAATGCCGTTCTTGAGCCCCTCGTCGCCGAGGTACGCGCCCCACGGCCAGCTCATGATCACGACGTCGATGGGATTCCCCGCGGTCGAGACGCCGAGCTCGCCGTAGCCGGAGAACGCGATCGGGCGCAGGTAGCACTCGGGGAGGCCGTTGACGGCGATCACCTCCCTGCAGGCGGCGTGAAGCTCCTCGATCGAGTACGGCAGCTCCATGTAGAGGAGCCTGGCCGAATTGTGGAGTCGCAGAAGGTGGTCGGTGAGCCGGAACACGGCCGGGCCCTTGTCGGTCTCGTAGCACCGGATCCCCTCGAAGACGCCGGTGCCGTAGTGGAGCCCGTGGGTGCCGACGTGGACAGTCGCATCGCCCCAGTCGACGAGGTCGCCGTTCATCCAGATCTTTTCGGTCTCGCGCACTCCAGCCTCCTCTTAGCCGCTTGCTTCAAATGTTATGCGGCGGTCTCGACGGCGTCCATTGGCCGTGCCCTGGCGAGGCGCACGAGATCCGCCGACGAGAGAACCGCCATGTGCCTCGGTGAGCCCGCGCCGACCCAGACTCGCTTGTGGGCGAGCAACCCGTGGTCGACGAGCACCCGCTCGATCCGGGGGAGCGGAAACGGAGCCACCGCCCCCGCGGCGAAGCCAGTGGCGCGCTCGACCTCCTCCGGGGAGGCGATGCGCGCGCGGGAAGCCCCGACGGCGGCCGCGATCTTGGCCGGGTCTGCGCGCCGGTCGCCGGGGATGAGCGCGACCACCCATCGCCCGTCGCAGTCGAAGACGAGCGACTTCACGATCTGAGCGAGCTTGCAACCGACAGCCCGGGCCGCCTCCGCGGCCGTCGGCGTGCCTGCGGGGAACTCCTCGATGCGCACCTCGGCGCCGGACTGGCCGAGGAAGGCGGAAACGCGCTCGACTGCGTCCGGCAGGGTTCGAGCCATGCCGTTCAGGGTAAGCGAAACACTCACACCCCCTTTGAGAAGCGACGAGCTACGCATAGCGAAGACCGAGTCTCAGTTCCGCCAGGTGAACGAGCGGATCGCGGACACGGCGGAGCAGTTCGGCGCGGAGACGGCCGAGCTCGTCTGCGAGTGCTCGGATCCCGCCTGCGGACACCGCATCGAGGCGCCCCTCTCCGACTACGAGCGCACACGGGCCGACGGCGCGCAGTTCCTCGTCGCTCCGGGACACGAGATCCCCGAGTACGAGCGAGTCGCCCGCACGCGCCCGGGCTACCGGATCGTCAGAAAGCTGAGCAACATCGGAGCAGTCGCTCGCCGGCTCGATCCCCGCTCGAGGTAGATCTAATCAGCCAGCGAGATGAAGTACGCGTCGTCGAGCCCGGCGGCGCGGAGGGTCTCGACGAGCTCTGACGGCAGCGGGCTGTCAATCGAGAGCGCCATCAGCGCCTTGCCGCCCTTTCTC
>Ga0137369_10008138_pt1 | contig 10466 bp, 13 predicted proteins | sample SagtaG_12_FD_104918 | JGI IMG/M metagenome (GOLD analysis project Ga0137369, IMG submission 104918) | Vadose zone soil microbial communities from Sagehorn Ranch, Mendocino, California, USA - Sage1_L_113_16 metaG | ecosystem: Environmental > Terrestrial > Soil > Vadose zone | place: USA... | reverse complement strand
CGCAGCGCTCGCCAGAGATGGCGTTGACGCCCTCGACGTGCTCGGAGCCGAGGTCGTAGAGGACCTTGGCGACCAGGCCGACGCACTCGTTCTCGCGCACCCCCGGGCGCAGGAAGCTGTAGAGCTGGTCGTAGGCCGCGTCCACCATCGAGACGGCCTGGGTGAGCAGGCCGATCTCGTCGTCGGTCTTGATGCGGCGCGCCTCCAGGAAGGCCTGCTGGCCGTCGACCACGGTGAGGCCGGCGGCCTGCAGCGCGGTCAGGATCGGCATCTCGACCAGGTCGACGCCGACCGGCTCGCCGGCGAGGCCGTGCTCGTCGAGCACCCGGCGGATCTTGCGGGCGACCTCCTCGGCGATGCCGGCGTCGGGGTTGAAGGCGCCGCGCAGCGTGGAGATCCCGGCGCGGGCGCGCCCCAGCTCGGGCTGGTCTGGCCGGCCGTCGAGCCAGGGGTTGTAGAGCTGGTGGTGCCGTGCCGCCGAGCCGAAGTCCCAGGCGACCGGCTCGCCTCCGCGCGGCAGCAGCGCGAAGCGGATCAGCTTGTCCATCGCCCAGGTGCCGATGTGCGTGGACGTCATGTAGCGCATGTTGTGGAAGTCGAAGGTCAGCAGCGAGCCGAGCTCGGAACGTCCTAGTGTGGCCTTCAACCGTGCCAGCCGGTCGCGGCGCAACCGGTCGACGTCGATCCGCTGCTCCCAGTCGACGGCGTTCGGTCCGTACGTACGGATGCCCATGGCCACCATCCCCGCGACTGTCGTTCCTCGCTTGGGGCCAGGAGTACGCCCGACCGAGCTGTTCAGTCAAGCTTATGAACGGCCGTCAAGTAACGCAAAACAAAGTTGTCAGTGGGAATGGCGGCCGATCACGCACCAGATCGCGGTGGCCGGCTCGGACCCGGGGTTGCCGAGCCGGTGCGGGGTGGTCGCCGGGAAGCTGATGGAGTCGTCCGCGACCAGCTCGTAGGAGTCGAAGCCGACGTCGACCACCAGCCGGCCGGACTGCACCACGCCGAACTCCTGGCCGGCGTGGCGCATGAAGGTGCCCTCGCGCGACGAGCAGCCGCCCGGGGCGTAGGTGACGTGCAGGAACTCGACGCCGGGGAAGGAGCCGGCCGTCAGGCGACGCCAGTGCACGCCGGACTCGAGCTCGAGCGCCTCGTGCTCGCCGGCGCGCTGGAAGGAGAAGAACCCCTCGGCCTCGCGCCCGCGGGTGACCACCACCGAGCCGTCGCCGTCGTCGGGCGGAAGGCCCCGGTCGGCGCCGGCGCGCTGCGCCGGTGCCCCGGCGAGCAGCCCGTCGAGCGAGGTGTTCAGCAGGTTGACGATGTCGAACAGCTTGCTCACCGACGGCTGCGCCTTGCCGGTCTCGATCTGCGACAGCGCGCTGGCGCTGACCCCGAGGCGCCGCGCCATCTCGCGCAGCGACATGCCCTGGCGCAGCCGCTCGGCGCGTAGCCGGCCGCCGAGGTCAAGGGCGGGAACGCCGCCCGCCTCGACCGCCGCGTGCCCCTGCTCGCTCGCCTTCATGAGCAGCAGTGTACAGGGAGAACGACGCTGTACCGGCCCACTGTTCACTTCTGGTGGACAAGCGTATTCTCCTGGTCGACATTGGGCTCCTTTCCAGCGGAGGGATGGCCATGGGTGACCGACTGCTGCTCCGTGGTGGGCACGTGCTGACCGTCGACCCGCAACTCGGCGACCTGCCAAGGGGCGACGTCCTGATCGACGGCGACAAGATCGCGACGGTGGCGCCCGAGGTCGACGCGGACGCCGAGGTGATCGACGCAACCGGCAAGATCGTGATCCCCGGCTTCGTGGACACCCACAGGCACACCTGGGAGGCGGCCATCCGCGGCTGCGCCCCCAACGCCACCCTCGACGACTACTTCGTCGACGTGCTCGACACCTTCGCGCCGCTGTACCGGCCGGAGGACGTCTACGCCTCCAACCTCGCCGGCTCGCTGGAGTGCATCAACGCCGGCATCACCACCCTGGTGGACTGGTCGCACATCAACAACACGCCCGAGCACCCCGACGCCGCCGTCAACGCGCTGCGGGAGACCGGCATCCGCGCCCAGTACGCCTACGGCAGCGCCAACACCTCGCTGGCCGACTACTGGTTCGAGTCCAAGCTGGTGATCCCCGCCGACGACGTCCGCCGGGTACGCGGGGCCTACTTCTCCTCCGACGACAGCCTGCTGACCATGGCGCTGGCCACCCGCGGCACCGGCTTCTGCGTCGACGACGTGGTGCGGGCGGAGTGGGGGATGGCCCGCGAGCTCGGCATCCCCATCACCGTCCACGTCGCCATGGGCCGCGTCGCCGGCCGCTTCGGCATGATCTCCAAGCTGGCCGAGCTCGGCCTGCTCGGCCCCGACACCACCTACATCCACTGCTGCTACTTCTCCGAGGAGGAGTGGCGGCTGGTGGCCGACTCGGGCGGCACCATCTCGATCGCGCCGCAGGTGGAGACGCAGATGGGGCACGGCTGGCCGCCGGTCATGAAGGCGATCGAGTACGGGCTGCGCCCCAGCCTCTCGATCGACGTGGTCACCACCGTGCCAGGCGACATGTTCACCCAGATGCGCGCCGCCTTCGGCGCCGAGCGGGCCAGGGTCAACGCGGTCTCCTGGGAGGCCAACACCGATGCGCCGGAGAACATGCTCAAGGCGCGCCAGATGCTGGAGATGGCCACCATCAACGGCGCCCACGTCGCCGGCCTCGAGGACCGCACCGGCTCGCTGACCCCGGGCAAGCAGGCCGACGTGGTGCTGATCGACGCGACCGCGATCAACGTGGCGCCGGTGATCGACGCGGTCGCCGCGGTCACCCTCTGCGCCGACGTCTCCAACGTCGACACCGTGATCGTCGGCGGCAAGGTCCACAAGCGCGACGGCAGGCTGGTCGCCGACGTCGACAGGGCGCGGCGGCTGGTCGAGGAGTCGAGCGAGCACCTGGTCAGGCAAGTCGAGCAGAAGAAGCTGCAGCAGGCATGACCTCGCGGCACCTCGTACGCCGGGCCGGCGAGCCTGTGGCCGGCCCGGCCGGCAGCCCCGAGGTGGACAGCGCGACCGGGTTCCGCCGCAGCTCCCTGGTGGACGAGGCGGCGGGCGCGGTGCACACCGGCTTCGGCATCTGCGAGCTGGCCCCGGGCGGCTCGGTCACCAGCCACGTCCACTCCTTCGAGGAGAGCTTCTACCTGCTCGACGGCGAGGCGGTGGTGGAGACCCCCGAGGGGGCGTTCCTGGTGCGCGCGGGCGACTACGGGCTGCTGCCGGTCGGCGCGCCGCACGCCTGGAGCAACGCCTCCTCCGGCGCCGCCCGCTGGGCCGACATGCTGGCGCCGCAGCCACGCGCCCGCTTCGGTCACGACACCTTCCTGGTGCCCGCCCTGAAGACGGCGGCGGCGCCGCTGGCCGTCGACGTGCGCGACCCGAGGACGCGCTCGTTCGGGCACGTCGAGCCGTCCAACATGGACCCGGGCAGGCAGACCCAGGAGCAGCTCGCCGTCTCGGCGAGCATGCGCACGGCGCTGCTGGTCTACAGCGGGATCACCGTGAAGATGATGGTGGACCCCGACCTCGGGGCGGTGCTGTCGACCATGTTCATGGTCCAGTACGAGCCGCGCGGGCTCGCCGGCACCCACGACCATCCCTTCGAGGAGACCTACCTGATCCTGGCAGGGGAGGTCGAGGCGAGCTTCGACGGCGAGCGCTACCGCCTCGGCGCCGGCGACCTCGCCTGGGCGGGCGCCGGCTGCGTGCACGGCTTCTCCAACCCGGCCGAGGTTCCGGTGCGCTGGCTGGAGACGCAGGCGCCGCAGCCGCCGCCGCGGCACTCCTACCGCTTCACCCGCGACTGGGACTACCTGCGCGACGCGCTCTCCTAGAACGCACCGGAAAGGAGCGACGACGGATGCCGGACCCTGCGAGCGTGGTGGTGGTCGGAGGGACCTCCGGGATGGGGCGGGAGGTCGCGCGCTTCTACGCCGACCGTGGCGGCCAGGTGGTCCTCTCCGGCAGGGACGCCGGCCGCGCCCAGGCGGTGGCCGCCGAGATCGGCGGCCGGACCACCGGGATCGCCCTGGAGCTGGCCCAGCCGGAGGAGATCGCCGCGGCCCTCACCGGCGTCGGACGGGTCGACCACCTGGTGCTCGCCGCCATCGACCGCGACCAGAACTCGGTGCGCGACTACGACCTCAAGCGGGCTACCTACCTGGTCACCCTCAAGCTGCTGGGCTACACCGAGACGATCCACGCGCTGCTGCCGCGGATGCACGACGAAAGCTCGATCGTGCTCTTCGGCGGGCTGGCCATGCTCCGTCCCTACAAGGGCTCGACCACGGTGACCACGGTCAACGGCGGCATCAGCGGCCTGGTGAGGACGCTCGCGATGGAGCTCGCGCCGATCCGCGTCAACGCCGTGCACCCGGGGATCGTCGGCGACAGCCCCTTCTGGAGCGCCAAGGGCGAGGCGGCGCTCAAGCCGCCGCGGGACCGCACCCCCACGGGACGGCTCGCGACCATGCGGGACGTGGTCGGCGCGGTCGACTTCCTGCTCACCAACCGCTCGGTGAACGGCGCCGAGCTGCCGGTCGACGGCGGCTGGCTGATCCTCTAGAGCCGACCCGACCAGGCAACCGGAATTGGGAAGGCTCTAGCCAAGCGGGTTCGCCCGGCCGGCGCGGGGCTCGGTACGCTCCACCAGCCGGGACCGCGCCCAGCAGGAGGGGCGCCGGCCGGGCGAACCAGACCAGGGCGGGTCCGGTCGGGCGCGCGACCGCACGGAGCACGGGGAGGACGCCGGTCATGCAGAGTCCGAAGGTCGCGGTGGTCGGGACCGGGCGCATGGGCGGGACCATGGTGGGCACGCTGCGGCGGGCAGGCACCGAGGTGGTGGTCTTCAACCGCACCCGCGCCAAGGCCGACGAGGTGGCGCGGAGCAGCGGCGCTGAGGTCGCCGGCAGCGCCCGCGAGGCGGTCAGGGGTGCCCAAGTGGTGCTCAGCTCGCTCGCCGACGACGCGGCCGTCGAGGCCGCCTACGCGGGACCGGACGGCCTCGCCGCCGGGCTCGCCAGCGGGGCCGTGGTCTGCGAGACCAGCACGATCCACCCGCGCACCCTCGAGGTGGTCGGTCCCCTGGTCGCCGAGCGGGGGGCTTCCCTGCTCGACACGCCGGTCTCCGGCAGCGTCCAGCTGCTCGAACGGGGCGAGCTGACGGTGATGGCCGGCGGCGACGCCGCCGCCCTGGAGCGGGCGCGACCCGTGCTCGGCCTGCTCGCCACCAGGATCTTCCACACCGGCGGCCTCGGCACCGGCGCCACCATGAAGCTGGCGGTCAACACCATCGTGCACGGGCTCAACCTGGCGCTCTCGGAGGCGCTGGTGCTGGCCGAGAAGGTGGGGGTGGCGCGCACCGCCGCCTACGAGGTGTTCGCCGCGAGCGCGGTGGCCGCCCCGTTCGTGCTCTACAAGCGGCCGGCCTACGAGCATCCCGACGAGACCCCGGTCGCCTTCAGCCTCGACCTCGTCGCCAAGGACCTCGACCTGGCCCTCGACCTGGCCAGCCAAGCCGGCGCGACCATGGAGCAGGCGGCCACCAACCGCCGCGTGGTCGGCGCCGCGGTCGCCGCCGGCCTCGGCGGCCACGACCTGAGCGCGCTCGCCACCTACCTGCGGGGCACCAGGGGCTGACGCCCGGTGTGCCGGCCGCGCCCGGCGCCAACCGGCCCACTCGATCGGCACGGGATTGGACCTTACCAGTAGGCCGCCTGGCCACTAGGTTGTCGACGTGAAGTTCGGATGGCACCCACAAGAAGGAGCGGGCGATGCGGCAACCAGCGCCGAATCCCGTGCTCGGTCGGCTGGACGCACTGGTGGGCGAATGGGAGATGGAGGCATCGGTCGGCGGGCGGCCGATGGGCCGAGCTCGGACGGCGTTCGCGTGGCTGCAAGAGGGAGCCTTCCTCGTGCAGCACGCGGACGCCGAGGCCAGCGACCCTCCACCTGCGCCCGAGTGGGTGGCGAACTCGCCGCTCCCCCTCACCACGATCATCGGCCTGGACGACTCGAGCGAGGCGTTCTGCATGCTCTACGCCGACGCGCGTGGCGTCTTCCGCGTCTACCAGATGAGCCTGAGCGAGGGCATCTGGAGGCTGTGGCGGGACGCGCCGGGGTTCTTCCAGCGCTTCACGGGCACCTTCAGCGACGACCGCGCCACCATCGCCGGCCACTGGGAGGGCTCGCGCGACGGCTCGACCTGGGAGCACGACTTCGACGTGACCTACACCAAGATCGAGTAACGACCGGGATCTCACTCGACGGTGGCAGGGTCGGGAGCCGGGGCGTCCGGCTCCCAACCGCGCAGCGGCACCTCGCGGACCAGCCAGGCGACCAGGAAGGCGAGGAAGGCCATCAGCGCGCCGCCGATGAGCGTGGCGTGCAGGCCGGCCCGTTCATCACCGAGGACCTCGACCTCGGCGAGCGGCAACGCCACGACCTCGCCCTCGAGGTCGCCCTGGAGCTGGTGTCCGGGGAGTAGCGGCGCCGGCTCAGACCTGGGGGCCGCCGACTTCGGTCAGCCGGGCGCGGGCAGGGTCGAGCTGAGAGGCGGCCTGGTCGATGTCGGCCCACGGGTCGGGCCGGGCGAGCCGCTCGCCGATGCCGCGCAGCGTGTACCGCCTTGGGTCGAACTCGTCCAGCTCCGACCAGTCGAGCGGCACCGAGACGGGCGCGCCCGGCAGCGCCCTGACCGCGTAGGGCGCCGCCATGGTCTGCGCGTAGCCGTTGCGCCCGATGTCCAGGTACAGGCGGCCGTGCCGCTCGGCGATGCGCGACTCGGTGGTGAGCTCCTCGGGGTGGCGCGCGGCCAGGGTCTCGGCGACGGCGATGCTGAACACCTTGACCGCGTCGGTGTCGTCGCCCGGGACCAGGGGCACCACCACGTGCAGGCCCTTCGACCCGCTCGACTTGAGGAACGAGGGCAGGCCGAGCTCGTCGAGCAGCTCGTGCAGGCCCGTCGCCGCCAGCCGCATCACCCCCAGGTCGGCCGAGGCCGGGTCGAGGTCGAAGACCATCTGGTCCGGGTGGTAGATGTCGGGCGCGCGGCTGAGCCAGACGTGCGGCGTGATGCAGGCGTGGTTGGCCAGGTAGACGAGGTCGTCGGCGTGGTTGCAGACCATGTAGGTGACCTGCTCGCGGGTGGTGGCGCTGCGGGTGCGGCGGTTGGGCGCCGTGACCCGCTCGATCCAGTCAGGGAAGTAGTCGGCGGCCTGCTTCTGCAGGAAGCCGCCACGGCCGATCCCGTTGGGGAAGCGCTGCATGGTGACCGGCCGCCCGCTGATCAGCGGCAGCATCAGCGCGGCGACGGTCTCGTAGTAGGCGGCCAGCTCGGCCTTGGTGATGCCGTCGTCCGGGAACAGCACCTTGTCAGGATGGCTGATCCGTACCCGGTCGCTCACGGTCCCACCGCCTCGCCGTCGCAGCCTCACGGCCCGGTAGCTCCGGGCAGCCACGAGATTGTGCCGGCTCGCGCCCTCGACGGGCCACGCCGCGCGGGTCGGCAGGTCGCCCGGATCAACCCGCCCCAGCAACGCTCGCGGCATCCGCACCACCCTCGGCGCCGCGCTGTGCGACCGCGATCGACCTGTCCGACGTCGGCCTGTCCGGTCCACGCCCCGCCTAGGTCGGCATCCTCCTAGGTGGTTCGGACGGGGCCCTCAGCAGGTGCACGGCGAGTAGGGTCAGCCACGTCCAGCCGACGGTGACCGTGGCACGCTGGAACAGTCCACCGTGGTCGACCAGACCTTCGGCCTGGCCGAAGGCCATGCTGGCAAGCACGAACCCGACCACGAAGACGACACCGGTGGCGGCCGAGTAGAGCGCCCAGCCACGCTTCCCCCATCCGGTGAAGCGCCGGGCGAAGACGAAGCAGGCGATCGGCAGTCCGACGAAGGTGGGGACAGAGAACAGGTCGTGCAGGGCGGCGTGCGCACTGCTGTAGTGCTGGAGCTGGCCGGGGGTTCCTGGCGGGTAGCCGCTCACCGGGTCGGTGACGAAGATCCCGGCGCCGAGCAGCCCAACCGCGAACGCCCCGACCAGCAGTGGTCCCCAGGTCGAGCCGCCGAGAGGCCGCAGCGCGCGCCGCAGTCCGAGGGCGAACGCCAGCGACAGCAGGCCCGCGACGATGAAGTTGGCGACCTGTGTCCAGCCGTGATCGCCGAGCTCCAGTGAGCTGACCGGGTGCCGCAGCGGGTCGTAGCCCGCGCGGGTAGCGCCCTCGACGACCCAGGCGAGGGTGAACAGTGGGCCCGCGATCGCGCCGCAGGCGAGCAGCACCCTGGTCGTCAGGGTGCCCGGCGTGGCACCGGCGGGGGAGAGGTCCACGGTGGTGGTCATCGGCGCTCCTTGCGTTGTGCGGTAAACATTTACTGCTCAGTGGACGTGCCGAACGGTCGGTCGGGGTGTTGGTTGGTCAGTTGGTCCGGTGGGGTGGACCGGTCATGCCGTCAAGGAGCTGCCCGACGATCCGGTCACGCAGCTTCGCCGAGCCGGCGTCCAGCCCGGCGGCTTTCACGATGTCGGCCCCACGGCCCGCTAGGATGGCGCTCCCCACCAGGGCGCTCATGGCGACCCCGTGGGCGATCTCGAAGGGGCAGTCGGCGCGGAACACCCCCTGGCGCTGCCCTCGCTCGTACAGCTCCCGCAGCTCGGGGAATGGCGCCATGTCCGCGGTCGGCAGCGGCAGGGTCCGCCAGCCGCCGAGGGCCTCGTGCAGCGTCAGGGCCACCAGCAGCGGTCGTGCCGCAAAGACCTCGGCGAAGCCAGTCAGCACCGTGCGCATGCCCTGGTACGGCTCCATCTCGGCGGCCGTGTCGATGATCCGGCGCCACGCCCCGACCAGCCCGGACGCCTGGGCTTCCAGCGCGGCGGCGTAGAGGCCGTCCTTGCTGCCGAAATGGTGGTAGATCATGCGCTCGTTGACCCCCGCCCGCTCCACGATCGCCTGGACGCGGGCGCCCTTGGGACCGTGCCTGGCGAACTCCTCCGCAGCGGCGGCAAGCAGCGCCGATCGACTGTCGGTCATGCAGTAAGTATTTACTGCATGACCCGGGGACGCAACCCCCTCACGGGCATGGAGCGCTACTTCGAGGGACAGGCCGAGCTGCGGCCCGGGCCGCTCGATCCCGAGGCCTACCGGGCGGTGGCGCACGGCGCCTGGATGGAGGTTGTCGGCGGGCCGATGGCCGACTCCGAGCTGTAGAACTCCGTCCAGCCGCTTAGCATTGCGCTGGCACGGTCCCGGTCTGGACGACTGGGACGAGGACTTCCGAGGGGTGGCAGGGCATGACCGCGAGTTCGTCGACGCCGAAGCCCAGTCGCAGTGAGCAGCCGGATGTGCCGCTGGAGATCAACACCAGCGTGGCGCACCCGGCGCGGATGTACGACTACTACCTCGGCGGGAAGGACAACTTCCCAGCCGACCGCGAGGCGGCCGAGAAGATGATCGCCTCCGCGCCGGGAATGCGGGACGGCGCCCGCCAGAACCGCGCCTTCCTAGGACGCTCGGTGCGCTGGCTGGCCGGCGCCGGGATCACGCAGTTCCTCGACATCGGCACCGGCATCCCGACCCAGGGCAACACCCACGAGGTCGCCCAGGAGGTCGCCCCCGACGCCCGCGTGGCCTACGTGGACAACGACCCGATCGTGATCGCGCACGCCCGCGCCCTGCTGTCGGGCCAGGGCCAGGGAATGGTCACCGTCGCCCATGCGGACCTGCGCGAGCCGGACGCCCTCCTGACCGATCCCCAGGTGCTGCGCGCGATCGACTTCGACCAGCCGATGGCGGTCCTGCTGGTCGCGATCCTGATGTTTCCTCAAGGACTCCGAGGAGCCGCACAGGATCGTCGAGCGGCTCGAGGCGGCCATGCCGTCCGGTAGCTACCTGGTCATCTCGCACGTCACCCAGGACTTCAACCCCGAGGCGGCGGCCCGCGGCGCCCGCGCCTACGACCGGGCGACCGCGACCATGACGCCGCGCGGCCGCGAGGAGGTCCTGCGCTTCTTCGACGGGCTCGAGCTGGTCGACCCTGGAGTGGTCCAGGTCTCGCGCTGGCGTCCCGACGGGCCGGTCCCCGAGCTCCCCGGAGGCCACCCGTGGGTCTGGGCCGGCGTCGGGCTGAAGCCCTGACGAGGGACGCTCAGCGGTCGGCGGCCGGGAGCCGCCGCAGTGCGTGGGCCGCCGCGGCGCTCGGGTGCAGCAGCGGTCGGTAGCCCGCGGCGATCGTCGCGGCGGTCGCCGGAGGCGTGAGCAGCTCGACCACGGTAGCCGGCGACAGCCCGACGGGGCTCCCGTAGCCGCTGAACGACCACGGCAGCACGCGGCCGCCGAGCAACAGCCCGGGACCGTCGCCGTGGCGGACCATGACACCGTCGGGCAGCGCGCCGGCGAGCGCCGGGCGGGTCAACTG
>Ga0137369_10008134_pt1 | contig 10471 bp, 13 predicted proteins | sample SagtaG_12_FD_104918 | JGI IMG/M metagenome (GOLD analysis project Ga0137369, IMG submission 104918) | Vadose zone soil microbial communities from Sagehorn Ranch, Mendocino, California, USA - Sage1_L_113_16 metaG | ecosystem: Environmental > Terrestrial > Soil > Vadose zone | place: USA... | reverse complement strand
TGGCTGGAAGGGTCGGGCGCGAAATGCAGGCCATAGGGCGCGGCGGCGTGGCTCAACTCAAGATTCACTACGCCGGGCTGGACGACCGCGACGCGGTTGACCGGGTCGAGCCGCAGGATGCGGTCGAGCCGCGCCAATGAGACGACTAGACCGCCCAGCGCCGCTACCGACCCGCCCGACAGGCCGGTGCCGGCCCCGCGCGCGACGATCGGCCAGCCGGCCGCCGCGCCGATCCGCACCGCCGCCGCGACCTCTTCAGTTGAAGATGGGACGACGACGACATCCGGCTCGGCCATATCGAGCGCGCTGGCGTCGTACTCGTAGAGCATCAGCTCCTCGCCGCGATGCAGCACCGTCGCGGGGTCGAGGGCCGATTGGAGCCGGGCGATCAGCGTGGAACGAGGGAGACGATCGGCGGTGTTCATGAGGCCCACTTCCCATCGGCCGGCGTCTTGCGATACTTGACCTCGCCGCCGACCTCCCAAAGATCAACGATCGCCATTATTACCGCGTCGACCGGGCGGCGATCGGTGATCTCGGTCTGGCGGGCGGATGAGCCCGAGGCGTACAGCACCACATCGCCCGCGCCCGCGCCCACCGCATCGGCGGCGACGACATAGCCCGCGCCGTCGCGGCCCTCGATATCGAGCGGGCGCACGACCAGGAAGGTCATCCCGGCCAGCTTCGCATCCTTCTGGTCGCTCACGAGCGTGCCGACTACGCGGCCGATCAGCATAATCCCTCCGAAACGATGAACGATGAACGATAAACGCTGAACGATAAACGAAGAACGATGAAATTGGATTGCTTCGGCCTTCAGCGTTCAGCGTTTAGCCTTCAGCGTTCGGCCTTCAGCCTTCCTCGCGGGCGGCGTCGGCACGGCCCAGTGGCAGCACCTGGTCGACGTTGACGTGTGGGCGGGCGATCACATGCACCGAGACGACCTCGCCGACCTTCTCGGCCTGCCGCGCGCCGGCCTCGGTCGCCGCTTTGACGGCCGCGACATCGCCGCGCACGATCGCCGTTACATAGCCGCCTCCGGTCTTCTCATACCCCACCAGCTCGACCCTGGCCGCCTTTACCATCGCGTCGGCCGCCTCGACCACCGCCGCGAATCCGCGGCACTCGATCATGCCCAATGCCTCTGCCATGATTCCTCCTGCAAAGCAAGATAGCGTGCTGCTGTATTATGACCAGACTGAGGGGGTGAAAGGGTGAACGGGCTGTCACCCTTTCACCGACTCACGCCCACTTAGCCCTTCCAGCGCCGCGACCGCCGCGCGCCAGCCGACATCGATATCGCGCTCCTCACCGCCCAGGTAGACGCGACCGAACGAGCCGACCGCGCGCACTTCCAGGATGTTGATCTCGGCGGCCTTCTCGGCCTCGTTGGCGGCCAGCGCGGCATAGGCGGCCGGCTCGACCTCCAGGATGTAGAGCGACTGGCCGGTGAGCAGCATGTTGCCGTGGCGCACCCGGTTGATCAGCTGGGCCTGATGCGGATCCACCCGCCGGATGATCTGCGACGAGGCGATGCGCGGTCTGAGCCGGTCGGCCTCGCGCACCTCCAGCGCCTCGAGGATGGCGCGGCCGGCGTCACGCACCTCGGCCTGCGAGGGGCCATGGATTTCGAGCATCCCATACAGCCGCTCGACGATCTGCATCGCCGGGCGCACGTCGTTGCTCTTCAGCGCGATGTCGGTGATGCGGTTGATCTCGATGCCGGGTGAGATCTCGACGTAGAGCGCGGCGTCGCCGGCCAGCGGCAAGAAGCCCTGCGCGACGGTGCCGACAAAGGCGGCGTGCTGCGGCTGCAATGTGTCGATGAAGACGTAGGCGCGGAGTTCGACGGCCATTGGTCACTCCTCTACTGCTTACTTGCAGCCAGTCGCTTGACGAAAGTGGCGTGTTCTTCAGTCTCCAGCCCTTTTCGCAGCGCCGCCAGGACATCGGCGAGCCTACCTTCCAGCAACCCCGGCACATGCAGGCACAGGCCGGGGAAAACTCGGCTCCAGATGATATTGTCTTGATCTGGTTCGAGCGGGACGTACTCGCCCTCGCTCAATTCCCACCAATCGATCTGCTGCTCGTAGACTTGCCATACCAGGTACTCCTGAACAGCGTTGCGCCGGTAGGCATGCTGTTTGTCGTGTAGATCATACGCCGCACTGCTCGCCGCGACCTCGATAATCAACTCCGGCGCACCCTCAATATAGTCATCCTCATCAATTCGCGAGCGTCCGCCGGCCTCAGGCTCCAGGCGCAACAACGCGTCCGGCTGCGGTTCGTTGTCAAGGTCAAGGCGCACAGTGGTGTTGTCTGCCATATCAACGCCTGGAGTAGCCGCGCAATATGCGCCGAGCCAGGCCATGATCTGCCCATGTGGCCGTCCATGTGTGATACGCACTGGTGATGGCACATACACTACTCCTTCGATCAGCTCGGTTTTCTTCAAATCCGGCCTCGCACTGTAACGGCGCTCGAATTCCTGGCGCGTCAGCCGGTCGCCGCTTTCGAGTGGCGGCAACTCAACATCTTGTGCCATACTATAAGCACGCCTGATAGCTTTTGCTCTCGTTTTGGTTTCCACAGCGATCCTCCCGATGGAATAATCAGGTCGGGGGCTCTATCTTAGTACGCCTGCTTTCCGCTTTCCGCCGTTCCGCCGCGCGCCGTTCCATCGCGCGCCTCGGCCACGATCCGCACCCCCGCGCTCGCGCCGATGCGGGTCGCGCCGGCGGCGATCAGCGCCTGGGCATCGGCGAGGCCCTTGACACCGCCGGAGGCTTTGACGCCGGCCGCATCTCCCACGGCGGTGCGCATCAGCATCACGTCGTGGACAGTCGCGCCGCCCGAGGCGAACCCGGTCGAGGTCTTGACGAAGTCCGCCTTCGCGCGCACCGCCAGTGTGCAGGCGATGACTTTCTCCTCATCGCTCAGCAGGGCGGTCTCCAGAATCACTTTACAGAGTGCGGCGCCGTCGTGTGCGGTCTCGACGACGCGGGCGATATCCTGGCGCACGTAGTCGTGCTCGCCGGCTTTGAGCCGCCCGATCGCCAACACCATATCGATCTCGCGCGCGCCGTTGCGGATGGCCTGGCGCGCCTCGAAAGCTTTGGTCTCGGTCGTCGTCGCGCCGAGCGGAAAGCCGACAACCGTGCAGACGGCCACATCGGTGCCGCGCAGCAGCCGCGCGCAGAGCGGCACAAAGGATGCGTTCACGCAGACGCTGGCGAAGTGGTTGTCGCGCGCCTCGACGCAGAGCTGTTCGACCTGGTGCGGTGTCGCGTCGGGCTTGAGAAGCGTATGGTCGATCGTGCGCGCCAGCGCGCGGTCGGGCGGCCGCGCGCCGGGCCGCCCGCCGATGCGGCTCGCGCCGGCGTCGAGCATCGCGCGCACCCTCTCGGGGTGGCGCTCGACGCAGCGACAGCCGTCGGCGCCGCACTCGACGCACGCCAGCCCGCCGCCCTGCGCCAGCAGCGCCGTGACGACCTGGCGCGTGATGCGCTCGACCAGTTCGGCTTCGTTCGTCGCCAACAGTTCCTCACAAGGTCTTCAGAAAGGGTAGGCTGATTATAGCACAAGGCAGGGGATTTGAACGCCGAAGGCGGAACGGGCGGTGATAGGGCGGATCGATCGATCACGGCTTCAATTCGGACGGAAGACGAATGCCGCCGTCGTCGGTCTTCCGTCCTCCGTCCAGCGTGCCGAATATGCATGCCGGATTGGTTTTACGGGCCGAGGATGATATAGATCGGTTTAAAACCGACGGTTAGCTGGGCATTTGTGCCTATAACGACCGGGTTCAACGGATTACCTTCGCGGTCAAACGCTCGTCGACACCGAGATTGCGGCACGGTGATTGGAACGGTGACATCATCTTTCGTCCAGATAACCTGCACGTCTTCTGCATCTCTACGGAAGGCGTACGCTTCCACTGCGGCTCCATAATCGATCGGCCCAATATAGGTCGCCTTATTGAGTTGCAGCATGAGTTGTCGGTAAGCTTGATACACCGGTTTCGGAACGCCTGAGTTATCGAGTAATGCTGAATAGCGGTAGCCCGGTTCATCGAGCGTGTACCAGATTAATCCCTGAACGCCACCGCCGACGCCGCGGACGCCTGTACGGACGATATAGTTCGCCTGCATCTCGTAGAATGAAGCGTCCGGTGGACCACAGCCGCTACGCGAACCGCACCAGATCAGGGCCCATTCATCGAGAAAGAGCGGTTTATCGACGCTATATGCGTTCATCAGTTGTCTCAGGAAGTTCGCCTTGCCAAGCACTCGCCCACCCCACGGCGCCCATACCCAGGCGTCGGTTGTATCGTAATCAATCTGCTCGTTTCTGTAATGACCATATGTGTGGTACGCGACGATGTCAAAATACGGAGCGGCGCCGGCCTCAAGAACCCCTTTGAGAAACAGCTCTGGGTGACCAGCTTTCGGGTCGGTGGTTTCGGGTCGATCCAGCAGCAAACCTCCGAGCCACAGCTTCGCTGCAGGATCTACAGCCTTGACCGATGGGCCAACCACCTTGAGCATCTCGCCATAAGAACGTCCCCCGTAAAAGGGATCCTGAATATCGCCCCAACACCCGAAGACACTATCCACACCGACAAGCGAGGGGGCGACGTCGGGTTCGTTCCCCAACTCCCAATGATGCACATTAAATTCCGGCGAACGGTAGCGCGTAGCCAGCGCGCCGACGAATTGAGCGAACGCGGCATACTTATCAGGACGAATCGCACCGCAGGAGGTCGGGAAAGGCTGGTTGATCGTCGCCCAGCGCGGTGAGGACAGGATCATGACAATAGGAGTTAACCCGGCGAGCTTGAGCGCGCGTAATTCATTCTCAAAGCCGGCCAGCAGTTCCCAGCGGATCGGCGCGCCCTCCGTCGGCTGCAGGACGGCCCAGGAGATGCGGCCACCCAGACGTACCCACCCAATGTTCAGATCAAGAGTTCGGCTTAACATGAGACCTGAGGCCAGCCAGTTTAAAGGCTGCACGCCGAAGGACGATTGCCATTGTGGCCCAGGAGCTACCGGCGCAGGCGGGGAGATAGTCACAGGTATCTGCACAAGAAACGGAGCGGAGCCGATGCGCGGTCGCGGGATAGTGGGATAAGCTGTCATCTGTGCACGAGCATCGTTGTCGCGCACAGAGATGAATGTGCTGGCTAGCGCGAGGCTCAACAGCACCAGACACGATCTACGTCTCACGGCGCTCATAACATTGCCTCCTGCCCCTCTTACAGGTTACTCCCCATCCGGCCAGTCGATCAGGACGTAGATATCTTCACCCTCAACACGCACCTCATAGGTCGGGATGCGGATGCCGATCGGCGGGACGATCGCCTTGCCCGTGCGGACATTGTAGGTCCAGCCGTGCCACGGGCAGGTGACCGTATCCTCGATCAGCACGCCGGCCGAGAGCGGCCCGCCCTCGTGGCGGCAGACATCGCCGAAGGCGTAGATCGTCCCGCCGACATTCGCGAGCGCGATCGGCAGGCCATCGACATCGACGTAGCGCATGCGGCCGGGCGTGATGTCGGCGAGGGTGGCGACGTGTACGGTTTCTTTTGCCATCAATTGTCGGTTGTCGGTTGTCCGTTGCAGGGTTGCTACTTACAACCGACAAAAAACTACAAGCGCCCTGCGACATGCCCGATCACCAGCTCCTCTACCGTCACATACGGCGGCTGGGCGGCGAGCTGGGCGATCGCGCGGGCGACATCGTTCGGGTGGAGCATGTTAGCGCGATTCCACTCGCCGGGGATGGCGTCCCAGAGGGCGGTGTCTGTGGCGGCGGGCAGCACGACGGTGACGCGGACGCCGCGCGGGCGCAGCTCCTCACGGATCGCGTTCGAGAAGCCCAGCAGGCCATGTTTGGCGGCGGAATAGGCCGCCCAGTTCGGGAAAGCCTGCCGCGCGGCGACCGACGCGACGTTCACGATCAGCGCGCCGGGGCGCATATGGCCGGCTGCGTGCTTGCAGGCCAGGAACGCGCCGGTCAGCCCGACGCGCAAGGTCGTCTCCCAATCGGCCAGTGTCAGCGCCTCGAACGGCGTGACGACCGCGCCGCCAGCGCTGTTCACCAGTAGGTCGATCTGCCCGGTGAGGCCGGCGGCGGTCTCGATCAGGCGACGGACGTGTGGCTCGGCGGTCACGTCGCATGGCACGACGGTCGCTTCCGCGCCGCGCGCGCGAACCTCGGCGGCGACTACTTCGAGCGCGGCGCCGTCACGGGCGGCCAGTGCCAGATGCCGGCCAGCGACGGCGAGCGCTAGCGCGGTCGCCCGGCCAATCCCGCGCGACGCGCCAACGATCACAATGACTTGTGCCAGTTCCATTGGTGTCGGCCTCGTTTAGATGAACTGCGCCAACGCCAGGACAATCACCGCGATGACCAGCCATGGAACCGCGCCGATGCCAGCCAACTGTAATAATGCTAAAACAATCGCGATGATCGCCAACACCTGCCGGTTGGTTGGGCGCGCGCCTCTTCGCCGTGCCATCCTCCCCTCCTTGTTGATATTACACTCGATCGCCCAGCGCGAACAGCATCTCAGCCGTGCAGACCACGTGGCCGTCAACCGTGGCGGTGCCGGTGCCGCGCCCGATCCCGCGGCGCATCTTGTCGAGCGAGATCTCGAGCCGCAGCGTGTCACCGGGCCGAACCGGGCGCTTGAAGCGCGCGTTGTCGATCCCTGCGAACAGACCGATCTTGCCCTGGTATTCGGGTAGACTCAAGGCCGCGACACAGGCCGTCTGCGCTAACGCCTCAATGATCAGCACGCCTGGCATAATCGGAAAATCGGGGAAATGCCCCTGAAAATACGGCTCGCCGATCGTCACCAGCTTCTCGCCGACAGCGCGCCGCCCCGGCTCCAGCTCGACGATCCGATCGATCAGTAGAAACGGATAGCGGTGCGGGATGATCGCCATGATCTCCTGTGTCGTGAGCATATGACCTCTTTCAGTAAAACGTAAGCAGTCAGCGTTCTAGCCTTCGGCAGAGCGATGCTATATCTTCTTTTGTTCGTCGTCTTTTCCCTCTGCGAGCTAAAAGACGACGAACAAAAACCGTAAACCGTGATGCGTAAGGCCAGCGCATAGTAGCATCGCTTCGCCGCGCGCGCAAACAGGCAGCTTCACCATATCACTCCATCGCCCCACGCCTCACAAGATGCTATAATCCGCTCCGAAGGAGCAAGTATGCGGATCGTCATCAACGGGATGTTCTGGAGTCGGCAGACCGTCGGCACAGGCCAGTATCTCCACGGGCTGCTCGACGCGCTGCCGCGGGTTGCGCCCGAACATGAGTATATCGTTTTGCTGCCGGCCTCTCCCGACCAACGACCGAACGGGCACGATATATCGTGCCCCGACCAACGACTGACATCAGACGGCCATGCGCGAGGCGCACACCGCCAGCCTGAAAAAGGAGATCCTCTGGGGGCCTCACCCAAACCCCCTATTTTCACGTTAGATCCTTCGTTCGCCGTTCGTGGGGGCACGATATATCGTGCCCTTACGTCGTTCGTCGTGGTACGGACACCATTCGACGGCCAGAGCAAGAACCTTGCCAAGCTCTGGTTCGAGCAGATCGGGGTGCCGTTGGCCGCGGCGCGCCTGCGCGCCGACCTGTTGCATGTGCCGTATTTCGCGCCGCCGTTGCTGGCATCGGCGCCGGTCGTCGCGACGATCCTCGACCTTATCCCGCTGCTACTGCCGGAGTATCGCGGCAGCGCCGCTGTGCGCGCGTACATGCGCCTGGCCGTGCTGGCCACTCGCCGCGCCGCTCATGTGATCGCGATCTCCGAGGACTCGCGCGCCGACATCATCACGCACCTGGGCATCGCGCCGGCGCGCGTCATGACTGTGCCGCTCGCGGCTGGCCCACAGTACCGGCCACTCGATCGCGAACAGGCCGCCGCCTGCGTCGCCGAGCGCTACGGGCTGCGCGGGCCGTTCATCTACTACGTCGGCGGGCTGGACGCGCGCAAGAATGTCGAGACGCTCGTGCGCGCCTTCGGGCGGCTGCGGCGCGTGGGTGGCCCACCGGCGACTCTGGCGATCGCCGGGCGCGCGCTGGGCGTCGATGAACGGCTGTTCCCCGACCTCGATGCGCAGATCACCTCGGAGCGGATGGCGCCGTGGGTACGGCGGCTCGACGTGCCGCACGCCGACAACCCACTGCTGTACGCCGCCGCGACCGCCTTCGCTTACCCATCGCGCTACGAGGGCTTCGGGATGCCGCCGCTGGAGGCGATGGCCTGCGGGACGCCCACGGTCGTCGCCGACACGAGTAGCCTGCCAGAGGTCGTCGGCGGGGCGGCGTTGCGCGTGCCGCCCGAGGACGTGAGTGGCTGGGTGACGGCGCTCTGGCGGCTGCTCGGCGACCGTGTGCTGCGCGAGGAACTGCGCCGGCGCGGGCTGGAACGAGCCGCCGCCTTTAGCTACGAGCGGGTCGCACGGGCGACAGCTGAGGTCTATCGTCGTGTCATCGTCCTGTAATCTACGAACACTTGTTCGTATATACAAAACAGTAGTACACTCGCTTTTACCGTTAAAAAAAGGTTCGAGGCGGCGATCGTGCGGGCTCGGGCAGATGGTAAAAGCGATGAACGAGGAACTGCTGATCGAGGAGATCGGCCACCAGGAGGCACTGCTGCGCATCCAGCGGCGTAATCTCCGCGCGCTGGAGATCCAGGTCGCCCAGCATGGCCCGTTCGACGTGCCGCTGCACCTCCAGGGAGCGCGCGGCGAGTTGCGCGACGAGATCGCGCGGATCGAGCGCACACTGCGCGATCTACGCGCGCGGTTGCGCCGTATTCGACGTGTAAAACGTAAGATGTGAAGTCGCTTTCTATCATTGACGTTTTACGTTTTACACTTGATGTTTCACATTGAAGCTATGCGTATCCTAATGCTCTCGAAGGCGCTGATCGTGGGCGCCTATCAAAAGAAGGCCGAGGAACTGGCAAAGATCCCCGGCGTCGAACTGATCGTCGTTGTGCCGCCGTCCTGGCGCGAGCCGGAGGTCGGCGAGCAGGTGCTGGAGCCGCGTTTCACCGACGGCTACCGGCTGGAGGTGCTACCGATCCGCTTCAACGGCCGGCATCATATCCACTACTTCCCGACGATCGGACGGCTGGTCGCGCGCCTGCGCCCCGATGTGTTCCATATCGATGAGGAATCATTCAACTTCGCGACCTACCTGGCCATGCGCGCCGGCCTGCGCTACGGCGCACGCTGCTGCTTCTACAACTGGGCGACGATCGATCACTACTACCCACCGCCATTCTCGCTCTTCGAGCGCTACGCCTTCCGTCACGCGGCCCATGCGATCGCCGGCGCCGAGGAGGCCGCCGCGATCATCCGCAAGCACGGCTACCGCGGACCGCTCAGCGTGCTACCGCAGTTCGGCGTCGACCCAGCCCTCTTCGCCCCGCGGGACGGAAGACGAAAGACGGAAGACGAAGGATCGAGGATCGAAGATGGAAGATCGTCGCGACACGAGCTGCGATCCTCGATCCTCGATCCTCGATCCTCTGATTCGCCTTCGTCCTTCGTCGTCGGCTACCTGGGGCGGCTGGTTGCCCAGAAAGGCCTGCTCGATCTGGTCGAGACGCTGCCATTGCTGCCGCCGCATGTGCGCATACGACTGATCGGCGATGGTGCGCTGCGTCCGCGCATTGAGGCCCGCGCCGCCGAGCTGTGCGTGCGCGAGCGGGTGGATCTGATCCCCTGGACGAACGATGTCCCCGGCGAGCTGCGCCGACTCGACGCGCTGGCGCTGCCTTCGCGCACCACGCCGACCTGGAAGGAGCAGTTCGGCCGTGTGCTGATCGAGGCGATGAGCTGCGGCGTGCCGGTCGTCGGCTCGTCGTCGGGCGAGATCCCGCAAGTGATCGGCGAGGGCGGGCTGGTCTACCCAGAAGGAGACATCGCGGCCCTGGCGGCGGCGCTGCGGCGGCTGGCGGATGATCCCGCGCTCCACAATGAGCTTGGGCGGCGCGGTCGAGCGCGCGTGCTGGAACATTACACCCAGGCGGCGCTGGCGCGCAGGTATTATGATATCTACCGCTCAATGCTCGCGAATCCGCGCGAATGACAGGATTTCGCCTCGTACAGCCATCAAAGAGGAGCTAGAGAGGGGCTAGAGAGGGCTAACCCCCGTTAAAATTCCCCCGCCCCAAAGTGCTGAGAAGGTACGATACATGCAGCTACGATAGATGATAATTTCTTTCGTGAACATATTGTATGTCAGTATTATCCAAGATTAAGAAAATGTTATCTACATTGCGTTCATCACAAGGTATAATGCTCTAAACACAAGAGATGACTCAATAGCAAGAAGTAGCGGGCGACTAAATACCCCCATCGCAGGGAGGTTTGAAGGGTCTACGCCCCTTCAGGCCTTTATTTTTTCATCAGCTCTTGAAGGAGCAAGGGGAGAGAAC
>Ga0137369_10008133_pt1 | contig 10471 bp, 9 predicted proteins | sample SagtaG_12_FD_104918 | JGI IMG/M metagenome (GOLD analysis project Ga0137369, IMG submission 104918) | Vadose zone soil microbial communities from Sagehorn Ranch, Mendocino, California, USA - Sage1_L_113_16 metaG | ecosystem: Environmental > Terrestrial > Soil > Vadose zone | place: USA... | reverse complement strand
CTTGCCGAACACCGCGTGCTCCTTCAGATCCGCCCAAACAGCTCATTCTGTCGGATGTTACCGCGGATTCGACGTAGCCGCGCCGCCAGCGACGCCCGGCACACCGCAATACTGGCGGTTACGTGGAGCAAATCTACAAACTCAAGCGCGCGCACTCCGGCTTGCGGTAACATTCCGACCGACCCTATCTGTGTCAATGAGCGTCGATTCCGCCAGTATCAATATCGCCGCCGCAGAGATGTTGTCGGCGTTCCAAAAGCGCGTGGCCGGCATTCCATACGAGCGAAGGGGCATACTCTATTCGGAAATGTTTTTTCTCTACTTGTGCGCGCAGGCCTCCAGGCCCAGCCGCGTTGTCGAGTCCGGCCGCGCCCGCGGAGTCGGAAGTCATGCGTGAGCCCCCGGACGGAACGCTGGTTTCCAGCGACGCCGATGATCCGACGGGAAGCGCGGCATAGGCCTTTGAATGTCTGCCAGCGGCCTTTCGTTTCTGTTCATCAATGTTTCTCGGATCGGCGATACGCTGTTCGCCACTCCCGCCATGCGTGCGGTCGAGAATGCCTATCCTGGCTGCCGGATGGTCGTACTCGGCCACCCGAAGCGGTTCGACATCCTGCGCGGGCTGCCGTTCGTAAAGGATGCCGGCAGCATCACGAAGCGCCGCGCGTTATGGCGCGGTTGGTTTGGCGGGCGAAGTTTCGACTATGCATTCGTTTACGGATTCGACGAACCGCTGGTTCGATACGCATTGCGCGTTGCCGATCGAGTGGTTGCCTTTCGGCAAAAGAGCGCCGAGCTCAACCGGCGCCTTTACCGTTGCGTGGACGTGCCTCCGTTTCAAAGCGAGCACTCCGTACTTCATTATTTGCGGTTGCCCGCGGCGCTCGGAATTTCAGCGGCGGGACTGCGGTTGGCATACCAAGTGTTGCCGCAGGAAGCGCTCGCGGCCCGCGCCCGGCTTAGTGCAGACATTCCGCGCACGGCATCGCCGCTGGTTGGTTTCCAGGTAGCGAGCTTTCCCACCAAGGGGTACCGGGATTGGCCGATTCCGAATTTCGCCGAGTTGGCAGAGCGCGTCGTCGCTCATTGGCCGCACAGCCATTTTCTTATCTACGGGGGTAGCGAGGAGCGATCGCGCGTGTCCTGGCTCAAGGAGCGCTTGGGCGATCGGGCGACGCTGTACGCAGGCCTAACGCTACGCGAAACCGCCGCGCTGATGAGCCGTACCGATCTTTACGTGGGCGTCGATACCGGACCCACGCATATCATGAGCACCTTCGATATTCCCTTGGTGGGCCTCTACCATTGCATACATCCGAGCAAGCTGACAGGTCCGGCGGACCATCCTTGCTTCTACGCGGTCGATCATCCTCGCGCCAGGGACCGATGTAGCGAACAGACCGACATGGCGGAGATCTCCGTCGAGTCGGTATTGCTGCGAGTGCAACAGGCGCTCGCCGAACATCCGCCCGTGCGCCCGGGTCCTCAGGCAGCGGCTCGTTTCGCGTAGATGTAACCGACCGTGTCACCGCAAGGGACGATTTCGAACGAGTAGTCCGCTCCTCGTCCTGATGGTACTCCATGACGATCTCGGCAGCGACTTGTAGTAAAGCCGTAGGCGCCTGATTTGGTCTCTCAATGACATTGATTCGGCTCCGAAGAATTTCGGTGGTACCGATTCCTACCTCGTAGAGTTGAGGTTCAGGCGAAGATAGATTGTCGTATCGTCGATCCTGGTATCGACCACATAACGTTCCTTCACTCTTTCGATTATCTCTGACAAACGCTCGTTCTTTTCACGCTCATCCCGAACAAGAACAAAGCAGGGCTCCTTCGAAAGGATGCGATCAACCTCCGCCGGATACTCGACCCCTGCCATGTGGCTCATGCTTGGCGACAGGATCATAGGCGGAAGCACATACCTCGTTGGTAGCTTGGCGCCCGCTAGAAAATAAATTATCGGATGGCCATTTACTATATAGATATAGTCCTCCGGGCCAATTCTCCTTCTGATGTGCCGTGCGATGTTGGTGTTGACATCCCCGTCCGTAACGTAACTGCCAACCCAGGAGAGATAGTATTTTTCTATCGTTCGCACGATCGGAAACCCGAGGACGAAAGCCATGATCAACACAAATGCGCGACTGTTACCGATCGCAAGCCTGTACCCGGCGAGGATGTTGGCGAACAGAAGGGTCAGCGGTGGCAGAGTCACCAGATAATAGTGGTTGAAGAATCTCGACGTGAACCACGATTCCAGGAATCCGACGAGGAGCCAACCGCCCAGGAACCAGTTTGCCGCGCGTTGAGACGGGGGCCGCCCGCGCCGGGAGGCGGCCCATGCTGCGCACACAATGGTTACCCAGGTCCACTTGATCCAATCTTGCAGTGAGTGACTGAAGCCGCGCCAGACATCCGCAGCGCTGCCAATCGATAGGTAGCGCCGGTTGGCTTCAACGTTCGCATACACGAACTGCTGAAGAATGTCGTTTGTCCAGAAGTACCCCACAGCTAAAGCACTCGGCAGCACCGCCCCGCAGGCAAGCATCACGAGCACACCTGGCCTTTCCCGCAGGGAGCGATAGCGCGTGATCAGAACATAGACCACGAAGTAAGCGATCTCGAGGGCGACCAGATATTTTGTCTGGAATGCTGCGCCAAAGCTCAACCCGGCGGCCAATCCGTACAGCCAATTCCTGTGCTGGAAACCAGACGTCGCTCTCAAAAGGAAATGAAGACCGAAGGTGCTGAAACAAATGAAGAAGAGTTCGGTGTTTGATGCCGTACCCTGAAGCCCGAGAGTGAACACGGGATAGCAGACCGCGGCGAGAACGGCGCTCATCGTGTTGGAAAGCAGTTGCCTCCCCAGCAGAAACAACGCGATCGAGGTGAGAAAAACAAATACTGTCGTCATGAGTCGAATCGAGAAAATCGACTCACCGAAAAGGCCAAACGCGACGCGAAAAATCGCGTAGATCCCGACTGGCTTATGGTCGAAAACCGTTGTGTACGGCAGGTGCCCGTGGAGCCATTGGGACGCGACGAGAACATAAATGCTCTCGTCCCAATCGACAGCCGAGCGCAGGAACATCGGAGCACGCAGCAGGAATACCCAGGCGTACAGAGCGACGAGGAGTCCGACACGCCGCACGATCGGGTTTGGCTCGGACACACGAACGACGCCACTGCCAGCCATTACCATCACCCCCTGCAGTCTATCTTTTGGGCGACGCGACCATCCATCCGGGAGGCTCCGCGCATCCTCGTTTCGCCTTTAGAAACGTTCGCTACGACAGGTTATCGCGCACATCGTTTCGAGGTGTTGTTCAACCTGCTAACATGTGATGCTTCACGTCTCACGTATCAAAAAAGAACCTGGAAGTTGCAGAAAGCTGAAGTCGTGATCGAAATAGCCATACCTGTCTTAAACGAGGAAGCAACGCTTTCGCTCAATATAGGGAGGGTCCTTGACTATGTAAATCGCAACAAAGTAAGCGAATCGGAGATTCGATTGGTAATCGCCGACAACGGTTCTACTGATAGTACACAAGACATTGGTGAGGAATTGGCGCAGAAGCGCCGCGAAGTACGGTACTTGCGGCTGAATGAACGTGGCGTAGGACGTGCACTAAAAGCTGCGTGGCAAAGCTCCCGAGCGAACATCATTGGATACATGGATTTAGACCTTGCCACGGATCTGAGGCATTTGGAGTCGCTAAGAATGGTGGAAGGAGATCGCTTTGATATTCTCACGGGGTCCCGCTTGTTGCCAGGAGCGAGAGTATTGAACCGTTCTGTTCTTCGCTCCGGAGTGTCGCGGGCTTTTAACCTAATACTCCGTTTGTACTTCGACACTCGTTTTTCAGATGGCATGTGTGGGTTCAAGTTTTTGCGCAAAGAAGTACTTCAGCGATTGCTGGACTCAGGGGCGAATAGTGACGGATGGTTTTTCTGCACGGAGCTATTGATCGTAGCTCAGCATCTTAACTTGCGCGTCGGTGAGATTCCTATTTATTGGAAGGACAGCGGAAACTCCAAGGTGAGTATTGCAAGACTTACTTTTGAATACCTCGTCGCAATGCGTCGTTTGCGCAAATTGTTGACCCGGCAGGATTTGTGAACGAGGCGATGTCCCGTCGCGTGTTGACCGAGGTGAGTGCGACGGCTGTGGGTTGGTCATGCCACGCGACTCCTGTGAATCACTATGCCGTTTGGTAGCCCTGAGAGAAAAGAATTGACCTTAGGTACCGCGCTCTGGGGCTGGGGTATTGAAAAGCAAACAGCATTTGAGATGCTCTCGCACTTTTATGCAGCCGGATGGCGATGTGTTGATACGGCTACAAACTATCCCATTAATAAGAATCCGCTCGACTTTCGACGCGCCGAGACGTGGATCGCAGAATGGATCCGGGCGAATTCGATAACCAACCTGCGTGTTCTAGTCAAGGTCGGTGCGGTAGACAACTCGGGAAGCGAGCTTGCGGAACTTTCTCCATCCTTCTTGTTAATTTGCGAAGATATGTATCGGGTCCGCTTCGGACCGAACCTCAGGTGCCTTTCTATCCACTGGGACAATCGCTCTTCTAAAGAAGAAGTGACAGAGACGGCGCAAGCTCTTGTGGGCATTGCAGCTCGCGGTCTCGAAGTCGGTCTGTCCGGCATAAAACATCCAGGACTGTACGCAAATGCCGCACCGGAGCTTGGGAGCAGATGGTGGGTACAGGTCAAGGAAAACGTTTTCACGAATCGGACGCGCTGTCATACCTATGAGGGATTGGCGAATGCGCGCTTTCTTGCGTATGGAATAAACGGAGGCGGTATCAAGTTCGATCAAGCGCCTACTCCGGCCAGTTCGGTTGTTTTGCGTGAAATTGCTGTTCCTAACGGGCTAGAGGAGATTAAGCGCTTTATAGTGGAAACCCTTGACGTTGCGCCGCGACCAGAGAGCTTTAATCAATTTAGCCTCCTAGTGCAGAGTGTTAATACAGCGCTGAGCGGTTTGATTATCGGGCCACGCGATGTTAATCAATTGGCGGATACGTTGAACTACTGGGCAAGGCTGAGTGCGATTGACAAAGACACCATAAGGCGGGCGCTAGGCTCGTTTCCCAGACTAGAGCAGCCGGGTTAAGGGTGCGCCACGTTCAGGAAGGTGTGGATTTCGTGGTCATTGGGGCGGGCCTATTCGGATCATATGCGGCGGTTTTCCTCGATTTACACGGCTTTCGGATCGTATTGCTTGAGCGGGAGACGTCGACATTTACCAAGGCCAGCGTTGCAAATCAAGCGCGGCTGCATGCGGGGTACCATTATCCTCGTAGCATAGCCACCGCACAGTCAGCCAACAGTTACCAACAGAGGTTTTATTCGGATCATCTTCCTTTTGTCAACTCAGCTTTTAAGAAGTACTACGCTATCGATAAGCTGAATTCGTTGACCGATGGACGACAATTCCAACGGTTCTGCGCAACCCTACAGCTCCCGTGCACTCGGGTCGAGCGCAACAATCTATTTGTCTGGGATCGACTCGAGGCTGTGTTCGAAACTGTTGAATATGGTTTTGACCCTTACCTCATTCGTGAATTTTATACGGAGCGTCTTCGCAATAGCTCAGTAACCGTAATGCTAGGCGCGCATGTTACAGAGGTTGGCAGCGATCAGGGCGCATGGGTCATCAGCGTGCAAAGTGAGAACGGCTTGAGGAAGCATTTCCGGGCTAGAGGCGTCGTTAACTGTACATATGCGAATATCAACGCTGTCAATCGACTCTTTGGTATTCCTGAACTCGATGTTACCCACGAGCTTTCAGAACTAGTCTTGATTAGAAGTAAAGCGTTGGAAAATATCGGGCTGACGGTTATGGATGGACCATTCGTTTCGGTGATGCCGTATGGACTTTCGCGGCTACATTCGCTTTCGTCCGTGCCTTATACCCACCACGCCTATGACCAGCACAACGATCCCGTGTTTGAGTGCCAAGCGTTGCGGCCAGATTGTATACCCGCGGCTGTTCGTGCATGCAATTCATGCCCCGTTCGGCCTCGGTCTAATGAGTTGAAGATGAAGCAGCAATTACGCTTATACGTTCGACCCGAGGTTGATATTTTGACTATGGGCTCGCTGTACACCGTTAAGACTAAGCTTCGGCGCAGCTTCATTGACGACAGCCGTCCGACGGAGATTAAAGTATTGAGGCAAGATCCTCTATATGTATGCGTGTTCTCAGGAAAAATGAACTCTATCTATGAAATCGAGAGAGTACTCGATTATGTATGAATCGTTCGTGACGACTGTCGTAGTTGTGGATCCCACTGATACGATGGAAAGCGTCGTTGTTTTTCTCGAGCGTGCAGCTAAGGAGCTGGCGGATACTTTCACCGATTACGAGATTGTAATCGTCGACAATCGCAGCGGACTGGATCTTTCGCAGGTCTCACTTGCGGAACAAGTACGCCAGCATTGTTATGTGATCATCCTGGCTCACCACACGAGTTGGGATCTGGCTGTGTGGGCGGGGCTTGATCGAGCCAATGGGGATTTTACACTCGTGTATGACGTGACTCTTGCCGAGCGTTTGCCGCTGGTAAAACAGATGTACGAAGTCGCTCAATCAGGTAAGGATTTTGTCGTTTTGCGCCGCAAACGGGGAAGCAAGTACCATCGGCTTCCGCTTTCGGGACGCGCCTTTTTCTTCGTGATGCGCTGGTTGTCGGATGTGAAATTGAATCCGATGGATGGCAAAGAATTGCTAATTTCGCGCCGAGCTCTTAATTGGCTTTTGAGGTACCGAAGTCGATGGCGCTTCATTAACGAAATATATGTCTCCGCGGGGTACCAGGTCGGGGTGATTGAGGTCGACATACCCGTTGTACAGCACCGGAGGTCTGCTGTGGAAAAGGGCTCATTGGCGTGGTCCGCATTAGCGCGAATGTCGCGTCTTCCCCTCCGGGCGGCTGAAGCCGCGATCGCCATTGTTTCGGGGGTCATGGTTCTTCTATCGCTCAATGCGGTGACCGTTCGATTGTTCGACCGGAATCTGTTCGGCCAACCCGAGACGATCGTCCCGGGATGGTCCTATTTAGTCATACTGATTTCGCTAGGTTTCATCGTGACTAATATATCGATTTACCTTGTGATTCGCATTCTTACTGTCATTAGCGAAGATATTCGTGATACCCCGCTCTATGTTGTCGAGCAATATAAGCGGCTATAACGAAGAAATGAAGGCCGAGTTCGTCAGATACATTGTTAGTGGCGTAGTTAACACGTGTGTTGGATTCTTGGTGTTCGTGCTTCTTGTTTACGCCTTTGGGTTCAATTTGTATGCCTCCAACGCAATAGGATATGGCGTAGCACTGACTTGCGCATTCCTGCTGAATCGTTTTTTTGTCTTTGAAGGAGCGCAGATTACATCCGGTGCGATTAGTCGCTTTCTCATAAGCTTTGCAGCCGCCTTCGTAATTAATCAAGCTGTGCTTACGGGTCTGTCTGCCGGCCTGTCGCTATCTCCGGTTCTGTCTCAGATCGGTGCTATGACCGTCTATACGGGGACGTTTTATTTGGCGAATAAATATCTGGTGTTTAGGGTACGAGTATCGAGAGGAGACTTTTGAGGTCTAAATTGTCGCTTTTTTGTACGGACCCCCTTTTTCAAAGGCCGATACTAAACGCGGACCCCACCGAGGGTTTGTCTTAGCTGGACGTTTTGGGCGGGGTCATCGTCGTCGGCAACCTACGCTCCAAGCCGATGCCGCTCCAGCCAAAGGAGCAGAACAACGAACGTGTACGCGAGCCGCCGCGAACCGCGGCCCGTGCGCGCGGCGCGCCACAAGTCGCCGACCGCCCGCGCGTCGAGGAACGGCGCGATCTCGGCCGTCCGGTGCACCACGTCCTCGCACCGCTCCCGCCAGGCGCCATTGAAGAGGTCGCGCAACGGCACCGAGAAGCCGTGCTTGGGCCGGTTCCAGACGGAGTCGGGCAGATAACGCCGCGCCAAATCGCGCAGCAGCAGCTTGTCCTCGCCGTTGAAATGCGCCTCGGCTGGAAGTCGGAGCACGCCGTCGAGCACCGCGTTGCCCAAGAGCGGCACGCGCACTTCCAGTCCGTGCGCCATGCTCGCGCGATCGGTCTTCGCCAGGCAGTTGTCGGACAAATAGGTCCAGAGATCGGCTCGCATCAGGCTTTCCGTGTTCACCTTGCCGCCAAAGGAAGCGACGAGATCGCGCCACAGGCTCAGGGTCTTCTCGGGGGCGCAGCGCGCCCAGGCGTCGGGCGCCAGATAGCGCTTGAGGCTCTTGCGCGAAACCTCCCACGGGCCGAGCTCGACCCGGCGATAGAACACCCGATCACGACCGTGCAAGCTGCGGCGCAACAGCGCGCCCGGCAGCCATCCCGCCTGCACGAGCTTGCGCAGGAGATCCTGACCCGGTCGACGCGGGTAACGGTCTTCCTCCTCGCGGAAGCGCGCATAACCGCCGAACAATTCGTCGCCGCCGTCGCCGCTGATCGCGACCGTCACGAACGAGCGCGTGAGCCGCGAAAGCGCATGGGTCATCACGTAGGCCGGGTCGGCGAGCGGTTGGTCCAGATCGCCTATGGCTGCGGCGAAAGTTGTGCCGTCGACCTGCGGGGCATCGACTGCGTGGTGCTCGGTGCCGAAACGCTCCGCGACGGCACGCGCATAGGGCGTCTCGTCGAAGTCCGCCTCGCGAAAGCGGAGATTGAAGGTTCTCAACGGGCGGGCTCCGGCGCGCGCCATGTAATGGACCATGAGGCTCGAATCGATTCCCCCGGAGAGAAACGCGCCGAGCGGCACATCGGCGACGAGCTGCGCGCGCACGCTGTCGCCGATCGCGTCATCGACGCGATCGAGCAATTCCGTGCGGTCGAACGCGGCACCGCTCCGGCCCGGTATGTCCCAATAGCGCTTGATCTCGAGCTTTCCGTCGCGCGCGCTCCATGCAAGCTGCGAGGCGGGCGAGAGCTGCCGGACCGCGTTCAGGAAAGAATGCGGTGCCAGCGCCGTCTGGCTGGCAAGGTAATCGCGCAATGCCTGATAGTCGATCTGGCGGGGGAACCCGTCGAGCCGCAGAAACGGCGCGAGCGTGGACCCGAACGAGAAACCGGCCGCGGTGGAATAGAAGAACGGCTTGATGCCCATCCGGTCGCGCGCCGCGAACAGCACGCGCTCGCGCGCGTCCCATACGGCGAATGCGAACATCCCGTCCAGGCGCGGCACCAGGCGGTCGCCCCATGCGGCGAATCCCTGCAGCAATACTTCGGTGTCGGACTGGGTGATGAAAGCATGGCCGGCGCCCGCGAGCTGCTTCCGCAATTCGCGAAAATTGTAAATTTCACCGTTGAAAACGATCGTGTGGCGCCCATCGGCGGAACGCATCGGCTGCTGCCCCGAAACCAGATCGATCACGGCGAGGCGGGTATGACCGAGAATGGCATCGCCGAGATCGAGCAGAGCGCTGTCGTCGGGTCCGCGCGTGCGCAAGGTATCGAGCGCCGCCCCGGCGCTCTCACGCCACGGCGTGCCGATCAATCCGAAGATTCCGCACATGGGCTAGGGATGCCGAGAGTTGCTGGCCGCGTCGTGCCTTCGAAACAGGTATTCGTCATTGCCGGATCCGAACAGTCCCGATCTTTTCCGTACGTTCTGTCTGATCAAGTCGAAACCTAGGGGCGTGAGCAATTGCGCCAATTCCCGCGGCGCAATCGACTCGTAAGGATAACCGCCGATCCAGTCCCGGACGTCGTGGCGGAAATCCATGCCGCGCTTCCGCTTGTAACCGGCGATATGCGTGCTCAGGCGTTTCCCCCGCAGCAGCAGGTACAAGCCGAACAAGCGAATATAAGTCCTCTCCGCCCTGGCCTGCTGCACCGGAGAGGCATTGACATACCAGCGCTTGATTCGCTTCCACAGATTGCAGTACGGCGTCTTTCCGTACAGGGCGACGGCGAACAGTCCGCCCGGTTTGATGTGCTGCGCGGCCGTTTCGATCGCGCGGTTCATGTCGCCGGTGTGATGCAGCACTCCCCACGAATAGACGATGTCGAATTCGCCGAACCTCTCCTTCTCGAGATCGAACACGCTGACCCGCCGAACCGTCTTGTTGGTCCCCGGCCAATTCCGCTCCAGAACGGTGCCGGCCGTCGACACCGAATCCGGATCGACGTCGATCGCCACGACCTCCTTCGCCCCGAAACGCAGCGCGACGAGCGCGTGCAGCCCGGAACCGCAACCGACGTCGAGAAAGGTCCGGCTGGAGAGATCGCGGGTGCCGAGAAACAATGCCATTCGGTCTTCGGCCTGTCGGACCGCCTCCTCGTCGATCAGAGACGAAAAGCTCTCCCAGTTCTTGCCGAATTCGAACCGGTCCTTGGTCACATTGCGCCTCTCGGTCGCTCGGCAGCCAGCGCCTCGTAGGCCGCCGTCACGGTATCTGCCGCGTACGCGCTGAGG
>Ga0137369_10008131_pt1 | contig 10473 bp, 9 predicted proteins | sample SagtaG_12_FD_104918 | JGI IMG/M metagenome (GOLD analysis project Ga0137369, IMG submission 104918) | Vadose zone soil microbial communities from Sagehorn Ranch, Mendocino, California, USA - Sage1_L_113_16 metaG | ecosystem: Environmental > Terrestrial > Soil > Vadose zone | place: USA... | reverse complement strand
CATAGACGCCCGGCGAGGTCCATGGTCTGATTGGGCCAACTTTCAGGGGAGGTGGATGGTCTATGGCTACGGCCACGGCTAGCCTGACGGTCGAGGAGCGACTCGCCCGCGGGCCGATCTTACGAGGCGACACTCGCACTCTCGTGGGTTCCCTGTTGCTGGCGGTCGCGTTCTCGGCCAACATGCAGATCACCGAACGCCTGGACCAGATATGGACCGGCGGCCTCGGCGTTCCGCTCGGTCACACATTTGCCCAGCTCTGGTGGCCGACCGCGGCGATCTACTTCGGCCTGACGGGCGCCCTGATCGTGGCCAACTTCAACCCGATCATCGCGGTCCTGAGCGCCACTCACCCGCTTGCCTGGTCGTTCTTCTTCCTCAACATGTCCGAGCTGATCCCGCTGGCGTTCCTTTTCCGCGCGCACCTGCAGCGCAACCCCGACATCGGCCTCGTACCTTTCCTGATCTACGTCGCCGCAGCCGACCTGTTCGTCAACGTGGTGCAGGCGCTGGGTCTCTACGTGGTCGTGCTGAAACTCGGCTTTGGCCAGATCGTGGTCCTCTTCTTCTGGCAATGGCTGATGGCGGCGATCATCGGCGGACCCATGGGCTACGCGTTCTACCGCGCGGTCCGTCGCGCCGGCGTTTTCCAGTGAGGTTGTGAGATGAACAAGGATTACGTCTGGGCCATCGTTGGCGGCGTGATCGTGGCGGTGATCGGGCTTGGTCTCCTGTATCTCGGCTCGACGGGTGCCATGCCGACAGCATTCGGATTGTTCGACATGAACAACCTGGGAGTCCGAGCCGTCGTGACCATCGTCCTGGTCGTGGTCGCGGTCGGGCTTTTCTTTGCCTACCGCAGCACCGCGGGCAAGCCTAGAAGCTAAGCAAAGGTCCCAGCATCCGCCATGGACCCCATTGTGCTGGACGGGGTGGGCTTTGCCTTCCCCGGCCTACCACCGCTGCTGCATGACGTGAACCTTACGGTCGGCGAGGGCGAGGTGGTCGCCCTCGTCGGACCGACCGGGTGCGGAAAGTCCACGCTCCTACACATCTGCGCCGGGGTCATCCCTCATTTCATAACCGGGGAGCTCACCGGAGACGTTCACGTCTTCGGGACCAACACCAGGGAAACGTCGCTGGCCCGGATCGCCGCCGACATCGGGACGGTGACCCAGGACCCGGAGAACCAGCTCTTCAACCTGATCGTGGCCGATGAGATCGCGTGGGGGATGGAGAACCGTGGTTTCGAGCGAAGTGAGATTCGGCGCGGGCTCGACGGTGCGCTCGAGTTCTTCCGGATCCCCCACCTTCGCGACCGGATCACCTACGACCTCAGCGGGGGCGAGAAGCAAAGGGTCGTCCTCTCCGCGAACTATGCTCCCGCGCCCAAACTCTTCCTGCTCGACGATCCGACCTCACAGCTCGACCCCATAGGCGCTCAGCAGGTGCTGATTGGGATCCAGGCCCTGGCCGAAAGCGGGCACACGATCCTCGTTGTCGAGTCCAAGCTGGAAGAGATCTGGTCTCTGGTCGACCGAGTGGTGCTCCTGAACGACGGCACCATCCAGCTCGACGCGCCCCGCGATCAGCTCGACCGCCACCTGGACACGTTCATCGAGGCCAACGTTCCGCTCCCGCAGCTGGTCGAGCTGGGCGCCCGGCTGCGCGCGCGGGGCGATTCCGTGCCGGTGCTGCCCCCTGATCCAGATGGTGCGGCGCTCCTCCTCAAGGACATGCGAGTCACGCCGGTCGCGGCCGACACGCGGGCTTCGAGCGCACGCGAGACGAGGGTCCGTGTCCAGTCGATCTCCTACACCTACCCGCCGCCCCGGCGCACACAGGCGCTGATTGGGATCGATCTCGAGGTCCCAGCGGGTTCGGTGCTTGGGGTCGTGGGGCAGAACGGGAGCGGGAAGACGACACTTGCGCGCTGCCTCAGCGGCCACCTGAAGCCTAATTCAGGGTCGGTCCGCGTCGACGGGAAGGACGTGCAGCGGATGTCTGTGCGTGAGCGTGCAGCCACCGTCGGCTACGTGTTCCAGAACCCAGACCATCAGATCTTCAAGGACCCGGTCGTCGAGGATGTCGTTTACGGCCCGATGAACCTTGGCGCGACGCGCGCGAAGGCGATGGAATCAGCTGAGCGTGTGCTGCGGGCGCTCGACCTCTGGGAAGTGCGAAGCCTGCATCCCTTCCGGCTGTCCAAGGGAGGGCGCCAGCGTCTGGCGATCGCCTCCATCGCCGTCATGCAGCCGCCGGTCTTGATCATCGACGAGCCCACCACCGGCCAGGACCTGCAGGAGTCACACGCCATCATGTCCTTGCTGGTGGATCTCGCCCGCGAGGTCGGCCAGACCGTGATCGTCATCACACACGCGATGCACCTGGTCGCCGCCCACTGCGACCTGATGGCCGCGCTCTGCGACGGCCGCCTGATCGCCTTCGGGCCGCCGGACCAGGTCTTCCGCGATGAGGCGCTGCTGCGCCGGACCTACGTCAAGCCTCCGGCTGTGACCGCGCTCGGCAATCGACTCGGCATGGAGCCCCGACCCCTCACGCTGGAGGATGCGCTGGAGCGCCTCGCCGGGCCGTCGCTCAAGGTGGCGGGTGGGTGAGACCTCTCTACCAGTTCAGCGGCCAGGACTCTTTCCTGCACAGGCTCGACCCGCGCACCAAGCTCATCTTCGTCTTGTGCTACCTGCTGATCAGCTTCCTGGTCCCGCAGCCCTGGGTGCTGTTCTTCCTGCTGATCGCCGCGATCTGGTTCCTGGCCGGCATCCCGCCGACGGAGTACTACCCCTTCCTCTTGTTGATGCTGCCGATCATGGTGGCGATCACCCTCGTGCACATCTTCCTGATCGAGGGTGGGCCGTACTTCTGGACAGCACACCTGGGGCCGGTCCACATCAGCGCATCAAGCCCCGGGTTGCAAGTTGGGCTCGACCTCGGATTTCGCCTCGGCACGATGGGCCTCGCCTTCACGCTCTTCGCGATGACCACAGAGCCGTTCCAGTGGGGCATGTCGATGTATCGCTGGGGCTTGCCGTACAAGGTGGCCTTCATGTTCGCGTTCGCCATCCGGCTCTACCCGCTGATCCAGGAAGAGTTCCTCGTCATCCAGCGCGCGCTCAAGGCTCGCGGCTCAAACGCCCTGAGCTCCTTCAACCCGTTCGTCTTCTTTCCGGGCGTGGTCACGTCCGCCGTGCCCCTTGGACTCGGCGCCATCCGTCGCAGCCAGGACATCGCGATGGCGATGGAGCTCCGCGGACTGAACCTGCCGGACGAGCTGGGCCGGCCACGCGTTCTGTTTCGCGACGTCCGGCTGCGTCCGATCGACATCGTGCTCATGTGTGTCTGTGTCGGGAGTCTCGTCGCGTTGTTCGGCGTTCGGCAGTTGACAAACTGGCTCCCGCGATAGGGAGAAATGCTGAGGAGGTCTCTGGAAATGCGAATTCTGGTCATCAACCCCAACACCACGCAGGTGATGACGGATGAGATCCACAAGGTGGCCAAGGCGGCCGCGTCGCCTGGAACCGAGATCGAAACCGTGCAGCCGAAGGCGGGGCCCCGCTCGATCGAGGGCAGCGCGGACGAGGTGCTCGCGGCGTACCACACGCTCGACGTGGTCGCGGGGACCAAGGGCAAGTACGACGCCTACGTCATCGCGTGCTACGGCGACCCGGCCCTGGCCGCATGTCGCGAGGTTGCCTCGGTGCCCGTGGTCGGCATCGCAGAAGCGTCGTTCCACATGGCGGGACTGGTCGCTTACAAGTGGACGATCGTATCGGTGCTGCCGCGCGTCAAGCCACTGCTCGAGGAGCTCGTCCATCGCAATGGGATGGAGTCGCACTGCGCCTCGATCCGCTGCACACCGCTGACGGTGCTCGAGATCGAAGAGGACATCGAGCGGACGAAGCGGATGATGGTCGACGAGGGCCGCCACGCTATCGAAGAGGACGGGGCGGAGGCCATCCTCCTCGGCTGCGCGGGCCTTGGGCCGCTGGACAAATGGATGCAACAGCAGCTTGGTGTCCCGGTGCTGGACGGTGTCGCCTGCGCGGTCAAGCTGGCAGAAGGCCTGCACGGATACGGGATCACAACTTCGAAGGTGGCTGCGTTCAAAGACCCGGAGCGCAAAGAGCTCGTCGCATGTCCGGTGTCGCTGGCCGCGATCTACCAGCGGGAGGCGGCTCGGGTCTAGAGAAAGAGAAAACGGAGGTCCAGAGATGAAGCTCGCCGGCGTAGACGTAGGCGGCACGTTCACCGACGTGATCGTCGTCGACACCGATTCCAGGGCGGTCCGGATCCACAAGGTGCCGAGCACGCCGGACGACCCGTCCGAAGGCCTGATCGAGGGCCTGCGCTCGGCGGGCGATGATTCCATGGGGGTCGAGTTCCTGGCCCACGGGACCACGATCGCCACCAACTCACTGCTCCAGTACGACGGAGCCCAGGTCGGGATGATCACGACCAGGGGCTACCGCGACGTTCTGCACATCGCACGCCACCAGCGACCCCTGCACTACTCGATCCAGATGGAGGTGCCCTGGCAGGACCGCGCGCTGATCCGCCGCCGGCACCGCAAGGTCGTCACCGAGCGGCTGGGACCCAAGGGCGAGGTTGTGACCCCGCTCGAGGAGGAAGAGGTCGCGAACGCGGCGCGAGAGCTGAAGGAGGCCGGCGTGTCCTCGATCGTGATCGGCTTCCTCAACAGCTACCGCAACCCGGAGCACGAGGAGCGCGCCCGCTCGATCGTCGAGGAGGTCTATCCCGAGGCTTTCGTCACCACATCCGCCAGCCTCTTCCCCCAGTTCCGTGAGTACGAGCGATTCACCACGGCCGCGATCAACGGCTTCGTCGGGCTCAAAGTCCGCAACTACCTGGTCCACCTTCGCGAGCGAATGGGCAAGGAGGGCGTCAAGGCCGAGCTGCGCCTGATGCGGTCCAACGGTGGCGTCGCGACCGAGGAGTTTGCGGCGCGCTATCCTGCCACGCTTCTCCTGAGCGGGCCCGCCGCCGGCGTGCTTGCCGGCGCCCACATCGGCAACGCGTGCGGCCGCACCAAGCTGATCACCTTCGACATGGGCGGCACGAGCGCCGACATCGGGATCGTGACGCCCCGAGGCATCAGCGAGGCCACGGCGCGCGATACCTGGATCGCCGGTTACCCGGTGCTGATTCCCATGATCGACGTGCACACGGTCGGCGCGGGCGGCGGCAGCGTGGCCTACATCGACCCTGGCGGCGCGTTCCGTGTCGGACCGCGCAGCGCCGGGGCGCGTCCCGGCCCGGCCTGCTACGGAATGGGCGGTTCGGAGGCAACCGTGACCGATGCGAACCTGGTCCTGGGCCGCCTGCGCGCGGACCACTTCCTGGGCGGGGCGATGTCCGTCCAGCCGAACCTCGCCGAGGACGCCATCGCCCAGCTCGGGTCACGCCTCGGGCTGTCGACGCTCGACGCGGCTGCGGGTGTGGTGACCCTGGTCAACCACAACATGGCCAACGCGATCCGCTCGCGAACGATCCAGAAGGGTCACGACCCGCGCCAGTTCACGCTGGTCGCCTTCGGGGGTGCGGGCCCTCTCCACGCGGCCGACCTGGCGCGCTCCCTCGAGGTGCCGGAGGTGATCGTGCCCCTGTACCCGGGCATCACCTCGGCGATGGGCTTGTTGACCACCGATCTCAAGTACGACCTGATCCAGAACGAGTTCATGCTCGACAGCGACGCCGACCTGGCTCGCCTCAACCGCGATTTCAAGCGCCTCGATGCCGAGGCGCGTGCGCAGCTGGAGCGTGACGGCGTCTCCGCGGGCGGCGGCCAGATCGAGCACGCGGCCGACTGCCGCTACGTCGGCCAGGGCTACGAGCTGCGAGTCCAGATGCCCACCGGCGAGCTGACCGCGGACAGCATCAAGCGCTTCTGGGACGAGTTCAACCGCCTCCACCAGGAGGAGTACGGCCACGCCTTCCCGGGCAACCCGATCGAGCTCGTGAACATCCGCGTCGTCGCCACCGGGCGCCTGCCGAAGATGCCCGAGGTGCCGCCGCCGTCGAAGGGCAGCCTGGAGTCCGCGGAGCTCGATCCCGCCGACGTCTACTTCGCCGCCGACGGCGGCAAGCTGAAAGCCCAGAAGGCGCAGTTCTACGAGCGAGCCAGGCTCCCGGTCGAGGCGAAGGTGACCGGGCCGGCGGTCCTGCTGCAAGTTGATTCGACGACGCTCGTCCCGCCCGGCGCGACCGCCGAGGTGCTGAAGACGGGCGATCTGTTAATCCGCGTCTAGGAGGTCATCAATGGCGATTGCCGCGCCCGAAGTCGACGTCATCGAGTACGAGCCGGGAAAGCCCCCGGCCAGGCCGATCGATCCCGTCACGGCCCGCGTCATCGCGGGCGCCCTCGACAGCATCGCGCTCGAGATCGGGCACAAGCTCACGCGAATGTCCCACTCCTCGATCATCCGGGAGTCCGAGGACTTCGGCGCCGCGCTGCTCGACGTCAATGGGCGCCAGATCTGCGAGTGCGCACTCTCGACGCCACTGCAGCTGGGCCCGATCCCCGGCTACATGCAGGGCATCTTCCGCCTCTTCAAGGAGCGGGGCGACCGCTTCGAAGAAGGTGACGTGATCATTCACAACTCGCCGTACCACGGCGCATCGCACGGACCCGATGTGGGGTTCTGTGTGCCCATCTTCGCCAAAGGCGAGCTGGTGGGGTTCAGCTTCACGACCGCGCACCATCTCGACGTCGGTTCGATGTCGCCCGGCTCGTGCGGAATCGTGGACGCGGTCGACGCGTACGCCGAAGGCATCCAGCTCAAGGCGATCAAGTGCTACGAGCGCGGGCGCAGGAACGAGGCGGTATGGCGGATGCTGCGCGACAACATCCGTGCGTCGGACATGGTGGTCGGCGACATGGAGGCGCAGGTCGCCGCCTGCCAGATCGGCGCACAGCGATACGTCGAGCTCCTGGAGCAGCACGGCCGGGAAACGGTCGAGGCTGCGACCGAAGAGCTCATGAACTACTCCGAGCGGATGATGCGCCAGCAGATCGAAGCGCTTCCCGACGGGACCTACTCCGCCGAGGGCCACATCGACGGGTTCGCGGACGATCCTGACCCCTCCAAGCGCGACCAGCTGATCAAGGTCACGGTGACCGTCGACGGCGGGACCATGACCGTGGACCTGACGGGGACCTCTCCGCAGGTCGCCGACCGCGCCATCAACATGCCGTTCGTCGGCACGGTTGACATCGCCATCTACGTCACCCTGCGCAGCATCCTTCTCGACCAGGCGACACACGAGTACGTGCCTCAGAACTCAGGCATCGTGCGGCCGATCCGCATCGTCGCCGAGCGTGGGTCGCTCGCCAACCCCACGTTTCCGTCCGCCACCATCGCGCGCTTCTGCGCGGGCAACATCGTCGCCGACACGCTCATGCGCGCCCTTGCGCCGATCTGCCCGGACCGCGTTGCCGCGGGCATGGCGAATATGAAGGTCATCGCCTACAGCGGCGTCGTCGACCAGGTCTACTGGGTCTATATGGACATCACCGAGGGCGCGTATGGCGGGAGGCTCGGCAAGGACGGCGTCGACGCGGTCGACGTGCTCTACGCCAATACGCGCAACAACCCGATCGAAGACATCGAGGCGCACTACCCGCTGAGGATCAGCCGGTACGAGCTGCGCACCGACAAGAGCGGCGCCGGCAAGTGGCGAGGTGGCAACGGCTCCATTCGCGATATGCAGTTCCTCGGCCGAGCCCACATGAGCCTCGAGGGAGACGGTCACCGTCACGCCCCCAAGGGCGCCTTCGGCGGCTACGACGGCACGACCGGCGACGTCGTGCTCATCAGCGACGGCAAGGAGAAGCACCTGCCGTCCAAGTTCCAGTCGAAGTGGGCCGAGGCAGGCGACATAATCCGCACGGTCAGCCCTTGCGGCGGGGGCTACGGCGACCCGCTGGAGCGTGACCCGCAGAAGGTGCTTGACGACGTCCTTGACGAGATGATCAGCGCCGAGTCCGCGCGGACTCTGTATGGCGTGGTCGTCGACCTCGAGTCGAAGACGATCGACCATCGGGCAACCCAGGAGCTGCGGGCCGCGATGTCGAAGCAGGCCGTGGCCGGCAAAGCCTAGCCCGAATGGCCACGACGGCCGTCCTGAGTCGCTTCGGCGCGAGCGACCGTGCTCAGCTCACGGCGGAAGCCGGGAAGGTGATCGAGCGCCTGCGGCGCCACGGCGCGGTTGCAGGTGGCGGGGTGACCCGGCTCGTCTACTCGCAGGAGTGGCGGGCCGCGATGGCTGAGATCGAGGAGTGGCTTTCGGAGATTGGCCTGGCGGTGCGTCGCGACGCGGTCGGGAGCCGGTTCGGCCGGCTTCAGGGCGACAGCCCGAGCGTGGTCCTCAGCGGCTCGCACACCGACTCGGTGAAGCAAGGCGGAGCGTACGACGGCGCGCTCGGGGTGGTCACGGCCGGGTGTGCGATCGGGTGGCTGGCGCGCAACATGGGCAAGCCCCGTCGGACCCTGGAGGTGTTCGCGAACTGCGAGGAGGAATCGAGCCGCTTCGCCTGCAATTTCTGGGGCAGCCGAGCGCTTGTCGGCCGGATCGAGCCGGGCGAAACCGAATCGTTGACCGATCAGCAGGGCGAGACCATCGCCGGCGCGATGCGGGACTGCGGCCTGGATCCGGCAGACATTCCCCGTGCGCGCCGCACGGACCTCTATGCGTTTGTCGAACCGCACATAGAGCAGGGCCCGGTGCTCGTCGAGGCTGGCGAAGAGATCGGGGTCGTCGACGCGGTGGTCGGGGTGCGCGTGATCAGCGTCGGGTTGGACGGTGTGTCCGGGCACGCGGGCACAGTGCCCATGGCCAGGCGGCACGACGCCCTGGCCGGCGCCGCCGAGATCATGGTCGCGGCCGAGCGGATCGCCCTGCGCATGGGAGCGCCGGCCGTCGCGACTGTGGGCAGCATCGCCGCCCGGCCAGGCGGTTTCAACCAGGTGCCCGGCGAGGCGGACCTGACGGTCGACTTCCGGCATCCCGACGACCAGGTGCTCGACGGCTTTGAGCACGAGCTGCGGGGCCTGATTCGCGACGTCGGCGAGCGGCGTGGGCTGGGCGTCCGGCTGGGCCAGGTGGTGAGCCAGCCAGGTATCCGCTTCGACGGCGAGATCTGCGCAGCGCTGGAGGGAGCGTGCATCGAGTCCGGCGTTCGTTGGCGCCGCATGCCATCCCACGCCGGCCATGACGCCCAGGTCATCGGGACCACCTGTCCCGCGGCCATGGTCTTCATGCCCAGCCAGGGTGGACACAGCCACCGGCCGGATGAGCTGACGGAGCTCGAACACATCGGTTCCGGAATCGAAGTCCTCGTGAGGACGCTCTACCGGCTGGCGTACCTGGAGTCATGAAGCTCGGTCTCGGATTCCTGGGCGGTCCCGACCTGCGTGCCCTGGTGGAGATCGGACGCTCGGCGGAGGACGCAGGATTCGATTCGCTCTGGCATGCGGAAACTCGAATCACGCGTGACTCGGTCACCGCGCTCACCGCCCTTGCGATGGCGACTGAGCGTGTGCGCCTGGGAAGCGCCGCCATCAACGTGTTCACGAGAGGAGCGGTCCTCACCGCGATCACCTGGGCAGCCCTCGCCGAAGCAGCCCCCGGCCGAATCGTGCTCGGCATCGGCCCCGGGTCTCCCGACCCCCTCGCCCAGCAAGGCTACTCATTCGAGTTTCCAGTCAGCCGTCTCCGCGAGTACGTGGTGTCGATCCGCGCCTCATGGCAGGAGCCTGTGCCGGTTTCGTATGCAGGGCGACACACGAAGCTGGAAGGGTTGATGCCCGAGGTCCGGCCTCCGGAGCCGGTGCCGATTTACCTCTGCGTCACAGGGCCGCGGGCCCTGGATTGCGCTGGCGAGATCGCGGACGGCGTGATCCTCAACGCCTTCATGCCGGCCTCCTACACCAGACGCTCGGTGGCGCGGTTGGACGCAGCCGCCGGTGGCAGATTCGACGGCGAGGTCGGCCAGTGCCTGCTCGTCGCCCTTGCCGACACGGTGGCCGAAGCGGCGGCCCGGGTCCGACCGATTCTGGCGACGTATCTCGTCTACTTCCCCAACCTGGCCGCCGAAACCGGCCTCGACGCCGACTTTCTCAGCCGCCTTCGCGAGCAGGCGCGAGAGGGTGGGCTGGAGGCGACGTTCGGCGAGCTGCCTGATTCTTTGGTCTCGGAGCACGCACTCGTCGGTCCCGCCGACGCCTGCAAGAAGCGCCTGGCCGCGTACCGGGACGCCGGGCTTCAGCTGCCGATTCTGTTTCCCGATCCGGTCAGCGTGGAGCCGACGATCCGGGTTCTGGCGAGCGCCTGATGGTGTACCTGGGGGCCGGCTCGTGGCTCCTGTTTTCATGGATCTTCGGTGACCGTCCGGGCCTGCGGGATCACGTGGTCACGTTTGGCGTCGGCGTCGGAGCT
>Ga0137369_10008127_pt1 | contig 10475 bp, 10 predicted proteins | sample SagtaG_12_FD_104918 | JGI IMG/M metagenome (GOLD analysis project Ga0137369, IMG submission 104918) | Vadose zone soil microbial communities from Sagehorn Ranch, Mendocino, California, USA - Sage1_L_113_16 metaG | ecosystem: Environmental > Terrestrial > Soil > Vadose zone | place: USA... | reverse complement strand
GTCGGTGTCGATACCGACCTCGCGCTGATTGACGATGCAGCCCCAGTCGTCGTGCACGAACTCGATCGGGTCCTCGATCGTGACGATGTGGTGCTTCCGGCTGCGATTGATCGAGTTGATCATCGTCGCGAGCGTCGTCGACTTCCCCGAGCCGGTCGCGCCCGTCACGAGCACGAGCCCACGATGCTCATCGGCGAGCGCCTTCACGCCCTCCGGCAGGCCGAGCTTGTCGAAGTTCGGAATCTCCTTCGGGATGAAGCGGAAGGCGAACGAGATGGTCCCGCGCTGGCGGAATCCGTTGACCCGGAAGCGGCCGAGCCCCTCCGCCATGTAGGCGGTGTCGAGCTCCCCGTGCGTGAAGAAGTCTTCCCGCTTGGCAGGCGTGAGCTCCGTCACGAGGGTGACGATGGCCTCGAGGTCGCTGTCGTTCAGGAGCCGCTCGTCGATAGGAATGAGATCTCCGTCCACGCGCGCCATCGCCGGCGATGCGACCTTGAGGTGCATGTCGCTGCCGCCGAGCTCGATAACTCGTGCCAGTAGGCCGTCCAAATCCATAAGGCGCCATCTGGCCTATCGGCGGCCCGCTTGGGGCTCGCCACCCCTCAATGGGGGAGCGGCGGTGCCGCTCCGAGCCAAGGAGCCCTTCCGCCCGCTCGCTACAATGCGCGGGCTCGCGGGGGAGTTCCCGAGTGGCCAAAGGGGACGGGCTGTAAACCCGTTGGCTCAGCCTTCAGAGGTTCGAATCCTCTCTCCCCCATGACGATCCGTCTGGGGCGGTGTCGGTCCGCCGCCGCCTCGGGGCGTGCGCTCAGCCGGTCAGGACTTGCGGGCCGAGGCCCTGCCGCCCTTGCGGCCGGCGGCCTTCTTCTGAGCGGTGGTCCCGCCCTGCTTCGAGCTGGACCGGGAGCTCGACGAGCCGGACTTCTTCCCGCCTCGGCTCGAGGCACCTGGCGAGTTGGCGATCTTGGCGGCCCGCTCCTTGGACATGCCCTCGTCCTTGAGCGCCTAGTACTGCTTCTCGTTCCTGACGTTCGCCTTCTTGTTCGGCATGGCCCCTAGCTACCCGGCTCGCGGGAGCGAAAACCTAGGGTTCACCTAGGGCTCGGTGTGGACGACGACCTCGGCGATGCTCGGCTGCGCGCGGCGGATTTTCTCCTCGATCTCGCTCGCTCGCGCATGCGCCTCGGCAAGCGGGCGCTCCGGCTCCATGCCCAGCGTGAGGAACGCGACCAACCCCACCTCGGTGTTCAGAAGTCGCAGCTCGCGAGCCTCTTCGCCGGTGACCGAGCGGACGATCTCCCGGATCTCCTTTGCCGCTTTGGAGCCGTCGCCCTGGGCGAGGGGGCGGCCCGCGGCCGGCTCCTTCAACGGCTCGAGGTGCGTCTGGACGGCGTCCACCTCGGGAAGAGACGCGAGGATCTCGTGCTCGACGGTGGAAGCGACCTCATGCGCCTGCTCGAGGGAGAGCTCTCCCGGCAGCTTCAGATGGAGCGACACCTCGATGCGGTCTCCTACCTCGAGGATGACGATGTTGTGCACCTCCTGCACGCGCGGGTCTCGAACGGCCGCCGTGTACGCGCGCTCCCGCAGGGCTTCCGCCTCCTGGGGCTCGACGTGGACGACCACGTCCGCGCCGGGCACAACTCGCTCGACAGCCTCCTCGATGGCGTCCGCGACAGCGTGGCCTTGCTCCACCGCGGCCGCCGAAGGGACGGCCACGACGACGTCGGCGAAATGACGGCCCGCGGCGCGGCGCATCCGCAGCCGGCGGAGCTGAACGCGGGGACCGAGCTCCTCGATCGCAGCCTGAGCGGCATCTCTCGCGCGCGCGGGAACTCGATCCATGAGGACGTCGACATTCGTCTTGATCAGGCGGCTCGCCGCGGCGAGGACGAGGACGCTGACGAACAGGGCCGCCACGGCATCGCCCTGCGGATGGCCTGCGCGGACCACGAGGAGGCCCACGAGCACGGCCGTCGAGCCGGCGAAGTCGCTCAGGAAATGGAGGGCGCTCGCCGCGAACGCGGCGCTGGCATACCGACGGGCCGCGCGCGCTGACACGGACGCGCGGCTGACGTCGACCGCGATGACGATCCCGATGACGGACAAAGCGATCCAGTCGGCGGTTACGTGGCCGCCCCCCTCGACCAGCCGCACGATCGCGCCCGCGGCGATGGCCAGCGAGATCAGGACGAGCAGCGCGGCCTCCGCAAGTGCTCCGAGGTGCTCCGCCTTGCCGTGCCCGTAGGGGTGGCCCGGGTCGGCCGGGCGACCGGCGACGCCGACGGCGAAGAACGTGAGGAGCGCGGCCACCAGGTCCGTGCCCGAGTGCGCGGCCTCGGAGAGGAGGCCGAGGCTGCCGGCGTGGATCCCGGCCGCCACCTTGAGGCCGATGAGGGCCAGCGCTGCGAAGACCGAGACGAGAGCGGTGCGCCGCTGCGGCGACATGGGACACAGTGTGCACCGCGAGCGTGGCTATCCTCCAAGGATGGCCCAGCCTCCCAAGGCGAAAGGCCCCTATGAAGTCGTCTGCCCTCACTGCAACAAGCGATTCGAGGCGCAGCTCCTGAGCGGCGGATCGGACCGCCATCAAGGCTTCAAGTGCCCGCATTGCCGGCTCTTCATCGCCTACGCCCGGGCGGAGGAGCAGGACCGGGTCGAGCGGCAGCAGAGCTAGCCACCAGCTAGCTCAAGGGGCCCGCGGCGTAGCCCGATAGAGGGAGGGTGGCAGTCGCCGCCGGCTCCGATCGTCTCGCACGCACGCGAGGGCTCACGCTCGCTCGCGTCAAGCCCCTGTACTGGCTGGGAGCGATCGTCGCTGCCAGCTTCGTCGTTCGCACGCTGACCGGCTGGTTGCGCGCCAGCCCCGTCTACTTCCCCGACGAGTACATCTACTCGGAGCTGGGACGTTCGATCGCCGAGCACGGACGTCTGCTCGTGCGTGGGTCGGCCGCGCATTTCCCGGCCGTGCTCCAGCCGCTTCTGACCGCGCCGGCCTGGCTCGCGGGCGACGTGGAGACCTCGTTCCGGCTCGTCCAGCTCGAGGGCGCCTTCGTCATGTCGCTCGCAGCGGTGCCCGTCTACCTCCTCGCCCGCCGGCTCGACCTTAGTGCCGGCCTCGCCCTCGGGATCGCCGCGCTCGCCCTCGCAGTGCCGGACATGCTCTACGCCGGCTGGCTGCTCGCCGACCCGTTCGCCTACCCGCTCGCCCTCTCCGCGCTGGCCGGCGGGGTGTCCGCGCTCGCGCGTCCGTCCCGGCGCTCTCAGGTGGCCTTCGTGGCGTTCGCGGGGCTCGCGACGCTCGCCCGTGTGCAGTTCGTCGTCCTCCCCGCATGCTTCCTGCTAGCCACCCTCGCCCTCGGATTGCGGGAGCGCCGGCTCCGGCAGACCCTCGCGGAGCAACGGCTTGCGTTCGGCCTCTTCGCGCTCGCTTTGATTCCGTTCGCCGTGGCCGGCCCCGATGCGCTCCTCGGCTACTACCGCGGCGTCCTCGACCTCGGGCTCGATCCGCTCGCAATCGGGAAGTGGGCCGCCGCGGACGCGATGCTCGTCCTCTACTCCTCGGGCTGGGTGCTCGCCCCCGGGGCCGTCCTGGGCCTTGCGCTCGCCGTATGGCGCCCGCGCTCGCGAGCCGAGCTCGCGTTCGGCGTCCTCGCCTCGCTGTTCTCGCTCGCCGTCCTCTTCCAGGCCGGCCTGTACGCAGCGAACGGAGCCGACCGTATTCAGGAGCGCTACTTCTTCTACGTCCTGCCGCTCGCGTTCCTCGCGTTCGGGCTCTTCGCCTCACGCGGTTGGCCGCACCGTGTTCCGCACGCTCTTTTGGCCGGAGTCCTGATCGCGGTCTCCGCCCGGGTCCCGCTCGCCGGTTTCGCCGCCTCCGACGGGCGCAGCAACTCGCCGCTGCTCTTCTCCGCCGGGGAGCTGGAGAACCTGATCGGCGACACGGGCCTTGCTTCGCTCGCCATCGCGGCAACGGTCGCGCTCCTTTCCCTTGCTGCGGCGCTACTCGGCTTCCGACCCCGGCGCGCGACGGGGGTCGCGGTCGCCCTCGGACTCGGAGCGTGCGTGCTCTCCTCGGCCGGGGCTGTCGCCTACGACCACGCCCTCTCCACCCGCGTCCGCGCCAACGTCGTTCCGGGCAATCCGTCCATCGTGGACGGCGCAGAGCTCGGCGATGCGGCTCTCCTGCAATCGCCCCTCGGCGACAAGGGCTTCGCCACCGAGGAGCTTTTCTGGAACCGCTCGCTCAAGAATCTCGTCCTGATGCCGGGCACCCCGCTGCCCGACGCCTTCGCCGTCGAGCACGCCCAGATCGGGCAAGACGGCACGCTCCTCGCGGGCGGGAAGCCGCTCACGCGAACCATGCTCGTCGATTCGTACGGCGCCACGATGCGCTTTCGCGGGGCCCGGGAAGTCGCCCGGACGCGGCTCTACCGTCTGCTGCAGCGTTCCGGCCGGCCGCGCCTGGCGCTCTACGCACCGGGTCGCTATTTCGACGGCTGGCTCGCCCCGGAGGGGAGCGTCCGCGTCTGGCCGGCCACGCCCGCAGGAAGCGTTGCCGGACGGTTGAGCTTCTCGCTCTCGCTCCCGAGCTCTGCGGATCCGGTCGTCGTCCGCCTGCGCTACCCGGGTGGCCGGCAAGTCGTTTCGGTGCGACCCGGCGCCCCGACCTCCGTGACGCTCTCGGCGTGCTCGCCGGGACCGTGGCAGGTTCATTTCTCCGCGCCGTTCACGGGGAGCATCGGTCCGCGCTTCGTCAGCGTCCGCTCGACGGAGCCCGGCTTCCGCGCAGACCCGACCGCCTGCTAGCTACACGCAGTCCTTCAACCCCTGCGCTTCCGGGAGTCCTTCGAGCTTCTTGAGGGTGTTGTTCTCGATCTGACGGATCCGCTCGCGCGTGACGCCGAAGGCGCGTCCGACTTCCTCGAGCGTGCGCGGGCTCTCGCCCTTGAGACCGAAGCGAAGCTCGATCACCTTCCGCTCGCGGGCCGGGAGAGAGTCGAGCGCTCGGTCGATGTCCTCGCGGCGAAGGTTGAGCGAAGCCGAGTCGAACGGCGATTCGGCCTGCTCGTCCTGGACGAAGTCGCCCAGCTCGGAGTCCTCCTCCTCCCCGATCGGCTTCTCCAGCGAGACAGGCAGCTGCGCCATGCGGAGGATCTCCCGCACTTCGGCCGTCGTCATCTCCAGCTCCACGGCGATCTCGTCGGGCCGGGGCTCGCGCCCCAGGCGCTGTACGAGCTGGCGCTCGATGTGGACGACCTTGTTCAGCTTCTCGACCATGTGCACGGGGATCCGGATCGTGCGCGCCTTGTCGGCGATGGCCCGGGTGACCGCCTGCCGGATCCACCAGGTCGCGTACGTGGAGAACTTGTAGCCCTTGCGATAGTCGAACTTCTCGACGGCGCGGATCAGCCCGAGAGACCCTTCCTGGATCAGGTCGAGGAACGAGAGACCCCGGCCCAGGTAGGCCTTGGCGATGGAGACGACGAGGCGGAGGTTCGCCTCGATCATCTGCGTCTTGGCGCTCATGTCACCGCGCTCGATGCGCTTGGCGAGGTAGACCTCCTGGTCGGCCGTGAGCAGCGGCACGCGGCCGATCTCGCGCAGATAGAGCCGTAGGGAGTCCAGCGAGGGCTCGACGGTGAGGTCGAGCTTCGGCACCTTCTCCTCCTCGGCCAGGGCCGGCGCCTCGTGGGGCGGCGCCTTGTGCTCGACCCCCTCCACGAGCTCGATGCCGTGATCGACCAGGTAGGTATAGAAGTCCTCTACCTGCTCCTTCGTGAGGTCGACCTCCTCGAGCCCGACGACGATCTCGTCATAGCTCAGGAATCCCTTCTCCGTCCCTTCCGTGACGAGTTTCTGGAGCTCCTCGATCTCCGGCAGGGAGATGTCGACCGTGAGCATTGACCTCGCCTTTCTGGTTACCGCTTCAATCGTTGGAGGAACGAAAAGAGCCGGGAGATCCCGCTGGGCCCCCCCGGCTCGCAGCCACCGGCCGCTGATTCTACAACGGTTGTGGAAAAGCGCTAGCTCGGATCTCGTGCGGCCGCGGTGAGGCGTCCGAGCGAGATGCGGCCGGACCTTCGGCGAACGACCTCGCGGCGGAGATCGGGATCGAGGCGGTAGCCCCTCCTTGCTGAGTCGGCGTTATGGCAGAGGGCTGCGGCCCTGTCAGGACTGCGCCACGACGCGCCCGACAACGTCGCCACGGCTGTCTTCAATCGGGATCTCGGCTAGCGGCGAGATCCCGAAGAGGAAGCCAGCGGCAGGACCAACCGCGCGCGCCGCTCCGTCTTCTGCTTTGAGCGCGAACCCGACTCCATCCCGGTAACCCACGCAGAGGAGCCCTTCGGCGCCGCCCTTCGCGATCACGCCCGGGAGCTCCTTCATCACCTCGGTCGTCGTGCGGCCCGGACCTTCGACGAGCTCCGGCTTGGCCGTCATCGCGGCGACGATCCTCTCGGCGCCCTCGAACTCGCCGAGGGCGAGCCGGCCGAAAGCCATGGCCATGTCCGCGAGGGGAAGAGCGAACGTGACCACCCCGCACCCGTCGATCGCCGTCGGGAGAGCTGTCTTTGCGCCCGCGGCCTCCGCGACGACCGCGGCAATCTCCTTCTGCAACGGATGGTCTGGCAGCCGGTAGCCCTCACGGGGCCAGCCGCGAGCGGCGCAGACGGCCAGCATCCCCGCGTGCTTGCCAGAACAGTTGTGCCTGAGCCGGCTGCCTTCCACCGGCCCGCACTCGAGATCGTCCTCGCTCGACCAGGAGCGCGCCAGCAGGACCTTCACGGCCTCGAGCTGCTCGGGCGCCGCCCCGTGGGAGGCGCACGCGATCGCTACCTCCTCGTCCGAGAGATTCTCGTAGACGCGGACGAGCGGAAGCGCCTGGAGCGGCTTCGCCGAGGAGCGCATGAAGGTCACGAGCTCGGGATCGCCCCATGCCTCGACCGCCTCACCGCCCTCGACGCGGACGGCGTGCACGCGATGGCGCGACTCGACGACCCCACCCCGCTCCACGGCTACTGTGATTGGGTCCATGCCTGAATCTTCCTCGCGTTCCTGGGCCGCCGCTGGCAAGGGAGGCAAGTGAGCGGCGCCGATACGCTGACGCGTCAAACTTACACACGAGCGAGGTGCCGCGAACGCGGCATCCTGCCGCCAGCGGCGCCAGGCGGCAGGCGCATACGCGTCCGCGTTCAGTTACACGCCGGGAGCCGCCGCCGGCCAGGAGCGCGAGGTGCCTGAGTTTCCAGAAGTAGAGGCTCTGAGGCGCGCGCTCGACGACCCGGTGCGCGCTTACCCGATCGAGAAGGCCGGCCCGGCGCACGTGGCCACGCTGAAGACGTACGACCCGCCGCTCACGGCGCTCGCAGGCCGCCGTTTCGAGGGCGTAGAGCGCCGCGGGAAGAACCTCCTCTTCCCCACGGAAGACGGTGAGCTCGTTCTCCACGTCCATCTCATGAGCGCGGGCCGCCTCCGCTACCTGCGCCCGGGGGAGAAGCAACCGAAGACGCCTGCTTTCAAGCTCTCATTCACGGACGGGGCCGTGCTCGTCCTGACTGAGGGCGGGCCGAAGAAGCGGGCCAAGGTCGGGCTCTACCGGCCGGAAGCGATCGACGAGGAGCTCGCTCACCTCGGGCCGGAGGCGTACCGCCTGGGGACCGAGCGCCTGGCCGAGATCCTGGCCGCCGACTCCCGCCGCCTGCACGCCTTTCTCCGCGACCAGCGCTCGCTCGCCGGCATCGGGCGCGCCTGGGCGAACGAGATCCTCCTCACCGCCGGGCTCTCGCCGTATGCGCTCACGACCGAGCTCGAGCCCGAGGAAGTCGCCCGCTTGGCCGCTGCCATCGACGGTGAGCTGGCCCGGGGCCTGGAGCTCCGAGAGCGCGGGGCCTCGGACAAGGCGGCGTACCGGATCCACAATCGTCTCGGCGAGCCCTGCCCCGTCTGCGGAACACCGATCGCGCGCGTCGACTTCGACGAGCACACGATCTTCTACTGCCCCAGCTGTCAGACCGAGGGCCGGGTGCTCAAGGACCGCCGGCTCTCGCGCTTGCTGCGCTAGCCATCCGACCTGCACGATCGAGATAGACGTCGTCGATCCGAATTGCGGCCCTGTTGGCCGGAATGAGACGCAGCGAGAGCCCAGCTAACCAGGCAGCCGGACGACGAGACGCTCGTCCACGACCTCGACCGAGCCGCCCAGCGCCCGCACGAGCTCAGTGGCCGCCGCCGCGCCCAGATCGCGGAGCTCTTCCCCCAGGAGGACCGGCCCCGATGCCCGCGTGACCGGCGAGACCGTGAGGGTCACGCCTTCGACTTCAACTGCCACCGAGTCGAAGCCCCCATGCCTGCTCGCGGCCCGGGCGAGCTGTGAGAGGGCACGGCGCATCTCTTCCTCGGGCACGCGCACTGTCCCACCCTCGCCGGAGACCTCCGCGCGACCGTCCTCCAGCTCGGCTGCCGCCTCGCGCGCCAGCTCCAGCGAATCAACGGCGACCAGCCGGGGTTCGTAGCGCCCGGATTGGATTCGCGCCAAGAGAGACAGCTCGTCGAGGAGCTCACCCAGCTGCGTCGACGCGGCGTCGATCATCTCGACGTAGCGGTCGGTGGGCGGCTCCAGGTCCGTCCGGGCCAGTGTCCGGGCGAACCCGAAAACCGTGGCCAAGGGGGTTCGGAGATCGTGACAGGCAAGCGATACGAGCTGGACAAACCTCTTGTCGTCGGGCATCTGCTCCCTTGCTACGGTTGGCGCGTGGACGAGAGATTAACGGCCCCACCAGACCTGCAGGCCTCGGCGCCCGAGGTGCGCATCGGCCTCTCCCGCGCCGGGGTCACAGGCGTCCAGAAGGCGGTGCGGATGCAGCACGGCGGGCACGATGCGCTCGTCTCAGCCGAGATCGACTGCTTCGTCGACCTCGATCCGGCCCAAAAGGGCGTTCACATGTCGCGCTTCCCCGAGGTCTTCGAGGAAGCTATCGACGAGGTCGTGATAGACGGGAAGCTTTTGGTCGAGAACCTCGCCGAGCACATCGCCGAGCACATCGTCGAGCGCCAGCAAGCGCTACGCGCCGAGGTGAAGATCGCCGCCCGCTATCCGATCGAGAGGCTGACCCCGGTCACCGGCCTTCGCACGCAGGAGCTCGTGACGCTGATCGGGCTCGCGGCCGCGTCCCCCTCCTCGACTCGCCGAGTCGTCGGCGTGGAGGCGACGGGGATCAACGCATGCCCCTGCGCCCAGGGCCTGGTGAGGGAAGAAGCAAGCGAACGGCTCGGCGAGGCGGGCTTCGACGAGGCCGACGTAGACCGCATCCTCGAGCTCGTCCCGCTCGCCACGCACAACCAGCGAGGCAGGGGAACCCTCTATCTTGGAACGCAGGTCCGCCTCGACGCCGAGGACCTCGTCGACATCGTCGAGCAGTCCATGAGCTCCCCCATCTACGAGCTGCTCAAGCGGCCCGATGAGCTCTTCGTCGTCGAGCACGCACACCTGACGCCGCGCTTCGTCGAGGACTCGGTGCGCCTCATGGTCAAAGGCGCGCTCGACTCCTACCTCGAACTCGAGGACGACGACTTCGTGCTGGCTCGCCAGGTCAACTTCGAGACGATTCACAATCACGAAGTCCTCGCGGAGCGCTTCGGCACGGTCGGGGAGCTGCGTGCCGAGTTGGCGAACGGCGGACACTCGGCCCGCCACACCGAGCTCAGAGACTGGCTGCGGTCCGTCTCCTGAGCTTCATCCTGTTCTCCTGACCGCGGACGAGCCGCGCAATGTTCGTCCTGTGCAGGAGGACGATCGCCACCGCCGCCCCCGCGGTAAACGCGAGGACGGGCCACGAAGCGTCGAAGAGGAGCGCGAAGAGGGGCAGGCTGGCCGCGGCTGCCATTGACGCGACCGAGGCGTAACGCGTCACCAGGAACACGACGATCCAAACAGCCGCCGCCGAAAGCGTCGCGAGGGGCGCGACGGCGAGGCCGACGCCGCCCGTCGTGGCGACGATCTTGCCGCCGCGGGCGAAGTGCATGAAGAACGGCCGCCAGTGGCCGGCCATGGCGGCGCAGCCCGCCAGCACTCCGATCAGATCATCGCCGAGCCAGCGGCCGAGAAGCGCCGCGGCCGCTCCCTTGGCGATGTCGAGCACTGCGACGGCGAGGCCGAGCTTGAAGCCGAGCGTCCGCCAGACGTTCGTCGCCCCGATGTTGCCGCTGCCGAGCGTGCGCACGTCGACGCCGGTGACGAGCCGGGGCAGCCAGAGCCCCCACGGCAGCGAGCCGAGGAGATAGCCGGCGGCGACGAGGAGAGCGTCCCTCAGGCCTGGATCTGATACTTCGACACCCAACCGTTTATGACATCCCAATCGAGATTGTTGAAGAACGCGTCGATGTAGGAAGCCCGGTCGGTCTGATAGTCGAGGAAGTACGCGTGCTCGTAGACGTCGAGAGCGACGAGCGGCGTCGCGTTCCAGATCGGGAAG
>Ga0137369_10008124_pt1 | contig 10479 bp, 10 predicted proteins | sample SagtaG_12_FD_104918 | JGI IMG/M metagenome (GOLD analysis project Ga0137369, IMG submission 104918) | Vadose zone soil microbial communities from Sagehorn Ranch, Mendocino, California, USA - Sage1_L_113_16 metaG | ecosystem: Environmental > Terrestrial > Soil > Vadose zone | place: USA... | reverse complement strand
CCAGTACGACATGAGGCGCCTCGGGATCGCCGTGGAGATCAGGTACTTCGGCACCGCCGGAGCCATGTTCAATGCGGCCGGCACCCGGGGGGAATCCTTCGACGTCGTGACCGGACGCTGGTCCGCCGACTACGCCGACGCGAGCACGTACTTCGAACCGCTCCTAAACGGAGACAACCTCAAGCGGGCGGGAAACTCGAACCTCGCCTACTTCGACCGGCCGACGTACAACCGGGAGATCGATCGCATCAATCGCCTGACCGGTCAGGCTCGCCGCAAGGCCTGGGCCGATCTTGACGTGGAGATGATGCGCGACGACCCGCCCTGGGCTCCGTTCCTGAACGGGTCCCGGGCCGACTTCGTCTCCAGGAGCTTCGGCTGCTACGTCCTCCAGCCGGTGCTCGGTCGCCTCGACATCGACGCCGCCTGCAAGAAGTAAGAGCGAGACTCACCCTCTGTCCCACTCGGATCGAACGAGTGAGGGCCACCCGGCGCCACACGTCGCGAGCCATCAGTCACCGTCCCCCGCCAAAACTCTCGGGCGCCCCAACCGCCCACTGATGCTGGGGAAGCTGAGCGCTCAGGCCCCTAACACGGTCGAAGAGGAAAAGCACCTCCCCGGGGGTCACCGGGTGGCGGGTAGAAAGCAGCTAACGCACCCCATATCTCTCTGCTGATCGCGAGGACGACGCGTGCCGCGCCGTGCGCCGGTGTGCGTCGGCTCCGGTCGCACGAGAACGCTCGATTCGCATGCCTCGCGCGTCCGCCGCCGGATCACCGCCATGACGGACACGCCATACGTGATCAACGAGTGGGGGTGGGCTACCGGCTCATGCTGCCGTGAGCGCTCCGACGTCGGCGGTGAACTCCTCGGAGTTGGAGATCGTCGCGTAGAACGGCAGCGTCTTCTCGATCGCGAAGTCGTGCAGCTCGTCCGAGAATCCCTGGCAACAGTCGGCGAGCACGTGAATGTCGTACCCGAGCTCGGCGCCGTACCTGGCGGTGCTCTCGACCACCCAGTTCGTCGCGATCCCCGCAAGGTAGAGATCCGTCACGCCCATCGCGCGCAGCATGCAGTCGAGGTCGGTGTGCGAGAAAGAGCTCGAGTTGAAGTTGATCACGATCACGTCGCCGTCCGTGGGCGCGAGCTCCTCCGGGACGGCAGCGTCCCAGGAGCCGCGCAGGAACGCGTTCCGCTCCTGGATCGACTCGATCAGCGGATAGGTCGGCTTCTTCAGCTCGGGGAAGCCGGGGCGGAACTCGATGTTGACGTAGAAGACGGGCATGCCCGCCCCACGGGCGGCGGCGAGGGCCGAGGCGGTTTTCTCGAGGCAGCCGTGCTTCTCGACCTGGGCGGCTGTGCCCGAGAAGGCGAAGACGCCCTCGTGCCGGACGAGGCCGTTCTGGTAGTGGAGGAGAAGAAGTGCGGACCTTGTGGGGTCGATTTGACCCATTGGGACCTCCTGACGCCGGGAATGTCGGCGCGATCCTATGCGCATACGGCGCTAGACTCGCCGCATGGCTCGGGTCGAATCCGACACGGAGCGCATCGCCCGGCTCCACGTCCCCGACGACGAGCACGTCCCGGACGAAGTCAAGGAGCTGTGGGCGAAGCCGCTCGAGCGGCTCGGCTTCGTCCCGAACGTCCTCCGGATCTTCGCGTTGCGGCCGCAGCACCTGCTCGCGTGGTGGGCGCACTACGACGAGCTCCTCCGCGGCGAGTCCGGGCTGACGAAGGCGCAGCGGGAGATGATCGCGGTCGTCGTCTCGGCGACGAACCGCTGCCACTACTGCATCGTCTCGCACACTGCCGCGTTGCGGAAGCTGACCGAGGATCCGGTGCTCGTCGACCAGCTGGCCACGGGCTACAAGTACGCGCAGCTCGACCGGCGCGAGCGGGCAATGCTCGACTTCGCGGTCAAGCTGACGCAGGCGTCGGACCAGTGCACCGAGGACGACGTCGAGGCGCTCCGCGAGGCCGGCTGGACCGACGAGGACATCTTCGACATCGCCGAGGTGGCGGCGATGTTCAACTTCACGAACCGGCTCGCAAGCGCATTCGGCTGGCTCCCGAACCCGGAGTACTTCACGCTCGGGCGCTAGTACGGCTCGCGGATGTCGTAGCTGCCGCGACGGGTGCCGACGCCGATGAAGGTCAGGCCGTCCGGGCCCGCGACCGGGCACCGTGTCGACCCGGGGTCGAAGCGGAGGAAGGTGCCCGCCCGCACCGGCACCTCCTCGCCGTCGACCCGCCAGTGCCCCGAGCCGGCGATGACGACGTTGACCTCCTCCTGGCCGGTGCTCGACTCGTCGTGCTCGAGCCCTTCGACGCCGGGCCCCAGCTCGAACCAGTTGAAGTAACGATCTGTTCGACGTCTTCCAAGTCCGGCTCCGTGCCGTCATCACGCCAAAAGACTCCGCAAGCCGTAAGCACACCCTCGTTGACGTGGATGTCTACGTCCGCGTGCGGTGCGTAATCAGGATCTGAGAACTGGGCATCAGGAGTGACCTCGAGCGGCCGGAGTGGGTTCGCCTCTATCCGGTCGCCTTCCGCGACCCTCCCTTCGCACAGCGCTTCCGCAAGTACGATCTGATACGCCTCCAGGCGGAACGCCACTCTGGCGACAAAAGGCCGGAAACCTACCGGCCAAATGTCGAGTCGGTGGAGGTGCTCCAGAATCTCGACTCGAAGAAGGGTTGGGCAAAGCGGCGGCCGTTCGTCGACCCGCTCGTTCTCGACTCTATGTGCGAGATCCAGCGTCGGCAGAAGGCGGATGGCACGTCGCTCGGTGCCTTCCGACCTGGCGAGGTGCTTGATCTTACGATCGACCAAGACGCTGAAACCTGGGAGCCAAGCAAGCAGGCGATCGCCGACCAGCCGAGCCTCTTCTTCGCGGACAAAGCCGGACTCGAAAAGATCCCGTACCGGGTGCGCTACCGCTACACGTGCTCGGAGCCAACCTGCCCGGGCCACCACCAAACGATCATCGACTGGGAGCTCGCCCAGTCATTCCGAAACTGGCGCGAAAAGTACGAAACCGCCGTGCTGCTCGAGAAGATCCGGGAGCGCTGGCTCGGTGAGATGTGTCGTCCCGACAAGGAAACGCTCTTCTTCGTCGGCAGCCAACACCTTCACCCGGCCGCTTTCCTGATCCTCGGCGTCTTCTGGCCTCCTTCGCCGAAGAGCTAATAGAGGCTGATGTGAAACTCCGGCGACGAGGGTCTCGCGTTCGAGGCGAGGAACGGTCACCGGCGACATAGGCTCGCACCGTGGCGGCTGCGTCCTTCACCGGCTTTCTCTTCCGCCCAGCCAACGTCGAGGCGCTGCTCGCCGACCTGCCGGAGATCGCCGCCGTGGTGCCGCCGCCATCCGCGGAAGGCAAGACCTCGGCGGCCTTCCCGGCGGCTCGGCGGAGCCGTCGCGAGCTGTACCGGAGTAGAACACGACTCTGCCCTCAGAGGTTCATCGTTCGCGGGATGCCTCGGCGACTGCTTGAAGCTCCGGTCGGCTTCGTGCGAAGCTAAGTGCCGCTTGAAGCGAACGTTCGTCGCCGCAGCGGGCCTCGCGCTCCTCTTGAGCGGCGCGATCCTCACGCTGGATGCCACATCTCAGGCGAGACCGATGCCGCGGGCTGTTCCCGCGCTTCCGCAGGGGTACTTCCTCGCGCTCGGCGACTCGATCGCCTACGGGATCCAGCCTGCCAAGGTACGCGCCGGGCTGCCGCCCTCCGGGTTCAATACCGGCTACGTCGACGTCTTCGCAGCGCGACTGCGAGCCCTTGCGCCTGCGATCCGGGTCGTCAACTACAGCTGTCCCGGCGAGTCGACGAAGACGTTCATCGCCGGGGGCTGCCCCTGGCTAACCGGGAAGAGGAGATTGCACGACGCCTTCCACGGGTCTCAGCTCGCCGCCGCGCTTAGGTTCCTGCGAACCCATCCCGGCCAGGTCTCCCCGATCACGCTCACCCTCTGGGGCAACGACGTCGCCGAGTTTTCCGACGCGTGCAAGGGCGACCTCGTCTGCGTCCGAGCGCGGGCGCCGCGCGCGATCGCACAGTTCGCCTCCCGCCTGAGTTCGATCCTCCTGCGACTGCGGGCCGCCGCGCCCAAGGCGGAGATCATCGTGACCGGAGCCTGGAACACCGACGTCGTCAACCCCAGGCAAACCGACCCGCTGTTCCGCTCACTCGACGCGACGATCGCGCAGGTGGCGGCCGGTGCGAAGGCGCGCTTCGCTGACACCTTTCGCGCCTTCAACCCGCGCGGCAGTGTCGCTCGCGTGAAGGCTCGGATCTGCGCCTTCACCTTTGTCTGCTCCGAAGGCGACGATCATCCCACCGACGCCGGTTACAGAGCGATCGCGGCTGCCGTCTTCAGCGCCTCCGGCTACAAGCACCGCTCATAAACCCGCCCGTCCCGCTGGTCGAACGCAAAGCCCGCGAGAAGGCCTCCGGCTCGTAGCCGTCGGAGTAGAACGAAAGCGGTACACAGCGATGTCGTTCCCCTCCGACCGCCGTCATGTGATCTCGGGAGCGGAGCGTCGGCTCGTGGACGAAGACGGTCAACGATGAGTCCTGGGCCTTCACCCGGTCTATCACTCGAGCGCTCTAAGAAGGGAGAAGCCATGAGTGTCGAGTATCCAGGAGAGTCAGCGGAGTACAGGGCGGCGCGCGATCGGCTGCTCGAGCAGGAGATCGAGCTGCGGCGCGCCATGGAGGCGGTGGCCGCGGCGAGGCGCGAGCTGCCGCCCGGTGGAGTTGTCCCAGAGGACTACGTCTTCACGGGGAGAGGTGGGGATGGCAACGCGACAGACGTAAGCCTGTCGGAGCTCTTCGCGCCCGGCAAGGACTCTCTCATGATCTACAGCTTCATGTTCCCGCGCGACCCCGGCGACGAGCGGCCAGGCCCCGCGAGCGGTCAGACGGCGCTCCTGCCGCTTACGGAGGGCCCGTGCCCGTCCTGCGTGGCGCTCCTCGATCAACTCGAGGGCGCTGCGGAGCACGCCAGGCAGCACCTCAACCTCGCGGTTGTCGCGAAGGCCCCGCTGCCTCGGATCCTCACCTTTGCCGAGGAGCGTGGCTGGAGACGGCTGCGGCTGCTGTCTTCGGCCGGCAACGCATACAACCGCGACTACCTCGCGGAGACCGCGGAAGGGCACCAGAGGCCGATGCTCAACGTGTTCCAGCGCGACGAGGAGACGATCCGCCACTTCTGGGGCTCGGAACTCTTCTACGCGCCGACCGATCCCGGTCAAGATCCACGCCACGTCGGCACGCTCGAGCCAGTCTGGAACCTGTTCGACCTCATCCCCAAGGGACGGCCAGCCGACTGGGATGAGCAGCTGAGCTACTCCTGACCCAGGCCGGTGAGGCGTGGCAACCCCACGCTGGTAGCTTCGAATCGAACGGTCGCGGAGGGGCCGAGTGAACGCTCGGCCCCTGCCCTGATTGCGTCTGGTCTAGGACTACGGGGTGGTGTGGAAGTCGTTTGGCCCGTCGGTCAGGAGGTCGGTTCCGTTCTGCTGGATGTGGAGGACGACGCCGAGGTAGTCGACGTGAGAGACGACCACGGTCCATTTCTTGCTCGGGCAGACGTCCGCTGCGTTCGGGGTCGTGGATGGCAGCGAGACGCTGAAGGTGATCTGCCCATTGTGCGGCGCGATGTCCTCAGTCGGCCCGATGACGTTGTTCGAGGTCGCCGGATGCCCTGGGGCGAAGTTCTGCCCGTGGTTCCGGCACTGGAAGGTGACGCTGATCTCGTCGGCGGTCAGGAACGCCTGCGTCGGCGAGTTGCCCATCCCCGTCGCCTTACCGCTGGCGGTCAGGGCTGTCGTCGTGGCCACATAGTCCGGCCCCTTGTTGAACTGCGGATTGTCGGCAAGCGCCGCAGAGGCAAACGCGGCGCCGGCCACCACGGCCACGAGTAGCAGAGTCTTGGTCAGTCGTGACATATTGCTCTCCCCTCTCAGTGGAAATGCTGGTTGCGAGTCCTGTGGCGAGCGGCGATTTGACGGCAGCATCCACGCCTCCTTCCCTCTGCTCTTCCACTCGCTCAGGAGGGCCTTCTCAGTCGGTAGGCCCATGAGGAGAATATGCCCTGGCAGCCGAGGGGACTATCGACGGCGGCGTTGACTTCCCTCAGCGTGCGCGTTGAGCAATTCAGCGGCTGCCGTCGATTTCCTCAACGGCTTCATTCCGGCGCTCGCGGCGTCCGTCGGCGGAGCTGGTTAGCGCTCTCGAATGAGGCGAATCGCCGCCTGGCGGTCGGGCGCGCCGAGCTTCTTCAGGATCGAGGCGACGTGCGTTCTCACCGTCACCTTCTCGACGAAAAGACGGCGGGCGATCTCCGCGGTCGAGAGCTTCTCGGCCAACAGCTCGAGCACCTCGAGCTCGCGGCGGGTGAGGTCGTGCCGAACCGCCAGCCGCCTTCGCCGCGCGCTCTCGCGAAGGTTCTCGATCAGTCGACCGGCAAGCGCTCGCGGCAATGCAGCCTCGCCCGCGACTGCCCGCTGAAGTGTGATCGGTAAGCGGACCAGGTCGATGTCCTTCAGCAGATATCCGGAGGCCCCCGCGTGCAGAGCCTCGAGCAGGTCGACGTTGCTACGCGAATCGCTGAAGACAATCACTCGACAGTCAGGCAGCTTCGAGCCGATCTCTTCCACGGCTGCGATCCCGCCGCCCGGCAAGAACGCATCCACCAAGCAGACATCCGGCCGCTCACGCAATGCCGCTTTCACGGCGCCGGCGGCATCCGCCGCCTCCGCGCACACCACACAACCGCTGCCCTCGATGGCCGTGCGAACGCCGACGCGCAGCGCAGGAGAATGATCCGCGACCAGAACCCGCAGCCGCCCCTTCTCAGCCGGCGCGGAAATCCCGTCAGGACGCGAACGTCTGACCCTGCGCGTCGCAACGCGACCCGACCGGGCAGGCGTCGCACTCATCGGAGGCGCCACCGCAGAACCACCTTCGCTCCTTCTAACACATCGACGTCAACGAAACATGCCGCTGTGGACATGTGGACAGCTGAGACGCGAGTTTCCGCAAGGTCTTGCCGCGTGCAGCGTGGGGGAAATTGCCGGAACCTGCTGACCGACGTGACCAGGTATCCACAGCGGGCAAGAGGCGGGCGAGCTCGTCGAGGAGCCGGGCTGTCTATCGGTGTGTGCTGGAAGTAAGCATTTCGTTTGGGCGAGCGAGTTTGGGTGTTGCGTTCGGCCTCCGGGGGATGTTCTGAGGCGAGGCAGAGCAAAGGAGGAGCAATGAGACGTCTCGCAATCCGCATCCTCGCGGTCGTGCTGGCCGGAAGCTTCGCTGCGCCTGCGACCACGGCCACGGCCGGCTCGACGGCGACGGCCGCAAAGGTGACGATCTGTCATCGCACGGCTTCAGCGAAGAAGCCTTACGTGAAGATCACCGTCTCGACGAGGGCGGCGCTTCGAGGGCATCAGCGGCACCCGGCCGACATCATCCCGGCGCCGGCAGGCGGCTGCCCCACAACGGCGCTGACCCCGACCACGGGCGGCACGTTGCTCGCGGCGACGCTCGCGGGCGCAAACGAGGTTCCGGGACCCGGTGATCCGGACGGCTCGGGTACCGCGACGTTCAGGATGATCCGCGGCTCAGCAGTGATCTGCTTCCAGCTCAACGTCCACGCGATCACGCTGCCCGCGACGGCCGCGCACATTCATCAGGGTGCTGCCGGCATCGCCGGCCCTGTGGTCGTCCCGCTATCGGCGCCGGGTGCCGGTGGCACGGCCACAGGCTGCGTGAATTCCACGCGTACGCTCGTCGCGGCGATCCTCGACAACCCGGGCGGCTACTACGCGAACGTCCACACGACGGACTATCCCGCCGGCGCAGTCCGCGGTCAGCTCGTAGTGGTCTGATGCAGGAGAGGGAGTCCGGCTCGCGCCGGGCTCCCTCTCCTAAGCTCCGCGCACAGCCGGATCAGGGTCGGATGTGACTGGGACCGCGTCGGGATCGCGATTGGACAGGCCCCGAGCGTTGAGGGAAGGCCTGCTCGTCGTTGATGTGCGACGGTCGGAGCCTGTGCTCTGCCCGGTGCCGACGCCGGCAGGATCGAGAGCATCTCCGCGATGCGATCCTCCGCTCCGGACCGGGGAGTCGGGCCCGAACGGCTGCGCAAAGCACCAGCGGATGATGATGTCCTGCTTGTTCTGTGGGAGATCCTCGAAGCGGACCCCGACGTGGAAAGAGTCGGTGGATGCCTGCTCGGCGCGGGTAACGACTCCGGCAACCTCGAGCAGGCCGGTGTCGAGGAGAAGGACGACCCGTAGCCGCTGGCCGTGCGGGATCGGCCGGCGGACGCGCATGGCGAGCCCGAAGGGATTGAGGTCGTTGACCGTGGCCGGCTGGAGGGGAATCTCGGCATCCGCTCCGTACGCTGCCTCGATCCGCACCGGGAAGCGATGGGTCTGCCGACGGTGACGCACGCCTTTGGCCCACCAGACCGTGGTCCCGAGGAGCCCCGCGCTCAGGAGTGACCAAACGACCGTGACGAGGAAGGCGAAGAGGCCAAGTCGTCCTGGAAGCTCGAAGAGTTGGGCGGCTCCCTGGTAGGCGGCGGCGCAGAGGGCAAAGAAGGCGAGCCCGACTTGCCATTTGAGGGTCGATAACCACAGGCTTCGGGTTGCTGCGCCCTTCGGGGTTACCTGGAAGGAGATCCGTCCCCGCCGGGCGAAGGCGGCGGCCGCTTTGGTGTATGCGATCACCCGGACGAGCGCGAACCGCTCGCTGTCCGCGAAGCGGTAGCGCCCGCGAGCGAGGGCCCAGGTTGCAAGCGGGACGAGAACGACCTGGGGCAGGAAAAGCGCAAGGTAGAAGACGGGTGGGGCGGCGAGGGGCACGGTGCCCGTCAGGAGGACGAGCGCCGGGACGAGGATGCCGATCAGCCGTTGTGGCCCCTCGAGGTAGTGCGAAACCGAGGAGAAGTAGTGGAGCCGCTGGCGCAGAGTCAGACCGCGGGCCCAGAGGGGATTGTCCCGGCGGAGGATCTGGTAACAGCCGCTCGCCCACCGTCCCCGCTGGGTGAGGAAGGCAGAAACCTCCTCCGGGGCGAGGCCGACGGCCAGGACTTGGGGGTGGTACACGCTTCTCCAGCCTGCTTGGTGGAGCCTCATGGCCGTGTGCGTGTCTTCGACCACGGTTTCGGTTGCCACCCCGCCCACGGACGCGAGAGCCGAGCGGCGGACGAGCGCCGAGCTCCCGCACCAGAAGCAGGCGTTGTCCCGGTCCTTGCCCCGGCAGATCACGTCGTAAAAGAGACTCTGTTCGTTCAGGAGCGGATCGTCAAAGCGACGCGGATGCTGGAAGCTTCGGTTGAAGAAGGCCTGGGGTGACTGAACGAAGGCAACGCCCGGGTCGTCCATGTAGCCGAGGGTCCGTTCCAGGAAGTGCGGCAGGGGGACGTGATCGGCATCGACGACAAGCAGAAAGTCGGCCTGGACGTGGTCGAGGGCGTAGTTCAGGTTCCCGGCCTTCGCGTGCCGGCGCGGCTCGGGCCGTGAGAGATACCGGGCACCGAGCTCCTGGCACATCTGGGCAACCCACGCTCGGCCTCCATCATCGAGCACCCAGACCTCGGGCGTTGGTCGGTAGCTCACTCCAAGGGCGCCCAGGACAGTCGCTCGCAGGATCTCGGGAGGCTCGTTGAAGGTGGGGATGAGGATGCAAACGCTCGCCCCGACACGGGACGGCCCGGGTTCCCGCGTGGTGAGACGCCAGGAGGAGAAGGCGAAGAGGGAGACGGCGGTGAGGGCCCAGGTCTCGGCCAGAAGGAGAGGCAGCCCGAGCCAGGCCGTGTCCCAGCGGAGGGTCCAGCCCCAGCGCCAGCCGAGATAGGTGGCCCCGGCGAAGAGCGCGACGAGCGCCAGACCCTGGCGCCTGCGATCCGGGGGAAGGAGCAGCGGTCTCCGCTCTGTCACACGACTTTGATCGGCTGAGCGGCCGAGAGGCTTGACACTCAGCTGACGAACGGGCTCCCGCCGAGCCGGGCCTTCCCACCGGCCAGAAGGATCTCAAGCTCGGCGATCGAGCCGTGCTCGGGTCACCTGCCGACCCGTCAAATCTGGTCGCGCCGAGATCGTTTCCGCAGCACATCGGAGCGGCGGCGGGCACGCTTCAGGACTCTTCTCAGGGATTTCGTCTCTCAGGGACTTCGTCACCCTCTTCCTGAGCGGCTTGCGCTTCCGCCGCTCGTTGCGCCTGAGCTCGCGTGCGGCGCGTAGGGCTTCGAGCCGTCCTCGCACCGACCGCGGCGGGTGCTCCACTGGGTATCGCCTCGCCCGCAGCTCGGCCACGGAGGCGGGCGTGTAGAAGGCTTCAATGAAGGCTTCCATGAACTCGGCAATCAGATAACGCGACACGTGACGCGCGTCGCGGGCCTTGCGCCCATGGGTGTATGCCCGCCATGGCAAGTGAGCCCCCGCCCAGCGCGTGACCTCGAACGAGGGCCAGT
>Ga0137369_10008116_pt1 | contig 10482 bp, 7 predicted proteins | sample SagtaG_12_FD_104918 | JGI IMG/M metagenome (GOLD analysis project Ga0137369, IMG submission 104918) | Vadose zone soil microbial communities from Sagehorn Ranch, Mendocino, California, USA - Sage1_L_113_16 metaG | ecosystem: Environmental > Terrestrial > Soil > Vadose zone | place: USA... | reverse complement strand
TGTCATCTTGTCATCTTGTCATTGGGACACTTTACATCGCCGTCAGGTTGCTCTCACAGCATTCTGCTTCTCAAGCGCATGGAGCCGCGCCTCGCTGGGCAGCAGCCATGCCAGTGCGATCGTGGCCAGGATCAGGATCACCTGCGAGCGAATCGCCACCGGCATGCCATAGGCGTCGGCCACAGCGCCGGTGATCGGGATGCCGATCGCGCTGGTCACGAAGCCCAGGCCCAGGATCATGCCCGATGCCACGCCGGCACGCCCGGCCATGAGCTGCTGGGCCGTAACCAGCATCAGCGGCGCGGTCGAGGCGGCGCTGATGCCCAGGAGGATGACGATTGGGAAGGCGACTGGGCCGGTGAACTGGGCCAGGAGCAACACCGGCGGGATGCTCAGCAGCAGCGAGCCGATCACCACCGCCCGCCGCCCGAAGCGATCGGCCAGCGAGCCGCAGCCGATCGTGCCAAGCGCGCTGGAGAGCACCAGCGTGGTCGCCAGCGGGCCGTAGAAAGCAGCGCCATAGCCAAGCGATTTGTACCAGGTTGGCAAGAACGCTTGCAGGCTGGCGATCGTCCACGAGCGCGACATCATGACGCCAATCACCGCCAGCAGTGGCACGATCGGCACGCGTGGCGGCGCGGCTGCGCCGGGCGTGGCATGTGCGCGCCGGCGCTGGGCGAAGGCCGGCGCCTGGCGCAGCAGCCAGATCGCGATCGCGGCGCCTGGCACGAACATAAGCGCAGTCCCGCGCATGCCGAAGACCCCGAACAGCACCGCGCCGATCAACGGCCCTAGCGCCACACCCACCGTGCCGCCGGTGACATAGATCGACATAGCGGTGTTGCGCTGCGGCGCGGGGATAACGGCGTTGGCGTTGAGTGCGCCGAACGGGTGGTAGGCGCCCGAGCCCAGGCCGGCCGCCGCGGCCAGCGCCAGCAGCAGCGGAAATGATGTTGCAAACCCGATCGTCGCGAAGGTCGTGGCCGTCCAGATCAGCGCCAGGCCGATGTAGCGTGTGCCGTAGCGATCGGCGATCCAGCCGAACAGCGGCTGGATCAGCGAGGCCACGCCGGTATAGGCCAGCGAGACCAAGCCGACCGTCTTGAGGTCGATCGCGAAGCGCTCGATCAGCAGCGGGTAGAACACCGGCAGCAGCCCGACGTACATATCGACCATCAGGTGGCCGAGCATCAGTGTCATGAGCGGGCGGTTGCGGAAGGCGGCAAAGCGCTGTGGCCGATCGCGTAGTGGCTCCATGGATTGCGTACTTTCAGGCTTGAGACAAGCTTCAATGCAATGTTCGTAAAAGAGCGCCACACAGCATCCTGAGTAACGGTGGAGTGGAGCCGCAGCGCCACGGAACCGTGTATCGAAGGGTGCGGCGAGGTGAGGCCGCACCCTTCGATACGGCCGAATCCTGAGCTTGTCGAAGGGTGCGGGCCGGGGTGCCCTCTAGGCCCAGGATGCTACGTTGTATGTGTGCGGTAATACTAGAATCGCCGCTTCGTGCGCAGGCCGATCAAGATTCGCGTGGCTCACATAATGAAACGGAACATCGAACTTTTGCGCCAAATTTGCAAGTATATCGTGGTTGCTGATCACGGCGTGAATTTCGGCATTAAGCTCGCCGTATGCGTGCCGAATCAAGAGATCGCCAAGGCAGTGATATTCTTTTGTCGCCAACACGACTATCCGCCGCTTGCCGGTGTTTGCCAAACGCAGATTAGCGCTGGTGGGCAGCAGGGCGCGCAATTCGTCCAACACGATCGCTGGGTTCTGGTCGCCGGCGAACTCGGTGCGCATAAAAAAGTGCCTGGCCTCGCGGTCGACAAATTCGTTGTTGGTGACGATGTTGTAGTTGTGCCGGTACAGCACGCCGGTTATTTTATACACCAGCCCGGTTTCGTCGGGGCAATCGATCAGCAGGATGTGTTTGTCCAATGACATCGGAATGTTCCTATTATACACGTCGTAGGGGCGGTCGATTGACCGCCCCTACGCAAACCACGGATTTTTACTCTTTGTAGGTCATTTTTGCGCCCCCCAGGGCGCAAAAATGACCTACAAAAGAAGGAACGTACCATGCTGCCGCACGCTGCTCCATGAAAACGGCGATCCGCGCGTTCAGCGGCTTCAGCAATGCAGCGGTTCTATAAATCACGCGTCATCGCGGAGCGCGTTCTCAAGCGCCGCCTCGGCCGCCTGTGGGCTAGCCTGGCCTTTGGTGGCCCGCATCACCTGGCCGACCAAAAACTTAATCGTCACGGTTTTGCCGGCACGGTACTCGGCCACGGCCTTGGGGTTCGCGGCGATCGCCTCGCGCGCGATCGCCGCCAGCGCATCGCCTGCGCCGATCACCGCCAGGCCGCGCGCGGCCACGATCTGGTCGGGCGGCTGGCCATCGCGGAAGCTAGCCTCAAAGACCTCTTTCGCGCTGGTCCGGGTGATCGTGCCCTGGTTGAGCAGATTCTGTAGCTGGCCGATGTATTCCGGCTTGAAGCGCGCGGCGGCGGCCTCGATCGACTCGCCGGTCTCCTTCAGTAGCCGGAACAGCTCGCCACCGATCCACTTGGCGATCTCGGCCGCCGGCACGCCCGGCGTGGCTGCAACCGCCGCCTCGAAATAGTCGGCGTCGGCGCGCGCATCGGTCAGCATGTCGGCATCGTAGGCGCTCAGCCCATATGCGGCAACAAAGCGCGCGCGGCGGGCCTCGGGCAGCTCGGGCAGCTCGCTGCGCCGCATCTCGATCCACTGTGAGCTGATTTTGAGCGGCGGGATATCCGGCTCGGGGAAGTAGCGATAATCCTCCGAGCCTTCTTTGAGCCGCTGTTCGACCGTCACGCCCCTGGCCTCATCCCAGCCGCGCGTGGATTGGCGGATCGATTGGCCGGCATCCAGCGCCTTGCGTTGCCGGTCGATCTCATATGTCAGCGCGCGCTCGACCGCGCGAAACGAGTTCATGTTCTTGATCTCGATCTTGGCGCCGTACTCTTTCTGCCCGTGCGGCCGCACCGAGATGTTGGCGTCGCAGCGCAGCGCGCCTTCTTCCATATTGCCGGTGTTCACGCCGATCCACAGCAGCAGCTGGCGCAGCTTCTGAAAATAGCGCTTGGCCTCCTCGGGCGAGCTGATATCCGGCTCGGAGACGATCTCCATCAGCGGGACGCCGGCGCGATTGAAATCGACCAGCGAGGAACCGTCGGCCTGGTGGTTTAGCTTGCCGGTATCCTCCTCGATATGCACGCGCGTCAAGCCGACCCGCTTAGGGCCGTCGTCGCCCTCGATCTCGACCCAGCCGGCCACGCAGAGCGGGTCGTCGAACTGGCTGCGCTGGTAGGATGATGGTAGGTCGGGGTAGAAATAGTTCTTGCGGCTGATCACATGATCGGGCTGAATCGTGCAATGCAGCGCTAGCCCGGTCAGCGCCGCCAGCTCCACCGCGCGCCGGTTGACGAACGGCAGCGCACCCGGCAAGCCCATACAGACTGGGCAGACATGCGTGTTCGGCGCGGCACCGGCGACATCGGCATCGCAGCCGCAGAACATCTTCGACTTTGTCAATATCTGGGCATGTACTTCAAGCCCGATTGTCACGAGATAGTTCATGCGTTCCTCATCGGGTAGAGTGTTCCAGGCGCATTATAGCAGATTCGAGCAAGATCAAAGGCACCCGAAGAAACCACTAGACTTTTCCTTCATACATGTAATACAATAGTCGTCATCACAACTTCTTAGCACAAACCCTTACACTGCGCGCACATTGGGGCTAGACCCTTGTATGTCCTATCGCAATCCGGTCGCTTGATCAGAAAGCGCGGGTGTCTGTTTGTTGCCACAAAACGCCGTGCCTGAAGAGCTGGAACGCCAGTGCCCAATCGTCGTCGAGCGCATCATCAAGGAGCATGGCTGGCAGCTACTGGAGCCTAGCGAGCTAGTGCGCCGCACGCTCGAACAACTGCGTGCGGGTGCCGCCGACCGTCTGGAGAGCGCGGTGATCGGGGTATACTGTATGGCAATGCATGCGGCCTGCTCCGGCACCGAAGGATCATCGCGCCAGAACCAGGCCTATGGCGAGCTGGCGCGCTATCTCTATAGCCTCACATTCACACGCTTCGCCGACCTAAGCCCGCATGTGCGCGAAGATGTGACGCAAAGCGCGCTGGAGCGGATCTTCAAATCGTTCGAGCGCTGCCGCGAGCCGGTGGCCTGTCTGGCTTTCGCTGGGCTGCACCTGCTGGATGCGGTTCGGCCAGCGCGGCGGCACGCACTTCGGCCGCTTGAATCGCTGGAGCAGGCGATCGGAGTAACTGAAGACACTCTAGGCGAGCTGCTGCCGGATTCACAGCCCGAGCCGGTCGAGCAGGTGCTGATTGCGGAGCGGCGCGCGGCGATTGAGCGCTTGCTGGAGGAGATCGCAGCCGATCATCCGCGCGCGGCGCAGCAGATCGCGATCCTGCGCATGACCTGGCTGGACGATCTGGATGACCCGGCGGTCAGCCGGCGCCTGGGCGTATCGCTGAGCAGCGTTTATGCTGCCCGCTCGCGGCTGATAAAAACCATCCAATCGGAGCCGAAATGGCAGGCACGCGCGCGCGAGCTTGGGCTCCTTTCCGACGAAGTGTAAGAATGAGCTACAATGCTGCCCTTCTTCTTCTAGAAGGGATTGTAGAATGAGCGAACGCGACGATAGCAGCCAGCACTCCAGCCACACCGATCGCTCGCACGCGGAAGTACACGCAGCACTTCCGAGCTATGCCGCGGCAATGGCGCTTGGGCAGGCTCCTGAGATACAGTATCCGGATGTGGCCGCCCACTTGCACACGTGCCCGGCATGCAGTGCCGAGCTCGATGAACTGCTTGAGCTGGTAATGCCGGCCTATCGCGGGCAGGTTGCCCCGGCGGCCGGCTACCCGGAATTCGATCTGTCGTTTTTGCGCCCAAGCGAGGCGCGTGCGAGTGAGCCACGCCCAAGCTGGTTTATCGATAGCTTGCGACGGCTGGTGGTTGAGTTCTCGGAGCCGCTGCTGGTATCGCTGCGGCAGACGGCCTACGCCCATGCGGTGCGCGGGCCGGCGATCTACCATTACGAGCCCGCGCCGGCGCCGAGCAACCTGGGGCTAACGATCGATGTCTTTGCCGACGAGCGGGTGGCCGATCAGGGCAATGTTCAAGTGCTGCTCGACGTGCCAAGCCGCGACCCATTCGATCAGTCGGGCTTACTGGTGAATTTACGCGTCGGCGACCTGCTATGGGAAGGCGCCACCAGCACCACTGGCTCGGTCACGTTCGCGTCGGTACCGCTGAAGGATCTTGCGCGGCTGCGGATCGAGATCGCGCTACCGCAAGATTCGTAATCAAGCCCGGCCAACCAACATAAATGGCGCCCAGAACAGCGGGTCCGCGAAGGGTCGCGAATCCAGCGTACTTGGCAGAACCGCCGGCTGATCGAGCGCGGCGACGAGATCGGGGGCCTCGCCGCGCCACATGTCGCGGATCGCGCCAAGATCCAGGCCGGCGAGCTCGCGCGTGGCCGACAGTGCATCGCGGAGCGCTTCAGCTGGGGCACCCAGCGTGAGGCGATCCGGGGCATCCCAGCGCTCGATCAGCGCAGCCAGCTCCTGGCCGGTCAGCTCGCGCACGGCGATCTGCGCGTCGCGCAGCGCCAGGCCCGGCGGCCAGCCCTGCTGAAGCGCGGTGTAAAAAAGATCCATCACCAGCAGCGAGACCAGATCGCGCGCCTCCCAGCGGGTACACAGCACCGTCGGCGCGCCGGCGTAGAGCAGCGCGCGCTGCAGGCCAAGCAGCTCATCGCCGGGGACGACGTGGCTCACGCCGCTGGTGCAGGAGCTGAGCGTGACCAGATCGGCCGCCAGATCGAGATCGCGGATGATTGCGCGGGCGCTGAGCGCATCGCCCGACCCAAGATACAGCTCGGAGCCAAGCGGATCGGTTGGGTTGAAGCGTGCGTGGCCGGCGATATGCAGCCAGCGGATGGCCGAACCGGCGGCGATCAGTCGCTCGCTCTTGGGCTCCATGCCGATCCAGGCAGCGCCGCCGAGGATACGCGCGACGTGCTGGGCCTCGGCCTCGGCGTAGCGCAGCGGCTGATCGCCCTGGGGATCGTTGAAGCCGAGCGCCAGTGTGGCGGTGCCGCGCGCGCGCGGGCGACCGATGCAGTTGCGCAGCAGGATCGTCGCGCTGGGGGCATGCGCCAGCGCCGGGCCGTTCGCGTGCAGCAGGTATTCGCCGGCGGCGGAGCACAGCGCCGTGAACGGCACATAGTGCAGCGGCCCGTGCGGCACCAGATACAGCATGTGGCAGCCAGCGAGCAGCGCGGATGCCGGCGCGATCAGCCGATCGTACAAGTGCTGCGGCAGCCGGCCGTGCAGCAGATGCCGGCCGGGGTAGCGATCGCCGACCGGAGGGCGCAGGCTGTTCGGGTTCAGCGCCGGCCGATCAATCTCGCAGCGGTCGCGGGTGATCGCGAACAGGATCACCTGTGGCGGCAGCGTCAGGTGCTCGCGCAGGCGCGCATTCGACTCGGGGATGCTGTTGAGCATGTGCTCGCCGCTGGGCAGCACGCCGGTGGTGAAATACTCCAGCAGCAGCGCGCCTTCCGGCAGCTGCGCCTGCACCTCGGCCAGTGTCACGACCGGCTGGGCCAGCGCATCGTACAGCTCTGGTGATTTCTTGACCAGCGTATCCAGGAACGCCCGCGAGCGCGCTCGTTCGATGTAGTGAAAGGCATCGGCTATCCGGCCGAGCTCCAGGCACAGCAGCACCATCGCTTCGTAGAGCTGCTGGGTCGTACCAAACAGGCTGATCTTGACATCTTCGCCTCGACGAGGCCTACGCCGCCAAGCGCCTCGATTCCGTCGATCGCCTGGGCGTAGGCGGCGTAGGCCTCGTCGAGGCGACCGAGGCGATAGAGGGCTTGGGCGCGTCGGTAGTGGATCAGGCAGATCTGATGTTGGCGATCAAGTTGGGTTGCAAACGCCAGCGCGTGCTTGTAATGCTCAAGAGCTGTATCCCAGCGTCCCTGGGTGTGATAGAGCAAGCCGAGGTAGAGCCAGACATCCATAGCAAGCGATGGCTGACCATGTTCCGGCGATTCTGCCAGTGGCAGCGCGCGCAGATACGCATCCTCGCTCGCAAGATCATCGCCGAGAATGTGATTGAGATAGCCTTGTTGCCAGTAGACGAAGCCGAGATAATTGAGAAGCCCAAGCTGTTCATAAAGCTGCGCGGCTTCGGTATTGTATGCATGTGCATCATCCCAGCGCCCGAGATACATTGAGAAAAGGCCGGCGTGATAGAGCGAATGGCCTTCGCGAAGCAGTTCACCTTGCTCATGAAAAATCTCGCGGCTCCGCACACAACAGTCTAGCGCCTGCTCATATTGTTCTAGCTCATGATATGTTGTGGACATTCCGAGCAGCGCCAGGCCCTCGTGTAAGCGGTTGTTGATCTCGACAGCATAGCTATAGGCTCGACGATAGAATTCCAGCGCAAGATCATAAAGTGTTCGATACCAATAGCCTTGTGCCAGCCCGCGCAGTGCTTGCAGCCGAATATCGATTTCGAGGCTTGCCTGTGTAAGCAGCTGTGTCAGAATAGCCTCGCCATCGACGTAGTGCTGGGTACGAATAGCGGCATATCCTTCATAGAGCATTAATCGGTTGATGTGCCGCAGCTGCTGTGGCCGCGCGTTACGAGTTACTAAGACACATTCCTGAATTGTCCGCCAACCCATTTGCGAGCCAATCAAAAAAAAGAGTGCATCTAAGTGATGTAGACAGGCGTCTTCATCCTCCTCTCGTCGTTCATCGAGCGCTCGTTGCTGCATTTGTCCGAGAAAGTAGTGGAAAGCGCGCGTATGAAGATTTGTTTCTTCGTCTGGGTATTCGCTGCGAAGACGCTCCAGAACCTGCTCTTTGAGATCTTCACGCAGGCGATATGTATTGTTTGCGCTTTGTACATTCTGGACACGATCGCTCATGAGAAAGCTCTTGATCCATCGATCATCTCCAACCCCGATCGCACGCAGAAGTTCGTGATTGAACTGGCGCAGAATTGCGCAGTTGGCCAGCTGCAGAAATTCATCGATGGTGTACTGATCAGTCATGGCAAATGCGAGTGTGATTATCAAGATTGGTTATCTGATCGTAGCTGGATGTGCCAAGACTTGTCAACCGTCTGAAGCAGCATATTGTAGGAGGATCACAATGAGTGAGAACAGCATGAACTCCACATGGCCGTTTGTGGAGCTCCCGCTTCCAAAAGTGATTCAGTTCAATAACTATGTCGCGTCCGGTCTTTCCGATGCAACCACCAAAAGTCAGTTCTACTCAAATGATCCCGTCATCGAGCTGATTTTGGATCATGCTGCGCCAAGGGTGGTAGCAGTTCCTGCATCGATACAATGGTCAGCTTCTGAAAATACTGTATTCACTGAGGCACTCACACACGCAGCCTACGGATGTAGTATCGAGATGATATCGATCAAGCCTGAAGGTGAGATAGCTGTTGTGGGAGAAGATCAACAGCCATCTGATGCACCCTTCCTCGCCATTTTACCGCCACGACCAAAGAGCAAAACCGATCGCAAAGATGAGCTCCAAAAACAGGCAGGCTCACGCCGATTGCTCTGTTTATTCAATGTGCTGGTGGCTTTGGAGTGGCGGCCGAACCCTGCGTATTTGCGACAGCTCCAATGGTCGTTCAGGCAGGCGTCCGATTTCTTGTATGATGTCACCGATGGCTACATGGCGCTTGGCCAGGTCGTGTTCGGTGGCATTGAGCTTATGGAGTGTGCCGACATACAGATCTTCGCCTCCAGCCGCCTGTTCCCGCGCAGTTGGGTCAGCGGCATGTACGAGGAACAGAAGCACTCGCCCATCCGCGTGGGCAGAGGGCTCTGGAAGAAGAATACGCGGACGCTCATCCCCTGGGATGAGCCGGAAGGGTTCCGTATCCTAGTACATGAATTTGCGCATTATGCCCTCGGTCTGAAAGACCGATATCTTGACCGACGTGTCGGGGTGCGTGCAACCGCGCTTGGCCAGCCCGATGCGGGGAGCAATCGCCTGGTCGATTGGAATCTCGTATTCCCGGAACAGAAGGACGCAAAGCTCGCGGCGCAGGGTCTCGATGGAAGCGAACAGTCGCTCTCCGAACAGCCAGCGCAGTGGTCAAAGCTGGTCGTGCCTTCGATTGCACTGGCCGTGGAAACGATTATGTCGAACCTGGAAGGGGCGAGCGAGCTAACGCTGCGTCGTGAGCGCGGACAGACATCTGAATGGGACGATCTCCGATCTCGATTTCGGCGGCTCGATCTACCGAACAAAACAACTGTGGACAGTGGGCCGAGCCGTTTGCCGCTGCCGCTGCCCGAGTTTGGTATCGTTCAAGTGGGGGCGAAGCGTGCGGAGTTTCCGATCATCCACCCGACCGCCAGCGACACTATTTTTTCTGAAGGTTCGAATGTACCAGCCGAGCAGCTTGTGGCGCTGCCTACATTGAAGTACCCAACGCCCGACGGCCTCTGCGTCGACCCTGAGAGCTGCTGGGCCTATGTTCTCAGAGAGAGCATCCAGAGCCCTACCGGACTGATTGCCCAGGGGTCGCTGCCGGCGCACGCGGATGAGCACGATCATTCCTATCCTATCCTGGGAGTCCAGGCCGGCGACCTGATCGTACTTATCGGGGATGGCTATGCACAGCCAACGGCAAAGCTACCGCCAGGCACGCCGGCGACGCCGATCGTCCTTTGCGCACAATATGCGGGTGATAACGCAAACTTAGACTGGTATGACGCCACACCCCCGTCCTTCCCGATCGTCGATGTCTGCCCGGATACGCAAACGACAACGCAGTCGCCATATCATGTAACCCTTCGTGTCGTCCCAGGTGATTCCAGCGCCCCCAATGCGTGGGTTGGGTATCTGTTCCCGTTTGGGGCGCCGCCTGCGGGATCGGCCGACCAACCATCGATCCCGCCAATCGGTTTCAATGCCGATGGATCAAGCGCAAAGATCGGGCCGCTCACCTCACTGGATGGGCATGTACTGCTGTTTGCCGGAGACCGAACAAAAGCGAGAGCTCATTACTTGACGATCGCAACCTACTCTATCGGTGGCAGCCCTTCCAGCGCGTTCCCGCCGCACCCAAATCCGATTACAGCCGGGTCGTCGGAGGGTAACTCGATGATCTTCTTCTACGATCGGGATTTAAGCCCGGAGCCGTCCGCATCGTCGGGCCAAGACGACAAGGTGGTCGTTACAACGCTGAACCAGGGTATCCGACCCCCGGCTGGCGTAGCGCCACGTAGCTACACATTCAGCATGGCGACGAATCGGTCGCTGCCGCAGGATCTCATGCCGACACTGATCTTGTTTTTTGACACGAAAACCGCGCAAGATATCGGAGACTTGCTGATATACCGCTACGACGATAACGCGGAAGCGGCAGATCGGTGGCAGC
>Ga0137369_10008111_pt1 | contig 10487 bp, 9 predicted proteins | sample SagtaG_12_FD_104918 | JGI IMG/M metagenome (GOLD analysis project Ga0137369, IMG submission 104918) | Vadose zone soil microbial communities from Sagehorn Ranch, Mendocino, California, USA - Sage1_L_113_16 metaG | ecosystem: Environmental > Terrestrial > Soil > Vadose zone | place: USA... | reverse complement strand
GGTAGCGCTGCTCGCCCTCGGGCCGGAAGCGGTACGTCGTCCCGCGCGGGATGACGATGTAGTCGCCGTCCTTGTACGGGACGTTGCCGAAGATCGTCTCCAGCGTTCCCTCGCCCTCGTGGACGAAGACGACCTCGTCGCCCTCGCCGTTGCGGAAGAAGTAGTCCATCTGCTCTTTCGGCCGGCAGAGCGAGATCTCGACGTCGTTGTTCCACATCAGGACGCGGCGGCCCGTGATCTCGTCGCCTTTCGCGTCGATCCCGTACGTCTTGAAGTGCCGGTGCGCATGCGCACCCGGCACCCACTCGTCGCGCTTGATCTCGTCGAAGTCGCCGACCTTCATCACGCGGCACGGTGACTGGAGGTGGTACAGGATCGACTCCATCCCGACGAACCCCTCCATCCCCATGACCTCTTCGGTCAGGAGCGTTCCGTTGTCGCGGAACTGGATGTGACGCTTCCGCGGGACGTCGCCCAAGCGCTGGTAGAACGGCACGGTCAGAGGATATCGGCGGCCATGCCAGCGAGTCGGCGCCCGATCGCCGGCGCGAACTTGAAGCCGTGACCGCTGCAGGCCGAGCCGATCACGACGCGGCCGCGCCGCTCGAGGATGAAGTGCTCGTCGGGCGTCGTCGTGTACACGCAGGTCTCGGTGCCGACCGGCTCCGGGTCGGCATCGGGATACGTCTGCGCCACCCACTCGACGACGCGCTCGACGAGCCGAGGATCCGGAGCGCTGTCCTCGTCCGGATCGGTCGTCGCGCCGGCGTGGTGCGCGCCCGCCTTCAGTCCGTGCACAGGATCGTGTAGCGAGTAGAGCGCATGCCCGCGTGTCACCGGGTCGAGGTGGACGACGGACGGCAGCGGTTCTCCTTCGCGCTTGAAGTACGCGACCGTCTCGCGCGTAATCCGCACCGGCAGGTCCGGGAAGAATCTCGAGACCCACGGCCCGGCCGTGACCACCACGACGTCTGCGTCGACCTCGTCGAGGGAGTCGACCCGCGACTCCTCACGCAGCTGCACGCCGTGTGCGGCCGCCTGCTCGACGAACGCACAGTGCGCGAGGTCGGCGCGGACGATCCCGGCCTCTGGCTGGAAGAGCGCCGTCCAGCCCTCTGGCACGCCCACCGGCCAGCGCGCGCGAGCGGCGTCAGCCTCGAGCAGCTCGTACTCGGCGCCCGCCGCCTCGAGCGCGTCGCGCGAGCCCTGCCCCAGGTCCTCGACCAGCTCGAGCAGGCCGTTCAGCTCGAGCAACCCGACCCCCGCTTCCTGCTCGAGCCGGCGCCAGCCGACGAACGACTCCTTTGCCAGTTCGACGAACTCCACCTCTGGATACGCGAGCCGCACGATGCGCGAACGCCCGTGGCTCGAGCCGCGCGTATGCCCGACGTGAAACTGCTCGTGCAGCACGACTCGATGGCCGTCGCGCGCGAGCGAGTACGCCGTCGCCGCCCCCATGATTCCCGCACCGACGACCGCGACGTCTGCCACGGTCCTATCTTCTACGTCAAAGGCACCGCGATCTGCAGCTGTTCGTTCGCGCCGGGCCCGCGGAGGTAGATCTCGCGCGCGGGGCCGCTCGCCTCGCGCCCGTTCTCCTTCGCCCAGCGATAGACCGCCTCGTAGGCGCCGAGGATCTGCGGGAACTGGCACTGCTCGCCGCTGATCTCGGTGAACGCGATCTCACCAGCCGGCAGCCGGTTGTCGCCGTCGACACTCGGCACGCAAACCTCCACGGGGCCGTCCTCCTCGGCGTTGACGGGCCCGTGGTAGAGGACGAATCCGGGCTCACCCGCAGGGTCGCGTCCGAGCTCCCGGAAGGTGTGCACGATGAACGGCTCGAGCTCGGGCACCAGCACGTGCTTGGTGCGGCTGACGTACGGCTGCTCGCCGACCTGTTTCGTGAGGACGTCGTACATGGGCTCCTCCTTCAGGATCCGCTTGATGTATCGGAGCACCCGTCGCCGGTCGGCGAAGTCGTCGGCAACCTCCCGCTCGTAGGCCTCGAGCCGCTCGATCGACGGCTCACGGAGGAACGAGCGGACCCGGGCGAGTGGCATGCCGCTCCGCCGCAGCGATGCGACCAGCGTCGCCGTGTGAAGCTGCTCGAGCCGGTAGTAGCGATAGCCGGAATCCGGATCGACCCAGGCGGGCGGGAGCACGCCGTTCTCGCCGTACAGGCGCAAGGCCTTCTGCGAGAGCCGTGACGCGGACGCGAACTCACCGATCGGGATCAGGTTCTCCATGTCGACGGTCACGATGCGGCCTTCCCCAGGGGCAGAGTCAAGCGATTCTGTTGCGCAGGATGCCGATCCCCTCGACATCGAGCTCGACGATGTCGCCCGGCCGCAGCCAGCGACCGTCGCCGTGCTCGAGGATGCAGCCGCTGCCGACCGTGCCCGACCCGAGCACGTCGCCGGGAAGGAGCCTCGTGTTCCGCGCGGCGTGCGCGACGATCGCCTCCCACGAGTGCTGCATGTCGCCGAGCTCGCCGCGCGAGCGCTCCTCCCCGTTGACGCGGGCGACCATCGTCGCGCGACTGCCGTCGAATTCGTCCGGTGTCACGACGATCGGCCCGAGGCTGGTCGCGAAGTCCTTGCCTTTCGAGGGGCCGAGCCCGACCTTCATCTCGGCGCGTTGGAGGTCGCGCGCGGACCAGTCGTTCATGATCGTGAAGCCGCCGATCTGCCCGTGTGCGCCGACGATCGCCGCGACCTCGAGCTCGTAGTCGAGCTCCTTCGTCTCCGGTGGAGCGGGGATCTCGTCGCCGGGGCCGTAGATCGCCGCCGGGTTGGAGAAGTAGAAGACCGGGAGCTCGTACCACTCGGCCGGCACCTCCAGCCCGCGCGAGGCGCGTGCCGTCTTGACGTGCTGCTCGAAGGCGTAGAAGTCGCGCACCGACGGCGGGTGCAGGACGGGCGCGCGGAAGTCGACGTCGGCGAGCGCGTACTCCGCGTGGTGGCGCGCGGTCCCGCCCCCGGTGAAGAACGACTGCAGCGTCTGCGCGGCCACCTGGACGACCGTCTCGCCTTCGATGATCCCGGGCCAGCCGCGCTCGAGCTGCAGCTCGCGCGGCGTGAACATGCAGAGTCTCACGGTTCTGTGTGGACGACGACGTCGGAGATCTCCGGCCGCACGCGGCGGATACGCTCCTCGATCTCGCTAGCGCGCGCGTGCGCATCGGCGAGCTTGCTCTCGCCCTCGAGGCCGAGCGTGAGGTGCGCGACGAGACCTTCGTCCGTGTCCAGAAAGCGCAGCTCGCGCGGGTCGTGGCCCGTGACCTCGCGGACAACGCGCAGGACGTCGTCGCGCTCGGCCGAGTCGTCGTAACGGCGACGGCCCTCACCCGCCTCGGCGAGGGGTTCGAGATGCGTCTGCACCGAGTCGACCTCCGGCACGGCGGCCGCGATCGCCTGCTCGACCTGGGTCGCAACCTCGTGGGCGTCCTCGAGCGTGAGGTCGCCCGGCAGCTTGAGATGGAGTGACACCTCGGTGCGGCGGCCGACAAGTAGCACGCTCACGTTGTGCACCTCTCGCACTTGCGGCACGCCGAGCGCCGCCGCGTGGGCCCGTTCGCGAATCGCCTCCTCGTCCTCGGCCGGCTCGACGTGGACGACGACGTCACTGCCCGGAAGGGCGTCGTGCAGCGCGGCCTCGACCTGGTCCGCCGCCGCATGACCTTGGCCGACCGCCGCACCGGGCGGGACGCTGATCACGACGTCGGCGAACTGCCGCGGCCCCGCCTGGCGCATGCGCAGACGTTCGAGCATCACCGCGGGCTCGATCCCCGCGATCGCTGCGCGCGCCGCCTCTTCCGCGGCGGCGGGAGCGCGGTCCATCAGGACGTCGACGTTCTTCTTCATGAGCCGCGCCGCGGCGAGGAGCACGAGCACCGCGACGAAGAGGGCAGCGGCCGAGTCGGCACGCGCATACCCGGCCCGTACCAGCAGCAGGCCGAGCAGCACCGCGCCCGATCCGGCCAGATCGCTCCCGAAGTGCAGCGCGTTCGCAGACAGGGCAGCGCTCCGGTAGCGCTGCGAGGCGCGCCACGAGACCACCGTCCTGCTGAGGTCGACGATAATCACGATCCCGATCACAGCGAGCGCGTACCAGGTCGCCTCCACGGCCGTTTCGCGGCTACCGACGAGATGTGTGATCGCTCGCCAGGCGATGAAGCAGCTGGCCGCAAACAGGATCGCACCCTCGGCGAGCGCGCCGAGATGCTCTGCCTTGCCGTGTCCGTACTGATGTGCGACGTCAGCCGGTCGCACGGCGACGCCGACCGCGAAGAACGTGAGCAGCGCCGCGATCAAGTCGGTCCCGGAATGCGCCGCCTCGGAGACGAGACCGAGGCTGTGCGAGGGCAGGCCGGCGCCGAGCTTGAGCGCGATCAGCGCCACCGCCGCGCCGACCGAGACCAGCGCCGTCCGCCGCTGAGGATCCACGCGGCTAGTGAAACAGAACGGGCCGCCGAAGCGGCCCGTTCCGACGGCTCAAAGGAGCCCTACGAGTTGGCGATGTCGCCCGTGAACTGCTCGGACACGCCGTTCGTGCCCTTGTCCTGCCAGTGGTGGAATTTCAGCGTCTTGTTGGGCGAGCTGTACTCGAAGTTGAACTTGCAGCCCGCAAAGCCGGCCAAGCACGTGAAGGTGCCGCCCGGGAAGAAGGCCGCGATGAACGCAGTCGTGTCCCCGATGCAGGCGGCGTTGCACGTCGCGTTCGGATTGAACGAGCCGCCGGAGACCGTGCCGGTCAGGTAGCCGCGGAACTTGCCGTGTATCCCGGCGTTGACGAGCAGGCCGTGCTTGCCGGTCGGGTCACACTTGCCCGGACTCGTGCCGGCCAGCGTGACGAAGGTCCCCTTGTCCTTGCGCGTGACGCGGAACGTGCCGTCGTTGTTCTTCTTCACCGTCCACGTGCGATTGCTCGTGTCGGTCGCCCACGCGTTCCCGCATGAGCCGTGATCCGCCACGCTGATCTGCGCCGAGTAGCGGTTGTGCCCGCCCTTGGCCTTCCCCTTCCCGCCCGGGTCCGCAAGGCCGGCAGCGGCCAGTGCGAGAGCCCCGGCGAGCAGGAGGAATGGAATAACGATGCGACGCATCAAGAGTCACCCCTTTTATTCGGTCCCTCAGCAGACGCCGAAAAGCCGCTGTTCTTGCGGTGCGCTAAGCCCGCTCGAGCGGCCAGATCACCACGTCCTGCCGGGCCGAGTAGTGCACCAAGGGCCCCTCTTGGGAAACCTTCAGCGGCGGCATCGTGTTCAGGTCGATGCAGGCCCGCGCCGGCTGCAGCGGCCAGGGGCGGTGATGGATCTCGGCCCGATACAGCAAGCCTTCGTGCTGCGCATACAGGCAGTAGCGTTCCGTGAGGAAGTGCTCGAGCGAGCCCGGCTCAGCGGCGAGCTCGGCGCCGTCGGGCGCGTACGCCGCACTGAAGGCCTTGCCGTCGTCGCGGCTGCAGTCGTAGAGGAGCTCGTCGCCGCGACGGCGCACGGAGATCTCGGCGAGGAAGTAGGGCAGCCGGTAGAGGCGACGCGCGGCGGCGACGGCGACTTGGCTCGACGCGTCGAGCGAGAAGAACCAGATGCCCGGCTTGTCGTCGCGCGTCACGTAGGTCCGGACGTTGAGCTCGCGGAAGCTCGACGCGAACGGCAGCGGCAGTAGGCCGCGGGCGCGCAGCCCCGAGACGACGAACGGAGTCACGCCGACCCACCCGCTACCGGAATGCTCCTGCACCTCGAGACCGTGCGGCACGAGTGGCCGCAGGGTCGCAACCGGGACGCGGTAGTGGACGAAGAGCAGGTCGTCCCAGGTCTGTCCCATCACCCAAGGGCTCTCCGGCAGTGGCCAGGGCCGGTGCGCCGTGTCCTCGAGTGTCGACGCCTGCCGAACAGGCGCGGCGAGAAGCTCCCCGGCGCTAGAGATTTCCGCGGAGTGCCTGCTCGCGCTCGATCGCCTCGAAGAGCGCCTTGAAGTTCCCTTCGCCGAAGCCGCGCGCGCCGTGGCGCTCGATCACCTCGAAAAAGAGCGTCGGCCGATCCTGCGCCGTCTTCGTGAAGATCTGCAGCAGGTAACCCTCCTCGTCACGGTCGGCGAGGATGCGCAGCCGGCGCAGGTCGTCCCAGTCCTCGCCGATCTCGCCGACGCGTTCCTCGACGTCCTCGTAGTACGCGTCGGGTGTGGAGAGGAACGCGACGCCGCGCTCCTGCAGTGTCTCGACGGTGCGCACGATGTCCTCGCTCAGCAGCGCGACGTGCTGCACGCCGGGGCCGCCGAAGTACTCGAGGTACTCCTCGATCTGGCTCTTGCGCTTGCCCTCGGCCGGCTCGTTGATCGGGAACTTGATCTTGCCCTCGCCGTCCGCCATCACCTTCGACATCAGCGCCGAGTACTCCGTGTGGATCTGCTCGTCCCCGAAGTGGATGATGTTGGTGAAACCCATCGTCCGTTCGTAGAACTCCACCCAGTAGTTCATGCGGCCGAGCTCAACGTTGCCGACGACGTGGTCGATCGTCTTCAAGGCCACATCCGTCGAGGGCTGGCCGTTGGTCGGCGCGATCTCGCGGTAGCCAGGGAGGTAGGGCCCGTAGTACTCGCGCCGGTTCACGAAGGTATGGACGTTCTCGCCGTAGGTCGCGATCGTCGCCAGCTCGACGCGGCCCCACTCGTCCTCGACCCAGTGCGGCTCGACGACGCCGCGCGCGCCGCGCTGCACGGCCTGCCGGTAGGCCTCGCCGGCATCCGGGACCGTGAGCGCAGTGTCCTTGACGCCGTCCCCGTGCATACACGCAAAACGGGTGATCTCGCTGTCGCCGCGCAGGCCGCTCGTGAGGACGAAGCGGATGTCCCCCTGCTCGAGGACGTACGACGCGCGATCGCGCACGCCGGTCTCGGGGCCCGCGTACGCCGCGCGCCGGAAACCGGCCGCGTTCTCGTAGTAGAAGGCTGCCTGCTTCGCGTTGCCGACGTAGAACTCGAGGTGGTCCCAGCCGTCGATCGGCATGAAGTCGGCGTTCTGCCCCATCGTGTTCAAAGGTTACTCAGCCGGTGGCTCAGGTGCTGGCCCACGGCGCGAAGCCAGCACGATCCCGCCGCCGATCGCGAGGCCGCCGACGACCTGCACCATCGTGATCTTCTCGGAGAGGAGCAGCAGTGCGATGATCGCCGCCAGGAACGGCTGCAGGTTGGCGAACAAGGACGCCCGCGAGGGACCGACGCGGTCGATCGCGGTGAACCAGAGCAGGTTCGTCGTCACGAGCGGGCCGAGGACCGCGAAGGCAAAGCCCAGCCAGACGAGCGCGCCGAAATGGAAGCTCTGGTTTGCGAGCTGCTGTGACCCGGCGAGCGCGAGCGGCACCGTCACCGCGGCGAGGAAGACGGCGCTGAGGCGGAACGGCGAGTAGCGCCGCATCAGTGGCGTGATCGCAACCGAGTAGCCCGCCCAGGTGATCGCCCCGGAGACGGCGAGCGCGTCGCCCTTGAGGTCCGTCGAGAGATCTCCGCCCGAACCGATCGCGACCAGCGCCACTCCTGCGAAGGAGAGCACTGCCGCCGTCCAGAAGCGCACGCTCAGGTGCTCGACACCCGTGCCGCGGGCCAGGATCGCAGTGAAGATCGGCAGCGTCCCGAAGAGCAGCGCGACCGTGGTCGCCGTCGTGAACTTCAGCGCGTAGACGAAGCTGAGCTGGTTTGCGAACAGGAGCACCGTGCAGACGACCGCAAGGAGCAGCTGGCCGCGGCCAATGCGCAGCGAGCCCTCCCACAGGAGCGTGATCGCGAGGAAGACGAGCGCTGCGCAGGCGTACCGCACGGCCGAGTAGGCGAGCGGCTTGAAGCCCTCGTTGAGGATGTACTTCGAGACGGTGAAGTTGAGCGCCCAGAGGCTGACCGTCCCGAGCAGCATCAAGTCCGCAGTCGGGCGGCGCACGGGGCCCTAAGTAAAGACTCTTGGCGCCTGGCCTGCATCGAGGCAGAAAGACGCCCGCACGGGCAAGGCCCGTGCGGGCTCTATGCGGCGTCGGCAGTCCTACACCTAGGGCTCGGATCCCTCGAACGAGGGAGAGGAGCGGCCCCGGAACGCCGACTCCTACAGGGTGCCCCTGCGACACGTCTGTTGGCTCCTGCTTGCCGTTATTGCCGGTACCACGATCGGCCTGAAGATCGGACTGCCCGGCGGCTCCGACCCCGCCCTCTCGGCCGCTGCGGCGAGCTCGGACGAGGCCGCGGCCGGACTCACTTTCGCGCCCGCGACGGGGCGCCGTCCCGTCAAAGCGCACGGCCTCTACACGGGACGGACTTCGCTTCCCGGGCTCCAGCCGCTCTCAGGTGTCGACGCAGAGTCGCTCGCACTCAGCACCGGCAGCGACGAGCTGCCGACCGGTGACTCGGCTGCGACGCTCTCCTACGACGCGCCGTACGCGCGCGACCTCACCTTCATGGCCTTCCCCAGCGGCAGCGAGCCGCCGGCCCCAGCCGCGGACACGACCACAACCACCACTCCCACCGCGCCGAGCGGCCCGCCCCCGTCGATCGACGGCGTGCACACCGTCTCGCTGACGCCGTTCTCCGCCACACTTGCGTGGCGCACGAGCGAGGCGGCGACCTCGCGCGTCGTCTACGGCCTGGACGCGCCGGTGGTCTGGACGGCGCCGACCGCAGCCGGCATGACGCATCAGGTCACGGTGACGGGACTGACCTTCTCGAGCTCGTACCACCTCGCCGTCACGGCGACGACTCCCGACGGTCGCAGCGCCGTGTCGCAGTTTCTACTCACCACGCCGGGGCTGACGGGCTCGGTGCGCGCGTCGACCGCGAACGGAGCGATCCTGCTCAACGGCCAGCCCTCCTTCCCGAAGATCGTCTGGGATCAGTGTCCCGACGCGGTTGGGAGCAACCTCGCCGTCGGCATCGACCTGTTCATGGGCAACGGCTGCGGCAGCAGCGCGCAGCTGGCCGGCTGGGTGAACGGCAGCGCGTTCGCCGTCGGCGATGCGCAGGAGCAGCCGGCCGCGCGCGCGGGGGCGATCGGCACCTATCTCCCCGACGAGTGGGACACGCACCTCCCCAACAGCTTCAGCGCGGCCGACGCATTCCGGCTGATCCCGCCGAGCCCCGGCTCGGGCCCGCGCTTCCTGACCCTGACGAATCACTTCTACAGCCGCGCGGCGCCGCTGCCGCAGGGTCGCGGCATGTACCCGGCGCTGGTCGCGAGCGCGGACGTCCTCGGTTTCGACCTCTATCCGCTCCAAAACTGGTGCCGCTACGACAGCTTCGGCGACGTCTTCGACTCGCAGCTCGACCTGGTGGCGATCGCGCGCGGCAAGCCCACCTTCCAGTGGATCGAGGCACGGCAGATGGATTGCTTCGGCGCCGAGCTCGACCCGACTTCGGAGACGGTGCGCGCAGAGTCGTGGCTGTCGATCGCAGGCGGCGCCCATGCGATCGGTTACTTCCCGAACAACTGGAGCCCCTCAGTCGGCGCAGAGATCGCGCGCACGAATCACGAGATCTCGACGCTCGTCCCGGCGCTCGTCGAGCCGCCGATCGCCGCGAGCGCCTCGCTCGGGAGCACCGTCAAGGTCGGAGCGCGCGAGCACAACGGCGCGGTCTACGTGATCGCGGTCAACGCGAGCCGCACGAACGCCTCCGCGACAATCACGATCCCCGCGCTCGTCGACCGGACGCTCGTCACCCTGGACGGGCAGCACAAGACGGAGGCGAAGGACGGCGCCTTCACCGCGACGTTCGCACCACTCGAAGTTCGCGTCTACATCGCGGCCCCCGCGTAAGTCGCGCAAAAGCTGACGCTTTTGCGCGAGGTCGAGGTTGGCCGCTTCGCGGGAAACGTGCATGGGCAGAGCCCGCGCACTCTTATTGGGTTCGCGTAGGGCCCATCCCGGCGATCGAGGCTTACGCCGGCGACCACAGCGGCTACAACGGAATGACCATCGCCAAGATCCGCAAATGGGACAAGTCGATCCGCAACATTGTCATCCGCAGCGCGACGCGGCGGTCGTACTGCATCCAGAGCACGACCAAGCCCGTCGTGCAGAAGAGCGGGCCCGGCGCCGCGGTGCGCACCGGCCGCTGCGACGTCCGAGGAACCGAGGTGCCGTCTACTGCTCCGAAGCCGCCGACCGAGCCGATGACCGCCGATCAGCTCATCCGCGCCGCGGTGCCGGCCATGGAGGCCTACGCCGCTGACCACAACGGCTACGCGGACATGACGGTCGAGGCCCTGCGCAAGTACGACCCGAGCATCACCGGCATCACCATCGTGCGCGCGACGCGCGACACCTATTGCGTCGAGAGCGGAGCCGGAGCAGATCAGTACCACCGCAACGGGCCCGACGAGGCGAACGCGCCCGGCCCCTGCCCGGCCGGCGGCTCGACCTCGTTAGGCTTCCGGCCGATGCCGGAGCCGACCAGAGAAGACATCGATGCGCTCGTCGGGCCGGCGACGCCGCACTTCGCCTATCAGCTGCGCGC
>Ga0137369_10008090_pt1 | contig 10499 bp, 10 predicted proteins | sample SagtaG_12_FD_104918 | JGI IMG/M metagenome (GOLD analysis project Ga0137369, IMG submission 104918) | Vadose zone soil microbial communities from Sagehorn Ranch, Mendocino, California, USA - Sage1_L_113_16 metaG | ecosystem: Environmental > Terrestrial > Soil > Vadose zone | place: USA... | reverse complement strand
CTCTCGGTCTTGGGGGTCCTCGCGCTGCTGTTGGCGTTGAGAGTGACATTTCCACGGCTCGCCCTCAGGAAAACGATCCGTCGGCCGGCGAGGCTTCGAAGGCACCGCGACGCCCGACCCTCCCTCGCCCCAGTGACGTCTAAGGCGTTCGGCGTGGGATCCCTCGTGCCCAGGTGGCGCTCTGCAGGACATGGGGCGGCAGGAGGCGGGCGAAGCGGCGCGGTTATAGGGGCACGCAGAATCGACGTGCTCGTACCGCTGGCCGCTCTCCGCTCCAGGCTGGCACGACGTGTTGCCGGCGCGCGTATCGGATGGCGCCTCCCTGGACGCCGCGCGACGAACTACGACGCTGGAGTTTCGGACTATGAATCAATGCTCGCGCGTGAGGCCGTGAGGCGATACATGCCCGACATTGCGCTGTACGTTTCCTCGGTTCTCCTTGCCTGCGTCGTCGGCGCCTCGATCGCGCTCTACCTCAACTAGAAGGGGATCCGTGATCGCGAGGGGCTCAAATTAGGCCGCTACTTGCTCCTCGGCCTCTCGTACCGGTAAGACCGAGTAAGGCGCCAACCTTCTCGGCCATCATCGCCGCTTATCAGGCTGCGGAGCTCATCGGTGACGCGATCGACTCATTGCTGGCTCAGACTTTGCCCCCGATCGAGATCATCGTCTGCGACGACGGATCAACGGACGATCTGAGCGGGGCGCTTGCACCATATCGCGGCCGTGTCGCGCTTATCCAAAAGGGGAACGGCGGCGAGGCCTCCGCGAAGAACGCGGCTGCACGGATGGCGTCTGGCGACTTCATCGCAATCCTTGACGCTGACGATGTCTATCTGCCGGAGCGACTCGAGGCGCTCGCGGAGCTAAGCGTCCGTCGACCGGACCTCGATGTCCTGACAGCCGACTGCCTCGTCGTCTTCAACGGTCGGTTCGTTCGTAACTGCTACACCGACCACTACCGCTTCGAGGTCGACGACCAGCGACATGGGATCCTCGAACGGAACTTCATCGGTCCGGGCCATATGGCTGTCCGCCGAGAACCCTTTCTTGCCGTCGGGGGTTTCGACGAGTCGTTCCGTTGGGCGACTGATTGGGACTGCTGGATCCGAATGATCTTCGCAGGCTCGCGCGTCGGCATGGTGAATCAGCCGCTAGCGGAGTACCGCATCCGCGAAACCAGCCTCGCATCGAATCGGACCCATCAGTTCGAGGGCTACGTCGCAGTGCTCGAAAAGGCGACTCTCCGCACCGATCTCTCGTCCCAGGAACAAGCCGTCCTCCGCCGCTCGCTCGTGGCTCAGCGCCGGCGGCTCTCTCTTCAAAGGGCGGAGACTGCACTAGTCGAGAACAGGCCCGAGGCCCGGCGACTGGCGCTCGAGATTGCGCTCAAGAACGGGTTTCCGCCCGGTGTGCGAGTGAAGGCGGCGATAGCGGCCGCGCTTCCTGGCGTTGCGCGCAGGCGACTTGCCACACGCAGTCGCGAACTGGCCGGTGGCGTCCGGACTTAGCTTCTCAGGCGCTTGGTTAAGTGTCTGCGGCTGAAGGCGGTCGAATCGCTTCTACGACCATTGTCTCGAGACGGTTCACGCTTTCGTCGCCGATTGCTTTCCCGTGCGCCTCGACTCCACGAAGGATGGGGTCATCGCTCTCCCCCGGCGCCCACCGCACGACCTCGACGAATCCAGCGTCTGCGAGGATCGCCGAAAGTGTCTCCTGGTCGTAGATGAACCGGTGCTTGTGAGCGTTGAACATCTCGTTGATCACGTAGCACCGGGGATTTCCTGATCTGACGTGCGGCAAGAACCTCGCGCTTACCCAGTCGATGTAATGCTGCTCGAGCTCATTGAGCGGTTCGTTATATAGACCTAGAATCGCGGCGAAATCGGGTGTGGCAATTCGGATCCGGCCCCCGGGCCGTGAGATGCGAAAGCATTCCTTAACCATCGCCCGCGCGTCCATCTCGGCAATGTGCTCGATCTGGTGCTCTGAGAGGATGTAGTCAAAGGTCATGTCATCAAGCGGGAATGGCTTTGCAGCGTCCAAGAAGACGATCTGGTCTCGGTGCTGTGAATGGAAGTCCGGCAAGACGTCGGTGTTGAGCCAGCCCGGGAGCGGATTTGGACCCGTGCCGAGCTGAAGCTTCCGCACCGCGTGCGTCTGGAGATACCTGCGAATTCGAAGGGGATCGGAAGCCCGGCGCCGCATCGAACGCGCTCCCCTTACGGCGATTCGCCATCCCCCCCGAACGATGCTATAGAGGGCGACGACGGGCCCCACCCGCCTGAGTGAATTGCGGAAACGATTAGCGTGCGCGATCGGCGAAATCTAGTTCACCTGCGATGTGTCGTCGAACGGGCCGAAACCAGGTTTGTCCGGGTGGGACGCGCTGCAAAGCATCTAGACTAGGTTCGTGAGAGCGCCGATCCGGATCGACGTCGTGATCTGCACTTACAACCGCGCGCCGATGCTCGATTGCGCCCTCGAGACGCTCGGGCAGCAGCGGACTTCACCCAGCGTCGACTGGAGCGTCCTCGTAGTCGACAACAACTGCACCGATGACACGCCCGCGGTCGTCGAGCAGCACCGAAACGCTGGTCTTCGGGTTTCGGTTGTCCATGAGCCGGAGCAGGGTCTGACGCCGGCCCGGCGTCGCGGCCTCGAGAGCACAACGGCACCCTGGATCGCGTTCGTCGACGACGACTGCCTCCTCGACCAGCTTTGGGTCGAGGAAGCTGCGCGGTTCGCGCGCGAACATCCGGACTGCGGCGCCTTCGGCGGCCGCGTGATGCTCGACTGGGAGCGGGAGCCGCCCGACTACGTCCGCCACTTTCCGTGGGCATACGCCGCGCAGGATCACGGACCCGAGCCGCTGCGCGTCGGCCTTCTCGTCGGGGCGGGCATGGTCATCCGCAGGGCGGCGCTCGACGAGTGTGGATGGACGAGCCGGCAGTTCCTCCCAGACCGTACGGCCGATCGCCTCGTGTCGGGGGGCGACGTCGAGATCGCGCTCCGGATAGGCTCAAGCCACGACCTGTGGTACGCGCCGAGGTGCAGCCTCCGCCACGTCATCTCTGGCGACCGCGCGACTTTTAGCTACCTGCGCCAGATCACATTCGGTCTCGGCAGCTGCAAGTTCTTCGAAGACTCGATGCTCTGGCGCGGCTCGTACCGCCGTTGGCTCGGTGCGTCGTTTGTTCGCGCAGGAGCCTTCGGGCGTAAAGCCGCACGCGACGCGTTCCTGGCGCTCCGCGGCCACCGGCGCGCGGCGGACGTTGCGATCAGGCTGAGCTTTCTGAGCGGCTGGATCGCCGGAATGTGGCAGTTTGCGCGCACGAGTGCAGCCGAGCGCAACGCCATACTCGGCTGCGCGCACGTCTCGGCGCCCCGCTGAGGGCAGCGCGTCACAACCACACCTAACGAATGAGACGACTGATCGCTCCTGCCGCTGACGCTCCGTTCGAGCGAGGGCCAGTCCCCAGCTTTTCGATCGTCATCCCGGCGTACCAGGCCGCGGAATCAATCGCCGACACGGTCGCATCAGCTCTCGGGCAGACGCTCAGGCCGTATGAGGTCATCGTCTGCGATGACGGCTCAACTGATGACCTCGATTCGGTCCTCGCTCCCTACCGGGAACAGATCGTCCTGCTGCGCCGACCGCATCGCGGAGCCGGCCCTGCGAGGAACGCAGCACTCCGCGTCGCATCCGGCGACTTCGTCGTCATGCTCGACGCGGACGACGTCTACGAGCCCGACCGGCTGAGTGCGCTGGCCGAACTCGCGGCGGCGCGACCCGATCTCGACATCCTCGGAACTGACGCTTATTTCGAAGTCGAAACTGGTCTCAACGGACGCTTCTACGAGTTCACCGAGTTCGAAGTCGAGGAGCAGCGCCTCGGAATCATGGAGCGCTGCTTCGTGGCCTGGCCAGCGTTGCGTCGGGCCCGTGTTCTCGAGATCGGAGGCTTCGACGAGTCACCCGAGATCGCTCCCGCCGAGGACTGGGACCTGTTCATCCGCCTCATCCTCGGGGGTTCCCGAGTAGGCCTCGTTGACGAGCCACTCATGCGATACCGCAAGCATCCGGCGTCGATGACCGCCAACAGGTCTCGAGCGCTCAGGTCGCGCGTCGCTGTTCTCGAGAAGACGCGGCTCCATCCTGGTCTTACGATCGAAGAGCGCCGCTACCTCGACCAGTGCCTGGCACGTGCGAGGAGCAGATCCGTCCTTGTCGACGCAAAGGGCTTCGCGGCCGCGCACAGGCAGGGCGGCCGGCGCCGGCTGCTTGCTCTTGCCGCACGGAGCGAGGTCCCAACCACGACGCGCCTCACGCTCGCGGTCGCTGCTTTCGTTCCTCCGGCGGCGATCCGGATCCTCGGCTGGACGGAACGACGTACGGCTAGATCGCGCCCTCGCCGCGCGGTTTCTTCGCTGTTGGTCACCGGCATTCGTCGCGCGGATGCTCGCGCCGCGCGACGAAGAGAACCACAGTGAGAATCCTCTTCCTCTCGACGGAGTATCCGCCTCAGACCGGCGGGGGCGGCATAGCGTCCTACGTGTCAAATATCGGAGCCGCCCTGGCTCGCCGAGGGCACGAAGTGCACGTTCTTTCGTGTAAACACGGCCAGCCGGCAGCGGATTGGCGCGACGGCGAGGTTCACGTACATCGACGCGGAGCGCTTCGGCTCACGTGGCTTGATCGAGTGCTTCGGTCGGGTAAGGCACGCGTGCGCATCGAGGTTTCGGCTTCGTGCTTCCTCGAGTACCGCCGGCTCGGACTTGACTTCGACATCGTGGAATCTCCCGACTGGATGGCGGAGGGATTCGTCTTCGCGCTCCTACGGTCGAAGCCACACGTCGGCCATCTCCACACCCCGCTGCTCGTACTCGCACAGCACAATCTCCTCCCTACTACGTGGGACCGTCGGGTGGGTGACGCAATCGAGCGCACGGCCATGCGCCGTGCGGACGTCGTTACGTCACCGTCGTGGATGCTCGCCCGAGACCTCGTCACGGAAGGATGGCTTCGAGAAACCGCCAGGGTCGTGCGGTTACCGGTCGACCTGCACCAATGGTCGGGGCTTCCGCAGCCGGAGGCGAGCGGACCACGGGTTCTCTCCGTGGGACGTCTCGAGCCGCGGAAGGCTCCCGAAGTCCTCGTCGAGGCGGCAGCGATCCTTTCCCCCGCAATCGAAGGGCTCGAGGTCGTCTTTGTCGGTGGATCGAATTACACGCGTGAAGGCAAGCCCTATCGTGACTGGACTGCAGAGCTGGCGCGCAAGCTCAGGTCGCCCTGCCAGTTCATTGGTGCCGAAAAGAGAAGCTCAATCCCGCGGTGGTACGGCACCGCACGCGTCGCGGTGCTGACCGCACGTTACGACAACTTTCCGGTCGCCGGCTTGGAGGCGATGGCGGCGGCGAGGCCGCTCGTCTGTACGTCAACAACCGGGGTTGCCGAGCTGATACTGGAAGGCGACGGGGGCACGGTCGTTCCCCCACTGGAACCCGGCGCCCTTGCGGAAGCGCTACGCCCGTATCTCGTCGATCCCGGGCACGCCGGTCGAACTGGCAGACGTGCGCGCGAAGTCATCGCACGCAACTGCGCCCCGGATGCGATCGCGCGGGAGCGCGAGGCCTGCTACGTCGACGCGATCGATGACTGGCGGAGGACAAGACGGAAGAGGTTTAAGCGATCGACGCGCGTCACGCCTCCCATTCGCTGAACGTCGTCAGGAGCGCGGATCTTCTCTTCTCCCGCCCTCTGTCCTAGAGTGGACTGGGGAGAACGTGCGGCGTCTTAAGCTTCTTCGGGTTGATCCCGCCTACGGCTCACGCATTCCGGGAGTCGAGGGCCTGCGAGCGCTCGCGGCGAGCAGCATCCTCCTCTTCCACTGCTGGCTGTACTCGTCGCCCGATAAGACCCACGCGAACCTCGGCCCATTGAGCCGATACCTCTTCCCGCAGCTCCCGCTCGGCGTGACGCTTTTCTTCGCGTTGTCAGGTTTCCTCCTCTACCGACCGTTCGTTGCAGCGGTGATGCGAGACCGCGAGCGGCCGAGCCTCTGGCGGTATCTGAGGAATCGTGCCCTGCGCATCCTGCCCGCCTACTGGTTCATCCTGCTCGTCGTCGCGCTCGGCCTTCAGACGGCTCTCGTCTACGATCCGGCCGGCAACTGGGGACCTGGCCAGCTCACCGATCCCGGGATCCTGGCGAGGAACGCCTTCTTCGTCCAGGACTACAGCGGGCGGACGCTACTCACTGGCATCGGACCGGCCTGGTCGCTCGCGATCGAGGCGGTCTTCTACCTGACGCTGCCCCTGCTCGTGCTTCTTGCGGGGGCACTCGCCAAGACCGCACGGACGCGGCGTGGCAGGCGAATTGCCGCGCTGTCCCCGGCAGCATTGATGCTTTTGCTGGGCATCGCCGGCAAGGTCGCGGACTTCCTGATCGGCGTCCAGCCGCTGAAATCAATTCTTTACTGGAGCTTCCTTGCAAACGCTGACAAGTTCGCTTTCGGAATGGCCGTTGCGGTGCTCTTCGTCGACGCGAAGGACCAGCTCCTCCGTCTTCCGAGATGGTGGCCCGTGGCGGCGATGGCGGGCTTACTCGCCGTTGCCATCCCGACGGCGAAGTTCACCGCCAACAACGCCTTCGCAGGGGACGGTAGCAACTTCATCTACAACACGCTGATGGCACTCGCCTGCGCGCTGCTGCTCGCGCTCGTGGTGCTTCCCGGTCATGCGGGCCCCCGGCTAAGGCTTGTCCGTCTGCTGGAGACACGCGTGCTTGTCGGCACGGGACTGGTCTCGTACAGCCTCTTCCTTTGGCACGAGCCGCTCGTCTACTGGCTGAGTCGCCACGGGCTGACGCTGGCAGGGACCGCCGGCTTCTTCTTCAACCTTCTGCTCCTCGCGACAACTGCGGGCATCCTCTCGGCCTTGAGCTACCGGTGGGTCGAGCTGCCCGCACTGCGTCGGAAGGCGCGACAGCGTCCGGGACCGATAGAGGCCGTCCCCGCGTACCAAATTGAGGCCGCGCCCTAGTATCGACCGCTGACAAGTTGGCTGACAGTTGACGCGCGTCTTCGCGAGAAGAGGGCCGCGGCACGCCGGGCGCAGCAGCACATCCTTGTCAGAAGGTCACCTCACACTCAAGGATGATCCGTTGCGTCGTTCGCCCAGAGAACCAACCGTTCACTTGGGTCAATCGGCTTCGTTGAATTCGAATCACGACACGGCCGCGACGGCACCTTCTCGGAAAGTTTCTGTATCCCGAGACGACCGAGACGCGCCAGCATCTCTTTGTCGCTGAGTGATTGCGGCTCGAGCTCCGTTGGGGCGTGGTAATGAACTTGCATCCTCAGGACGCCGTTGTTCTTGAGGACTCTGCTGATCTCGCTTGCAGTGCGGGCGAAATCGTCTACATGGTCGATTGCGTTTACCGAGATGACGGCGTCGAACGATCGAGCTGGAAACGGCATCTCCTCGGCAAAGCCGCGCACGAACGTCACACGGTCGGTGAACTCGCCAAGAGGAAAGCCTGCCGCGTCATATCGATCAATGAGAGGGTCGAGTCCGACGATTCGGCAGTCGTCGAAGCCGACCGAGAACGGTAGTGGACCGCACCCGAGATCGAGGATCGTCTTGCCCGCGAAGTAGTTGCGCGCTACCTGCAGAGTGTCCGAGTAATAATTCAGATTCTGAGCGACAATTGTCACGCACGCGCTTGCCTCAATCGTCGCCCGGATCTCCTTTTCATCTGGCTCCGGCGGCGGGCGCCCGTACAGCCAGCGCTCGCCCTTGTACCAAGCGACGTCGTCACGTAGCTCGCGCTCCCACCACGCAAGCTCGGAGAGATGCTTTGGTCCTAGGCGCGGTACGGCTGGTGCAGCGTCGTCACTGAACTTCCGCCAAAGTCGCCGTAAGTCGATCATGTCCGTCCAGGCCCGCGAGCGTCTTGGCGCCGCAGGATGCGCTGCGCGAGCTTGTCTGCCTGTCGTAGCGGTGTTGTCAGCCGCCAGCTGCGCGAGCGCACGATCGCTGTTACGTACCTGCGCAGCTCAGCGACCTGATGCTCGAGGTGCGCGATCTCGTGATACGTCGGCCGCCCAGAGACGTCTCCGCGGGTTCGGGCCGCGAGAAAAGCGTCGAAGATCTCCGGCGCTTCGTAGCTGTCGACACGCATTATCGCCGGTTCGCCGAGCCCGCCGCCCGTGATGACCAGCCCGAAACCGCCCCATAACTCGTCCCTGAAGGCACCGTCACGAAAAAGGCGGCCGTGAGGAAATCGAAGTCGACGAACGAAACCTTCTCGAAAGCGTTCCACTCGATCTGCTCCGGTCCCGCCCGTACACGCTCATTGAGCGTGTCGTGGATCAGAATGACTGTGCTTTCCGTGCACGGCGAGGCGAGCAAATCCTCCAAGTCGCGGCGGACCCCGTGTGCGGAATGGTCCCCGTCTACGAGTACAAAGTCGATCGTCGTCTCCGCCTCGGCGAGCCTGTCGAGCAGCGCTGGAAGGCGCTCGTGACTGTCGCCGAAATGGAATGTGACGTTCCCGAACCGTTCTGCAGTCACCTCAAGGTGCTGGGCCAGGTCAAATGAATGCACGGCCGTGCTGTGGCGGCTTATCCGCGCGAGGCTTCCTCCGCCCGCAGTCCCGATCTCGATCGCGACGGAAGGTTTCATCGAGACCAGAATTGCTTCAAGCGCTGCGCGCTCGTCCAGCGTCATCATCCACCGAGCGTGCGGGATAGTGAAGAGCTCTCTCAGGGACGCGCGGAGCACGTAACTGAGTCTAGGACTCCACGAGATCCAGTCGGGCCTACTCCCGCCTGCCGGCCTCGGCCTCCTCGTCTTCGCATCGAAGGTCCGACACGGCGGCTTCTAGTGCGCGGGTCAAGGCGTGATGTTACAGCCGTCAGTCACCCTCGGAGGGCGGGCAGACCGCTGACGCGGTTTCGCTCGCGAACACGAATCTGCGAAGGCGGGCGCCGATCGGCCGCGTCCCGAACGCTTCCGCTCGCCTACGCGCGGCTTCGCCGAGGCTACGACGGAGAGCGTCGTCTTCGAAGAGCCGGGCGATCATCTGGGCCATTCGCTCAGGGCTCGCAGAGGGGACGATGACGCCGCCGGAAGCTTCGCCGTCCGCAAGGACATCCCGAATCCCGCTCACGTCGCTGGCGACAAGCGGGAGCCCGCACGCCATGGCCTCAACCGGCGCCAATGGAAATCCCTCATGTCGAGACGTGAAGACGTAGAGATCGGCAGAAGCCAGCGCTCGTGCCATCTCCTCGCGGTCGTGGAAGTAGCGGTCGATCCACATGACGTTCTCAAGCCCGAGCTGACCGATCTGGCGGCGAACATCCGCGGCGTCCTTGCCGGTCCCGATCATCAGGAGCAAGGCATCCGGGTGCCTCTCTGAGACGTGTGCCCACACGTCGATGAGCGTGTCGAGACCCTTCTTCCAGAGCTCGACGCGCCCGTGCCAGGCCGCGACCCGTGCCGACTCGGGAATGCCGAGCGCGCGTCGAGCGGCCGCCCTGTCGTACGGCCTCCAGGTGTCGAGGTCGACCGGATTCGGGATCCGGGCGATCGCCCGCGGTCGGTAGCGGGCGCGGACGCGTTCTACCTCGGCCGCGGACGGGATGATCAACCCTGCGGCCCGGCGAACTGTGAGCGGCCGGACGATCCGCTCGAGCCGCCAGCGCTGGTAGTCCCCTCCCTGGAACGTTGCAAAGACGGCCAGGCCTCTCAGCCGGCCGAGCGTGACGCAGACGTCGAAGCGCGGAAACTCGTACTCCTGGCAGAGGATCACGCGGCAACCGTCCCGCTGCAACTCCGCGGCAAGAGTCCGCACAGGCATGGAGACGAACGGCGCCAGTTCCTTCGCGGCAAACAGCAGCGGCAGCAGGGGTAGCTGCATAGGCCTTGAGCCACGGAAGGTGGTCGCTGCGGTGCGGCCATACGGAAAGCGCATGCACCGGCGAAGGAGCCGGTAGAACCTCGGGACGGGGAGCAGGCAGATGTCGGCGCCTGTGGGGCGGTGTACGCGCCGCGTGACGACGTCGACATCGCTGGAGACGCAGACGATCATCGTTCTGATGCCTGCCGCGTGAAGCGCCTCGATGTAACCGAACATCCAGCTTCCCGTGAATTCGTCACAGAAGTCGCCGAGGGTAAGCTGGTTGGGGACAAGGAAGTCCTCGAGGATCAGGCCCCAGGGCACGATCGCCAGTACCGGCGTCCGAATCCCGTCGGGCGGTCGTGGTGTACTCGAGCCAAGCAGAGCGTTATGCACGCGTCGGAGCTGAGCGGTTCACCTAGATCCTTGGACCACTGCGTGAGGGGGGCAGACTCTAGGCAATCCTGCGGCTGATAGGGAGTCAGCTTTGTCATCCATGAAGGCGTGAGCCTCGTCAAGGTCACGGACTATGGCGGCAAGCGCGCGGGTCGGTGAGACGGCGACGTCGGTAGCGGAAGCGGTCCAGTCATCCATT
>Ga0137369_10008088_pt1 | contig 10500 bp, 12 predicted proteins | sample SagtaG_12_FD_104918 | JGI IMG/M metagenome (GOLD analysis project Ga0137369, IMG submission 104918) | Vadose zone soil microbial communities from Sagehorn Ranch, Mendocino, California, USA - Sage1_L_113_16 metaG | ecosystem: Environmental > Terrestrial > Soil > Vadose zone | place: USA... | reverse complement strand
GCGCTCATAGAAGCGCAGGAACAGCCACTGCGTCCACCGGTAGTACTCCGGGTCCGAGGTCTGCCGCCGGCGCGACCAGTCGAAGCTGATCGCGTACCGCCGGATCGACTCGGCCTGGGTCTCGATGTTCGCGTAGGTGTACGTCGCCGGGTGCTCGTTGCGCTTGATCGCGGCGTTCTCCGCCGGCAGGCCGAACGAGTCCCACCCGATCGGGTTCAGCACGTCGTACCCCTGCTGGAACCAGTAGCGGGCCAGCACGTCGTGCAGCGCGAACACCTCGCCGTGGCCCATGTGCAGGTCACCCGACGGGTACGGGAACATCGTCAGCGCGTAGCGCCGTTCGGACCGGTCGTCGTCGCGCGCCTTGAAGGGGTCGAGCTTCTCCCACACCGGCCGCCACTTCGCCTGGATGGCATCGAAGTCGTACCCGCCCTCTCCCGGTTCCTGCCCGGCGGCGGACTCCTGCCCGGTGGTCACGTGCTCGGTCACGTCCAACTCCCGCAATCTCGTGTGATGCCTGAGGGAAACCCTGCCAGAAGTGCTCGCGGAAATGAGAAAGCCCCTCGCACACGAGGGGCTGCCGCACTGACCGGCGCCTGAGGCGCCTCGTTCTGCCAGTGCGGCTAGATAAGGAGCAGGGTCACTCGCACGGCATCAGGGTAGCGCATCACGGTGCGCGACCTCTCGACTATTCCGCCGCCGGCGCCTTGACGACCAAACCCATCGACTCCGCCGCCTTGCCCAGGCGGATGTCGTAGGTCAGCAGGGCCGCCAGATCATTGCTGAGCTCCAGGGCCGTAGCCAGGTGGATGGCGTCCAGGCTGCGTAGCTCGGGCGGAGCGAGCTCGGCGGCGTCGGCGCGAATGCGCGCGTCGATCTCGAGGCGATCGCATCGGGCCAGCACCCCGGGTACGTGCACAAGAGCCGCCGCGTCCACGCGCGCCACCGCCCGGTTCAGCTCGATCTCCGTGAGCGCCGAGGTGACCCAATCGGACGGGTGATCGAACAGCCAGCCGGTGAGTGCGACCGACTCGGCCTCGCGACGGCACAACTTGAGCAGCGCAGATGTGTCCAGGTACAGAAACGTCAGTACCTCTCCTCCTCCCGCATCGCGAGCAGTGCCTCGGTGCCCGTGCTGTCGACATCGGCGGGCTCACTCAAGAACCGGCGCTGCAGGCTGGCAAGGAGCCGGTGCCGGTCCTCGGTCGCAGGTCGCAGTCGCCCCTGCGCGACGAGGCGCGCTCGCACCTCGTCACTCGCCTCGGCGGGCACGATGCGGCCGATCACCTTGCCACGCTCGGTGATCTCGATCGTCTCGCCCGCCTTCACCCGCCGCAGTGTGCGAGAAGTGTCGTGGGACAACTCGTGAATCTAGACTGCTTCCATACACAGCATTGTATGACAGGAATGTGGGACATATGTATGTCGGTCTCAGCGCTCCAGGTCAGCGAACCCGCGAGAGAACAGGCGCAGGTCCTCAGCGGTCACCAGCGAGTCAGATCGGCGGGCGGCCTGACGTAGCTGACGTCGCAGATATTCACCGCGAGAGAGTCCGAGCCTGGACGCCCGGTGCCAGGCCAGGGGTTCACCAGACGGCTCGTCGTACCGGGGTCACACCCGCAGGTCGGCGACCACGGGGCGGTGGTCGCTGCCGGAGCGGGGCAGCACCCAGGCCTTGGCCGGCTGGATACCGCGGACCAGCACGTGGTCGATCCGTGCCATCGGGAACGCCGCCGGCCAGGTGAACCCGAAACCGTTGCCCGCGGCACCTTGCGCCGACCGCAGGCCGGCGGTGACCGGGGCGAGGCTGCGGTCGTTCGCGGTGCCGTTCAGGTCGCCCATCAGCACCACCCGGTCCAGCCTCTCCTCGGCGATCCGGCGGCCGAGCAGCTCGATGGTCTGGTTGCGCTGGTTCGACGTGAAGCCGCTCGACCCGACCCGCACCGATGCCAGGTGCACGACGTAGAACGCGACATCGCCGTCTGGGGTGGACACCTGTGCGCGCAGCGCCCGGGTCCAGCTCAGGCCGATGTCGACCGACCCGGACGCCGCGATCGGGTAGCGCGACCACAGCCCGACCGTGCTGCGCTTGACGTGGTACGGGTACCGCCCGGCAAACGCCTTCTCGTAGGACTTCAGTGCCGTGGACGTCATCTCCTCCAGCGCCACCACGTCCGCCCCGGCGGCGAGCACCTCGCGCGCCGTCCCGGCGTAGTCGGTGTTGGCCGCGTCCACGTTGTGCGTCAGCACCCGCAGGTTATGCGTGCCGCCGCCCTTGCCGGGAAGCACCAGCTCACCGAACAGCGCGGCCCACACGATCGCCGGCGCCAGCAGCGCGACCGCCGCCGTGGCCGACCGCCGGACCACGGCGCCGACCGCGAGCAGCGGTACGACGACCCCGACCCACGGCAGGAAGGTCTCCAGCAGGCTGCCCAGGTTCCCGGGCGTGTTCGGCACCCGGCTGTGGAAGTACATCAGCAGCGCCGCCAGCACCGCGGCCGAGGCAAGGAGCCACCCGCGCGCCCACCGCCCCTTGTGCCGGCGCGTGCCGGCTCCGGGCGCGCCGGGGGGCGCGGCTGGTGGCGGGACGCGCTGCTCCACGCCGTCCTCCGCTCGCGACTCGGTGCTGCTGAGCATGTCCCCAGTCTCCACGATCCCCGGCGCACACCCCGGGTGGCGCCGGGGATCGGAGTGTCAGGCACCCTCCGGCGACCGGGGGGTCAAACCTTGCGGTCGGTCCGGTACGCCGAGACCACCAGGAAGCCCGGTTCGGCGACCGCGTCGATCCGGCAGCCCGCCGCGATGACGGCGTTCAGGTACGTCGAGAACGGCCGGTGGTAGCCGTCTCCGTCCGGCCGCACCTCGTCGTACTCGTCCCAGCCGCCGGTGAAGTCCAGCGGGTGCTCGACGGAGAACACCAGCTGCCCGCCCGGCTTGAGGGCGCGCACGGCCGTGCGGAGCGCGGTCTCCCAGTCCTCGACCGTGCCGAGGACCAGGTCGGCCAGCACCGCGTCGTACACAGGCTGGAACTGGACCTCGCCGAGCCCGGCCCGGATCACCGGCGCGCCGTCCGCGACCGGCACGCCGGGTGGCGCGAGCAGGATCACGTCGGCGCCACGGGTGGTGAGCAGCAGGCCGACCCGGCCGGGCCGGTCACCGGCGTACAGGATGCGGCGTCCGGTGACGTCGCCGAGCATGGCCAGGACCGCCGGGTCCAGCTTCTGCTCGACGTCGCCGGCCCGGACCATTCGCACAGTATGACGACGAATGCGCGCGCCGGGGAGCGGCGTGTCAGAACCCCCGTCGGTGGTCCTGGAGCTCAGTCCTCGAACTCGTCGTCGGCGATGCCGAAGTCGTCGCCGGCGTCGTCCAGCAGGCCGTCGTCGTCGAGGTCGTCGAGCTCGTCGTCGACGTCCACGTCGGCGGCGTACTCCACGTCGAACTCGTCGTCGAAATCGTCTCCGGGGTCCGAACCAATGCTCATGGCATCTCCTTCACTCACACTCCGACCGGAAAATGCTCTCGTGGACCGTCGCCGTGTCGCAACAGGCAGCACCAAAACTGGCAGGGATCTCAGTCCGCGAGCACCAGCTCGACCAGGTGCTCGGCGATCGCCAGCGACGACGTCGCGGCCGGGGACGGCGCGTTGCGCAGGCTGGCCACCCGGCCGCTGCGGGTCAGCCGGAAGTCGTCGACCAGCGACCCGTCGAGCGCCAGCGCCTGGGCCCGTACGCCGCTCGGCCCGGGCACCAGGTCGGAAGGACGCAGCTCCGGGACGTAGCGCCGCGCGGCCGCAACGAACGCACGCCGGCGCAGCGACCCGTCGAGCTCCCGCAGCCCGGTCCGCCAGTGTGCCCGCGCGAACCGGCGGAACCCGGGCCAGGCCACCACGTCCCGCAGATCCGCCGCCGAAACGTCCCGCCGGCGATACCCCTCGCGGGCGAGGGCGAGTACGGCGTTGGGCCCGACCAGAACCGCGCCGTCCACCCGCTTCGTGAGGTGGACGCCGAGGAACGGGTAGCGCGGGTCCGGCACCGGGTAGACCAGGCCGCGGACCAGGTCGCGGCGCTCCGCCCGGAGCAGGTGGTACTCACCCCGGAACGGCACGATCCGCGGGTCCGGGTCGTCACCTGCCAGCACCGCCAGCCGGTCGGCCTGCAGCCCGGCGCACACGATCACGTGGTCGAACGCCTCGTCCACCCCGTCACCGGTGACCACGACCTCGTCGGCCTTCGCGGCCAGCCCGGTCACCCGCACGCCGAGCCGTACCGTGGCGCCGGCGGTCTCGGCATCCGCGGCGAGCGCGCGGGTGACGGCGGCGAAGTCGGTGATCGCGGTCGCCGGCGAGTGCAGCCCTGCCACCCCCCGCACGCGCGGCTCCACCTCGCGCAGCCCGGCCGCGTCGAGCCGCCGCACCCCGGGAACGCCGTTGCTGCGGGCCCGGTCCTCGATCGCGTCGAGCCGGGCCGTCTCGGTGTCGTCCAGGGCGACCAGCACCTTGCCGCACTCGTCGTACTGCAGCCCGCGCCCGGCGCAGAACTCCTTCAGCAGCACGGCGCCGCGCCGGCACAGCCGGGCCTTCAGCGAGCCCGGCTCGTAGTACAGCCCGGCGTGCACGACGCCGCTGTTGTGCCCTGTCTGGTGCGTGGCGAGTGCCGGTTCCTTCTCCAGCAGCGTCACCTCGGCACCGGGTACGACGGTGCTCAGCCTGCGGGCGACCGCCGTACCGATGATGCCGCCGCCGACCACCGCGAACCTGAGCGCTGCCACCCGCCCATCGTGTCAGTGTCCACTAATGCTCGTGGTCGAGCTGACCTCGGATCTCACCTCCGGGGTACTTGGACGAGTGCACGTTGGCGTACGCCGTGCCGGACCGGATCGCCGCGACCAGCTCGTTGAACTCGCCGGCCGCGATCCCCTGCCCGGCCGGGCCGATCACGTCGGCCGGGTGAAGCGTGCCCTCGACGACACCCGGCTGTGCCGGGCAGGCCGGCGTGCCCGCCGGACCGTTGCCGAGGTTGCTGCACAGGAACACCGACACACCGCCGCTCTGCGCGCGGCCACCGAGATGGATGTGCGACTGCAGCACGTTGCCCTCCAGCCCGTCGTACTCGAGCCGGTAGGTGATCGTCTGCGCGCCGTCGTCGATCCGGATCGAGACGTCGCCGGCGCCGGTCGTCGACAACGCCAGCGGGTCCTCCTGGTAGCCGGTCAGCGGCACCTGGATGACCGAGCTGCGCTCGTCGTCCGCCACCGCCACCGACCCCGTCGCCGCCGCGGTCACCAGCACCACCGCGGTCACCACTCCCCGTACCACGCGATACCTCACGAATGGCCTCACGAAAGCCACCTCCCCTGGATCGGAGCCTGTTACGGCCCTTTCTACGCCTGGCCCCCGCGCCTGGGAAGTAGTTGAGCCTTCATCCGACGTGGACCCAGGGGCGGTTGCTGCGGTCCGGCTCGGCGCGGCGCAGCACCTCCCGCGCCACCGGCGGCACGTCGCCCTCACCGGAGATCAGGTAGCGCATCAGGAAGTAGACCGGGTTGCCCTCGGCCCAGGCGAAGTACGCGTGCGGCATCGTCTGCGTGTCGTCCCGGATCTGCAGCAGCAGCGCGGCGATCGCGTTCGGCACGCTCGGGCTCTCCACCTTGAGGATCCGGTACCCGAACCGCTCCTCCCCGACCACATCCAGCTCGGTCTCGAACTGCGACGCGTCCGACAGCGTCACCTCGAGGAACACCACGTCCTGGTCGTCCGGAATGTGGCTGACCTCGCGCTGCTCGGCCTCCTTCTCCCGGTACTCGGTCTCGTCGCGCTCGTCCGGCTCGTTCGCGATGATCCGGATCGTGCCGGCCGCGGCCGCCTCGTCGATGATCCGCCGCGCCTCGGCGTCGAACCGGATGTCGGTCGCCCGCAGCTCCAGCGACCGGGTGGCGCGCGAGACCAGCGAGGTGACGATGATCGCGACGATGAAGAACGACGCGATCTGCACGCCGTCCGGCCGCTCGATCACGTTCGCGACAGTGGTGTAGGCGAACACGACGCTGATCGCGGTGAAGCCCGCCGTCGCCGCGCGCTGGCCGCGCCGGCGGGCCGACAGCGTCACCGCGATCGCCGCGGACAGGATCAGCACCAGCACACCGGTCGCGTACGCCCCGCCCTGCGCGTCCACGTCGGCGCGGAAGATCAGCGTGATGGCGAACGCGATCACGCTGAACACCAGCACCAGCGGCCGGGTCGCCCGGGCCCAGTCCGGCACCATGCCGTAGCGCGGCAGGTACCGCGGCACGATGTTCAGCAGGCCCGCCATCGCCGACGCCCCGGCGAACCACAGGATCGCGATCGTGCTCACGTCGTACACGGTCCCGAACGCGGCCCCGAGGTGCTCGTGCGCGAGGAAGGCCAGCGCCCGCCCGTTCGCCTGCCCGCCCTCGTCGAACTCGGCCTTCGGGATGAGTACGACGGTGATGAAGCTGCTGGTGATCAGGAAGCAGCTCATGATCACCGCGGCGCTGGTCAGCAGCCGGCGGGTGTTGCGGATCCGGCCGGCCGGCACCGCCTCGTCGTCACCGGCGTCGCCGCGGACCTGTGGCATCACCGCGACGCCGGTCTCGAACCCGGACAGGCCCAGTGCCAGCTTCGGGAACACCACCAGCGAGACGCCGATCATCAGCCAGACGCTGGAGTGCTCGGCGTGCAGCAGGTTGCTCCACTGCGTGACCAGGTGCGGTGCGGTGACGATCCGACGTAGCGAATCCGCGATCACCACCAGGTTCAGGCCGAGGTAGACCAGCACCAGACCGACCGCGATCCCGATCGCCTCGGAGAACCCGCGGAGGAACACGACGCTGAGCAGGGCCAGCAGGCCGAGCGTGATGAGCACCTCGTGACCGTGCAGCGCGTGCGGGACGTACGGGTTCTCGATCAGGTGCGCGGACGCGTCGGCGGCGGACAGGGTCATCGTGATGATGAAGTCGGTGGCCATGAAGCCGAGCAGGGCGAGGATGACGAGCTTGCCCTTCCAGCGGCCGAGCAGCCGGTCCAGCATCGCGACCGAGCCCTCGCCGTGCGGGCTCTCTTCCGCCACCCGGCGGTACACCGGCAGCGCGCCGAGCAGCGTCACCAGGACGAGGACCAGCGTCGCGACCGGGGACAGCACACCGACGGCGGCCGCGGCGATCGCCGGCTGGTAACCGAGTGTGGAGAAGTAGTCCACACCGGTCAGGCACATCACCTTCCACCACGAGTGCTGCTTGTGCGGCGCCGGCTTGTGCCGGCCCGGCAGCCCGGCGGTGCGCTGCGGCCGGTCGTGCAGCAGCCACGCGGCCGAGCGCCCGTGCTGGGGCGTGGTCGTGGCGGGACCGGTCTCGGTCGTGGTGCTCAAGCGTTCGTCTCCTCAGCGGTGCGCGGCCCGGTGGCGTGCCACGCCGAGGATCGACCTTAGACGGTCGAAGGCCCTGTCTCCGGGCCTCTGACACGTTCTTAACGCTCCGGCGGCGCGAGGCTGGTCACATACCGTGAGTCCGCCGTGAGCGGGACCGCCCGTGGGAGGTCAGCCCGCCGGGGCGGAGGCGGCGGGGTCCGGCAGCCGGGCGAGGATCGCCTTGGCCGCACGCAGCAGATCCGCCTCGTCGTGTCCGAAGCCGTCGAGGTACGACCGCAGCGCGTGCCGCACGAGTCGCAGCTCGGTGTCTTCCAGCTCGATCGTGTACATAGGTTCAGAGTAGGTCCGGATACGGACACTTCGCCGGTATTTCGCCGGATCGAAAAAGTTCGCGAAGACGAAGGCGAGATGGCGGGTGGCGACGACGGTCGCGCGGGCACGGTCCGAGCGCGGTGAGGTGGTGCTGCGGCGGCGCGAGGACGGTGCGCTGGAGCTGCGGGTGAACGGCGTGTTCGTGATGGACGACCGCGAGACCCGCAGCGAGGAGCTGCTCGCGCACGCCGCGCTGGACGCGGTCACCGGGGTCGACCCTGACGGCGCCGGGCGGCCCGCGCGGCTGCTGGTCGGCGGGCTCGGCCTCGGCTTCACCGTCCGCGCGCTGCTCGCCGACCCGCGGGTGCGGCTGGTCACGGTCGCCGAGATCGAGCCGGCGCTGGTCGGCTGGATGCGCGACGGCGTGGTCCCGTCGGTGCTCGGCGACGAGCGGGTCGAGGTACGCACCGGGGACGTGCGGGACGTCGTGCGCGCGTGTGCCGACGCGTCGTACGACGGGATCCTGCTGGACGTGGACAACGGCCCCGACTTCCTGGTGTACGACGGGAACGCGGCGATCTACCGCTCCGGGTTCCTCGCCGAGTGCCGTCGCGTGCTGTGCCCCGGCGGCGCGCTCACCGTCTGGTCCTCCACCAGCTCACCCACGCTCGCGTCCGCGCTGGAGGCGGTCTTCGGCAGGTGCGTGGAGCGGCCGGTCCCGGTCGACCTGCAGGGCCGCGACGAGAGCTACTACGTGTACGACGCCCGCCGCGCTCAGTCCTGAGCGGTCTTCTCCGCGCCGGGCAGCTCGTAGTCGAAGGTGAGCCGCGGGCCCTCGTCGTCGTGCACGAACGTCACCGTGCCGCGCAGCCCGGTGAGCTCGCCGGTGCCGGTGCCGGTCGCGACGTAGCCGCTCGCCGCGGCGCTGTCCGCGCCGGCGCCGTGCACGAGCACGAACGTGCCCTCCCGGCCGGACAGCGTGCCGTCGAACCGCTCCACCGCCGTGTACGCCGACGGGCCGGCCGTCGTGCCCACGCTGAGCAGCTCCGCGGTGCTGGTGCCGGTCAGCTCACCGTCGAACAGCTTGTACACCTCGACCCTGGCGAGCACGACGCCGTCCCGGTCGTCGTACACGGCGGGCTCCCAGCGGGTGATCTCGAACGACTGGGTGAACTCCATGCGGGTGTTCTACCAGAGCCACGCGACGGCATCCGCGCGGCGAGGCGGGCGTCGTACGCTGCGGATATGGACGAGTTCCGGATCGAGCACGACACGATGGGCGAGGTACGCGTCCCCCGCGACGCGCTGTGGCGGGCACAGACCCAGCGGGCGGTGGAGAACTTCCCGATCTCGGGCCGGCCGCTCGACCCGGCGCTGATCCACGCGCTGGCCCGGATCAAGGCCTCGGCCGCGGTCGTCAATGCCTCTCTGGGGGTCGTGACGGCGGAGGTCGCGGACGCGATCGTGGCGGCGGCGGACGCGGTCGCGGCCGGTGAGTACGACGACCAGTTCCCGATCGACGTGTTCCAGACCGGCTCCGGTACGTCGACAAACATGAACACCAACGAGGTGCTCGCCACGCTCGCGACGCGGTCGCTGGGCAGCGAGGTGCACCCGAACGACCACGTGAACGCGAGCCAGTCCAGCAACGACACCTTCCCGTCCGCGATCCACGTCGCGGCCACCGCGGGCGTCGTACAGGACCTGCTGCCGGCGCTGGCGCACCTGGCGGACTCCCTGGAGCGGAAGGCGTCGGAGTTCGCCGAGGTGGTGAAGTCCGGGCGGACGCACCTGATGGACGCGACACCCGTGACGCTCGGGCAGGAGTTCGGCGGGTACGCCGCGCAGGTGCGGCGCGGGGCCGAGCGGCTGGAGGCGTCGCTGCCCCGGGTGGCCGAGCTGCCACTGGGCGGTACGGCGGTCGGGACCGGGATCAACACACCGGCCGGGTTCGCCGGCAAGGTGATCGCCGAGCTGAACCGTCGTACCGGATTGTCGTTGTCCGAGGCAACGGACCACTTCGAGGCGCAGGGCGCGCGGGACGGGCTGGTGGAGCTCTCCGGCCAACTGAGGACGATCGCGGTCAGCCTGACCAAGATCTGCAACGACCTGCGCTGGATGGGATCCGGCCCGCGCGCCGGCCTCGGCGAGATCGCGCTCCCCGACCTGCAGCCCGGCTCGAGCATCATGCCCGGCAAGGTGAACCCGGTGATCTGCGAGGCGACCCTGATGGTCTGCGCCCAGGTGATCGGCAACGACGCGGCGATCACGGCCGGCGGCGCCGCGGGCAACTTCGAGCTCAACGTGATGCTCCCGGTCATGGCGCGCAACGTCTTGGAGTCGGTCCGGCTGCTCGCGAACTCGTCCCGCCTGCTCGCCGACCGCTGCGTCGACGGCATCACCGCCAACGTCGACCACTGCCGCAACCTCGCCGAGTCGTCCCCGTCTATCGTCACCCCCCTCAACCGCCACATCGGCTACGAGAACGCGGCTGCGGTCGCCAAGAAGGCCCTGAAGGACGGCAAGACCATCCGCGAGGTCGTCCTCGAACAGGGCTACGTCGACCGCGGCGACCTGACCCTCACCCAGCTGGACGCCGCCCTGGACGTCCTCTCCATGACCCGCCCACCCACCTAAACCGTTCATCGGGCCCTTGTGACCCGGCGTGTCGCCACTCATCGGGCCCTTCGGACCAAGTTCCCCAAGGTGCGCCCGGTTCCTCGCCGGTTGTCGATGATCTGTCGGTTTGCGACGAGCTGTACACAATTGGCCGGGTGGCCCGCCGCGGTCAGGTCAGCGAGTT
>Ga0137369_10008079_pt1 | contig 10506 bp, 6 predicted proteins | sample SagtaG_12_FD_104918 | JGI IMG/M metagenome (GOLD analysis project Ga0137369, IMG submission 104918) | Vadose zone soil microbial communities from Sagehorn Ranch, Mendocino, California, USA - Sage1_L_113_16 metaG | ecosystem: Environmental > Terrestrial > Soil > Vadose zone | place: USA... | reverse complement strand
GACACCCTGCTCACGGACCTGGACGCCAACCGGGCGCTGCTCGGGTCGCTGCTCGCCGAGCACCTTCCGGAGGTCAGGTACTTCCCACCGCGGGCCACGTACCTCACCTGGCTGGACTGCCGCGCGTTGCGGCTGCCGGCGGATCCGGCCGAGATCTTCATGGAGTACGGCAAAGTGGCCGTCGTCTCAGGCCCGATCTTCGGCGACGGCGGCGAAGGATTCGTACGCCTGAACATCGGCTGCTCCCCGGAACTGCTGACCGAGGCCGTACGCCGGATGGCCGCCGTCGTCGCGAAGGTCGGCTAGACGTCGCGTCCCGGATCCAGCAGCGCCACGTGTACGGTGCTGCCGATCCACGCCAGGAACAGCGCCGTCATGCCGACCGCGTCCGTGATCGGCGTCGGCGGCTGACCCGGCTCCGCGCCCAGCGCGACCGCGACGATGAACACCACCGCGAGCGCCAGGTGCCCGGCCGCGGCCAGCCCCAGCAGCCGACTCTCGCGCCGCCCGGCCAGGTACGCGACGACCCCCCAGCCCAGCAGGCCGAAGCTCAGCAACGGCAGCAGCACCCCGATGATCCGGGCCAGCCACGCGCGCGACCGCCGCCGCTCCACGCCCGTGTGCGGGGGCATCGACGGGGCGGGCATCGTAGGGGCGGGCATCGAGGGGGCGGGCATCGAGGGGGCGGGCATTGCCGGGGCGGGCGTGGGGGGTGTGACCGGGGTCGGAGGGGGCGGGTCGAGGCCGGGGTCGCTGTGCAGGATCCGCTGGTGAAGCTCCTGTAGCTGAGCTGACGGCTCGATCCCGAACTCCTCGCTGAGGAACGCCCTGGCGTCGCGGTACGCGGCCAGCGCCTCAGCCTGGCGGCCGCACCGGTACAACGCCAGCATCAACAGGTACCGCAGCCGCTCACGCAGCGGGAACTCGGTGACCAGGCGTACCAGCTCCCCGACCAGGTGGCGGTGATGGCCGAGCTCGAGCTCGATGTCGGCCCACTCCTCCATCGCGGCGGCGCGGCTCTCGGTGAGTCGGTCGCGGGTGGCGTCGAAGAGGGCGCCGTCGAGTCCGCTCAGCGGCTCGCCCCGCCACAGTGCGAGCGCCTGCCGCAACTGCCCGGCGGCGTCCGGCAACCGGCGCTCCGTACGGGCGGCGCGGGCCCGTCGTACCGACTCGTGGAACACGTCGAGGTCCAGGTGCCCCGGCGGTACGCGCAACAGGTACCCGGCGTCGGTGAGCGAGAGCAGCTTCCCCGGCGTACGCGGAGAACGGTCGGGTTCGAGTGACCGCCGGAGCCCCGCGACGTACTTCTGGACCACGTTCGAGCCGTTCTGCGGCGGCTCGTCGGCCCACACGGCGTCGACCACGCGGTGCGTCGGCACCGGCTGGTTCGCGTTGACGAGCAGCACGCCGAGCACCGCACGCTGCTTGCCCGGGCCGAGCTGGATCTCGCTGTCGCCGTACCAGGCGCGTAGCGGGCCCAGGATCTCGAACCGGGGAAGCCGGTCGGGGGGCCGAGACTCGGCGACCGGATCCATCCGTACTCCTGCTCAGAAAAGGGTCGCTGATCTGCCGCGACGTCGATACCGCAGCGTATCGGCAGTCGGCCCGCAGTGGTCGACAGCCCGACGGCACCGCTACGGCAGAGCGGCGGATCACGATCGGCGAGGCGCTCGGCCCAGTCACGACAGGGGTGACGGGTACGGGCGCCGCCCGGAAAGCCCACCCTCCAGAAAGGCACCTCGTCATGGCACACAACGACACGATCGACCCGGCCGCCGACCGGCTTACGGCCCCGCCGGGCCGGGACGGCCTCGCGGTCACCACGTTCATCCTGGGCCTGCTCGGATTCCTGGTGGTCACCATCCCGATCGGGCTGATCACCGGCATCGCGGGATTCGCGCGGATCCGCCGTACCGGCCGCAAGGGCAAGGGGCTGGCGGTCGCCGGCCTGGTGCTGTGCGTGCTGTGGGCGGCTGCCATCGGCGCGGGCGCGGTGACGGTGCTGCGTTCCGGGTCGACCGCCGACTCGGTCAAGGTCGGGGACTGCCTCGGCGACGTCTCCGAGGGCGAGGTCGGTGACCTGCAGACCGTCCCGTGCGACAGCCCCAAGAGCACCGGAAAGGTGTACGCCGTCTTCAAGCTGGACAGCGGCGAATGGCCCGGCGACGACGCCGTCGACAAACGCGCCGGCGACGACTGCACCAGCCGCTACCAGAAGGCCGGGTCGCCGAGCGGCAAGGATGCGGCGATCTTCTACGTACGACCCACGGCGGACAGCTGGCAGAGCGGCGACCGGCGTGTGGTCTGCGTCGCGAAGGCTTCGTAACCGGTCACGACACGGCACCCGGCCACCCGCCACCCGAGGTTGCGCCCTCGGACGCGGACGGCCGGGTGCCGGCGGCGCTGCGTACCGGTGCTACTGCTGGGAGGACTCCGGCGGGGGCTGGCCGTACACGTTGCCCTGGCCGGGCGGGACCGGGTCGTTGGGGTAATCCCACGGTGGCTGTTCCGGGGCGGGGCCGTTCGGGGCAGGGGGGCCCGACGTGTGACCACCCGACACCTGAGCGCCCGAGGTCGGCGGGTTCTGCGGCGGGTACCCCTGCGGTGGGTACCCCTGCGGCGGCTCTCCCGGTTGCGGCTGGCCCTGCGGCGGATATCCGGGCGGCGGGTACCCCGGCTGCTGGCCCGGCTGGTGCGGATACGGCTGTTGTCCCTGGTACGGGTAGCCCTGCGGCGGCGGCGGGTACTGCCCCTGCGGAGGCTGCCCCTGCTGCTGCCCCGGGGGCTGCTGCCCCGGCGGTCCCCACTGCGGCTGGGGCTGTCCGGGTGCCTGCCACCCCTGGCCGGGGGCACCGGGCGACACCTGACCCGGGACACCGGGCGACACCGGACTGCCCGGTGGCACCGGCCCGCCGGGCGAGGTCGGAGCCTGGTGCGGCTGTCCGGGCTGCTGCTGCGCCGGCGGCTGGTACCCGCCTTCCGGCTGGGGCGGCCCACTCCAGCCAGGCGGTCCCCAGCCGGCTTGCGGCTGGTCGCCACCGGGCGCAGGCGGCCACGAATGGCCGGACTGACCGGGACCGGACTGACCAGAACCCGCCTGACCTGGGTACGGCTGGCCCTGCGGCACACCCGGGTACGCCGGCCCGCCGCTCGCCGGCTGCCCGCTCAAACCGGAGTGGATGGCGGACGGATCGGTCGCCGGCGGTGGTACGGGCGGCATCGGCTGCGGTCCGGGCGGCTCGGGCGCGGGCGGCCACGGCTCAGGAGTCGGCCCCGGAGGAGTCGGCCCGGGAGGCGGCGGCGGTGGACCCGGGGTGGGCGGAACCGGGCTAGGCGGCGGCTCCGGGTTCGGTGGCTGCGGAGCCGGTGGCTGCGGCGGCCGGTACGGCTCGGGACTCGGCGGCCCGGGCGGCGGTGGCTCCGTCGGCAACGGCGGCTCGGCCACCCCGTACGGCGCACCGGCCCCCTCGTACGGCGTGGCGGCCCCCCCGTACGGCGTGGCGGCCCCCTCGTACGGCGTGGCGGCATGCCCGCCCGCACCGTACGGCGCACCGGCCGGGCCGTCACCGCCTGGAGGCGGGCCGTCGCCGACGCCCTGTGCCCGGTACGTGGCCGTACTCGGCGCACCGATCGAGGCGGCGGCCAGGTCCTCGGCGGTTGCCCGGTGGTTCGGCTGGACCGAGGCGACACCGCGGGCAGGCCCGCCCATCGGCGCCACGCCCCCCGGCGGTGTCTCCGACAACTCGGCCGGAGTTGCACCCATGCCGGGCGGCGGCCCACCCATGCCCGGCGGCGGTGGCGGCGTTCCGGGGGGAACCGGCGTGCCGGGCGCACCTGGAGTCCCGGGCGGAGCCGGTGCGCCGGGGGGAGCCGGTGGGTATGCGGCTCCCGACTCGGCGAGCAGTCCACTCGGCGGAGCCGACCCGCCCGGGCCCGGCGGCACGCCATGGCTGGCCGGCATGTCGTGGCTGGCCGGCATGTCGTGGCTGGCCGGCATGTCGTGGCTGGCCGGTATGTCGTGGCTCGACGGTCCGGTTTCGCCGGACAGCCCGGCGGCGCTGGCTGGCCCGGCGGTGTTCGACGGGCCGGCGGCGCTGGGCTCACCGTCCTTCGGTGGCTCGGCGAACGCCTGCCACGGCGGCAACTCGGTGGCGGCTCTTGCCTCGGAGATCGCTTCGGGGCGTACGCCCAGCGCAGAGGCGGGGGGGTCGGCGGCCGCGGGGGAGTCCCAGCCGGAGGCGAAGCTGTCCCACGGCGACGCCTGCGGCTCGTCGGGCTTGCTGATGGACGCGCCGCTCGCGGAGCCGTTGCTCGACGCCGTACTCGCCATGGGCGGCTCGGGAGCGGCAGGCGGGGGTGGTGCGGGTGGCTCAGGTGCCGCCGGCGGCGCGGGCGGCTCCGGCTCGGCGGATGCACTGCTCGACGGGTAGGCGCCACCGTACGGGCGAGGGGTCTGGTCGGGCAGGGTGAAGCCGCCGCTCGGGCGCGGCGCCACCGGTTCGCCCCAACCGGGAACCCCGTCAGGAGCGGAGCCGGACGCAGCAGGTTCTGAACCGGCCGGCGGCGCATCGGCACCCGCCAGATCGGCACCCGCCAGATCGGCACCCGCCAGATCGGCTCTGCCACCGGACAGATCGGCTCCGGCGTAGGGCAGACCGGATCCGGCACCGGGCGCGTCGGCGCCGGACGGTGAGAGGTCCGATCGCGCGGGCGTACCCGGTACGCCGTCGGACTCCTGGTACGGGGGCTCGTCGTCCCTCGGGATCTCCATACCCGGCCAGATCGCTCCGTCGTCGGGCGTCGGCGGCGGACTGTACGCCTCCGGCAGGTCCTCCGGCTCGGCATGCTGCGGCAGCGGTGTGCCGACGGGGCGCAGGTCGTCCTCGGAGGTCTGCCAGTCGGGCTGCCCGGCACCGGACGGCTCGACGCCGGGTGGCCCGGCATCCGGCGGCGGTGCGGGCGGCTCTGCGGGCGGCGTGGCCGGGGTGCCTGCCGAGGAGGCCGGCGGGTCCCAGGCGGGGGGATTCGGGGGTGCGTCCCACGACGGGGACTCGGACGGCGTACCCCAGGAAGCTGCGGGCGGTTGGTCACCCCAGGGTGACCCTTCGGCAGGTGCCGGCGTGGCGTCCTGCGCGGGCAGTGGGGGCCAGGTCGGCGGCCCGCCGGACGGGTCGCCGGACGTGGCGTCGGGTGGCGGGGGCGGCCGGAAGCCGCCGCCGAGCGCACCTTCGGAACCGAACGTGGGCTCAGGCTCCGGCGGGGCTTCGGACGAGCCGAGTGGCGTCCCGCAGCGCACACATACCGCGCCGCCAATCGGCGCCGGCTCGCCGCATGCCGCGCAAGTCCGCCTAGTCATCAGCCCTCCGATCATGCTGGTGCGTTTCCGGGCGCAGGGCAGCGCAATCTGCTTCATTCACCAGAACGCCCCCAACACCGCCCTCATCACACCGTGCCACATTCAGGCGAGGCTGGGGAGGTTACCCGATGCGGATCTACGCACATCAACCTGTGGCAACCCGTGCAAGGGTGCCACGACAAGGTGACAACCAGTAGTTACCAGCAGGTGTCGAGGGGGTGACCGCCGCGGCTCAGAGCCACAGCCGGGGATTGGTGGGGCGGCCGCCGAGGCGTACCTCGAAGTGCAGGTGGGGGCCGGTGGAGGCGCCGGTGCTGCCGACCAGACCGAGCGGCTGGCTGGCGCGTACTTTCTGGCCCTTGCTGACCAGGATCTGGGACAGGTGGCCGTAGCAGGTGGTCAGCTGTTGGTTGCGTACCTCACCGTGCGCCACGCAGATGTAGTTGCCGTACCCGCCGAACCAGCCGGCCTGCACCACCCGGCCAGGGGCCGCGGCGTGCACCGGGGTCCCGGTGGGTGCCGCGATGTCGATCCCGGCGTGCAGTTGCCAGCTGTGGTAGTACGGGTCGTAGCGGTTGCCGTACTCGCTGGTGACCGGGCCGCGGAGTGGCCAGCCCAGCTTGCCGTTGGCGACTGACTCGGGACCGATGTCGGTGGCGGCCTTCCCGAGGAAACTGGCCACGATCGCGTTGGCGGCCTTGAGTTGCCGCTTCATGTCGCGGAGTTCGGCGTTGAGCGCGTCCCGTCGATCCACCGCTCCCGCGAGCCGGTCGGCGAGATAGTCGATCCGCTCGGACGCACTCGCGGCGGCCGACAGGTGATCCAGCGCGCCGCCCCGCAGCACCCCGGCATCCGAGCCCGGCTCGAGCACGGCGTACACCCCGTACGGGGCGCCCGACTCGTACGCGGACCGTACGGTGTCGCGCAGCCGGTCGGCGGCGCTGTCACCGGCCCGGCGCGCGTCGGACAGCTCGGCCTTCGCGTCGCCCACCGCCGCGGCGGCCCGCTTCAGGTCGACCTGTGCGGCGGCGATCCGGTTGTCCAGGCTCCGCTGCTGGGCCTGCGCGTCGTAGAGCCGCTGCAGCAGCGCGGCCGACGGGTTGCCGTTGATCGGGGCGAACGGCGGATGCGGATAGAGGTCGCCTCCCGGGTCGTCCGGGTCGGCGGGTCGCGGCTTGGGGCCGTACTTGCCGCCGGGCTTGCCGGACGACGGGTCGGACGGGTCGGTCGGGTCGGTGGGGCTGGTGGGATCGCTGGGACTGGTGGTCGGGTCGTCCGAGCCGCCGCCGGGCAGCAGGTCACCCGGGTCGGGGAGGATGTTGCCCGGGTCGAGCGGGTCGTCCGACGGATCCGGTGACGGCAGCAGCGGGTCGAGCGGGTCCAGCAGGTCGCCCGACGGCGGGGGCAACGGCAGGATCGGATCCGCGTACGCCGGGACGCCGGGCGCAAATGCGAGCGCAGCCCCGATGGTGGCTGCCCCGAGCATCGAACAGACCTTACGTACTGCCATGTATGCGACCCCGGCTGGTGAAGGTGAGCTACAACTTACTCCCCAGTAGTGCACCTACGGAACGCCGAATTATTGGTCACGTCATCTCATGAGGCGCCACTTCACCAGATCGGGTGACTACTGCCGGTAGACGTTCTGCCAGCGAAAAGCGCCTCATAGACCCATAAAGCCGGCTACGGACCGCGTTATCGCCCTGGCTGCTGCCCGAGCGGTGATCAGTCCTGGTCGGGGCGACGCCGACGCCGCTCCGGCCGGCACCCCGAGCGGGTACGCCGCCGTGCCGCCACCGTCGCCGGAGTCTGCGACGGAGCGAACATCGCCCAGGCGTACGACACGCTGGTGCCGCCGCTGGTGGACGTCGTCTCGGTGGTCCCGGACGTCCCCGTGGCGCAGGGCGACGACGATGGACTGGCCGAACCGCTGGCCGACGGAGACGGGGACGGGCTCGGTGATCCGCTGGTCGACGTACTCGGCGAGGGCGACGGACAGTCCTGGCTCGAGCCGGCGGACGATGACGCGCTCGGTGACGCGCTCGGTGACGCGCTCGGACTCGCCCGGGAGGAGTCGCCCGGCGCCGGCGCGGGCGACGGCGCACTACTCGGCGACTTCGACGGTGACGGCGAGGTCGACCAGCTCGGACTCGGCTTCGGCGAGGTGGTCGGCTTGGGCGTCGGCGTCGGTGACGGCGACGGCGACGGCTTCGGCCTGGTCGGCGCCTTCACGGCCGGTACGACGCGGGTGGCGGCGAAGAACTCCCACCACCAGATCGGCGACACCTTCACCACGTCCCCAGCGGTCGGCGCATGCACGATCTTGCCGTTGCCGATGTAGATGCCGACGTGGTGGATCGACTCGGGGTCGGTCTTGCTGTGTCCGAAGAAGACCAGGTCACCGGGCAGCAGGTAGCCGGGTGCGACGACACGGGTGGCGTAGAACTGGGCTCTGGCCGTGCGGCCGCCCACGTTCACACCGGCGTACTGGTACGCCGCCAACACCAGACCTGAGCAGTCGAACGAGTCCGGACCCTCGTCGCCCCAGACGTACGGCTTGCCGCGCTGGGACAGCGCATACCGGACGGCCTTGATCGCCTTCGGGTTGGGCAGCAGTCCGTGCACGGCGCTGCCCGGGTCGTACTTGAGCTTGGCGGCGTACTTGTCGGCGGTCTCCTGGGCCTCCCGCAGCGCGTCGGCGTTGCGCTCCTTGAGGGCGTCCAGCGCTGCGCTGCGCTTTTCGTACTGCCCCCGCAGCTTCTCGACGAACTCGGCCGCGTCCCACACCGCGTCCTGGGCGGCGTCCAGCGTCTCGTGCGCCAGCTTCGCCAGGTCGAGCGCCGCCTTGTAGTTCTCCGCCGCGGCGTTGCCGGCCAGGGCGGCGCTGTCCCGCATCCCCGGGGCCAGTGCCTCCAGCCCGTCGGTCGCGTCGCGCAGCGACTCCGGTACGGCGGCCTCGTCGCGGTACGCCTTGTTCGCCGCGGATCCGGTCAGCTTCTCGGCGCGGTCCGCGGCCTGGTCGGCGGCCTTGGCGGCCCGGCGGGCCGAGTCGAGCAGCTTGCGCAGGCCGGCGAGCCGGTCGGTGGCGTCCTTGACCTGCTCGCCCAACGCCTCCACGGTGCGTTCCTCGGCGGTGATCTGCGATCCGAGCGGGCCGATGGCGGGCGGGTCGACCTCGGGCGGCTGAGTGTCCGGCAGGCCGGAACCGGGAGTGCCCGGTCGGCCCGGACTGCCGCCCGGCAGACCCGGCAGTGACTCACCGGGATTCGGCCGAAGACCAGGGTTGGGTACGTCAGGACCGCCTGGATCGGCGAAGGCGGGAGCGGCGGCACCGAGCATGACGGCGCCGGCGATCGTGAGCATGCCCAGCGTACGGCCCCAGCGGCTTCGCCAGGCGGTCGTCGGACTGCTCATCTGCCCGCCTCGTCGCGGTCGGTCATGTCGTAGTCCCCGTGGTCTCCGTCGCGTCCAAAAGCCCGATAGCCCAGCATCTATCTCGCCGGCTCGGTGTCCACCGTACGACGGTTTGTCGGTTCATTCCAGATCGGATTCGGGCTTCTGGCCATTGGTGCCGGGGGAACTGGCCGGTTGACACGCTCAGATGCGTCGGTCGCCACAGTGGGTCGCCGGCCGCGTACTCCCGAATGGGTTGGCGGATAGGCTCGACGGCATGGACGCAGGACTCAAGCGTGAGATCGAGGCGAAGGTCGCGGCGGGCGAACGGTTGAGCCGCGAGGACGGGGTCGCCCTGTACGAGAGCGACGAGCTGGCCTGGCTGGGCCGGCTGGCGCACGGCAAGCGCACCGACCTGAACGGCGACCGGGTGATGTTCAACGTCAACCGGCACCTCAACCTCACCAACGTGTGCAGCGCGTCCTGCGCGTACTGCTCCTTCCAGCGCAAGCCGGGCGAGAAGGACGCGTACACGATGCGGGTGCACGAGGCGGTCGCGAAGGCCAAGGAGATGGAGGACGAGCAGCTCACCGAGCTGCACATCGTCAACGGCCTGCACCCGACGCTGCCGTGGAAGTACTACCCGAAGGTGCTGCGCGAGCTGAAGGCCGCGCTGCCGAAGGTGTCGCTGAAGTGCTTCACCGCGACCGAGATCCAGTGGTTCGAGAAGATCTCCGGCCTGCCGGCCGACGAGATCCTGGACGAGCTGATCGACGCGGGCCTCGCGTCCCTGACGGGTGGCGGCGCGGAGATCTTCGACTGGGAGGTACGCCAGCACATCGTCGACCACGACACCCATTGGGAGGACTGGTCGCGGATCCACCGGCTGGCGCACAGCAAGGGGCTGCGTACCCCGGCCACCATGCTCTACGGGCACATCGAGGAGCCGAAGCACCGGGTCGACCACGTGATGCGGCTGCGCGAGCTGCAGGACGAGACCGGCGGCTTCGCGGTGTTCATCCCGCTGCGCTACCAGCACGACTTCGTCGACTCCAAGGACGGGAAGGTACGCAACCGGCTGCAGGCGCGTACCACCATGGCCTCGCCGGCGGAGTCGCTGAAGACGTTCGCGGTGTCCCGGTTGATGTTCGACAACGTGCCGCACGTGAAGTGCTTCTGGGTGATGCACGGCCTGTCTGTGGCGCAGCTGTCGCTGAACTTCGGCGCCGACGACCTGGACGGCTCGGTGGTCGAGTACAAGATCACCCACGACGCCGACTCGTACGGCACGCCGGACACGATGCACCGCGACGACCTCCTGCACCTGATCTGGGACGCCGGGTTCACCCCGGTCGAGCGCAATACGCGGTATGAAGTAGTACGCGAATTCGGCCCGCCGCCGACGCAGGCGCAGCGCCGCGCCGAACCGCAGCCCATCACCTTGTAGGGGTCTTCATGAGCGATGGCGTACCGGCCGAGGACCGGCGTACCGACGAGGGGCTCGCGTACGACCTGTCGCAGGACGAGCGCGCGAACCCGGCGACCCGGTGGCCGCGAAGGAACTCGCAGGGACGGATAGTCGAGTGGCGGCATCTGCTCGAGGCCGTCGTGGTGCTGTACGTCGTCGGCGTGTTCGCCGTCGTGGTGGTGGACGCGCTGTCGACCTGGGCCAACTTCGGCGAGCTGGGTCAGACCAGCGGCTGGCTCGCCGCCGTGATGGTCTTCTGGCTGTACGTCGAGGAGTTCCGCGCCTGGCG
>Ga0137369_10008076_pt1 | contig 10511 bp, 11 predicted proteins | sample SagtaG_12_FD_104918 | JGI IMG/M metagenome (GOLD analysis project Ga0137369, IMG submission 104918) | Vadose zone soil microbial communities from Sagehorn Ranch, Mendocino, California, USA - Sage1_L_113_16 metaG | ecosystem: Environmental > Terrestrial > Soil > Vadose zone | place: USA... | reverse complement strand
GTGATCTTCTCGCCCTGGCCGCCCGCGAGCTGCATCGCGAGCCGCCCGAGATTGGCCGCCAGCGGCACGAACGGGCCGAGCACTTCGAGGTCGGCCGCGTCGATCACGGGGATGTTGACCGCGTTCGTCACAAGCTCGCCTTCGAGCGCGGCCGCGACCTGCTCCGCGACGATGAGGCCGGCGCGATCCTGCGCCTCCTCGGTCGAGGCCGCGAGGTGCGGCGTCACGACGACGTTGTCGAGCTCGAGCAACGGGCCCACGTACGGCTCCTTCGAGAAGACGTCCAGGGCCGCGGCGCCGACCTTGCCGGAGCGAAGCGCCTCGACCAGCGCGTCCTCGTCGATCAGCGCCCCTCGCGCGGCGTTCACGATCCGGACGCCGTCGCGCATCTTCGCGATCGCCTCCGCGTTGATCATGCCGCGCGTCTCGTCCGTCGACGGGCTGTGGAGGGTGATGAAGTCGGCGACGCGATAGACGTCGTCCAGTGATCCGACCCGGTCGACGCCGAGCTCGCGGAAGCGCTCCGCCGCGACGTAGGGGTCGTACGCGACGACCCTCATCCCGAGCCCGACGGCGCGGCGTGCGACCTGCTGGCCGATCCGGCCGAAGCCGAGTACCCCTAGCGTCTTCTCGGCGAGCTCGACGCCGCCGAACTTCGAGCGCTCCCAGCGGCCCTGCTTGAGCGCGGCGTGTGCCTGCGGGATGTTCCGGGACAGCGCGACGAGGAGCCCGATCGTGTGCTCGGCCGCCGACACGACGGTCGATTCGGGCGCGTTCGCGACGACGATGCCGCGTCGGGTCGCGGCGATCACGTCGACGTTGTCGACGCCGACGCCCGCCCGTCCGATCACCTTCAACCGGGTCGCCCGCTCGATCAGCTCCGCGGTCAGCTTCGTCGCCGACCGGATGACGATCGCGTCGTAGCGATCGATGATCTCGGCGAGCTCCGAGTCGCCGTCGACGTCGACGTCGAACTTCGAGCGCAGGAGCTCGACGCCCGCGTCAGCGATCGATTCCCTAACTAGAACCTTCAAACGCGGGTGGAGCCTTCGTACGCCTCGAGCGCCCGGCCGACGGCGACGCCGCGCTCGATCGCGATGTCGAACTCGATGAGCGCCAACTCGACGGCGGCGAGCGCGCTCGTGATGTCGAAGATGTCGTAGTAGCCGATGTGGCCGATCCGGAAGACCTTGCCCTTCAGGTGGCCCTGCCCCGGCGCGAGCGTCACCCCGTGCTTGTCGCGCAGATGCGCGACGAGCCGCGACGAGTCGAGGTTCTCGGGTGAGACGATCGTCGTTACGACCGCCGACCGCTCCTCGTCGGGCGAGAAGAGCTCGAGCCCCATCGCCTTGATCCCTTCGCGGCACGCGCGGCCGAGGCGGGCATGGCGGTCGAACGCAGCCTCGAGGCCCTCCTCGAGCAAGAGGCCGAGCGCGACGTTGAGCCCGGCCACCAGCGGGACCGCCGGCGTGAAGGGCGCGTCGAGCTTCGCCTGCGCCTTGCGGGTCTTCTCCCAGTCGTAGTAGAAGCGCGGCGCGGTGCCGAGCCGGGCGTACGCCTCCTCCGAGACGGAGACCATCGCGAGCCCCGGCGGCGTCATGAGCGCCTTCTGCGAGCCGGTGACGACGACGTCGAGTCCCCACAGGTCGGTCTCGAGCGGGACGGCGCCGAGGCTCGAGACGCCGTCGACGACGACGAGTGCGCCCGCCTCCTTCGCGACCGCGGCGAGAGCCTGGATGTCGGCCACGACACCGGTAGACGTCTCCGAGTGCGTCAGGAAGACCACCTTCGCGCCGTCCGCGCGCCCCCGAATATCCTCGGCGGCAGGCGTCTCGCCCCACTCGTAGGCCAGGTGGTCGAGGTCGGCGCCGTACGCCTTGTTGAGCGCCGCCCACCGCTCGCCGAAGGCGCCGGAGGAGACGACGAGCGTGCGGTCACCCGGGCTGACGAGGTTAGCGACGGCAGACTCGAGCCCGCCGGTGCCCGACGCGGCGAACATGAGCACGTCGTTCTCGGTGCGGAAGATCTCCTTCAGCCGGAGCAGGCACTCCTCGTAGATCCGCCGGAAGTCGGCCCCGCGGTGGTGGATGACCGGTGCGCTCATCGCCTGCAACACCTCCGGCGGCGCGGGGGTCGGGCCTGGCGTGAAGAGGTAGCGCTTCTCGGGCACGGGGAGTGCAGGCTAGCGGAAGCGCCCGACGGCCACTTCACATCCCTCGGCTCGCCTCAGTCGGCCTTGCGTCGCTCTCCACTCGCAACGCAGGAGTGACGGCGATCGACCCGATGGATTGGGGAGGCGTCGACATCCGATCTCGTCAGCGGGCCACCGGCACGCGGTACGGCGAAGCAGTACTCGATCTTTCGGCCAGCGGGAATGATCCAGCTCTTCTGGAACGATAGGTCGACCTTGCTCACCCAGAAAATCCGCGCCGGTTCCGGGACATCGAGGACGCAGCGATACCACTGGTAGCCCGGATCCGACGACAGGTCGCAGTTGCGAACGCGAACGTCCGGGTAGCCGTGGCTGACGAAAAGCCGCCGCACCTCCGCCTCTGAGCTCGGGCCGACCAACCAGTGGTACCCCTTCGCGCCGGTGAGCGCGAGCAGAACGAGAATCAGGACGAGAGACACCATCTTGGCCAGACGCACCATCGCGGCCAGAGGCTAGCGGTGCCCCGAGAACGAGATCACCTGCTGGAACGTCGGCCGGTTCGCCCAGCGCATCGTCGTCGTGAGAATGCCCGGCGCGAAGCGGATCCGCTCCGCGGTCGCGTCCGCCCGCCACGCGGCCGGGTCGGCGCCCTGCTTCGCCTCCAGAGCGGCGCCTGCGGCATCGAGAGCTGCCCACAGCGAGGCTCGACACCCGGTGAGGTCTCCGGCGCCGCAGTAGCGGTTGCGGAACGGGCCCTGCACCGGCCGGCCGAGCAGCGCTCGCAAGTCCTTGTCGACGTAGCCGTACCAGCCGTCGATGTACGAGGAGCCCTGGCTGTTCGCGTCATCGCTCAGCTCGTGGAGCGTCGCGAGCCGATCTGTCAGGCTCGCGCCGAGTACCGGGCTCAGCACCGCCTTCGCGAGCCTCGGCCAGGTCTCGTCCATGATCGCGGCACCCGGGTCGTCGATCTTGCCGTCGCCGTCCTTGTCGAGCCGGCTCGAGCCGTTCGCCCCCCACTGCAGGAGGAGCGCGAGCATCCGCTCGGCGCGCGGCGTCGGCGCCGGCCCGGTCCGCAGCACGTCGGCGATCACCGGCAGGACGCGCACGGCGCGTAGGTCCTGGGTCGCCGCCATGTTCATCGCTCCGGCCAGCGTCGCCAGCGAGTGCTTGCCTGTGCCCACCGCGGCAGTCAACAGGTCGACGCGGTGCACGGAGCCGTACGACCAGTTGTCGTCGGCGGCTCCGACGCCTGCGGCCGGCTTGTTGTTCCAGTTGAGGATGACGCCGTTGCGCGCCGCGATCCCCTGCGCATGCTGCGCCGGCGTCAGGAACCCCTGCCATTCGAAGCGACCGTCGCCGATCCTCGGCAGGCTCGGGTCGGTGCCCGCGGCACGCACCGGAAGCCTCCCGCTCGAGAACAGGGCGATGTCGCGGGAGTCGACGTAGAACCAGTTGAAGCTGAACTCGACGGCGGCCATGGTCTTCAGGAAGCTCTTCGCCGACGTGACCGCGTTCGTGTCGAGCGCGTAGAACGGCGCGGCCGACAACAGCTCGCGACCGCGCGTCGAGCGCTCGAGCGCGATCGCCACCTTCGCGCCGCCGACGGTCGCGTACCCCTGCACCGGCCCGTGGATCGTCGTGCGGAAGACGACCGGCTGGTCGGGCGCGCCGGCCGACTTGACCGCACCGGCGGAGAAGACGCCCATCGCCCGGCACTCGCCCTTGTAGAGGTAGTGCTGGTCGTCGCCGCCGCAGAGCGTCTCGGCGACGAGATCGGAGTTGTCGGCCTGTGACGACGTCGCGCTCCAAGCGTAGTCCTTACCTCGGCCGAGGACGACGAACGGAACGCCCGGAAAGAGAGCGCCGCGAGTGTCGAAGCCGCCGCCGTGGAGGTCGACCTCGATGAAGAACTCCGGGTAGAAGTAGCCGACCTGCGGGCCCGCGACCATCAGCGGCAGTCCCGTCGTCGAGCGGCCGGCCCCCACGAGCAGCGCGTTGGAGGCGCCGACTCGCTCCTGTGAGAACGCCTCGCCGGACAGCATCTTGAAGCCGCCGTCGTCGAGCACGACGCTGCCCGGGGCGCTCGCAGGCACCTGCTCCTGCGTGAAGCGGCCGCCAACTGAGACCGGCGCCTCGGGGTCATCCGGCTCCCGGAGATCGTCGAACACCGACTGGCCTTTCGCCGCGCCGAGTCCCGACCTGAGCGCCGAGAGGAACATCGAGCGCCGCGCCTCGTCTCCCCCACCCGCGCCGAACCGCGCGCCGATCAGCGTGGCCGCGGCGACGACGTCGTTCCGCGTCCAGGGCTGCACCGGGTTTCGGGCAGACCGCTACTGCGAGTTCATGACCGCGACGTAGGCGTCGATGCCCGCGACAAGCTTCTTGCCGAGCTTCCCCTGCTTCCCGAGCAGCGCGATCTGCTGCGCGAGGGACGCCTCCGTCTCGAGGCTCGGCACGAACTGCTTGCCGGAGAGAGCGAGAGCGATTGGGCTGAGTCCCGGCGCGTCGATGGCGGACAGGCGAGCGGGGCCGCGGATCAGCTCGAGCAGGATGCCGCGATCCTCGGCGGTCGCCCAGCCGGCGCCGAACTCGACGTCGGCGAGCGTCTTACCCTCGACGTGCGGCACGCCCCAGCGGTCGCGCCGGATCGTCACGCCCGGTCGCGGGCTGTAGGTGCGGACCGCCTTCTCCTTGCCGAGCCCGAGCGTCTCCGGCTTGAACCATCGGTTCAGGTCGGCGGGAGTGACCTTGCCGAAGAGCGGCGTCAGGCCGTCGTACATCGTCGCTTGGTCGGTCGAGTGGGCGTCGAAGGCGACGCCGCCGGTCTGGCCCGGCGGGAGGACGTTGAGCGCCACGGCGGCGAAGTCGCGCCGCGGCTCGGCGGCCGTCACCGAAACGGCACCCGCGAGCGCGAGCACGACGGCGGCCAGCGCGAGCCTCATTGCGACGAGCCTACTACCCTCCCAGCGTGGAAGCCCTGCTCGCGTTCGGGTCGGCCCTGCTCGCCTTCAAGCTCGCCGGCTCGCTCTTCGCCCGCTGGCGCGCGCGCCGCTCGCCGCACCTGCTCGCGTGGGCCGGGTCGCTGCTCGCGTACGCGGTCGCCTCGGCGGCGTTGGCCTGGGGCGCCGCCGCCGGCTGGGACGGGCGGGCCTTTCGCGTCTACTACCTCTTCGGCGGGCTGCTGACGGCGCCACTTCTCGGCGCGGGCTCGCTGCTGCTCACCGGCCGGCGCTTGGCGGGCCCGGCGGCACTCGTCTGGACCGGCCTCGCGATCGGCGTCGCGATCTCGGCGCCGGTGCACGGGACGTTCGCCGCCTCGGGCATCCCGGCGGCGCAGGATCACTTCGAGTTCCTGCCGGCGCGCTTGCTGGCGATCGCCGGCAACTCGCTCGGGACGGTCGCGGTCGTGGCGGTCGCGCTTCTGAGCTTCCGCCGCCGGCCGCTCGGCAACGCGCTGATCCTCGCGGGCGTCTCGGTCGCGGCGCTCGGCAGTGCGCTGGCCGGTCTCGGCGCGGCGGAGACTGCGGCCTTTGCAGCGATCGCGGTCATCCTCCTGTACGCCGGGTTCGTCGCGCCGGCGCGAGCCCGCCGGCCGGAGGCGCCGGAAGCGCGGCCCGACGGTGCCGCGGTCCGCGAGCCGACGCTTCCGCTGAAGCTACGTCGATAGCAGCCGCTCGAAGAACGACCGATATCGCTGGAGTGCGATCCGGAGGTCCTCCGTGGAGGCCTCCTGGCCGCGGCCCCACTGCTCCTCGAGGGCCGCTCGGACGTCGCCGAATCGGGCGTCGAGCTCCTGCATCACCTCGGCGACGAGTGCGTCCGCTTCGGCGACGATCGCCTCCGGATCGTCGACGAACCGCCGCTGGAGCTCGTTCCAGCGGCCCCTGAGCTCCTGCACTCGGCTCTCGTCGAGCAGCTCCGCAAGCGGCTCCACCTCGGCCGTCGAGCCGCGCGTCCCGCCTTCGTCCGCCATCATCGGACTCCCTCCCGATCAGGATCGGCGACGAGGACCTCCTGGAACAGCGCGCGGTAGTGCATCATCGCGCGTCGCAGTTCCTCGGTTCGCGTCTCGCCTGTCTCGCCGTCGGTGGCGATCGCGTGCGCCGAGCGGTAGTGGCCGACAACCTCAGGGTGATCGACCGACAAGTCCGCCGCACGCTGGTCGAAGTCGTCGATCGGGTAGCCGCGCTCCCGCATGACGGACTGAATGAGCTCGTCAGCAGACTCGACCGCCTCGTCCGGGTCGTCGACGAACCGCGCCTGCACGTCTTCCCAGCGGATCAGGTACCGCTCTCGCGCATCCGTTGCGAGCGGCCTGATCTCGAGCTCCTCACGTCGCTTAGTGCGCTCCAGGAGCTCCGCCTCGGCGTCCCGTCGCGTGTCGGCCTCCTCGCTGACGCGGTCGTACTCCGGGCCGAAACGGTCCTGCAGGGTCTTCGTGCGCCGCGCCTTCCAAGCCGTGTACGCGAGTGCCGCAATCAAAGCCGCCGCGCCGACGGCGATCACGATCCAAATCCACGTGTCCATCTGCAGCCCCCCTTGGGTCTCCTTGGATCGGGGCTGCGGTACCCGACGCGGCGGAAACTAGTCCAGAAACGGGGGAACCCCATGGTTCCCCCGTTGGCCCCCTCCTTCACTCCTCGCACGTGCCGACTCCGTACGGGCTTCGCTCGGGCAGAGCCCGGCTCCGCCGCGGGCCGCCTTGCTGTTACCGGCTATTCCCCGATCGCCTTGAGCACGATGCGCTTGCGGCGGCGGCCGTCGAACTCGGCGTAGAAGACCTGCTCCCAAGGCCCCAGGTCGAGCCGCCCTTCCGTGATCGGAAGGACGACCTGGTGCGCCATCAGCTGTCGTTTCAAGTGCGCGTCGGCATTGTCCTCGCCGTTGTTGTGCCGGTACTGCGACGTCGGCTCGTGCGGGGCAAGCCTCTCGAGCCAGTCGTCGATGTCGGCGATCAGGCCCGATTCGTCGTCGTTGACGTACACCGCCGCGGTGATGTGCATCGGGTTGACGAGCACGAGCCCGTGCTGGATGCCGGATCGGCGCACGAAGTCCTCGACCTGCTCGGTGATGTTCACGTAGTCGCGCCGGTGCGGCGTCTCGAACGAGAGGTACTCGGTCGCGTGCTTCATTCCGTCAACGATAGGGCGTAGAGTCGCCTCGATCGGGAGATGCCGAAGAGACCGCTCGCGCTCGGTGTCGACCTGGCCGTCAAGGTCTCGCTCGTCGCGCTCCTCGTCTTCGCCCTCGCACGGCCCGACCTGCCGCAGTTCCACGGCAAGGCGATCGTCGGCCGTGCAATTGCGTACCCGATCGCGGCCCTGATCGTTCCCGCCGTGTGGTGGCGACTGTCGCGACAGCGCCGGATCGAGTACCCGTACGCGCTCGACGTCTTGATCGTGCTGCCGTTCCTGATCGACACCGCCGGCAACGCGGCGAACCTCTACGACAGGATCGGGTGGTGGGACGACGCGAACCACTTCGCGAACTGGGGGATCCTCGTCGCGGGATTCGGACAACTGCTCCTGCGGCTGCCGATCGGGCGCCTCGCCGCCGCCGCGCACGCGATCGGCTTCGGGGCAGTGACGGCCGTCATCTGGGAGTTCCTCGAGTACGTCACCTTCATCCGCAACTCGTCCGAGCTCGATACCGCCTACACCGACACGCTCGGCGACCTGGGTCTCGGGCTCACCGGCTCGGTGCTCGCCGCGATCGCGACGACGACCGTGCTGTGGCCCGCGGCTCGGCTCCAGAAAGCCGAGGCTCCCGCGGCTCCCGGCCTGCCGGCGTCGCGCTAGGAGCGGGTCCGCGGCTATGGGACGTGCCAGGACGGTCGAGCAGGCGGCGGCATTCGCCGAGCACGTCGGCATCGCGGTCGTGTTTTCGAACGCCGATCTCGTGCTGCCGTCGCTCTGGGAGGCCGTCGCCGGGGCGAGGCCGCTCGAGTGGTCGGTCCGTGACGACGGCGGCAAGTTCCTCTCGTTCACGCCCGAGTTCGACAAGGTCTGGCGGTGGAAGGACGAGCTGCCGGAGCGGCGCCTCGCTTGTGTCGGAAAGCACCTCGGCCGTTCGGTCGTCGTCCTCTCCCCTGCGCTCGTCGGAGCCGTCTACGTGCTCAACGGACGGCCCGGCCGCCCAGACGACTTCCGGGAGGCGGAGCTGACGCCGTTGCAGCGCGAGCTTGCCGAGGCCGTGCTCGAGGTCGGGCCGTCCAGTGGGCCGGAGCTCCGGCGGCTGATCGGGACGAGCGACAAGCGCGCCGTCGACCGCGCCGTCGAGGCGCTGCAGCGGGAGCTCGTGCTCACCGGCGCCGGCGTCGTCGAGCAGCAACAGGGCTGGCCCGCGATCAAGCTCGATCTCCTGGCCCGCCGCTGGCGCTCGCGCTTGCGCAGCTTGCCGGCGCCCGACCGGGCGCGCGCACTCCTAGCGGAATGCGTGCTGCGAGCCGCCGGCGAGGCTTCGGCGGCGGACGTCGCTGCGGCGCTCGGCTGGCGCCTAAAGGCCGCGGCCTCGGTGTTGGAAGCACTCGGCGAGCGCCGAGCCGCGGCCGCCCGCGACGAGGACGGCATCGCGATCTGGTCTGCTCGAAGCTAGGACACGCGAACGGCGAGCGAGCTTCCCGTGGGGGCTCCTGCCGCCTGGGGCCGGACCCCCGCCATGGCCGGAATAGCCAAGGCCGCCGTTTGGCGCCTGGCCAATGCTGGGGTCAGACCCCCGGACATGGCCGGAACAGCCATGTCCCGTGCTCGCGGCTTCGTTTGTTCATGCGGGATCGTGCCGCCGCAGGGCACGTCGCTGCGGCCAAAACCGCTGACGGGGGGTCAGACCCCGGGACCTGGCCCGAAACGACGGGCGTCGCGCTATTCGAGCTCATCGAGTCGGACCGGCTCGAGCTCGAGTGCCGGCCGCGCTTCAGCGCCGTACCAGAGCAGGAGCGTGCCCCCGTCGGCTCGGACGCCCGGCCGGGGCGGGCCTGCTCCCCAGTCGGGAAACGGCTCCGGCCAGGGCAGATCGGTCGCCTCGACCATCTCCTCCTGCACAGCGATCAGGGCCTCCCGCGCGGCGAGCTCGACGTCGTCGCCGAACGGTGCGATTACGTCCGCGACCCACTCCTCGGTGATGCGCCCCGGCAGCGAGACGGGCCCGAGGCGCGCTGCGAGCGCGGCCGCGAGCGCCGCGAAGCTCACGCCTTCAGCTTCTCGCGCAGCCGCTCGTTGACGATCTTCGCGTTCGCCTTGCCCTGCGTCTCTCGCATCACCTGGCCGACGAAGAAGCCGAGCAGGCCCTCCTTGCCGCTGCGGTAGGCCCTTACCTGCCCCTCGTTGGCGGCGAGGATCCGGTCGATGATCGGGTCGAGCTCGCCCGTGTCGGAGATCGCCGTCTCCACCAGGTAGGTCTCGGCTCGAAAGTCGGCGTCGCCGGAGCGGGCGAGCGCCTCGTCGAACGCGGCGCGCGGAATGTCGCCTCGTGCCGAGATCAGCTTCGCGAGCTCAGCCGCGTCGACGGCCGCCGGGTCGATCCCGCTGGCGACGAACTGGTTGGCCAGCACGTTCGCGGCCTCGGTCGGGTCGGCGCCGGCAGCGGTCGCCGCCTGCCACAGCCCGTCGAGCCCGCCGGTGACGAGCACTGTCGCGTTGTAGAAGCCGACCGCCTGCTCGATCTTCCTGAGCCGACGTCCGGGAGGCTCCGGCAGCTCGCGCCGCAGCCGCTCGACGAGCTCGCGCGGCGGCTCGAGCGGCACGAGGTCGGGGTCGGCGAAGTAACGGTAGTCGTGTGCCTCCTCCTTGGAGCGAAGCGGCGGCGAGCTCTCATTCCCCGGGTCGAAGTGAAGGGTCTCCTGCTCGACCTGCCCGCCGGCCTCGTAGATCCCGATCTGCCGCGCGATCTCGCGCTCGATCCCTTTCGCCGCGAAGTTGAACGAGTTCATGTTCTTCAGCTCGGTGCGGGTGCGCAGCTCGTCCGAGCCGGCGGGTCGCACCGAGACGTTGAGGTCGAAGCGCATCGAGCCCTTCTCGAGCTCCGCGTCGGACAAACCGAGCTCGACCACCGTCTGCCGAAGCAGCTGGAGGAAGCTCTTCGCCTGCTCGGCGGAGTGCAGGTCGGGGCCGGTGACGATCTCGACGAGAGGCGTCCCGCCCCGGTTGAAGTCGACGAGCGTCGCCGACGCCCCGGAGATGCGGCCGGCCGCTCCGCCGACGTGAATGTTCTTCGCGGCGTCCTCCTCGAGGTGCGCACGCACGATCCCGACCTGGAGGTCGCTGTCTGCGCCCGGCACGACGAAGTGGCCGTCGACGCACAGCGGCAGGTCGTACTGGCTGATCTGGTAGCCCTTCGGGAGGTCGGGATAGAAGTAGTTCTT
>Ga0137369_10008074_pt1 | contig 10512 bp, 9 predicted proteins | sample SagtaG_12_FD_104918 | JGI IMG/M metagenome (GOLD analysis project Ga0137369, IMG submission 104918) | Vadose zone soil microbial communities from Sagehorn Ranch, Mendocino, California, USA - Sage1_L_113_16 metaG | ecosystem: Environmental > Terrestrial > Soil > Vadose zone | place: USA... | reverse complement strand
GCGACCGGGCGCGACCGGGCGCGAACGGGCGCGAGGGCCTGAGCCGAGTCGAAGGGCCGAGTGGCCCGCCGTTCAGAAGCTCGGACCGATGGTCACATAGAAGGCGGCTTGCGCGAGGTCGACGCCGTTTGCGCGATCGGCGGCCCGCCCGTCGCCGAGGAGCGCGCCGAGCGGCCGGGCGACGCCGATCCGCACGTCGGTCCGCAGGTAGTACCCGAGCACCACCTCGAGCCGGAGCTCCGCGCCGGCCGTGAAGCGCAGCTCGTCCGCGGCGAGCCGGTGACCGGCGATGGCGAGCTCGCCCGGGAGATCGAACGCGTCGCCCGCGTCCACGAACAGCGCGGCGTGCGCGCGCCGCAGGAAGACCGGCCAGGTCGAGCGCCCGCGGGTCGGCGACGCGAGCGGGAAGCGCAGCTCGACGTTCCCGAGCACGTACCCCGTCCCGCCGAGCGCGCCCACCGGATAGCCGCGCAGCTGGTCCGACGGGGAGGAGACCGAGCCCGGCAGGAGCGTCAGCGGATCGGGTTCGGAGAGCCCGCCGAGCTCGAACGGCGCGCGATCGCCGATCGTGCCGTTCGCGACGCCGCCCGAGGCGCGCGTGGCGAGGACGACGTGGCACGTGAACGGCACCCGCGCGTACTGCGCGACCGAGCCGCGCGCCCGCGCGAGCCGGTAGTCGCTCCCGAGCTCCGGCGCCGCGAGCCGCAGCGACAGCGTCAGGGTGCGCCCCTCCTCCGGCGAGATCGACCTCGCGAACCGGCGCGCGTCGGAGTAGCGGGCCTGCAGCGAGATCTCGGAGAGGAGCCCATCGCGAAATCGGAAGCGCTCGAGCGCCGCCGGGATGGGCCGCTCGGGCTCGATGGACTCGTACCCGATCCCGCTCCAGCCGACGCGGAGCGCGAGCGCCCGCGCGAGCTGGGTGAAGGTGAACGTCGCGCCGAGGCTCGCGTACTTCCACGTCCGCTGGAGCCGGTCCGGGAGCCCCGGGGACGAGTCGAGCGAGAGCCTCGAGGACAGGTCGAGGCTCGGCCACGACCAGCCGCCCTGGTAGCCGAAGGCGTAGCCGGGCTCCTTCCCGTCGACGCTCCACCACCCCTCCGCGCTCCAGGCGTGGCGCAGGAGGACGTCCGTGCCGCCGGTGAGGGCGCCGTACATCGGCCCCGCTGCGTCCCGCCCCGCGAGCGGCAGCCAGAAGGTCGGCCGGACCGTCGGCCAGGGCGAGTACGCGCGCGACGGCAGCGGATCGGGGAGGGCGGCCTCCGCGGCGGTCGGCGTCGCCGCGAGCGCGGGGACCGGCACCGGCGCGAGGGGGTCGAGCCAGGTCGCCGGGTCGAGCGGGATCGTCGCGAGGTCGTAGCCGGCGCCGGAGTAGGACAGGAAGACGATCGTCTTCCCGTCCGGCGAGACGTCTGGCTCGAGCGCGCCCGTCTCGACGTTCGTCACCTGCCGGATCGCGCCGGTCGCCGCCTCCCACGCGTGCAGGTTGAACACGCCGCCGCGGTCGGAGGCGAAGAGGAGGAAGCGTCCGTCCGGCGTCCACGCCGGGCCGGTGTCGAGCGCGTCGTCGTCGGTGACCCGCTCGACCCGCCCGTCCCTCCACACGGCGATGTCGCGCCGGCCCCCCTCGTGCAGCTCGAAGGCTACGGCGCCGCCGGGGCCGATGCGCGGCATGAAGACCTGCGCGCCGCCGTGCGCGTACAGCACCTCGGCATCCGAGACGCCGGGGCGGCGCCGCACGAGCGCCATCGTCCCGCCGCCGGTGCGCCGGACGTAGACGATCGTCCCGTCGCGCGCGACGTCGGGATCTGTCGCGCGCTCGCCGTGGGTGATCGGCCGGCGGCGGCCCGTCGCGAGGTCCACCCGGTAGAGGTCGTCGTACACGCGGTACTCGTGGAACACCTCGCCGATCGCGACGACCGCCTCGCGCGGCGAGGTCACGGCGAGCGCGCCGTTCGCGTCCACGATCGTGACGCGGCCGAGATCGCGGCCGTCCGGCGCGACGCGACGGAGCCCGGGCGCCTCGTCGAGCCCGCGCTCGGTGTACGCGACGAACGCGCCGTCCGGCGAGAAGCGCGGGTGCTGGAGCAACCCGCCGCGGTGCGTGAGCGGCGTCGAGCGGGTCACCGGCCGCGTCCGGACGTACGCGCGCTTCCCCTCGGCGTACGCCCGCTCGGTGTCCGAGTACTCCGCCCAGAGCGTTGCGAAGTCCTTGCCTCCGAACCAGCGCCGCCCGGCCCACGAGGGCGCGTAGGGCCAGACCAAGGAGCCCTGCTCCGCGACGAAGCCCGCGATGGGGCCTGGGCCGTAGCGCGCCTCGAGGAAGCCCATGAAGCGCCCGCCGAGGAGGTACGGCACGTCGCCGAGCGGCCAGCGCAGGAACGGGTTCGACGCTTCGTCGAGCCGCGGGAAGGGGCCGTCGAGCGCGAGCGCGCGCGCCTCCATGTCGTACAGCGCCGAGCCGTTCCGCCCCGCGCCCGGATCGCCCTCCGACTCGTTCAGCACCGCGAGCCCCTCGATGAGGAACGACGGCGTGAGGCCGTTCGGCGGCCAGAGCTTGCCGAACACCGAGTTGACGAGCGCCGGGAACCCGCCGACGTGATCGAGGTGGAGGATGTGCGTGTACTCGTGCTGCACGAGCTGGCGAAGCCAGCTGCGGTAGTCCTGCAGCTCGGAGGAGGACGACGGCGGCACCGCGTAGAGCCGGATCGTGTCGTACGGGACCGGGGTCGCCATCCCGTTCGCGTCGTCCTGGTCGTCCGAGACGACGATCTCGGTCCGGCGCGGCGCGTACCCGAGCTTCGGCGCGAGCAGCGCGTTGGCGCGCTCCGCCTCGTGGGCGACGTCCTGCGCGATCGCCTTCTCGCCCTGGTGGTAGTGGATCCGGAAGCGAGGCGTGTCGAGCGTCCGCCAGCGGAAGGCCGGATCGTACGGCTGCGCGTGCGCGGTGGCGGCCGCGAGGAGGAGCGCGGCCGCGGCGGCCCCCCTCACCGCGACCGCCTCGCGCCGGCGGGGCGTCGCGCCGCCGGCTTCGCGCGCTTCGCCGGCGGCTTCCGCGACGCGGTCTTCCGGCGCGGGCGGCGGCGCTCGAGCGGGAAGGACCGGGAGAGGAACGCGCGGATCCGGTCGGCCACGAGCTCCGGGTGCTCGAGCGGACCGACGTGCGTGCCGCCGGGCAGGACGAGGAGCTCGCTCCCCGGGATGGCCTCGTGCATGCCGACCGACAGGCGCATCGGGGTGAACCCGTCGTGCTCGCCGGCGACGACGAGCGTCGGCACCCGCACCTCCGGCAGGTGGGAGGTCGCGTCGTGCGCCGCCGCGGACTCGAGGAGGCGCACGAACACCGCCGGGTCCACCTCGCCGAGATCGTCGAAGTAGCGCTGGAGGTCCTCGCGGCGGACGAGCGCGCGATTCACCTCGAAGGCGAGCGCGTACTCCATCGCGACCTCGCTCGTCACCGACGCCCGGAAGACGGTCGCCGCGAGCCGGGGCCAGCGATCGAAGATCGCCCGCGCCCACGGGAAGACCACCTTCAGGACCCGCGAGTCGTGGAAGGTGTCGATGAGGTGCCCCGGCGCCCCGCAGAGGAGCACGAGACCCGCGACCCGCTCCGGCGCGCGCCGGTGGGCCTCGAGGACGATCTGCACCCCCATCGAGTGGCCGAAGAGGACGGCGCGCTCCTCTGCCGCGGCGTCGAGCACCGCGAGGAGATCGTCCACCGCCCGCGCGACCGTCGCGCCCTCGAGGTCTCGGGGCGGAGGGGTGCGCCCGTGGCCGCGGTAGTTCCAGTGGAGCACGCGGCGCTCCTTCGCGAGCTCCGGCGCGATCCGCTGCCACACGTAGCCGGCGCACCCGATGCCGTCGGTGAGGAGCGCGGCGGGCGACCCGGCGCCTGCGCTCGTCCAGGCGATCGGGGCGCCGTCGAGCGAGCGCGCGGGGGTCTCGTGGGAGGACATGGAGCCTTGATGTTCGGCCCTTGGGGGCCGCGGCGGCAAGCGAAAGGCGGCCCGCCATGCCCAGGGTTAGGAACATGCCGTAGACTGCGCGGCACGGAGGTTCCAGCGGAATGTCGCACGGCCACCCGCACGGCCCCGGCGCGCGCGGTCACACGCACGGACAGGACCACGCGCACGGTGGACCTGAAGGACACCTCCACGACGCGGATCATCAGCGCGGCGCCCACGGCGCCGGGCGCAGCCTGCGCAGGCTCGGGTGGTCGCTCGCGCTCACGGCGGCCGTCATGGTCGCCGAGGCGATCGGCGGCGTCGTCTCCGGATCGCTCTCGCTCGTCTCCGACGCGGGCCACATGCTCACCGACGCGGGCGCGCTCGGCCTCGCGCTCGTCGCCGCCTACCTCGCGACGCGCCCCGCGGACGACAAGCGGACGTTCGGCTATCGCCGCGCGGAGGTGCTCGCAGCGCAGATCAACGTCGGCGCGCTGCTCGTCCTCGCCGTCTGGATCGGCTGGGAGGCGGTGGAGCGCCTCGGCGTGCGCGGCCGCCCGATCGACCTCCGGGTCATGGCGGTCATCGCCGCGATCGGCCTCGCCGCGAACCTCTCGATCCTGTGGTTCCTCCAGCACGAGCACGGGCTCAACGCGCGCTCGGCGTTCCTGCATGTCCTCTCGGACACGATCTCGTCCGTCGCGATTCTCGGCGGCGCGGGCGCGATGGCGGTCCGGCCCGACCTCTGGTGGATCGACCCGGTCCTCTCGCTCGCGATCGCGGCGCTCATCCTGTGGGGCGCGCTCCGGCTCATCCTCGAGATCACGGACATCCTCATGGAGGCGGTCCCGCGCCACCTCGATCTCGGCGCGGTCACGCGGCAGATGGAGGGCGCGCACGGGGTGATCGCGGTCCACGACCTTCACATCTGGACCATCTCCTCCGGGCTCTACGCGCTGTCGGCGCACGTCGTCGTTCACGCCGCGTCGGTGGGCCGCAACGACGAGATCCTCACCGTGGTGAAGAGCGGGCTTCGGCGCGAGTTCGCCATCGACCACACCACGATCCAGATCGAGTCGGCCGACTACGCGCACGTGGACGACGTCCACCGGCACTAGTGCTATATCCCTCCCGTGGTCTCGCGGATCCTGGCATTCCGTCCGGCGAGCGTGGTCGACCGGCTCGTCGCGCGCAGCGGCGCGTGCCCCTTGTCCTTGCGCGAGCTGCTCGGCCCCGCGGCGGAGGCCGCCCTCGTGCTGCCGCTCGTGCGGGCGCCGATCGCGGGAGTCGCGCGCGGCGCGCTCGTCGCGGCGAAGGAGCTGCAGGCGGTGCTCGGCCTCGGGCTGCCGCCGGGCGTCCCTCCCGGCCCCTGGTTCCAGGCGGTCGCGCGCGCGGCGGACGAGGTCGCGGCGGGGCTGCCCATCTTCCTCTCGGCCGACGTGGTGGTGGAGGGGGAGGGCGGGACGCAGCTCGAGCGGGCGGCGCAGGAGGCGTGGCGCGTCGTCGACGCCGGGCTCACCCACCTCGCCATCGACGTGTCGGCGGTGGCGCCGGAGGAGCGCGGCCGGGTCCTCGGCGACGTCGCCCAGGCCGGGTTCGAGCGCGGCGCCAGCGTCGAGGTCGTGGTGCCGCTCGGCGAGGGGGCGCAGGCGGGGCCACGCGCCGCGGCGATCTTCGAGGAGGTTGCGCGGCGCGGGGCGGCGCCGGACCTCGCGAGCGTCCGCTGCCCGGCCCCCCAGGACGACGACGAGGCGCGGCTGCAGGCGGCGATGCTCGCGCGCATGTCCCAGGCGCTCGCGGGGGTCCCGGTGATGCGCCGCGGCCCGGTCACCCCGGGGCTGCTCGCGCTGCTGCGGGCCTCGCCGGTCAGGGCGTGCGAGGACGGCGGGATCGCCGCCGACCGCGCGCTCGGCGTCATCCCGCGGGAGCGCGTCGCGGAGGACGCGACCTCGCGCGAGAGCGCGCTCGAGCGCGCGGCGGGCGAGCTCTCCGCGGACGCCGCCGACCGGCTCGAGGCCCGCGCGTACGTCGAGGTGATGGACTTCCTTGAGCGGCTCGGGGGACGCGGCGGCGCGACCGCGGTCGCACGCGCCCTCGCGCGGAGGCTCGTCGACCGGTGACGCGCATCATCGCGGGGGCGGCGCGCGGCCGGCGGCTCGCGGCGCCGCGCGGCGACCGGACGCGCCCGACGAGCGACAAGGTCCGGGGCGCCGTGTTCAACGTGCTCGGTCAGTTCTTCGACGGAGGCGTCGTGCTCGATCTCTACGCGGGCACGGGCGCCCTCGCGCTCGAGGCGCTGTCGCGTGGCTGCGCGCGCGCGGTCTGCGTCGAGGCCGACCGCGACGCCGCCGAGGTGATCGCCGCGAACGCGGCGGCGTGCGGGGTCGCCGATCGCGTCGAGATCCGGCGCGGGCGCGTCCTCGACGTGCTGCCGCGCCTCGCGCGCGGCGTCTTCTCGCTCGCGTTCGTCGATCCGCCGTACGAGGAGGGGCCCGGGGCGGCGCTCGCGCTCCTCGACGGCGTCCTCGCGCCGGGCGGGCGGGCCGTCGCCGAGCACGACGCGCGCCGGCCGCCTGCGGAGCGGTACGGGGCGCTCGCCCTCGCCGATCGGCGCGACTACGGCGGCACGGGAATCTCGATCTACGTGCGCGACTGATCCTATACTTCGCGCCCGAATGCCGAAGCGGACCGCGATCTACCCGGGCTCGTTCGACCCCCTGACGAACGGTCACCTCGCGATCATCCAGCGCGGGCTCAAGGTGTTCGACCGGCTCGTCGTCGCGGTCGCGAACAACCCCGAGAAGAGGCCGATGTTCAGCGTCGCCGAGCGCAAGGCGATGATCTCGGAGGCGGTCGGGAACGACCCCCGCATCGAGGTGGACTCCTTCGACGCGCTCCTCGTCGAGTACGTCCGCCGCAAGGGCGTCCACACGGTGCTGCGCGGGCTCCGCGCCGTCTCGGACTTCGAGTTCGAGTTCCAGATCGCGAACATGAACCGGCACCTGCTGCCGGACCTCGAGACCGTCTTCGTGATGACGGGCGAGGACTACTTCTTCGTCTCGGCCCGCATCGTGCGCGAGGTCGCCACCTTCGGCGGCGACGTCTCCGCGTTCGTCCCGGCGAACGTGCTCGAGGCGTTGCGGCGGAAGCTCGCCGGGCGCCCGAGCCCGTAGCGGCTCCCCCCCCGCCGTCCGCGCTCGCGGGGGTAGGGAAGGGCGGGGCCGCTGGCCTTGACGAGCGTCACCAGATCGCGAGCCCGACGCGTGCTACGATGCGGCATGCGCATCTCCAAAGGAGGGAGGCGTGCTCTCGTCCTCGTGGTCGCGATCGCGAGCGGGACGACTGGGCGCGCCGCCGAGCAGGGCGACCGGATCGGCACCGTCGTGGCGGCGCGGATCGATCTGCAGCGACAGCTCGGCGAGCTGCTGACGACGAGCCTCCAGGGGCCGGCCGAGCCGTACCGGGTCGAGGCGCTCGTCCGCCTCGAGCTGCGCGGCGTCGTCCGCGAGATCCACGCGAAGCAGCAAGCCGCGTCGCCGGCAGTGAAGATCGGCGGTGGCAAGAACCGGGTGAAGCTCCCCGGCCTCGGCATGGTCGACGGGGGCATCCAGGGCGGCTCGGTGCTCCCCGAGATCAACATCGAGGGCGGCACGCGCGTGACGGAGTCGGTGAGCCGCCAGCTCGAGACGGAGGTCGTGAAGCAGACGGTCCTCCTCTACGTGGATCCCAAGATGCCGAAGGAGCGGCGCGAGCTGCTCGTCCGGCTCTCGTCGGACCTCGCCGACATCGACCCCGCGCGCGGGGACGAGATCGCCGTCGAGGATCGGCCGGCCGGCTCGGCGTCGTCGCCGCCGGTCGTCGCCGCGACGGTCGAGGCGGCGCCGCGGTTCGGCCTCGCGCTCCTCGCCGGCTGCGTGACGCTCCTCTTCTGCGCGGGGATCATCGCGTTCGGCTTCTCGAAGCGCGGGGCGCAGTTCGGAGCGACCATCACGGGCGGCGGGTCGGGCGGCGAGCGCGCCGAGGGCGAGATGCACCTGCGGCCGGGCGAGGCCGCGGCCACCGCGACGATCCAGGCGGCCAGGGCCCGCAGGCGCGAGGAGACGGGAGCGTTCCAGGTGCTCGCGGACGCGACGGCGCGCGAGCTCGTCCAGGTCGTCTCCGAGGTGGACCCGTACACCGCGCTCGCGATCGTCGATCTCGTCGGGCTCGACGCGGAGGCGGCGAAGCTGTTCGAGGAGATCCTTCCGGCGCAGCGCCGCATCGAGATCGGGATCGGCCTCGCGGGAGCGAAGGTGCTCTCGCGCGATCAGGTCGGCCAGATGGAGGTCGTCGCCACGCAGGTGCTGCAGCGGATCCGGAGCCGCGTCGCGCTCGGCGGCCCCGAGCGACTCGCCGAGTTCCTCTCGCAGGCGCCGGCTGCGGTGCGCACCGAGGTGCTCGGCGTCCTCGCCGCGCACGATCCGGAGCTCGCCCGCGCCGCGCGGGCAGCGATGCTCCTGTTCGAGGATCTGCCGCGCCTCACCGACCCGTCCGTTCGTCAGGTGGTCGCCGCCGTCGATCCCGCCATGCTCGCGGTCGCGCTCACTGGCGCGCCCGAAGTGCGCAGCGTCGTCCTCGCGGCGGTGTCCGCCCGCGTCCGCTCGATCCTCGAGGCGGAGGAGACCGTCGTGCAGGAGCACCCCCCCGAGAAGATCGACGAGGCCCGCCGCGCGGTCGAGCTGGCCATGCGCGCCGCGCAGCAGCGCGGGGAGCTCGAGACCCGGGCCCCCGTCGCCACCACCGAGGTAGCAGCCTGAGGTTCGCGTGATCGCCTTCACACTCGCCATCGCCCTCGCCGCCGCGGCGCGCCCCGCCGCGCACGAACCGGCGAAGGCCGCGCAGAAGCCGCCCGCCGAGGCCGAGCCGAAGGCGGGCGGCGCCCGGCCCGCCGCCGAGGGGCCGCCCGTCGACGTCCCGGTGGACGACGACGTGATGGGCTTCCTCTCGCTCGGACAGAGCACGGCGGCGCGGGACGGCGCCGTGAAGCTCCCGTGGGATGGGCCCGGCGGCCCGCAGATGAAGCTCTCCTGGGACGCGCTCGAGCGTCGCAACGAGCAGCTCGCGCTCGGCGACATGATGGCCCGCTCGCTCATGGAGGCGGTCCGGACGTTCTACGACACCGAGGGTGGGCTCGACCCCGAGTCCATGAAGTCGAAGCTCAAGAAGCTCGTCGGTGCGCCGATGGACGAGGCGCGGACCGCCTATCTCGACGCGATCACCTGGGAGGACCGGCGGCTGTTCTTCGTCGAGCGGGCGATGGCCCAGGCCGACGCGGAGAGCTCTCCGCTCCCAGGCATCGAGCCCGCGCTCGTCAAGCGCCGGGCGGCGGCGATCCGCTCCGGCGCGGTGAAGAAGGCCCTCGGCGTGAGGGTGGACGGGTACCGCGACCTCGCGCTCGGGCTCGTCGCGTACCTCGACGGTGACAACTTCGGCGCCCTGCAGCGCGTCCGGAGCGCCGCCCAGGCCCTGCCGGACTTCGCCGTCGCGCACGCGTTCCTCGGCTCGATCTACTTCCTGTTCGACCAGAAGGAGCCCGCGGTGGCCGCATGGCGCCGCGCGCTCGAGCTCGATCCAACGAACAAGGCCGTCGAGGACGCGCTGAAGGAGCACGGGCGCCCGAAGCGGCAGACGCAGACCTCCAAGTGACCCGCGCCGCGGGCGAGGACCAGCCGTGAGAACGACGACCTACATCGGCCTCGTGATGGGAGTGACGATCGTCTACCTCGCCGTCCTGGCGAAGGGTGGCGACTCGTCGATCTTCACGAACGTCGTGGCGCTCCTCATCGCCGTGGGCGGGACGTTCTCCGCGACGACCCTCTCGTCGTCGCGGATCACCGGCGTGCACGCGGCGTCCGCCCTGAAGCGGATCTTCATCACCAGCTCGGCGACCTCGCGCGAGATCGCGGGCGAGCTCGTCCAGCTCGCGCGGCAGGCGAAGGCGAAGGGCTACGCGTCGCTCGACCCGCGCGCGGTCGCGACGAAGGACCCGTTCCTCCTGAAGGGGCTCCAGCTCGTCGCGGACGGCGTGGCGCCCGAGCGCATCGAGGAGCTCATGCGCCTCGAGTCGGAGATCCTCTCCGAGAAGCGCACGGCCGCGGAGCGGATGTTCCGGCTGATGGGCACCTACTCTCCGATGTTCGGCCTCGTCGGCACCCTCATCGGTCTCATCCAGATGTTGAAGGGGCTCACCGATCCGCGCGCGATCGGGCAGGGCATGTCGGTCGCCCTCATGGCGACGTTCTACGGCGTGCTCCTCGCAGGCCTGCTGTTCCTGCCGCTCGCCGGCAAGATCCGGACGCTCGACCTCGACGAGCGGCTCCAGCGCGACCAGACCATCGCGGGGCTGCTCGCGATCCGCATCGGGCAGAACCCCGAGTACGTCCGCGAGACGCTCGAGGTCTTCTCGGGCACCGGGTCGCCCACGTGAGGGGGCCGCGCCACAGGGCGGCGCGGGAGGACGACTCGAACCCGCTGCACGACGCGACCTGGCTGTACAGCTACGCCGACCTCATGACGCAGCTGCTCATCTTCT
>Ga0137369_10008073_pt1 | contig 10512 bp, 8 predicted proteins | sample SagtaG_12_FD_104918 | JGI IMG/M metagenome (GOLD analysis project Ga0137369, IMG submission 104918) | Vadose zone soil microbial communities from Sagehorn Ranch, Mendocino, California, USA - Sage1_L_113_16 metaG | ecosystem: Environmental > Terrestrial > Soil > Vadose zone | place: USA... | reverse complement strand
CCGGAGCCAATCCCGAAATCACTCTCGTCGTGACGGACGAAGTGTATCGTTGTTCGGTTGTTGGCAGGAAATAGACCAGGAACAATGAGGCTGCCCGCCCCGCAACCGGCGGGGTATCTGCTATTCCTCAAACAGTGGTAAACGTAATTTATGGAGGTAGGGCTATTGGTGTTCTTGATGCGGCAACACCTCTTCTGAGCGATTTCTGGTCCCAGGACACCACAGGAGTGAATGACGTTGCTGAAGCGGCGACCAATTCGGGTCTTCCCTGACTGTGGGCAACTTCAACTTCGACGCCTTTCGGGACATAGTAATCGGAGTTCCTTTCGAACACGTGGGGAGCATCAAGTACGCCGCAGGAGTCAACGTCATCAGCTGGTGAAGACTTCGTGGTGAGCCCTGTGACTAAACAGATCATCGCTTCCGTTAACAGGCAGGACCTATGCGCTGGGATCGGGCTGGATGTACCTGCTGTAAAGGGGACTTCAATCGTTCAGCGACTCCCGAGCCTGCATGGTCAATCTTTTTCCAGCCTTTGAATCCTGATGCGGCCCAAGAGCATCCTCCTGGCTTTCCTCGGTGATCGATTCTGCACCGAAAAAGACGCGAGTGATGTCTGGGTGGCGCACTTGAATTTTACTCTTCAGACGGCCAACAGCTGCTCTTACCTCAGCGGCAGAAATATCACTGTGGAAGTGGAGTTCGATGGTCAGCAGCACCTCATGCGCGCCCAGATACAATGTGTTCAGATGTTGGATATGCTCTACTGCTGGGTCGGCTTGGACCAGAGAGCGCAACTCGGCCAACGTATCCCGATCAAGTCCCTCACCGATGAGCAGTCCCTTGCTTTCGTAAACGATTACCACCGCGACAATGCACAGCAGTAGACCGATCAGCACGGACGCCACGCCATCCAAATACGGCATATCCAGTTGCCGCCCAAGGAAGATTCCGAGAAACGCGAATAGCAGTCCGATTAGCGCGGCAGAATCTTCGAGCAGCACAGAGAAGCTGGTTGGGTCTTTGCTCTTATGAATGGCTTCGAGAACGCTTCGCTTTCCTTTATCGAGGCTAAATGCTTTCCACCCAAAGAACCACGAGGTGCCCTCGAACATCGCTGCAATGGCGAGCACGGCGTAGTTCCAAACCGGACCTTGCGACCTCGTAGGATGTCTAAGGTGCGTGATGCCTTCGTAGAGTGACATGCCGCCGCCTACGGCAAAGACGAGGATGGCAACGATCAGTGTCCAGAAGTAAAGTTCCCGCCCGTGCCCGAACGGATGCTCGAAGTCGGCCGGCTTTTGGCTTTTGTAGACGCCGAGGAGCATCAGTGCTCCATTGCCTGTATCCACGACCGAGTGAATTGCCTCTGAGACCATCGCCGAGCTTCCGGAGAAGGCGGCGGCGACGGATTTCGTCACCGCAATTGCCAGATTGCCGATGATCGCTGCATAAATGGCCGTCTTTGAATCTGATGTCACCGGGCTTGTCCTTTGTACTTAGAATGAACACCTGGAAATCGTAATTTGTAAGCCAGTCACTCGCACAAGGAGCGGCTTCTTCGGCGCGTTGCCTTATTCCGGTTGCTCTAATGAAGTTCGGCCGCGATAATGGCATTTAGTCAATTAACGATGAACAGTTTACTAATACCAATAACTTTCATATCACAGCTTGGGATGGCCACTACTTCCTGGACTTGACTGGCGTCGCCGGTAGGCCCCCCGACCAGTTCGAAAGTATCCGGCAGGACGTCCAGAATACGCAGCCGGGAGAGACATACGAGTTGTCGTTCTACGTCGGCAGCGCGGAAAGGTTTCAACCGCCAGAAGGCGATATCGGCGTCGTCGGAGAGGTCTTGGGAGTTCCCAGGGGGACAATCACGTGTAATGCGATCCCGACTCAGGATGTCTCGAAATGGAAACGGTGCTCCACGCGGTTCAATGCGATCGGTCAAACCACAACTATAAACTTTTTTGGAAGAGGCTCCGTAGGTGCCTTCGGAAACGGCGGCGAGTATGTCGGGATCGATAACGTTTCGCTTCGGAAGGTCTGCTTCAGGCTGAGAGCGAGACTCTTCGGTTGTGGATAGTCGTTTGCGTCGCCTCATCGGGAACCCGCCTCGCCAAATGTACAGGTCCTCGCTCAGTGATAGAAGGAAAATGGGGCGTGGACTTGATCGAAACGCTGCGCTTAGGCAAGGAACCCTCTGATAGAATCACGTCCTCATGTCCTCACCTCAAATGAGAAGCCGCGCATTAGCGCTGTACGAACGGAACAAGATTCGATGCGGTTGATCAGAGATTTCCAGGGAGGAAACGCGAATGGATAAACAGACTATGACTGCATTTAACTGGATGGAATTCATCCTGTTGATGCCTGCAACGATCATTCTGGCTTGGAAGATCGTTAGCGATAAATTCCAGGGAAAGAGGTTTTCTTCCGATCTGATACCAGGAGCGCTGCTGTTGGCCTCGGCTATTGTTGGTGTCGTGGACTTGAACATCGATAGCAGGAAGGGCTGGCTTAGGTGGACATTTTTGCTGATTCAACTGCTGTTGCTTGTCTTTCTGTTCAAACGGCTGTGGTCACCCATGAAGGAAAAACTCCGCCAGTGAGATAGATTGATGGTCTAAGTGTGAGTCTAACCGAGCGGTTGCCAGAATCCATCTATTACCCATTGGTGGGATTTGACAGTTCTCTTTAAGGTCAAGCAGCAACACGAGTCAAAGTGACATGAGGTCAGTACCGTCACGCGGTAGCGTCGGGTCAGTGTTCCGCCGAGCATTCTGATCGGGTGAGGTTGACCCGACGCTACCGCGTGACGGTACTGACCTCTTCCCATTGCAATTTTCGTTTTCACACAATCTGTACCGCGTGGTGGTACTGACCTCCTTGCCCCATTCTTCAATTTATTCACAGCTTCGATAGCGGGTGGGTCTCTCGTTGCGAAGGGCGCGTATAATGAAGCCAGTTACACATCAATGATTTATACTAGCGCTTGGTTCCTCCACTGAGTCTGGTTCCCTCCAAAACCATGCGGACCGATCCCAAAAGTAAGCTTTAGGTCTATTCAGTTACCGGAGGTCATGATGGCAGACAACATCGCAGAAGAAATAAAAAAGATGAAGGATATGTCACGAAGAGACATGACGGTGCTCGGGAGCGGCAGCATTGTTACCCAGTTTGTCCAGCATGGTCTGATCGATGAATATCAGATCATGGTCCATCCGGTGGTCATTGCGGAGGGCACATCAATATTCAAAGGCATTAAGAGCGAGCTCAAACTGGAACTCGTGTCGACCAGGACCTTCAGTAGTGGCAAAGTTCTTCTTTACTACCGGCCTGTCAATAAGGGGTAGTTAACCGCCCTCACGGTCCTGTTCCTTTGAGGTTCGCGATTAATTGGTCTTGAAACTCTGGATGGATGGTTTGAGCTAAGGCCAGCGCGCGTTGTGCTGCAGCTCCGGCTTCTTGTTGTCGGTTCATCTTCGCCAGTACCCCTGCAGGAATAGCCTGCGTGGTTGCGTCATTTGGCGCTAATGAGACCGCAGTTTGAATTTCAGCGAGCGCTTGCTGCTGGTCCGCATCGTTCGGGCTAGGATTGAATAAGACTCCCTGCGCTCCACGTGCATGTGCGACAGCCGAAGCAAGCGGCACATCGAATTCGCCATGGAACACAAATATTCCGTCGTCAATCACTGCATCCGGCCGGAGCTGCTGAAACTGCGCGTAAGGATTGAGTTCGCCCGGCCCCCATGCACTAAATAGTTCCGTGGCGCTGATTAATACTGTGCCTGATATGTGAGGAGGAACGTTTCCGACTGCCGTGAAGTCAATGGCGTCCTGTAGGGGTTTGCAAGAAATCCCGTAGTACTCCGGCGGCGCGACCAACCCGCGCCCGAAATAATCGAACCAGCAGTCTTTGATCCCATGCTCATCCAAATACTTTTTTGTCGATTTCAGCTGCTGTCCCCAATCGACATTTGAATCAGTCAGATACTTGTACGTCTTTGTCGATCCTCCCCATAGTTCGTTCGAGTATGGTAGGTAGTTTGGAAAGGCCCGCGCAGATGAAACACAGTGAAATAGCAGAAGCAGAGCTACTGCATAGCGCCACAGCCGGCCATGTTGGGCGAGCCGCCAGGCCGCAAATGCCGCCAGGACAATACAGAAGGTATATATGGGCAATATATGGCGCACGCCGATGTTGAATCCGGATTGGGCCGCTGCCAGGAAATACACGCCCAGAGGTACCAGCAGAAACAGGAATTCTCTCCATCTCTCGTTTCGATGCCGAATGACTGCTAATGGGACCAATAGTAACAACAGCAGATACCCCAACGTAGATTTAATTAAGAATGCGGCGGGAAAGTAAAACCATCGTGCATGACGGTAGAGCTTTCCGAACAGGTACATGGTCATGAACTTTTCGGGGAACACTCTGACGTCCGTCAAGCCAAACAAGTAAGATTCAGGAAGTAAGTGATGTCGAGCGGCAAACAGGATCGTTTTTTGCTCCCAAGGATGTTTGATGTCCGCCGCATACTCGGCGAGAGTGGGAATCATCGCTTGGCCCTGAGGTCGAGCCTGATAGCGGAAGCCGTAGAACGACCACAATATTCCCAAAGAAATCAGTCCCACGAGCAGTAACGAGCCTCCGAGCCGTACGGAGCATTTCAATCGGCCGCCCTCGCATAACGGCGAGGCTGGGTCGTTGCGCACCATTTCGGCAAGCGCGAGCAAACATAGAATCGGGACCCACATCATTCCGGAATGCTTTGCAGCCAAGGCGAGGCCGGCCAAGATGCTAACGAGCAAAAGGCGCCACACGGAGGGCCTCTTTAGGTAACGATAAAAGGCATAGACGGTCGCGAAGAGAAAGAGGCTCACGGCCATGTCTGTAGTGACAAAGGGCCCGTGTGTGATCAAGTTTGGCTCGAACACAAACAGCAGAAGAGCCACCAGGGCCGCCGTTGCGTCAAACATTTCGTAAGCTGCAGCAAAAACCACAAGTGCAGCAGCGAGCGCGAGCATGGCGACTCCCATACGGGCGCGGAACAGCATCGCGTCGGCGCTATGGCCGGAATAGAGCAACTCCTTTGCTCCAATAGCGCAGACGAGTTTGAAGAAAGTCGGCGGTAGATTTGGATACTGTACCTGCCACCCGAGAAGCGGGAGTGCGGCAATCATCTTGACTAACGGTGGATGTTCGGGATTCATGCCGAAGTCACCGCGGGTCAAGTAGCTATAGCCTGCGAATGTGTGCATTCCTTCGTCAAATGACGAGGATTGGCGCCGGGCTTGGACCACCAGCTCTATCGCGAACACGAGCATGAGTGCGATCACCGCGGCAAGATAGCGTAATTTGTGAGGTTTCGAAGAAGCGCGGACTCTTGTGATCATATGGTCAGTAGCTCTCTTGGAAACGAGCCAAACGAAGTTCGGATGGAGCTAAATGGTGAAGCTTTATATATATCGAAATGTTTGTTAGCACGCAATCTTTTTCTCTCTCTGCTAACATCTGTGCGTTGGCCTGCGTCGAACCATGTCGGTCGTTTGAGCGAAAAGAAACTCGCGTCGGGGAGACTGGACGGGCAGAGGCCCCTTCGTCCGCGCCTTGAGCCCGTCTATCACTTACTACAAGTCTCGAGCTTTTTCGACACTAAGATGTAGTGATCACACTATTTTTGAAATAGATGACGCGAAGAGAAGCAATTTGTCTTTTGGGTTCCGCTTCGATCGGAGCGTGGTATGGGGCGGCGCAGACAGGCCTCAACTTTTTCGATCGCGCCCAATGCGTCCGCGGAATTCCACTCCTGCGCTCGCGCCCGGAGCCCCTACGTCGCCGCAGAGGATGGCTTTGATTGAATCGTTCAAGAAACAATCCGACGGGCTGGAAAAGAAGTACGAGGCGCGCACGCACAAGAGTGACTTTGTGATGCCCTATCGGTTATTCCGGCCGAAAGAACGTGGGAAACTCCCGTTGGTCATGTATCTGCATGGCAGCGGCGGGCTGGGCGACGATAACGAGAAACAGCTGGGCCTCGGCAATATTTTCGGTACACGCGTCTGGGTGCTGCCGCAGAACCAGAACCGTTTCCCCTGCTACGTCGTCGCACCGCAGACCGATCGCGGATGGATCCGATACGATTTTTCGAAACATCCGGCACAAGAACTTCCCGGCGTTGGGGACGGAAACCGATTGGTACTGGAGATTGTTGACCGCTTATGCCACGAGTTCCCCATTGATGAGAGCCGCATCTATGTAATAGGGCAATCCATGGGTGGCGCGGGCACATGGAAAATCATCGCTTATCGTCGGAAGTTTTTCGCTGCAGCGGTGATCTGCTGTGGAAGTATCTCGACCGAGGATGGCACTGAGTCGATTGACACGCCACTCTGGAACTTCCACGGGGACTCCGACAAGGCCGTTCCGGTGTCAGTGTCGCGTGAACGTATCGCGGCAAGACGGAAAGCAGGAGGTCGACCCCTCTACACTGAGTACTCGTTACAGGCACGAAAGCACGGTTATACGTAAACGGCGCCGAGCAGCCCTGTCTGATTGTGAACGATCTAAAATTACGCGAAACCCACGGTCAGGTTGCGCTTTGGAACGGGTCCGACACCGAAGCCTATTTCTCGGATTTGCGGATCAAGTAGTCTGTCTCGCGAACCTGATCACTATATGATCAAGATCTTTCAACTCCTGCGTGTTAGAGTTTTTGTCCTTCTCGCGTTTTCGTCACTCGTTTTCATCAATCAGTGCGGTCCATTCTCTGCTAAGTCGCATGATCAGCCTGCTCCGGCTGTAATAGCCGCAACCTCACAGGAGATTTCCACCGATGCTCGTTTTGATTCGCACATTGCTGAACTCAAGAAGAGACTCCCCTCTAAGGAGTTCACCGTAATCACACAACCGCCATTCGTCGTTATCGGTGATGAACCGGCCACGGTCGTTAATGAACACGCGGTGACCACCATCAAGTGGGCCGTTGATCGGCTCAAGCAGGACTTCTTCACAAAAGATCCAAAATACATTCTCGACATCTGGTTATTTAAAGATGCCGTCTCTTACCAGAAACATACCCGTATCCTGTTTGGCGAGGAGCCAACCACGCCATACGGATACTATTCCAGCACTCTCAAGGCGTTAATAATGAATATCGGAACCGGTGGTGGAACGTTGGTCCACGAGATAGTGCATCCATTCATGGAAGCCAACTTTCCCGCCTGCCCGCCCTGGTTCAACGAGGGCCTAGGATCTCTATATGAACAATGCGGTGACGTAAACGGACATATTTACGGCTTTAGCAATTGGCGTTTGCCTGGACTCCAGCAGGCGATAAAGCAGGGTAACACGTCATCGTTTAAGAACCTGACTGCCATGGATAGCAATGCTTTCTATAGCGATGGGAAGGGAATCAACTACAGCGAGTCGCGCTATCTCTGCTACTACTTGCAGGAGAAAGGGCTGCTGGTAAAGTTTTACCAGGAGTTTCAGACGCATCAGAAAGAAGATCCGAGTGGTTACAAGAGTCTTCAGAAAGTCCTGGGCACTAGTAACATGGATGTTTTTCAAAAGAGGTGGGCAAAGTACGTGTTAGCGTTGAAGCAAGACTTCGAGCTACGACCGCTGTGATGAACACTCTGCAATTGGCGCCCGAAGGAATGAGTGTCAACCCTCGAATTAAATTATTTATCGCATCTTCCAACCCTTCAACCTGGAGTAGAAACCTGCACCCTTCGGACTTCACTTCGCTTGTTTTGAGATCACAAGAGATTTGGACCGGGTATCAGAATCAATTGGTATTTCAGCAATGATCTCCTGACCATCTTTGATGTCCAGGGTCGTGATTGCACTGCTGCTGTTACGCAGGACATACGAACCTGCCGCCAGGCCTGATAAGTGTAGCCTCGCGACATGCTTCCCGGGGTTGTCGCTCTCGAGGCGGAAACGGATCTCCGACAAATCTTCTTTCAACGCGATGGGCTGCGACGTTTCGAAGCGATCCATGTCCAGAACCATATGAAGTCTCGTGTTGCTTAACAAAACATGGAACCGTCGTCGCACCCCGTCCTTCGGCGTGACCTCGATGCCCACAGAGGTTTTTCTATAGTCGCCCCCAAAACAGAACCTGCCGAAGATTGGATCATCAGCCAGGATAGTGGCCGCAGCGCGAAGCGCGCCACTGTAACCTAAATCAACCTCACTCGAGTAGTACCAGGGGCCCCGATGGTGAGGCTGGTTGAGCCAGGTTTGTCCGTAAGGAGCAGGCTCAAACCCTCCGCCGGCACCGCCGTCGTTTTCTTTGCCTGGATACCAATAGCCGTAGTTTGACTGTGGGGTTCCGGTGTTCATCAGTGCCCAGGCGCTGAGATACGAGGCGTAGCCCAACCGCAAATACCAGCCGGGTTCTCGTGCGGAGTAAAGAGCGTAATCAAGGACGGACCATCCGCCCATCTGCGACATATAAGTTAACGTGAAAGAGTTGCCGCCGCTTCCACGGTAGTCACTTCCTAACAAGTAGTAGGCCGGTTCCAGCCAACCGCGACAGAAGATATTAGAAGCCAACTGCGTTTCCATGAATCGCTGTGCGTTTTCAAGAGGTATTCCCGTTTTGTTTTCTCCAGGCTTGTCGGCATGCTGAAGGGCGTACTTAGCCAGGGCGTGCGTTGCTTCAAATCCCGTTGAATCGAAGGCATACTCCGATTGAAACAGATTCAACTGTCCGTTGACGAAAGTTTTGACCTTCTGTTCCCAATGTCCTTTAAGCGTTTCGGCCTCAGCCGTCATGCCGGCGCTCTCCAAGTCAGCAATCAAATTCACGATCACCAACTCGTTGTAGAGTCCTGTCCGGTATGCAGACCAACGTTCGATCTGCATAGGAACTGTGAACAGAGCCACCGCGGTGCCGTAAGCACGCCGAAGGTACTCCCCTGCGGGCAGAACGGTTTTTATCTGGGGATAATTTTTCGCGATACGGTACATTGAGTGATACATCAGAACAAGGTGGGGATAGTCGTAGATCCGCCACAGATGCCGCTGACCGCTGCGTCCCGGATCGACGCTGTCGCGGTTAGTTTTCCAATCGGGTATACCGTAGATGCCGTACGGATAGGGTTCTTGAGTGGTTTGCTGGAGTCCGCCCCAAACAAAGTTCTTGATGTAGTAGTCGAGCGCTTCGATCTCGCCTTGCACGGGGAATTCAGCGTTCTTGCTTGCAAGGTAGGCCGGCTTCCCGAGCCCGGGATCGTCGCAGGTCACCGCGTAGATCCGCCAACTCTGAATGCGGTCATAGTTATCCGGACTGAGCAACACTCGCGATTCCATGTTCCAGTCCGTAATTAGTCCGTTGTACCACTTGTTTGGGTCGCGATGCTGACTGCGGGCGAGGAAGGCCGCGCGCTTCTTGATCAGGGTTTCAAGCGGCTCCGTGGAAAAGAACTCCAGGAAGGTGTGTTGTTTATTCCCGTATCGCACAGTCAGCCGATTCTCGCCGAGCTTTGAAAACTGAACCTGAAAAAGATGCATGTCGCCTTTCGTTCCGTGCGACTCAATCCTGGTGTCTTCAGGAAACTCAGCTTCGACGGCATTGATCGGTTTTTTCGTGCGCAGTGCGAAGCGCGCGAAAAGGTCGGTTGGCACAGTCATGCCGGGAACGACTTGGACATCAATCAACCCTTCGTCTACGAGCGTTTGCCGCACGGCGTCATAGTCCTCGGCCCAATGGAGTTTGAAACCGTAGGATTGCGTGTCGCCAGCTTGGCCCATGGGCGCAAGCCTCAGACTGGTGTTGGGTTGCCGCCACCTGGTCCCTTGCGCTTTCGCTTCAGTGCCGGCAGCCGCTGAGTGAATGTAGATGCGATAGCCAACGCCACGGCCCTGCCCAGTGGCGTTTTGGCCTCCTCCCTGCCCGGGAATCATGGCGCGCTGCGCATCCCAGTATTCAAACTTGGTATCTTCCCGCGGAGTCAATAGGAGATATGGACCGAGGTTGTTGCTCCTCATCCAGAACATGTAGGAGTTGTATCCGGAAACGAAGCTATGCTTGAGGATGTTGATTCGCTGATTGTCTCCTCGAGGCGTTGACGTGGTTATTGGGAGTGGAATTGCGAGGTCGTCGATCTGTCGCGGCGCCACACCGACATTCTTGATCGTGAACGACCAGAGGACAACACGGTCTTCGATTGTGAATTCTATCTGCAGGGATAAGACGGGAACTGGTGTGGCTTGAGTACCGGCTGGTCCGGTGTTGGCGTTAGCCGGAGCATATCGAACCTCATAGGTAGCCCGGTACGTTCGGCCGTCCGCGCTGGTCGCGAAAGTGCCCTGTGTATCACGATTGAGCTGCGACGTATCGACCGACTGCCAGGCGCCGTCCTTTCCGCGGTACCGAAGGGAAAGATCGCCGAGGCGTCGGCCAGACTGGATGTATTCGGTATTGAAGCGGTCCTCCGATCGACGCAGACTGGTGATTCCGCCGGCGTCAAGTTTGACCTCGAACTGTCGCT
>Ga0137369_10008046_pt1 | contig 10532 bp, 10 predicted proteins | sample SagtaG_12_FD_104918 | JGI IMG/M metagenome (GOLD analysis project Ga0137369, IMG submission 104918) | Vadose zone soil microbial communities from Sagehorn Ranch, Mendocino, California, USA - Sage1_L_113_16 metaG | ecosystem: Environmental > Terrestrial > Soil > Vadose zone | place: USA... | reverse complement strand
GATTGAGGCGGATTGGCCGGACGCAGCTCGGGTCCACCGCTACGTGGGCGACACAAGTGAGGATCCAAATGCACGTGAAGCGCTCTCCGGTTTTCGCCGTTTTCCCACTTGGATGTGGCGCAACACGGTCGTCGTCGAGTTCGTCGACTGGCTGCGCGAGTTGAACAAAGATGTCGATCCAAAAAGGGCGCCCACCGGATTTTATGGGATGGACCTTTATAGTCTGCACGCCTCGATCGATGCGGTCCTCAACTATCTCGAGAAAATAGATCCCGACGCAGCGAAACGGGCACGCCTGCGCTATTCCTGCTTCGATCATTTCAGTCGCGAGCCGCAGGAGTATGGTTATGCGGCGACTATTGGCGTCACGGAATCGTGTGAAGACGCAGTCGTCGAGCAGCTCGTCGAGTTGCGACGCAAAGCGCGAGAGTTCCTCAGCCGCGACGGGGAAGTCGCCGCCGAGGAACTTTTTTTCGCAGAGCAAAACGCGCGGCTGGTAAAAAACGCGGAGCAGTATTACCGGTCGATGTTTCGCGGTCGCGCGTCGTCATGGAATTTGCGCGACCGCCACATGGCGGAAACAATCGACGCACTCGTCGCGCATCTCAATGGCAGCCGTCAACCGAAAGCGATCATCTGGGCGCACAATTCGCACCTCGGCGACGCGCGTGCTACCGAGATGAGCCAGCACGGCGAACTGAATGTTGGTCAGCTCATTCGCGAGCGCTTCGGGGACGAAGCAGTGCTGATCGGGTTTAGCACCCACCACGGCACCGTGACTGCCGCTTCAGATTGGGGCGCGCGAGCCGAGCGCAAAAACGTGCGCCCGGCGCTGCCAGGAAGTTACGAGGAGCTGTTTCACCACACCGGGCTGCCGCGCTTTTGGATCGATTTGCGAAGCGTGGGCGACAAGATTGGCGTCCTTTACGGCCCACGGCTCGAGCGCGCAATTGGTGTGATTTACCGGCCCGAAACAGAACGGTTGAGCCATTATTTTCATGCGCGACTGCCGAAGCAATTCGACGCGATCATTTACATCGACGAAACCAGCGCGGTTGAGCCACTGGAACGGACCAGCATTTGGGATGAAGGCGAATTGCCGGAAACTTATCCATTTAAGGTTTAGCCTGTCCTCCTAATCCTATTCTTATCTTAATCTTGCTCTTGCTCGGACAACAGCATTTGGGATCGGGAATACGAATAAGATTACGAGGAGGAGTAAGAGATGAATGAAGTGCGAATTCAGGCTGGATGGGAAGTTCTCTCTGGGAATTTGAATATTCCCGAAAGCTCGGCTGGGCTGGTGCTCTTTGCCCACGGCAGCGGGAGCAGCCGGCACAGTCCGCGGAATCAATTTGTCGCTCGAACGCTCAACGATGCCGGCCTTGCGACGTTGCTTTTCGACCTTCTCACGCCGGAAGAGGAGGAGATTGACCTGCGAACGCGGGGGCATCGCTTCAATATCGGTTTGCTGGCCGAGCGTCTTGTTCACGCGACAAGATGGTCACACCAGCAGGAGCGAACCCAGGATTTGCGGATCGGTTATTTCGGATCGAGCACCGGCGGCGGCGCAGCGCTGGTTGCCGCCGCGGAGATCCCGCAAGATGTCGGAGCCGTGGTCTCGCGCGGCGGCCGCCCCGATTTGGCGGGTGCAGCATTGCCAAAAGTGCAGACGCCGACATTGCTCATTGTCGGCGGAAACGACGATATCGTTATCGAGCTAAATGAGCAGGCGCGCGATCGGATGCGTTGCGAAGTGAAGCTGGAGATCGTTCCCGGTGCGACGCACCTTTTTGAGGAGCCGGGAGCGCTCGAAAAGGTGGCGCAACTGGCAAGCGACTGGTTTAACGCGCATCTCGCAGCGAAATGACGAATGACGAATGTCTAATGACGAAGGAATGACGAGATCCGAATGACCAAACGGGTTGCTCGTCTGTGTTTCGTCAATTGAGCATCCGTGTTTGTTTCGTCATTCGTCATTCGTGCTTCGTCATTTCTTATAGGTTACCACTCTTCCCCATAAACTCTTAGTTCCCCAAATTCCGGCGCGCAGGCATTCCAACTGAACAATCTGACTGTGATCCACAAAGAGGTTTACGTCAGCGCCGTAGTTTTTGATGTACCATGCGAACACATCCGGATCGGCGGCTTCGAACATGAGCTTCTCCATGCCGATCTCGTCGATGAATTTGGCAGGCACATCCGTGCGCCATGGATCGACATTCTCGGTGGTGCCTGCGCTTTCGAACATGATGATATCAGCGCCGGCATCGAGAAATCGTTTCGCCTGCGCAATGGCCCAGTTAGGGTCGCGCGTGCCTTCGGCTTGCAACTCCGCGGCAGCCGTCGCTCCGCCAGCGCCGAATTGAATGCCGACTTCCGGTTTCGCTTTCATTCCGGATTTACGCACCAACTCGATGAGCCGCAGCCAATCGTCGGTCGGAATCGAAACGAAACCAGCTGAGATTTCGATGATGTCGAAACCGAGTTTCTTGCATTCCCTGACATATTGCCGCACGACTTCATCGCCTTGAACCAGCACGCGTTCGATAAACCCGCCCGTCGACACGAGGACGTCATGTTTGTGGCAAAGATCGACGATCTCTCGAATAGCTCGCTCCGGCATTAGAGTAAACGAGCCGCCAGCAAATTTTAGCGAATCGACGTAGTTGCCCATTATCTCAAAAAGATCTTCCAGGTAACGCCGACCCATTACCGAGTAATACGGGCCGCGGATTTCCGTTAAGCCGCGCTTCCGTGGTTTGCCTTCGCGCTCGTTGACTCGCAGAAACGAAAAACTGCGTGTGGGCTGTTTTGATTTTCGCTTCATCTCCACTCATCTGGGAAACGTTGCGCAAAGTCGCCGCGGTCGTCTCTGGGTAGCGCACGCGTCTCGCGTGTTGGTTTCGGCGTCGCGCCGAAACAATCTTTCTTTTGGATTTCCCCCGCAGCGGTTGCTGAGGACTCAGAAGGAAAGTTCGCGATCGCGAGGACGCGCTCGCCAGCACGCGAGACGCGCGCGCTTCCCAATGACTCGGAACTCGCACGGGAGTGACGTGCCACAGGACTTATTTACGCCGGCAACACAGTTGAGAGTGTCACTTCGCTGTCGATCGTTTGCTGAGAGACGCTCTCGACGGTTGCCCCGATTTTCGATCCATCGCGATCGAGAATCCAGACCTGCTGGCCTTGTTCGAACGGGCCACGCGCCATCACCTTGAGTAAGAGGCCCTCCTCGGTGGCCGGATTATCGAGCACTTCCACGCAGATTGCTTCCGTCTCCCCGAAATCCGCCAGCAGCGTGAGTTTCTCATCTATTTTCGGTTTCTTCATTGCAAGCCAAAATCAGGCATACGACGTAAAACTAACTCGAACAATATCTCGATCTCTTCGGAACCTTCGCTAAAAACTTTGGCCTTCGAAAGTAAACGAGCCAGCACTACTGATTTTTGGTAATCCCAATCGCGCCGCAGGCAATGCGCGCTCCCGAGTCGCCTGCCGGCTGCGATTTAAGGTCGTCCGCTTTGGCGTGAACTACGACCGATCGTCCGATAACGGAGCGTTGATCGTTTGTCAGCGATATGTCGTGATCCACGTAATCCAATTTTGCGGCGCCTGAAGCGTCTGCCTCGACGTTGCCCATGTCGCCCACATGTCGCTCTGCCGTATCGGGTCCGGCGTGCGGTTTGTTCGTGGGATTGAAATGAGCGCCAGCCGAGGCCAAATCGGTCGCGCTGCAATCTCCGAATTCATGCACGTGAAAGCCATGTTTACCCGGACTCAGGCCCGTGATTTCCGCTTGGATCTGCACCCCGTCGGCGACTTCCGTGAACCTGACTGTGCCGCTGACTTTGTTGCCTGCAGTGGGATGCAGCACGGCAATGGCCTTTAATGGAGTTTGCGGTTTTTCTGGCGGCGTCTGCGTCCGCGCTAGAACAGCGGTGAGTGACAGAATTATGGGCGCGATTAACCAACCTGGAAACGAGTTCATATTGATATTTCTATTTCGTCGCGCAGGCCAAGTCCAGCCGCATGATTGGGCTAATTCTCGCATCGGCTTTATCGGAGAATGAATTCCATCCCGTCGTAGGCGATACCTGCTTCGAGGCCGGGCTCGGTGGCCATTGCGCGGAGCTTTGCGGTAATTTTGCGCTCATCGCCAGTGACAATTTCCGAGCCGCAATGGGTAATGATCGCTCGCAGCACGCTCTCCTTTCTGCACCACATCAGCTGCGTGCGAACCGGGGCATGGCCGATGAGATGTTTTCCGCGCTTGCGAACGAACGAGCGGGTCAGGGTTGCGCCGTCGCCGATGTAAATCTGCACGCCGTTGAGCGCTGCCACCCGATCGTGGATGAAAATGAGATCGGGCGCATAAAAAATCCGCGCACGGCCCGCGCTTACCCTATATCCAACAGCAGGAGCCAGAATCGAATGTTCCACTGGGAAAGCCTCGAACAGGATGTCAGAGATCTTCGTCGGCGTACGCTCTTTGATGAGATGTCGTTCTTTGATGCTACAAATTTGTAGCGTTTGCCATGTCTCTTGCGGAGCATATACGGGGCAGGGCGCGCCGTTTTTCAAACCCCAGGCGTGATCCGGATGGGCGTGGGTGAGCACAATCGCTCTCGGACGCAGTCGCTCGAATTTTCCCAGCCAATCGAGTCCGCAATCGATCATCACCCTTGTGCTGCGATACGACACCAACAGTGAGCTGTGCATGCGATGTCGTCGCGTCCGCGCTTCGATCTCACCGCGCGTGCCAAGAAAGGTGACCTTCATTCATAAGATAAATCGTTCCGGAGCGTGATCCGATCAATCCGCATGGAAGCTTGAAAAGGAACCGGCCGGGCGTGAGCAAGTGCTGTAGTGTCCGCTGTCCTCAGCGGATCGCCTCGTTCCCGCTGCAGACCTGATGCGCTGAGGACAGCGCACTCTACAGGTATCGGAGATCGGAATCGCCGCGCTTCTTGTGGAACTACCTCAAATGTCGAGAATCGCAGCGGCTTTCCATCCGCCATCGGTTTTCCCGACGCGGAAATCGTGCAGCGTGACCGCTTTCACGTCGGCGCGTTGTTGATGACGCCCGGCATCCAACGGCTCGCCCGCGGTTGTCGCCTTCAAAGAGTAAGCACCTTCTTTTTCCTCGATCCGCATTTCGCGGACGCGCAGCAGCAGGCGCTCGGCGTCCTTGAAATAGATAAGTTCCTGCAAAAAATCGAATAGCAGCATGTCGATCTCATCGTTCTTCAACTTAATGCGCCGCATCTCGCGCGACTCGATTGTATCGAGATTTTCGATCATGACGTTCATCGTCGCGTCGGCGGCTGACGTGAACAATTCCGACAGATCGCGTCCGGTCGCCTCAAACGCAATATCGGCGGTGCCAATGTCTTCGAGATAATGGAACGGCATGAAAAAGAATGACTAATGACTAATGACTAATGACGAATGTCGAAACTCTAAGCGAGCTCCTGAATTGCTGGCCATTCTGGCTTTGGGCTTCCTTCGTCATTGGACATTCGTGCTTCGCCATTTTTTGTCTTGCCGCACGCATTCATCGAGCGCGCGCAGGATTGCTGATTTTTGCGCGGCAATCTCTTTGCCGATGAAAACCAGCTGGGTCTCCGCCGACTCGAACCGTTCCAGATCCCAGCGGCCGGCAACGAAGTTGAAGAGCTGTGAAGAGTCCTCGAAGCGAACAAAGCCTTTCGCCCGATACACGCTCTTGGGCAGGCCGCCCGCGAAGCGTTCGAAGCAATCGCGAGAAAAACTTTTGTCAGACGTGAATGTGAACGACTCGAATTCGGGCTGATGTTCATGCTCAGGTGGCAGTACCTTTCTCTCGCGCCCGATCCCGAACAGCAACTCGGCGTCGATTCGGCAGCACTCGGTCCGAATAATCGCCGCGGTCGAATTAATTTCGCGCAGTTTTGCTTCGATCGATTCGATCTTCCGCTGCTCTATGAGATCGATTTTATTCAAGAGCAAAATATCCGCACCTTCGATTTGCAGCCGTGTAGTGTGGCCAAGCTCGGGGAAGCGAACGAGCATGTCGGCGTCGATTATTGAAACGACGCCGTCGAGCCGGCATTGCGGCAATGCCTCCTGAATGTTGAACACGAGCGCTTCGGGCTCGGCCAGCCCCGTGGTTTCGACAATGATGATTTCAGGTTCGACGCGCGTGATGATTTCATCCACCGCGGCTTCAAACTCGCCGAGCAATGAGCAGCAGACGCAGCCGCCGCCGAGCTCGGCGATACGCACGTTTTTTCCTTCGATCACTTTCGTGTCGATTGAGATCTCGCCGAATTCATTCATCACAATCGCGATCCTGGCGGGGCGCGTCGCGAGGATATGCCGGAGCAGTGTGGTCTTGCCGCTGCCGAGCGGGCCGGTCACTAGCGTAATCGGTGTGCGGAGCATATTAAGAATGACGAAATCCGAATGACGAATGACGAATTAATGACCAATGACGAATAACCAAAATCAGAAAGCGCGTAGCCCTGTTTCGTCATTCGTGCTTCGTCATTCCCTCATCCCTTTACATTCCCGATCGGTGTGAACCGCGCGACCGGCTTGCTGATCCCGGCCAGCTCGGTCGCTTCAATCACTTCGTCGATGTCTTTGTAAGCGGCCCCGGCTTCCTCGGCCAGGCCCGCCCATGAAGCGCTGCGGACGTAAATGCCGCGCGCTTCCAAGTCGCGCTGGAGCTGTTTGCCATGCCATAGTTTGCGCGCTTTGGTGCGGCTCATTGTGCGGCCACTGCCATGTGCGGTGCTGAAAAATGTTTGCGCGCCCGATGACGTGCCGACGAGCAGATAAGAGCCGGTCTCCATCGAGCCACCGATGATCACCGGTTGGCCGATGTCGCGGTAGCGCGGGGTCACTTCCTCGCGGCCCGGTCCGAACGCGCGCGTTGCGCCTTTGCGATGCACGAGCAGAGTGTGCTCTTTTCCGCCGACAGTATGTTTCTCGAGCTTTGCCGTATTATGCGCAACGTCATAGATCATGCGCATTCCGAGGTCTTCGGGGCTGCGTCCGAAAATCTCGGAAAAAACTTCGCGGATGCGGTGAAGAATTACCTGCCGATTCGCGAATGCCATGTTCAGCCCGCACTTCATCGCGGCGAAATAATCGCGCCCTTCCGGCGACTCAAATGGCGCACACGCCAACTCGCGGTCGAGAATTTTGATTCCGTATTTGCTCTCCATGATTTTCAAAAAAATCTGGAGATAATCGGTTGCGACCTGGTGTCCGAAGCCGCGACTGCCGCAGTGGAACATTATGACGACCTGGTTCGGAATCGTGATTCCAAATTTTGCCGCGAGGTCCTTGTCGCGGACATCCTCGGGGCGCGCGATCTGCACTTCGAGATAGTGGTTGCCTGATCCGAGCGTGCCGATCTGATTGTAGCCGCGGTCAATGGCGCGGTCGCTGATTTTCGATGCGTCCGCGCCGGCGATACAACCGTTTTCCTCGATAAGCTCGAGGTCTTCGTCCCAACCGTAACCGTGCTCGACGCACCAGCGCGCGCCTTGTTCGACAACCTCGCGAAAGTCACCGCGTGAGATCTTCAAGAAACCATGGCTGCCGACGCCCGCTGGCACGCGCTGGAAAAGAAGATCGACGATTTCTTTCAGACGCGGCTGGACGTCGTCAAGCATGAGGTTGGTGGTGACCAGGCGCATACCGCAGTTGATGTCGAATCCGATGCCGCCAGGCGAGATCACGCCTCCCTCGTTCACATCCATCGCTGCGACCCCCCCAATGGGAAAACCATAGCCGCTATGGCCGTCGGGCATGCAGAGCGCGTAGCGGCTGATGCCCGGCAACGTGGCTACGTTGCTGATCTGCTGGTAAACAGCTTCGTCCATTTCGCGTACCAGCTTTTCTGTCGCGATGATGCGCGCCGGCACGCGCATACCCTGCTTGTGCGTCACGGGCAATTCCCAGACAGTGTCCGAAACTTTTTGCAGGTTGTCGATGATGGCCATGTCAATCCGGTACAAGATAAATCATTTTCAACCATCTCGCGTAAGATTTGAAAGATAGCAGATGGGGGTCGCGTATGATCAACTTCCCCGCCGGTCGCGGTGTCACGGCCACTCAAGCATGATGCTCTTAGCTTTATTCAGCCGCGCGCGCGTGCCGAATGGCGCGCCAAGCTTATTCAGGAGATCGCTTAACGATTCGGCATCGGCAGCAGGGGGCCGCTCTAGCCGAAAGCGCCGCATCTTCATGGGAACTAGTCGCGCTGACCCAAGCTGACCGGTCTGCGAATTCAGTTCGATAAAGTACATCAGCGCCAGGTCGCCACGAAACTCTTCGTAGCCACTGATCCCTTCGTAGTCTGTGAGAAAATCTCCGCAGCCATAAAGAATCAGGCGATCTTTGAAAACTTCGATCGCTTTTACATGATGTGAGGAATGTGCGTGCACAATCGCGACGCCTTCTTCGACCAAGCGATGAGCAAACGCGATTTGTTTAGATGGGATCTCATAACCCCAGTTACTGCCCCAGTGGATCGAAGCAATGAGCAGATCGCCTGGCTTTCGATGGTGCCATATCTGATCCGTAATTCGCTCGGCAGTAGCGTCCGAAAGATCGTCCAGCAGATTGATTCACGCGCGAGAAGATGTGGCACTCCACTCACGTGGAATGCCGCCGGTTGGTGATCCAAATGAGAAGAGAAGGACGCGCGGTTTGCCCTCTACATTCAGGGCGGCAGGAGCTGCTGCTTCTTCCGCATTAGTTCCCGCGCCCGAGTGCGCGATCCCCACAGCATCCAAACTCCGCAGTGTCTCGGACAATCCCGAGTGTCCCCAGTCCAAAACGTGATTGTTCGCGAGAGCGCAAGCGCTGATCCGAGCGGCCGAGAGGCAACCGATGTTCAGCGGATGCATCCGGTAATGAATTCCCTTATCGGGCCACGGCGTTTCCTCTGACGTAATGGCAGTTTCCAGGTTTATGATTCTGAGATCGACCGAAGCGCGTTCCAGTTCTTGCAGCGCTTCGCCCCAGACATAATCGAAGGTCACCGGACGCGGGATCGGGCCATTGGCTGTCTCGGCAAGATCCACATATTCGCGCGCGTCGCGCACATAGGGTTCGTACAAAACCGGGTCGACCGGATGCGGCAGCGCCTGATCGATGCCGCGTCCAGTCATCACATCGCCGCAGAGAAACAAGCGGAGCGACATGAGCAAAAGTAAAGCCCAACTTCCAACATCCAACTCCGAAAGGCGGCTGCGTCGCCGCTACACTCGAGTCAACTTACCGAAACTCTACACTGCTTCTGTTCGTTGATCTGAAAATCAGTTATCGCCTTTTATGAAGCTGATATCGCCACTGCGTTCTACGCGCGCGATTCGTATTTTGGAAATATCTTCGGTTTTGGCGTTGAGACGCAGATCTTCTTCAAGGTCGTGTTTCGAAATGTGATTTCGCTGCAAGACCTTCCAGTTCACATTTCCGTTCTTCACAATTACATCAGGCTGGCCTTTGATCAGCACGCCGAAAGGATGCCAGCGGCAACCGATAGATCCGAAAAGCCGGTGCATAAACACCAAAACGAACGTGCCCCCAAGGGTCCGAAAAAACGCTGCGCTGCCGTTGACCGCGTGCGCCAGCACGGATCCAAGCACGATGAGGAGAACTGCGTCGAAGGCGGTTTTTTCCGCAAGCGAGCGCTTGGTCCCAAGCCGAATCATAACCAGCGCAGCGACCATGACGATGACTCCACGCAAGGAGATTTGAATAAAGGTTAGATTTTTCGGTTCGGCCGCGAGCCCCAACAGCGATTCTAAGAAATCCTAAAATGTGTTCATAATTCCTTTCTATTTCAGTACGATGGTTTACCCGCAACCGCGAAGTAGAAGGATCACCAGAACCGCTAAGGAGATTCCCAGAAGCCAAAGCCCTCCGCGAGGAATTCAAGTCCCCTAGCGGGCGTCGCCTTTCGGAAACATGACCCGCTGGGGTTCGGCATTGAGAGCAGCGAGCAATTTTGGAATCAAGCGTGTTTTGACGGAGCCGGCTTCACGCGGTGATACGAGGTAACGTACGATCGCATCGATCCAGGTTACCTCATCGACGCGAAAAATGACTCTGGGATGTGAACGAACTTCAAGCTCGTCAACTGGCGTGCGAGCCAGCAGTTGCCGAAAAACTTCGACTCGTTTCATCATTTCTTCGCCGAGCTCTTTCTCGACAATCTGCTGCATCGTATCGGCCACAAATTTCAAATCGCTTTGATAGGCGATCTGAAATTTGATTTCGTTCCAGATATAAGGAAACAGCGGCCAGGAGTAATTCCATACCATCTCATCGAGCACCTTTTCATTAGGAAATTTGATGAGACGCCCGCTCGGATGGTCGCCGGAGATGTATTGGCCGCCGAATTCCCACAACGTCGTATCAAGATAACCGACATCGATGACGTCCCCGGTCGCATCGCCTATCTTGATGCGATCGCCCACGCGATAGGGCTGGCGAACCAGGATGTATATCCAGGCGATGAAACTTTTCAT
>Ga0137369_10008037_pt1 | contig 10541 bp, 6 predicted proteins | sample SagtaG_12_FD_104918 | JGI IMG/M metagenome (GOLD analysis project Ga0137369, IMG submission 104918) | Vadose zone soil microbial communities from Sagehorn Ranch, Mendocino, California, USA - Sage1_L_113_16 metaG | ecosystem: Environmental > Terrestrial > Soil > Vadose zone | place: USA... | reverse complement strand
TCGCGGCGGCGACGCTGGCGAGCGGCATCACTTCCCTGCCGACGACTGCGCTCGGGGTGGCGCTGCCGACCCTCCACGCGGAGTTCCAGGCCACGCTCTCCGAGCTCCAGTGGACGCTCACGGCCTACTCGCTCACCTATGCGGCTCTGCTGATCGTGGCCGGCCGGCTGGCAGACGTGTTCGGTCACAGGAGGCTCTTCGTCGCGGGCGCCGCTGTATTCGGAGTGGGGTCGGTCGCGGCCGCACTTGCCGACAGCCCGCTCTGGCTCATCCTCAGCCTGGGAGCGATCGGAGTCGGCGGCGCGATGCTCGTCCCGGCTTCGCTCGCGATCGTCACGCAGGCCTTCGCAGGGGCCGGGCGCACGAGGGGAATCGCAATCTGGGGCGGCGCCTCGGGCCTGATCAGCGGGCTCGGGCCTCCGATCGGCGGCGTTCTCACCGACGAGCTGAGCTGGAGGTGGATCTTCTGGCTGGGCGCCGCAGTCGCGGGGGGGATTCTGCTCCTGGCAACCCGTGTCCTGGAATCGCGCGACGAGGCGGCCGATCGCACGATCGACGTCGGCGGCGTCGTCTGCCTGGCAGGAGGGATCAGCCTCCTCTCGCTCCCGTTGATCGAGGCCTCCGGCTGGGGCTGGACGTCCCCGCTCACGCTTGGCTCGTTCGTAGCAGCGGGATTGGTGTTCGCCGTTTTCCTCGCAATTGAGCACTGGAGCACAAACCCGATCTTCGAGCTCGGCCTCTTCCGGTTTCGAAACTTCGTGGCCGGCGGGGTGTTGAAGTTCTCGATGAACTTCGTCCTCGCCTCGCTCTTCTTCCTCCTTCCGATCTACATGCAGGAGCTCCTCGGCTACTCGCCGGTCGAGTCAGGGCTCTTGCTGCTGCCGCTCACCGCGACCTTCGTCGCAGGGCTCCCACTCGGGGGTCGTTTGCTCGACCGGGTCGGGCCCAAGCCCCCGATGCTTATCGGGCTCGCGTTGATGGCCGCCGGGGTCTACTTCGTCGCCGACCTCTCGACGACAGCGTCGACCTTTCAGTTCTGGTTCCCGCTGCTCGTGCTCGGGCTCGGCCTGGGCATCGTCCTCACGCCGATCAACGCAGCCTCCGTCAATGCCGTTCCGACCGAAAAGCACGGCGAGGCCGTCGGGATCCTCACGACGCTGATCGGCCTCGGAAGCGTGATGGGAGTGGCCGTCTGCGGGGCGGTCTTCAAGGAGCTCGAGGACGCCAAGCTCGAGCATGTCCTTGCGGGAACGCGCTTCAACGAGCACGACGAGCACCTGCTCGAAGGGATCCTCGCCCACTCGCAGACGGCGGAGCAGCACCTACATGGTTTCGGCGCTCTCGAGGGCACCGTCCTGCACGCTTGGCGCGAGGCCTTCCGCTACGGGACCGAGACCACGCTCAGGCTCTCCGCCGGAATGCTTGTCGTCGTACTGGTCGTGATCGCGCTGATCGTGCGCAGCGTCCGCCGCGCGCCGGCTATTGCGCCTTCGCCGGACCTTTCGTGAACTGGATGATTCCCATCATCGCGTTGTCCTCGTGGAAGAGGATGTGGCAGTGGAAGACGGCCTTGCCCGTGAACGTGCGATAGCGCATCCGGATCAGCACGGTGCCGGCCTTGCCGTTGTGCTTGCGCGGGATCCTGACGACGTCCTGGAAGCCGTTGATCCCGACGTTGTGCCCGTTCACCTTCATCACCAGGAAGTCGTTCGTGTGGATGTGGAACGGATGGTCCTCGCTGGAGGTGTTCCTGAGCAGCCACTCCTCGGTCGTGTTCAGCTTCACCTTCTCGTTGACCACGTGCGGGTTGAAGAGCTTCCCGTTGATCTTGAAGCCCTGGAGGTTCTTCGGAAACGGGTGCACGATCGAAAACGTGAGGGTGCGGCGCTTGGCTACCGGGTCGCTCAGAGTCTCCCGCTGGATCTTGCGCTGTGCGGGTGAGGCGACCTTCGGGATCGGGAGCCGCTTGGAGACCGGCGGGCCCTTCGAGACGATGTTGGCGAGCGTATAAGGGGCAAAGTTGGAGAAGCCCTGGTTGAAGCGGGCGCTGTCGAACGTGTACTTCCCTGCCTTGGGCCCACGGACGAGGAACTCGAAGCGCTTGCCGGGCGGCAGGAGCAGCTTCGGCGCCGACCACACGTGCCCGACGGGATTCCCGTCCTCGCTGATGACGTACAGCGGTCGCCCGCCGAACTTGAGCCGGTACCAGAAGTCGTTCGAGATGTTCCCGACCCGCCAGAGCTGAAGCTCGCCCGGATGAATGGTGAGCGTCGGCTGGTAGTGACCGTTCACGAGGGTCACTTCCTGGCTGACCTTCGCGTTGTTGACGTTGACGAGCTGGTTCCCGTTCAACTGGATCGACTGCAGTGCCATCACGCGCTGCTTGACGTGCTTGAGGTAGGGCAGGTCCTCGAGCACGTTGCCGATGATGATCAGACCGGCCAGTCCGGGATAGACCTGGCCGTCGACCAGCCCGTGCATGTGCGGGTGGTACCAGAAGAGGCCGTGCTCGTGGTCCTTGGGGATGTGGACGACGATGTTGGCCGACTTGCCCGACTGCACCGTCCTAGTCGTCACCGCGGGGGCGATCGTGCGGAGCACGTTGTCGGCGAGGCCCGAGGGCGACGTTCGAAAGCCGTGGAAGTGGAGGTTCGTGTCCTGGTTCAGCTGGTTGACGAACTTCATCCTCAGCGTGTCGCCGGGCCTCAACTTCAGCGTCGGCCCCGGATAGGTCCCCGTGAACGTCGTCATGCCGTACACCCTCTGGCCGTTGACGATGGCGCTGCCGACGTGCGGCTTGAAGGTCACCCGCAGCACGCCGTTGTGGCTCGAGATCACGTGCGGCTCGCTGTAGGCGGTGGACGGCAGATTCGGGTCCTCGAGTCCTGCCGTGCCCCGCATGCCGGCGCGCTCCCGGTAGTACCCGGCCGAGCCGTGCACGTGGATCGGCTGGGCGGCTGGAGCGCGCTCGGCGCTTGCGGGCAGCGCCTTCATCGCCAGCAGGGCGATTGCCGCCGCGCCGCAGACGAGAACGGCGAGGGCGAGTGGGGCGACGAAGGTGCCGCGACCGCGCATCGCCGTATTTGATCATGTTTCGGGAGAAAAAGCTAGGTGAACAACTTGAGCATGCTCCGCCGCCTGGGTCTTCGTCGTCTGGCTGGAAGGACCCCTTCACGACGCTGTGCCGTTCGCCGACATCGACTCGCTGCGGCCCGGCGACTCGGTGACGCTCGAGCTTCCCTACGGAACCTTCCGCTACCACCGGATCGTGTCTGCGGACGACGTCTCGGTGCTGCGCTCACATGGGCGGGAGCAGCTCGCCCCGAAGAGCTAGATCTCGAGTCCAACTCGAGCGACGACACCGGGGCGGCGTAAGCCGCCCCGGTTTGTGTCTGCTGGAGCGTCGTAGGAGGTCACCGGCGCAGGCGCTCGAAAACATGCAGCGACCGGCGCGCAATGCGCCCGGCAAGCACGTCTGACGCGACGCCCGCGCCGTAAGAGTTGTAGGTCATCACCGTCGCGACGAAGACACCGCCCGGCCAGTACACGAGGCCGCTGTCGTGGCGCGCATGAGTGATCCACCCTGCCTTGTGCAGAACCGCTACTCCGCCGCCGTGCACGAAGCGCCCGAGCTTCCCCGGATCGGCCACGTGGGCGAGCTCGTAGAGGAGATAACGCGCGTCGGCCTCGGTAAAGGTGCCGAAACGCCGTACGAGCGGTCCTTTCCCGCCGGCTGCGAGGTGGACGAGCTTGAGCAGCCGGGCCAGGTCGTGGGCGGTCGTGTACTTGCCGATCCCGAAGTTCGGCTGCTCGACCGTGTGAACCGGAATCGGATCGTGACGTTCCGGCCGGGTTCCGGGGATGTAGCCCCCAAACATTTCCGTATCCCGCAGGCCGAGCAGCCGCAAGGTCGTATTGACCCGCCAGCTACCGCCGGCTGCGGTGAGGAGCTGGTTGGCCGCGACGTTGTCGGAGTAGTCGAGCATCGCCGTCATCAACGAGCCGAGATAGGAGCGCGGCGAGGGAGGAGGCCCCCGCAGCGACCGGAGCAGCTCGACGGCGATCGCAAGCTTGAGCGTCGATGCGGCCGGGAAGCGGGCGCCGGCGTTCCAGGCCGCGCCGGCTCCCGTCACCAGATCCTCGACGTAGGCCGCCGCGGTCCCGGGGAACCCGCGCACGAGCCTTCGCACCGGCCGCGCAAGGCGAGGCTCGCGGTAGCCGGCCACCCGCCGCGGCGATGCGCGGCGGGGCAGGCCGAACACATGGTGGACGACGGTCGATGCCGATCCATGCCGGCTGACCGCCGTCACCCGCAGCGTGAAGTCGCGCCGCGGAAGGGAAAGCGAGAAGGCGAAATGGTGGCCGCGCGGTGGTCTTGCAGCGCGCTTGTGCCCGTCGATCCGGACGACGACGCGCTCGACGCTGTGGCCGACGGTGCCCCAGATGGCGCCGAAGGAGACCTGATTGGGGCCCGGCGAGATGATCGCCGGCGGATGGACGGGAGCGCTGATCATCTCGTTACCTTGACGGCGCGCCCCGCTTCGAGCTCATCTTCGGCGGATTGACGTATACGAAAGCACTGATCGATCCTGCAGGAGCGCCTCGCGCGTCTCTGGGCTGCCCGGCCAGGGCCGTGCGACTCAAGCGGTGGGAGAAGCGAGCACCAAGACCGCGCTCCCGTCCGGCGCCTGCTCGAACCTGAAGAGGTAGAGGTGACGCTCGTCCAGCGTTCGGATCACGGTGCTCTCCGCTGCGGTGAGCGTCCTGGTTGTGACCTGAGCGTGTGGCCTGAGCGTCCGGCCCAGCGGCTTGTCGAGCGCCTGCGCGAAGTCCTCTTTCTTGAGAAAGAGGGCGTAGTTCGGTCGCGTGCCCGGCTTTCCCGGCAGCAGGGTGATCACTCTCTTCGCGTCCAAGTATTTGAACGTGTAGAGCGCGAGCTCGAGGCTCTCGCGCTGAAGCAGATACTGGCGGGCGAGCGACGGCTTCCCTTCGCTGACCGCGCAGTTCCGGCCGAGGCCGCAGAGCTGGAACATGACGCTCCCGTTCGCAGAGACGACGGAGATGTCGGCCCGAGTCTGGCCCTGCGCGAGTGCGACGTACTTGATGGGGACGTCGCCGACGCGGGCAGTGCTCGCCACCACGCCCACGAGCTGGCGTCCGCTCCCAAGCCGGTACCTGTGCCCGACGAAAGTGGCGATCTGCTGCATGCGCTCGCCGGGGCTCCCATCCGGCTTCCACGTCGACCAGGAGGCGCTCGACGAGGCCGGCCGGCCGAGGAGCACGATCAGACCGCCGACCGCTGCGCCGAGCACGACGGCGAGAAGGGCGTAGACGACCCTGAAGCGCACCGGATGAATCTCGCGGTGCGCGGGGGAGGGGCTCACGCGGTCGGCCATGCCTCTTCCTTCGTCAGGTCGAGCTCGGGCACCTCGAAATTCTGGCGCTCGAGCAGCTCGATGAGCTCGTCCCCGTACAGCTCCTTGCGCGCGATCACCTCGTCGGCGACCTTCTCGACCTTGTCCTTGTTGTGCGCGATCAGGTTGTAGGCGGCCACGTATGCCTGCCCGAGAAACGGCGTCGCCATCTCTCGCTTGGAGCGGTCGCCGAGCGCGCCGGCGATCGGGTCGTGTGAGAACGGCCCGCCGCCGCCGGTGCTGTTCATGATCTGGCTCCCGATCCGGGAGAAGCGCTCGCGGATCTTCTTGTGCGCCTCTTCCTCCTCCTCGGCCGTCTTGAAGCCGCCGTTCAGCTTCACCGGCTGCGGCGCCATCCCGCAGGCGCCCACCATCCAGGCGGCGCGGGCCGTTCCGCTCTGGATGTCGCCTCCGACACCGGTCGAGTTCTCGCCGTAGAAGGCTCGTTCCGCCGCCATTGCCCCGAGCGCCCAGATCAGCCTGCCCACCTCCTCGCTCTGCCAGGAGCTGAACCGCTCCTCCTTCTCGAGCGCCATGTGGTGACCGAGCGCGGCGCCTCGGCGCCGGATCGAGAGGCGCGTGGACTCGGCGCCCTTCATGTACACGTGAGCGGCCACGGCGTGGCCAGCCTCGTGGATTGCGACCGAGCGCGTCTCCTCGGGGACGTACTCGATGTTGATCGCGGTTCCCGACTCGACCGTGGTCATCGCCTCGACGAGGTCGTACCAGTTGAACTCGGGGCGGCCCTCGTGGTGTGCATAGGTCAGCGCCATCGAGCAGACCTGCTCGATCATCGCCGGGCTGTTGTGGGTCACGATGAAGTCGTCGGTCACGTACAGGCCGTCTTCGGCCGCAACCGTGACGCATTGGACAGGCTTCTTGCCCAACGGCTTGACAGCGACGATGCGCTTGCGGAACGGCCTGCGCGCCTGCCGATACTCCTCTGCCTTGCGCTTCAGACGGAACGGGACCTGACCTTCGGGAAGATCGACCGCGACACGCCAGCCTTCGCGCTTCGGGCGCACCCGCGCGCTGCCTCCTAGCGAACGCGCAAGGAAGGCGAGGTCTTCCGCCAGGGCTTGCGAGTGGGAGTAAAACTCAGCACTCCTGCCGCGGCGATAGTCGAGCGTGCCGTCGGTGTCCATCAAGCCCTGCAGGAGCGCGAGCCGATCCTCCTTACCTGCCCACTTGTAGGGGTTGGGAACGAACTTCTTCGCCCCTGTTACGCCCGCGAGCTCGAGATCGCGCAACCGCTTCGTCAACGGATTCGGCTCGGAACGCGGCACCCCCTTTCGAGAGCTGCTCGACAGCCGCCAGTTCATCGGACCGTGCTGTCTGAGCGCGATGCCGGCGGGAACGAGCTCCTCGACGGAAGCGAGAAGCTCCTCGTCCGCCGTGCAGAAATCGGGAGTCCCATGAGCAAACCCTCCGTCTCCCAGCAGCAATCCGAGCAGATACGGATCGATCGGGAGTTCCGGGGCTGGCTCTAACCGCGCGGCTTTGAGTTTGGGCACGTAGAAGCGGCTACCTCTAGGTGACCACCTGAGCCGGCGCTCGATGATCTCGGCCGTAGTCAAGGTCCGCGAGACCATTCGGGGATCGAGCGCCTCGACGGTCCACAGGTGATCAGCGGTGCATTCGGTGGAGGTCCCGTCGTTGAACGACACCCGGAAGACGTCCATCTCTCCGCGTGGATGGACGGCGCGCACCGGAGTAGGATCACCAGAAGCTCCGATCACAAGATCTCCGACGGCAATTTCTCCCATGCGCTTCCAGCCGTTAGGCGTCAGCAGATTGGCATCCAGCGGCTGTGCGTAGCCCATCGTGATCCGGGCCAGCTCGTCGCGGCGCTCGGGCCTGTCGAGATCCTCCTCGTGCGCGACCTTGTTGATGTAGAGGTCGAAGACGTCGAGCCGGTCTTGCTTCGTCGGCGTCCGGAACCAAACGTGGCGTCCCATCCGGCCGGGACGGGTCAGCGCCGGATCGAGAGCGTCCATCGGAACGTTGGTCGCGCCGATGAAGTAGATCTGGTCGCCGCGCGGCCGTGGGGGCGGCAGACGGAGCTTGACCTTACCCACGCGCGCCGGCACGACGTAGCAGGCGTCGAGAAAGCTGTTGAGGCGGTTGGTGAAGAAGCGCTTGAAGAACGGTGGGTTGTCGATGCCGTCCATCACGACGAGCAGCTGGTTGAGGCCGAGCGACCCCATGCCGCCGCCCATCATGCCGCCGGGGAACGCCTGGTTCACGATCAAGCCCATTCTCTGCAGCCAGTTCGGGTAGGCAGCGCGCGGCGGCCGGCGCTGCTCGAAGAGCTTTTCCCGCCAGGCCCGCGTCTCGAGCACGAGGTCGCCGGTCGGCGTCAGCGCCCCGTCCGGCCCGTAGAAGCAGTGGTCCTCGAAGTTGTCGATTCCGGCTGTGGCGAAGGATCCGCCGCCCTCTCCGCCGCCGAGCGCCGAGCGCCTGCGGCCGACTGCGTCGATCTCGTCGATGAAGACGATGCACTGCCCGCCCCACTTCCGCGCCAGGCGCCTCGCCTTCGCGGCCATGTAGCGGACGATGATGACGTCCATCCCGATGAAGGTCTGGGCGAAGCCCGAGCCGGGCATGGACAGGAAGGGGCTGTTGAAACCGGTCGCGATCGCCTTCGAGAGCATCGTCTTCCCGGTTCCGGGGGCGCCGAGGAAGAGCAGGCCGCGCTCACGCTTGCCGCCGGCCTTCTCGAACGCCTCGCCGGACTGCCAGAGGGTGACGACCCGGCGGACCTCCTCCTTCGCCTCCGCCTGTCCCCTGACGTCGCCCATCCGCACGCCCCAATCGGCGTCCCCGGGCTCGAACGACGTCATTTGGCTGATTCCCATCAGCATCATCGGCCCCAGCAGGATCAGGAAGTTGAAGAGGAAGAAGACCGGCAAGATGATCGCCTGCGTCCAGAAGGTCCCGTTGCCCACCAGCTTCTTGAAGCCGTGGCCGATGGACGCCGCCGTCCCCCACCACGTGATGCCGGAGTGGCCCGTGAGCACCTGGAAGAGATAGGCGATTGTGATCAGTCCCCCGATGAATATCGCCAGCCGGAAGCGCTTGGCCCAGTACCAGGCTCGGCGCCGGTTGACGACGTCTTCTTCCTTTGCCCGCTCCTCGTCGGTCCCGAAGAGGCTCGGCCACGGGATGACCTTGCGCATGCCGATGTCCACCACGCCCCGGAAGGCGATTACCGCGACGAACGTGCAGACGATCGACCAGCCGATGCCCCAGCCCACCTGCTGGTGGAGCCAGATGAAGATGAGCGGGCTGGTGACGAGAGCGACGGCGGTCGCGGCCCGCGTGAGGCCGCGCCATTGGCCGGCCAGCACGCGCGAGTCGTCGCTCGAGGCGAGCCGCGTCAACGGTTGTGCCGTGGCCATTCGGGTCAAGTGTACTCCGGGGTCTAATTCCCTAGGACGAATACTTGGCGCTTTAGCTAGCGGTTTTCCGGCCGTACGATTAGGCAATGGCGCACGCCCACGGCCCTGAGCGGCTGACGCGGGACCGCCGCGCGCTCGGCGGCGCGCTCGCGCTCATCCTCGCCTTCATGGCGGCCGAGGTCGTGTTCGCGTTCGTCGCGAGCTCGCTGGCGCTGCTCGCCGACGCGGGCCACATGCTCACCGACGCCGCCGCGCTCGCCCTCGCCATCGTCGCGGCGTCGATGGCGACACGGCCCGCGCGCGGACGCTGGACGTTCGGCTACAAGCGGATGGAGGTCCTCGCCGCGCAGGTCAACGGGCTCACCCTGCTGGTGATCGGGATCTGGATCGTCTACGGCGCGGTGCGCCGGCTGATCGACCCGCCCGAGGTTCGCGGCGGCCTCGTTCTCGTGGTGGCGCTGGTAGGAGTCGCGGTGAACATTGCGGCGACCTCTTTGCTCTCGCGGGCGAGCCGGACGAGCATCAATGTCCGCGGAGCGTTCGTCCACGTTCTGAACGATCTCGCCGCTTTCGTCGGCACGGCGCTCGCGGGCGGCCTCATCCTCGCCACCGGCTGGGACCGTTTCGACCCCATCGCGAGCCTCGCCGTTGCCGCGCTGATCGGCTGGTCGAGCGCGAGGCTCCTGCGCGATTCGACGCGGATCTTCCTCGAGAGCTCGCCGGCGGACATCGACCCGAACGAAGTCGGGCACGCGATCGTCGAGGAGCCCCAGGTCGTCGAGGCGCACGACCTCCACGTTTGGACGGTCACGAGCGGCTTTCCCGCGCTCTCGGCGCACGTTCTCGTCGAGCCCGGGTCGGATTGCCATGCGATCCGGCGGCGGCTGGAGCGCATGCTCGAGCAGCGCTTCGACCTCGGTCACACGACGCTGCAGGTCGACCATGTGCCGGAGACTTCGACGCCCGTCGAGCTCGGTGAGGTGTTCCGGCGTCGCACTCCGCTTCGGCGCGGTTAGAGTCGCGCGCTTATGTCGCTGACGGGGAAGACGGCGATCGTGACGGGCGCGTCCGCCGGGATGGGCGCGGCGATCGTCCGCGCGCTCACCGGCGCGGGAGCCCGCGTCGCCGCCGGCGCGCGCCGGACGGAGCGGCTCGGCGAGCTGGCCGGGGACGTGGTCGGGCTCGAGCTCGACGTGACCGACCCCGCGAGCTGCGAGCGGTTCGTCGGCGAGGCGGTCGGGAAACTCGGCGGGGGCCTCGACATCCTCGTCAACAACGCAGGGCTCGCGTTCGGTCGCGACCCGTTCTGGGAAGGGACCGAGGACGAGGAGGAAACGGTGCTCCAGACGAACGTGCACGGCGTCCTGCGGATGACGCGGCTCTGCATTCCCCACATCCGCGACGGCGGGCACATCGTGAACATGGGCTCGGTCGCGGGCCGCCAGGCCTACGAGCGCGGCGCCGTCTACATCACCTCCAAGTTCGCGGTGCGGGGCTTCACCTACGCCCTGCGCGAGGACCTGCTCGGCCGCCCGATCCACCTGACGACGGTGGATCCGGGTCTCGTGGGGGGAACCGAGTTCTCGCTCGTCCGCTTCCGTGGGGACGAGGAGCAGGCGAAGAAGCCCTACGAGGGAGTCGAGCCGCTCACCGCCGACGACATTGCGGAGTGCGTCCTGTTCGAGCTTACACGGCCGTCGCACGTGAACGTGGACGAGATCGTCGT
>Ga0137369_10008033_pt1 | contig 10546 bp, 9 predicted proteins | sample SagtaG_12_FD_104918 | JGI IMG/M metagenome (GOLD analysis project Ga0137369, IMG submission 104918) | Vadose zone soil microbial communities from Sagehorn Ranch, Mendocino, California, USA - Sage1_L_113_16 metaG | ecosystem: Environmental > Terrestrial > Soil > Vadose zone | place: USA... | reverse complement strand
CGGCAGCGCGCGGCAGTAGAGGTCCCGCCGGGTAGGGAGGTCCCGTTGAAGGGCTACTTCACCACCATTGTACGCAGCGCGCCCGTCCCGAAGGGCGGCGAGCTGGTCAAGCTCGACTGGGAGGCGCGGCGGGTCGAGGCGCGCGCGCCGATCGCGCCGCACGATCCGGAGATCGACGACCCGAACCCGCGCGGCAACGCGCGCGGCGGCCGCGGCATCGCGTTCGCCGGGGACGAGGTGATCGCGGCGTCGTACCACTCACTGGAGGTGTTCGACCGCGACCTGCGCCCGCGGCGCACGATCACCCACCCCCTGTTCGCCGGCCTGCACGAGGTGTTCCTCACCCCGCGCGGCACGCTCTGGGCGGCCTCGACCGCGATCGACGCCGCGCTCGAGGTCGACCTCTCCACCGGGCGCGACGTCCGCCAGGTCTGGCCGCGTGAGATCCCGAACTTCCAGGACCGGCTGCGCCTCGAGCCAGCCGACGTCGACAAGACCGCCGACAACCGGACGCGCTGGCTCGAGAAGGCACACTCCGAGCACCGCAGCCACCTGCACCTCAACGCCGTCGGCGAGTGGAACGGCGAGACGCTCGCGCTGCTGAACGGGTTCGGCGTGATCGTCAATCTCGACAGCGAGAAGATCGTGCTGCACGACAAGCGCATCCGCGGCGGCCACAACCTGCTGATCGGCGACGACGGGACGGCGACGGTGAACGACTCGCTCGGCCGGACCGTGCGCGTCTACGACCTGTCCGAGCGCCGGCCGGTGCGCATCCACAAGCTGCGAGCGTTCCCGGAGGTCACCCGGATCGTGCGCCGGCACGACCGCGCCTTCCGGGCGAAGAAGGCGCTGCGCCGGCTCGGGATCAGGCTGACGCCGCCGCGGCCGCTGTTCGTCCGCGGCGCCGACCGCGCCGGCGACCTGCTTTTCGTCGGCCTGTCGCCCGCGTCGATCCTGGCCATCGACGAGCGCCGTGGGACGGTGGCAGGTCTGTTCCGCTACTCCAAGGACGTTCGCGTGTGCGTGCACGGCCTGCGCGTCCTGCCCGACTAGCGGTGCCCCGAGCCCTTCCGGCGTTCGTGATCGTCGGGACGCCGCGCTCGGGGACCACGCTCGTGCAGCGCTTGGCGGCCGAGCTCCCCGGGGTGCGCGTCCCGCCGGAGACCCACTTTTTCCCGCGCTTCGTCCCCGGGCTGCTCCGCCGCCGGCGCTTCCCCCTGGACGGGGAGGCGCTGCGCGCGGAGGTGGAGGCGTACTGCGGGCACGAGGCCAACGCGGGTCTGCGGCTCTCGGCCGACGCGGTGTTCGCGGAGCTCCCGCAGGGGCGCGCCCGCCACGTCGTGGACCTGTTCGGGGCGATTGTCCGGGCGCTGGCCGGCCCGGCCGAGCTGTACGGGGAGAAGACCCCGGACCACCTGCTGTGGTGGGGCCCGCTGGCGGCCGCGCTGCCGTCGCTGCGGGTCGTCACCGTGGTGCGCGATCCGCGAGCGGTGGTGGCGTCCCTGCTGCGGATGCCCTGGACGGCGAAGAGCCACCTGCGCCACGCCGAGCGCTGGCGGTTCGACCAGCGGATGGTGGCGCAGGCACGGACGACGCTCGGGCCGGGGCGGTGCGTCGTGCTGCGCTACGAGGACGTGGTCGAGGACCCGGCCGGCGCGCGCGTGGTGCTGGCGGGACTGCTGCGACTGGACGGAGGGACCCCCGCGGGCGAGCCGGCGGCGGCCCCGCCCGAGGGGCGGCTGATCGCGGAGGGCGAGTGGTGGAAGGAGGCCGCGCTCGGGCCGGTCGACGCTGCGCGGGTCGAGGCCTGGCGCGAGGAGTTGACGGCGGCCCAGGCGGCCGATGTCGTCGCGATCTGCCGGCGGGAGATGGGATGGTTCGGGTACGACGGGCCGACCGCGACCGCCGCCTGGGCCCGTCTGGCGCGGATGTCCCCGCGCGACCGGTGGCGGCGAGCCCGGTTCCGGCGACGGCTCGCCCGCCGCGCCGCCGAGGTCCCCCCGGTCCTTCCATGAGGATTCTGGTCGTCGCCAGGAGCTTTCCATGGCCGATCCGCAGCGGAGCGGGGATCCGGCTGGTGAAGGTACTGGAGGGGTTGGCACGCGCCGGCGACGTCGAGCTGTTCTCGTTCGTCAACCCCGGGCGAACCGAGCCGCTCGAGCTTCCCGCCGGCGCGCCGGTGCGCCGCGTCGAGGTGGTGGAGGCCGCGCGGGCCCGGCTGACCCCGTTCCGGCGCGCGCGCTGGCTGCTCGGCGGCCGCCTTCCTCTGGAGCTCGCGACGCGCGACTATCGCAGCGTCCGCTCGGCGTTCCGGCGATGGGCCGCCGATCGCTACGACCTGGTCTGGTTCGTCCGCGCGGAAGCCTTCGCCGCGCTCGGCGGTGCGGTCGAGGCCCCGCAGGTAGTGGACCTCGACGACCTCGAGGACCACAAGACGCTCGCCCGGCTGCAGGCGTCGGGGCCCGGCGGGGCGCGCGGCGCCGGGGCGCGGATGCAGGGCAGCGTCAACGCCCGGCGGTGGAGCGGCCTGCAGCGGCGTATCGCCGCCGTGGCGGAGCGCGTCGTGGTGTGCAGCGGTCTCGACCGGCGGCGGCTCGGCGCGCCCAACGCTGTGGTCATCCCGAACGGCTACGACCCACCGGCCCATCCGGCCGGGCGGGACGCGATCGGGGACCCGCCGACGATCCTGCTGCAGGGGTTCCTGCTGTACCCGGCGAACGTCGACGCGGCGCGCTTCCTGGTGGAGCGGGTGCTGCCGCTCGTGCGCCAGCGCGTTCCGGACGTCGGCGTGCGCCTGGTCGGGAAGAGCGATGGGCGTGTCGAACGGCTGGCCGATCCCCCGCGCGTGGTGGTGACGGGGTTCGTCCCGGAGATCGCCGAGGAGCTCGCGCGGGCGGACGCCGTTGCGGTCCCGATCCGCTACGGCAGCGGCACGCGGATCAAGATCCTCGAGGCGTTCGCGCACCGCATCCCGGTGGTCTCGACGGCGCTCGGCGTGGAGGGCGTCGACGCCGTCCCCGGCGCGCACCTGCTGGTCGCCGACGACCCGGCGGAGTTCGCCGAGGCCTGCGTCACGCTGCTGACCGATGTCGATCGGCGGCATCAGCTGGTCGATGCCGCGCACCGCCTGTTCCTCGGCGGCTACCGCTGGGACACCATCCAGGACCGCATCGCCGCCCTGGCGCGGGACGTCGCCGGCTGACTCGCGGTCAACCTCCCGCCGAGGGGCGGAGGCTGCGGGCCAGGTGGGCGGCGGTGCGGGGCTCGGGGCGGATGCGGAAGGACCGCGCGAACGCCTTCCGGGCCAGGCGGTGGTCGCCGGCCTTCTGCGCCAGCAGGCCGATGCGCTTCCAGGCGAAGGCGGCGGCGCGGGGGTGCGCGCGATAGTAGCCGGCGTGCAGGTCGAGGAGCCGCATCCGGGCCCGGGCGCGCTCGGCGGCGCCGTAGCCCTGGCGGGCGCCCTCGTGCCGGCGGACCAGGTAGCCGATCCTCGGCACGGTCGTCACCTCGGCGTCCTTCGCCAGGCGCAGCCACCAGTCGACGTCCTCGGCGCCTCGGAAGCGCTCGTCGAAGCGCGGCGCCACCTCGCGGACCAGGGCCGTGCGCCCGAGGTGCGGGGCCATGCCGTCGAGGATCGTGTCGTACACGTTGCCCTCGAGCGAGCGCCCCTCGCGCCCGGGCCAGTCCATGTAGCGGTTCCAACACACCGCGACCGGCGCCCGCGCCAGTCCCTCCAGAGCGATCGCCAGCCGCTCGTCGACGAACAGGTCGTCGTCGTCGATGAAGGCGAGGTAGCGGCCGGTGGCGTGGTCGAGGCCGGTGTTGCGCGCGGCGGCCGGCCCGCCGTTCGTGTCGCGCCGGACCAAGCGCACCCGCGCGTCGTCCGGCACGGCCGCCGGCCGCTCGCTGGCGTCGTCAACCACGATCAGCTCGAGGTCCCCGACCGTCTGGGTGAGCACGGAGTCGATCGCCTCGGCCAGGAACGCCGGCCGGCCGTGCGTGGGGAGGACGACGCTGAACAGCGGCACGCCGCGGAGCGTAGCGGAGCGGCCGCACGGGGACGATCGCGCCGCGGGCGCACCTTGCCATTCGGGGGTACACGGAGGGCGGAGCCCCCCGTGGCGGTGCTAGCGTCGCCGTCGTGAGGCCGGCGCGCATCCTGCACCTGATCGACAGCCTCGGCATGGGCGGCGCCGAGCGCGGCCTGGCCGCGACGCTCGGCCACCTGGATCCTGGCCGCTTCGCGTCCGAGGTGGCGTTCCTGTGGGGTCCCGACCTGCTGGCCACGGCCATCCACCGCCTCGGGATCCCGGTGCACCGGGTCCGGGCGCCGCGCGGGCCGGGCGCGCTGCGTGCGATCGAGCCGGTCCGCCGGCTGCTGGTCCGGCGCCGGATCGATCTGATCCACACGAGCGTTGTCTGGGCATCGATCGTCGGCCGGATCGCCGGGCATCGCGCCGGAGTGAAGGTCGTCTCGCACGTCACGAACGTCGACCCCCGCGGGTTCCAGCGTGCCGAGCTGTCGCGGGCGGTCGGGTTGAAGGCTCGCGCCGTCGCCTGGCTCGACGAGTGGACGGGGGCCCGCTACGTGGACCGCTTCGTGGCGATCACCGAGGCCGTGCGAGAGCACCCGATCCGGGGCGGCTCGTGGGACCGCTCGAAGATCGTCGTCGTCCGCCGCGGGCAGGACCTCCACGCGCTGGCGGCGGCGGCGCGGGGCGACCCCGACCCGCCGATCGCCGATCCCGGATCGCCGACGATCCTCGCGGTCGGGCGCCTGTCCGAGCAGAAGGGCCACCGGGTCCTGCTCGAGGCGATGCCGAAGGTGCTGGCCGAGCTCCCGCGGGCGCGCCTCTCCGTCGTCGGCGACGGCCACCTGCGCGGGCGGCTGCAGAAGCAGGCCGAACCGCTGGGCGATCGGGTAGCGTTCCTCGGGATCCGCCGCGACGTCCCCGCGCTCCTTGCCCGCTGCGACGCGTTCTGCTTCCCGTCGCTCTGGGAGGGGCAGGGGAACGCCCTGCTCGAGGCGATGGCGGTCGGCGCGCCGATCGTCGCCACGTCGATCCCCGCGGTCACCGAGACCGTCCGCGACGGCGAGACAGCCGTCCTCGTCCCGCCCGGCGACCCGGCGGCGCTGGCCGACGGCCTGCTGCGCGTCCTGCGCGAGCCCGGCGAGTCCTCGGTGATGGCGGTCAAGGCGCGCCTGGACGCCACCCGCTTCGACATCCGCCAGACCACCCGCGACCTCGAGGCCGTCTACGACGACGTGCTCCGGCCCACCTCGAGCGCATGACGATGGCCCGGCGGGAGGGAATCGATCAGGTGGTCCGCTTCGGGGTGGGCTGGACGATCATCGCGGTCGGGGGCGTGGTCGTTTGGGTGATCTTTGGAACCGAAGACGGTCTGAGTCTGGTCGCGGGCGCGATCCTCCTTGCGCCGCTTCTCGGCGCTGTCGTCGCGTCTGTCTCGCCTTGGAGCAGCCCTGCTCTGGTGGTGGCGGCTGTCTTGACGGGAGTTACCGCGGTCCTCCTGCTGATCGGTGGGACCGGCCTTCTCTTCATTCCCCCGGCGGTTCTCTTCACCGTCGGAGCAGTTCGGGGACGGAGGCGGAGGCTCCCACGGGCCTGAACCACAGACTGGGTAGCGTCACCGGACTCGGATCGACGGATGGATCCTCCGTGAGGTGGGTCTGGCCGATCAGCCGGCTGACGGCGCACGAGTCCTCGAGTGTGATGAACCTAGATGTAGCCGAGCTCCTCGAGTCTCGCTTCGATCTCCTGCTCCTCGGCGGCGGTGATCTGCGCGGCGCCGGCCGCTTCCCACCCGGCCCAGCGGGGGATCGCGGCGTCGAGGGCCTTCGCGAGGCGCGACGCGGCGTCGGGGTGCGCGGCCGATACGTCCGCCGACTCCACGGGGTCGGCCCGCAGGTCGTACACGGCGGCCGAGCCGTCGGACCCGCGAACGAGCTTGAAGCGATCGTCACGGGCGCAGGCCAGGTCGCGGCGCAGGCCGGTGAAGTCGAACGAGGGGTTGCGGCGCTTCAGGCGGCGCAGCTCGCTCTTCGACCACGCGCGCCACTCGGACAGCGACACCGGGTTGCCGTCCCCCTCGCCGTCGAACACGCCGGTGCGTCGGCCGGCGAGATGGTCCGGCATCGGTTGGTCAAGGAGCTGTACCAATGAGGGGAGCACGTCGACGAACTCGAACGTCTCCGGCACCCGCCGCGCGCCGCCGATCACTCCCGGCCCCCACACGACGAACGGCACCCGCAGCAACAGGTCGTCGAGCGATGCGTGGTGGTCGGCCAGCCCCCGCTCGCCGAGGTGCTCCCCGTGGTCCGAGGCCACGATGACGATCGTCGGCTGGCGCAGGTGGCCGCTCTCCTCCAGTACCCCGAGCAGTCCGTTCAGGTGTCGGTCGACGTCGGCCACCTCCCCGTCGTACAGCGTCGACAGGACCTCCAGACCCCGCTCGTCGGCGCGGGCCACGGCCTCCCACGGGCCGGCCTTCGCGGCGACGCCGGTGCGATAGCGCAGGCCCTCCAGCGCCCGGTGGCGCGGCCCGCCGACGCGGCGGACCATCGAGGGCGGCGGCGCGTAGGACCAGTGGCACTCCACGTAGTTCACGAACAGGAACATCGGCCGCCGCGCCCGCGGCAGTCGCCGGCGCATCCAGGCGTTGACGACCTTCCCGCCCGAGTCGCCGCCGACCAGCGCCTTCGGGACCCGCCGGGCCATCCGGCGCAGCCCGCGCTCGATGTCCAGGCGCGCGGCGTAGGTGTCGAACCCGCGGGCCAGCCTGGTCCGCGATGAGATCAGCCCGTTGTTCGTCACGCACCAGGTGTCGTAGCCGATCCCCTTCAGGAACTCGGCCATGGTCAGCGGGACCGCGTCGCGCAGGGCCGGCCCGGTCTGCCACTGGCTGCCGTGCTCGGTCGGATAGAGCCCGGTGAACAGCGAGCCGTGAGCCGGCAGCGTCCACGGCGCGTTCGAGATCATCGTCTCGAACACGAGGCCCTCGCGCGCCAGCGAGTCGGTGGTCGGCGTCGTCGGCCTCCCGTAGCCGTAGCAGCCGAAGCGGTCCCGCCGGGCCGTGTCGAACACGACCAGTACGACGTTCGGGAGGTCCGACGTCCGGCTCATCCCTTCCTCCCCGCCGCGGCCACCCGCGACGCGATCGTCGCGGCCAGGCCGTCGAGCGACTCCAGGAGGTCGAGCGTCAGCTCCCGATCGTCGAAGCGGACGCCCCACTCGTCCTCGATCATGCCGAGGAGCGTGACCAGCCCGATCGAGTCGAGCACCTCGGGCAGGAACAGGTCCTCCTCCGGCGCGGCCTCCACCGGCGGCCCCTCGGTGACCACGAGCGCCTCGTCGACGAGCGCCCGCAGCCGACCCCGCACGTCGGGGGCGCTCACGATGGCTCCGCCACGGAGGCGCGCTCGGCCGGGGCCATTCGCTCCGCCAGGAGATCCACCACCCAGGACTCGTTCTCGATCGTCAGCTCCCGGAACCCGTGCAGCCGCACCCCGGGGCGAACGACCACCTCCCAGCGCCGGTCTGCCGGGCCGCCGTCTCCGAGCGCCAGGAAGTCCGCGTACATCGCGTCCTGGTCCCCGTAGACGAACGTGACCTCTGCCGTCGGCGGGAGCGCCCGGAGGTCCTCCGGCAGGCCGGGCTGGAAGGGAGCCGGCGCGCGTCGCCCCTGCAGCCCGCGGCGACGGTGACTGGCATGGCGGATCGGAGCCGCCACCGCGGTGACGCGCTCGGTCCACGGGATCCGCGCCGCCACGCCCAGGGCGTACCGCCCCCCGAGGCAGGTCCCGGCGACGGCCAGCGCCTTCTCGCCGCACGCGGCCGCGAACCAGCGAGCCGCATCGGCGAGGATCTCGATGGTCCGCACCCGGTCGTCCGGGTCCGCCATCGGCGTCAGCCCCGACCCGGGGACGTCCAGCCGCAGCGCGGGAACACCGGCATCGGCCAGGCGGCGCGCGAGCAGGAGCATCGCCACGCCACGCGGCCGCGGCGCGAACGGGGAGTGCAGGAGCAAGGTGGGAGGGCCCGCCAGCGGGCCGCGTTCCGGCAGGCTGGCAACCGCCGCCAGGTCGCCGCCCGAGGTCGGCAGGAAGAACGGGACCTCGCCGGGCCGCGAGGGAGGATCCATGGGCTCGGGCCGGGCGGGCTCCGGACGGCCTCCGCGATCGCCGGCGTGCGGCGGTGCGCAGGCGACCCCTTCCAGCCAGTCGAGCGTCCAGCTGCCGGCCTGGCCGCCGCGGCGCAGCCCGAGATGCCAGACGTCCCCGCGCCGTCCCGGAACGTCCTTCACGTCGACGGGGCCACGGACCAGCCGCCGGACGGCGGCGACCTGGGCTCGCCCACCCTCGTCCTGCAGTGCGAGGACGAACGCAGGCCCGCCGGCGCTTCCCGCCGGCAGCCCCTTCGCCGACGCGAACACGTCCGCCAGCTGGTCCCGGGTGATCCGCATGCCGAGCACGGCCGCCCGGCCGCGGCGGTCGAGCGCGTCCTGCGGATCCTCGACGTCCCGGTCCTGCTTCAGCGCCGTCACCCGGGCCATCCGGCGCACCTCGGACCAGTACGCCGCAGGCTCGAGGTCGGGGTGCCAGAGCGCGAGCGACGCGTCGCCCGCCCGCGCCGCGGCGAGGGCCGCGACCAGCCCGCCGAGCACCGCGCCGACGAAGCACGGCCGGACGACCTCGGGGACCCGCCGGCGCAGCTCGGCGAACCCGGCCAGCGCCGCGCCCACCCGGTCCTCGATCGAGCAGTCCTCGCTGGCCCCGGCGCTGTCGCCCATCCCCGGCGCCTCCACGTAGAGCGTGGCGAACCCGCGCCGGGCGGCCGCGCGGGCGAAGGCGATCTCCTCGCCCTGGAGCAGCGCGAACTCCAGGAACGAGTGGCAGATCACCAGCCCGACCGGTCGCGCCGCCCCGGGGGGCCGGGCGATATGGAACAGGAGCGCCTCGCCGCGGACCCCGGAGAGCGTGCCGGTCTTCTCGACGAGCCCCGGTTCCTCCCGCCGCTGCGCCTCGGCGAGGACCGCGCGAACCGCCTCGGACGGGGGCCGGTTCATCGCTCCGATCCCGCCGGCGTCGCCGCCTCCCCCCGGGCACTCGCGGCGGAAGCGGCGGTCTCTCCGGAGAGCATCGCGTCGATCGTGTCCACCAGCCAGCGCTCGGGTTCGGCCGACAGGTCGAGGAACCCGTGCACCCGCACGCCCTCCCGCGCCACCACCTCGAGCCGGGCGGCGGCCTCGGCCGGGACGGCGCGCGCCGTGAACTCGCCGAACAGGCGGTAGGAGCGGTCCTCTCCCCCGTAGACGAACGTGAGGCGCGCGGTACGGGCCGCGGCGACGACCGCCTCGGCCATGCCGGGCACCCAGTCCGGCCGGCGGCGGCGCAGCGCGAAGCGCGGCTCCCGGCGGGCCACGCCGAGCGGGGCGGCGACGCCGACCACGTGCGTCACGGCCGGGTCGCGGGCGGCCACGGCGATCCCCAGCCGCGCGCCGAGGCACGAGCCCACGATCGCCAGTTCCGATGCGCCGCAGGCGTCGCGGAAGAAGCCGCCCGCCTCGGCGAGCATGCGCACCACCGCCTCCTCGTCCGGCCGTCCGGCCGGGGTCAGCCCAGAGCCGGGATAGTCCAGGCGCAGGGCCGGGACGCCGCGCGCCGCCAGGCGCCGGGCGAGGGGGAGCGTCAGCACCGTCCGCGCCCGGCCGTGCCAGCCGCCGGTCAGCAGCAGCGTCGGGCGGCCGGCCAGGGCGCCGCCCCCGGGGAGGCTCGCCGAGGCGGAGAGGTCACCGCCGGACGTGGGCAGGAAGAAGGGGATCTCCATCGGGTCCTCAGCCCACCCGAAGCAGCCAGTCGACCGTCGGCCCGGCCACGTCCAGCCCTCCGGGGCGGCCGAGGTGCCAGGCGGTGCGCCGCCCGGGGCCGACGGCGACCTCGACCGGGCCCCGCACGATCCGGCGGACCGCCGCCCGCTCGTCGCGATCGGCCGCGGTGACGAGGAGGGCCGGGCCGGCCACCGTTCCGTCATCGAGCCCGCGCCCGGCGTCCCGGAGCTCCTGGAGCTGCGCGGCGGTCACGCGCATGCCGAGCACGTCGGCCAGCCCCTCCCGGTCGAGGACCGCGTCGGGGTCGGGGGCCGGGCCGTCCCCATCCGCCGCCCGCGGCTCGCCGCGGCGCTCGCGGACCATGGCCAGCTGGAGCATGCGCCGGACGTCGGCCCAGTACGCGTCGCCGTGCAGGCTCGGCTGCCACAGCGCCAGGCAGGCCTGGTCGTTGCCCGCCGCGGCGTGTGCGGCGACCAGGCCGCCGAGCGCCGCCCCGAGGAAGCAGGGCCGCTCGGTCTCCGGGACCCGCCGGCGCAGCTCCGCCCACCCGGCGGCGACGGCGCGGATTCGGTCAGCCATCGTGCATGCCTCGGGGGCGCCCTCGCTGTCCCCGGCGCCCGGCGCCTGCACCAGGATCACGGCGATCCCCGCGCGGGCCGCGGCACGGCCGAACGCCGCCTCGGCGGCCTGCAGGATG
>Ga0137369_10008027_pt1 | contig 10551 bp, 10 predicted proteins | sample SagtaG_12_FD_104918 | JGI IMG/M metagenome (GOLD analysis project Ga0137369, IMG submission 104918) | Vadose zone soil microbial communities from Sagehorn Ranch, Mendocino, California, USA - Sage1_L_113_16 metaG | ecosystem: Environmental > Terrestrial > Soil > Vadose zone | place: USA... | reverse complement strand
GCTGAGCTTCGTGCGGCGCATATTGCGGGTTCGGTGAGGGGCGGTCGTCGCTCAGAATGAGTCCGCGGGACGAATGCTGTTCACTCCCTAAAGCCCGCCGGATTCCTTCGAGTACGAGGACGCCTCGTTTGCCAAGGTGCTCGGCGCTCATAATGACACGAGTGGGAGCGCGATGAAGATTGCGCTGGTGACACCGTACGATTGGGCAACTCCGGGCGGCGTCAACCTTCATATCGCGCCTCTGGCGGAGCGACTGAGAGCTGCTGGCCACGACGCTCGGATAATCGCGCCCTCGTCCCGTCCCGGGCGCGACGAGCGGGGCTGCGTCACCATTATCGGTGAGAGCGCATTCGGGTTGCCGGCGACAGGCTCCGTCGCGAACATCTGCCTTTCCTACAATCTGGGTCCGCGCGTGAAGCAGTTGCTTGCGCGGGAAAAGTTCGACATCGTGCACGTTCACGAGCCGTTCATGCCGCTGCTGCCGTTCCAGTTCCTGCGCTACTCCAGCGCGACGAACATCGCGACGTTCCACGCCGCGCGAGAAGGCGGCAGCCGGCTGTATGCGTACTCGAAGTTCATCATCCGCCCCTGGTGGGGGCGCCTTCACGGACGGATCGCCGTCTCGCGGGCGGCGCTGCGGCTTATCGGGAAGCATTTCGCGGACCGCTATCGCATCATCCCGAACGGGGTAGATTGCCGGTTCTTGGCCAATGGCGAGCCGATCGAGCGTCTCAGCGACGGGAAGCGGAACATCCTCTTCCTGGGCCGGCTGGAGAAGCGGAAGGGGCTGCCGTTTCTGCTCGAAGCCTATGCGAAGCTGAAGCGGGACATTCCGGACACGCGGCTGGTAGTAGTCGGCGGCGACGGTGGTCTGCGCTCCGTATGCGAACTGTACGTCGAGCGCAACAGGCTCGAGGATGTTGTGTTCACGGGGTACGTGCCGGACGAGGCGAAGCCGGCCTACTTCAAGAGCGCTGACATCTACTGCGCGCCGAATACCGGCGGCGAAAGCATGGGAATCGTGCTGCTCGAGGCGCTGGCGGCAGGTGCGCCGATCGTGGCTTCACGAATCGAGGGGTTCTCGGAGGTGCTCACAGATGGCGGCGAAGGGATCCTGGTGCCTCCGCGCGACAGCGACGCGCTGGCAGCGGCGCTGAAGCGGCTGCTTTCAGACCAGGCGCTGCGGAAGAGGATGGGCGGCCGCGCAGTGAAGACGGCGCGCGCATACGACTGGGAGCGGGTCTCGGCGCAGATCGTCGAATACTATAAGGACTGCATGGCGGCGCGGAACGGGCCGGGACGGTGATGTCGGGTCTGCTTCCGAGGTCAGCGCCGCGCTGGTTCACTGATCCGATCGTCGATCTGCTAGCGCGGGCCGGCGTAACCCCGAACATGCTCACTGCGGCCGGCCTGGTAGGCAACCTGGGCGCTGCCGTGTGGGCGGCTTACGGCGAGTTCTTTCCGGCGGGGCTGATCGTCCTTGCCGCGAGCTCGCTCGATATGCTGGACGGGGCGCTGGCGAGGGCGACGGGCCAGGCGACGGACTTTGGCTCGGTGTTCGATGCTGTGATGGACCGAGTTTCCGAGGCGGCGGTCCTGTTCGGGCTGCTTGTCTATTTCAGCGACCGCGGGGGCCGGACAGAGGAACTACTGATCTTCGTCGCGGTCGTTGCGTCGATCCTGGTGAGCTACGTCCGGGCGCGGGCGGAGCTCATCGGGCTGGAGATGAAGGAGGGGCTGTTCAGCCGGGCGCCGCGCGTCGCGCTGATCTCGGCGGGCCTTATACTGGATGCCGTGTGGGACGACAGCGTGACGGCGATGCTGTGGGCGCTGGCGGTGTTCGCGTCGGCCACGGCGGTGCAGCGGTTGGGTTTGGTCTGGATCAAGACGCGCGGGACCGATGAAAGAGCAGATTAACGGATGAGTAATGAAGGCCGAGGCGCCGGGAGACGCCTCACCGAGGCGTCTCTACGCGCGGTTGATGCCACAGATGATTCCGCTTAAAGACCAGGAGTTCATCCGCCAGAAGTTCGCGGCTGAGCTCGTCGGGCCAGTGAAGATCGACTACTTCACGGAGCGGGAGCTTTCGCTTGAGGTGCCGGGGCGGCGGCCGTGCGCGTATTGCAAGCCGACGCGGGAGATGCTCCAGGAGCTGGCGTCGCTGAGCGACTTGATCAGCCTGCGGGTGCACATCTTCGAGGAAGCGGCGGAGGAGCGGTCGAAGCTCGAGATCGAGCGCATCCCGGGAACGATCCTGCGAGGCGCTTCGACGGCGCTCAGCGCGAACGACGGCGCTGCGTTCAAGTACTACGGGATGCCGGGCGGGACGGAGTTCCCCGCGTTCATCGAGTCGATAGTCGATATCTCACGGGGCGAGGTGCTGCTCTCTGAGGAGTCGATTCGCGAGCTAAAGAAGTTGCGGGACGACGTGCTTGTGCGCGTCTTCGTCACGCCGACCTGACCGCACTGTCCGGGGATGGCGCGTGCCGCCTACCAGATGTCTCTAGCGAGCCGGAGAGTCCGTTCGGAGGTGATCGAGGTGAATGAATTCCCGGAGCTCGGCGAGCGCTACGGCGTGCGGGCGGTCCCGCTCACCATCATCGGGGACAAGGTGGCGATTCCGGGTGCGGTCCATGAATCGGTGCTGGTCGAGCAGGTGCTGAAGGCGTCGGGATCCGGCGTCGGCGGTCCGGCGGAGGCGTCGGGACCGACGTCGGCGCTCGAGGCGGAGGGGCCGCCTCCGGTGCAGCGCGGGGAACAGCGGCCGAGCGGGCTGATCATTCCGTAGCTTTCAGCTGTCAGATCCTCTTGCCTGCGTTGCGGACACCCTCAAGGATGAAAATCGTCCCCACCCCTGGGTGTCCCCTCGAGACGTGGTGCTCCTTTTTCTTGTGGTCGAGAGCCTCTTCTTCCCACCCAGCCCGCCTTCGGAGCGCAATGCTGGGGGGACACCCCCCAGACCCCCCGGCAGAGGCGTTGCACCCTCTGCACTGCAGCTTCAGGCGCAGCGAACCTCGGAGCGATGACACCATTTACGGGGCAGCCACTAGCTATCAGGTGGACTGCGGCACGTGAAGGTGCCGGGCTACATACCGACGGCATCGGCGTAGCGGGCTATAGCCGCTTCGCCACCGCCCAGCCCGCCAGGCCGACGGTGCCGGCGAGGACGATGAGGCCGATCGCCAGCGCGATGATGACGAAGGAGGAGGTGCCGCCGCCGTCATCCGTCGTCGGGGCCTCCGAGCCTGGGGGCGCGTCGGTGGCGCCCGGCTGGGCGGGCTGCGTGGACTCCGGCGTCTCGCGTTGCGGGAGGCCGTTGGCGGCGCGCCATTCGTTGTCGAGGCCGTCCTGATCGAAGCCGTAGGCGGCCTCGAGGGCGGCGTCGATGCGCTTGCCGCCCTTGATTTCGGCGAAGAGTTGGGCGACCTTCTCGGGACCGTAGGTGTCGTTCAGGTACTTCACGAGGCTCCACGACTGGCCGTAGAAGAGGTCTACCGCCGAGGGGTCGCCCGGGTACGACGTGATCTGGCGCACGGAGAAGACGTTGCCGCGATCGATGGCCCGCTCGACGGCGTCTTCGAAGCCACCGGGGTCGTCCTGGCCGAAGACGGCCGTGCCCTCATCAAGCCAGGCGGGGAGCGTGCCGAACGCGCTCTCGCCGGCGGCGGCGGTCACGATGTGCGTCAGCTCGTGCTTCAGGGTGTCGAACGAGGCGTTGCCGAGGACAAGGATGGTGTCGGTTGCCACGCGCTCGCCTGCCGTGATGACGGAAGCGTCGTACGTCTCGCTGCGGCGCTGGAGGGCGGGACGCATGTCGTTGACGTTATCGTAGATCCAGACCTTGATCGGGAAATCGATATTGGCGCCGAGGAGCTGCGACATCGACTGAATGCGGTCAGCCGCGGCCTGGAGCATGGCCTGCGCCTGTCCTTCGGAGCCGGAGTAGTAGTAGACAGTGATGCCGTTCGACTCGAGGGGCGTCCATTGGAAGCGGATGTCGTCGTAGAAGAAGCTCTGGGTGTCTGTCCGCGACTCGTCGCCGTCGGCGTCGGTAGCCTCCCAGTGGTACTCGATGACGGTGCCCGGCGGCAGGTAGAGGCCCGCGCCGCCGAGATCGAAAGTGGCTGCGACGGAGGATGCCGCGTCGAAGTCCGGCCGGCCGATGGCGGCGGTGCCGTCCGGCAGGATCTTGTAGCGCAGCTTTAGCTCCTGGATGGGCGAATCGCTTTCGGCGGAGACGGCGAAGTGCATGCCGTCGGGGAAGCTGTTGGTGACGCCGCCGTCGGTTACGGTGGGGGCGACCTGGGCGGAGGCGGGGTCCGAGGACACCATGATGCCAGCTGCGAGCGCCACGGCTGCAACGATTGGTATGGCCTTCATCGCGCTCCGACTTCGATGCGCTCAGTCTCCGCTGGTGTCACGGGGTGCTTCGACAGGGTCAGCACGAACGGAACAAGAGGGCGAAACAGCGAGGCGCGCTCAGCCTTCGGCTCCCCTGCCTGCCGGCGGGCGCGCTGAGGTTTCGCTGGTGCCGTCTGGTCCTTCGACGGGCTCAGGACGAACGGAACAGAGGGGCTCAGCACGAATGGAAAAAGGGTGCTTAAGCAGGAATGGTCAGGGTGAAGCAAATGATGTCTGGGATCGCGCTCAGACTTTGGCTTCCCCGCCTGCGGGCGGGTGCGCTCAGGCTTCGCTGACATGGATGGGTCCTTCGACGGGCTCAGGACGAACGGTATCGAAAGTCGCACGAATTCTAGTTGCCAAGGTTCCATTTCTGATATGCGCTAAGTAGCGGGTCAAGGTCTCCATCCAGGACGCTTTCGGCGTCGCTCGTTTCGAAACCGGTGCGGTGGTCCTTCACCATCTTATACGGGTGGAGGACGTAGGAGCGGATCTGGTTGCCCCATTCGGCGGAGACGTGCTCGCCTTTGAGGCGCGATTGCTCCTCCGCTTGGCGCTCGAGTTCCTTCTCCAGCAGACGCGCCTCGAGCACCTTGAGCGCGGACTCTTTGTTCCGGCCCTGAGAGCGCTCATTCTGGCAGGTGACGACTATGCCGGTCGGAATGTGCGTGATGCGGACGGCTGTGGCGTTCTTCTGCACGTTCTGGCCGCCGTGGCCGCTGGCGCGAAACGTGTCTATGCGCAGATCGTCAGGATCGATGTGGACCTCCGCCTCGCTTTCGACCTCCGGCATCACCTCCGCGAGCGCGAACGACGTGTGGCGCGACTTCGAGGCGTCATAGGGGGAGATGCGGACGAGGCGGTGGACGCCGCGCTCGCCGCGGAGATAGCCGTAGGCGTTCCGTCCGCGCACCTCCAGGGTGGTGCTCTTGATGCCGGCCTCTTCGCCTGCCATCAGGTCGAGCACGTCCGCCTTGTAGCCGCGCTTGTCGGCCCAGCGCAGGTACATGCGGAGGAGCATCTCGGCCCAGTCCTGCGAGTCGGTGCCGCCGGCGCCGGCGTGGATAGCGAGGATCGCGTCGCGGCGGTCGTACTCGCCGGAGAGCGCGAGCGAGAGCTCCATCTCCTCGAACTCCCGGGCCAGAGACTCGATGTCCGCAGAGACGGCCTGCGAGAGCTCTTCGTCGGCCTCTTCGGTCGCAAGCTCGACAAGCTGCTGGAGCTCCTGAGAGCGCGTCTCGACGCCGCGCCAGGTATCGACCTGCTCGCGGGCGTCGGCGAGGCGGCGCATCACGCGCTGCGCGGACTGAGGGTCGTCCCAGAAGCCGGGCGCGGCCGACTCCTTCTCTAGGCGGGTTATCTCTGCTTCGAGAGCCGGGATGTCAAAGACGGCGGAGGACGTACGAGATGCGCTCTTTGAGTTCGTCTAAGGTCTGCTTGGTTTCCTGCATCTATTGCCTCCGCTAGGGACATTATAACGAAAACCGAAACTCGAAACTCGAAACGATCATCGCTGCGTGGGTGCGTCGAACGTCAGCGAATGCCGGTGTCGTATGAGATCGTGATCTCGGTCCAGTTGCCTGAGGTGACGGTGGCGGTGGCAGGCGAGCCCACGGGAAGGACGCTGCCGGGATCGGGTGGGAGAGGGTCCAGGTAGTAGTCGCCGGGAGCGAGCGCCAGGCTGAAGCGCCCGTCGTCGGCGCTTGTGACCGAGGCGACCTTCCGGGAGCGGTCCGCGGTATAGACATCGATCGTGGCCTGAAGAGGTTCGTCCGGGCACGGGCTGTTTTCCCGGAAGACGGGGCACTGCGGTCCGAGAAGCACGAGGCCACGTATGCCGGAATTGGGCGACGGCAGGGATTCTTCGTCCGAATCGCAGGCGACGAGCAGTGAGGAGATTGCGACGAGAGCAAGGACGAGAAGAATACGATGCATCACTCATAGGACGAAGAATGCTTCCCTATGGTTCCCTACCGCTATACTCCAGCAGGGGAAATCGGTTGTTGATTCCGCCCACGCAAAAGAGAGGCAGGATATGGACCTCGAGACGATTATGTACCAAGCGAGCGACGGGGTCGCTCGGATCACACTGAACCGGCCTGAGCGGCTGAACGCCATTAACCGGCAGATGATTTCGGACTTGCGCGACGCGGTGATCGCCGCCAACGAGGATGCGGGCGTGCGCGTCATCATCCTCAGCGGCGCTGGGCGCGCCTTCTGCGCCGGATACGACCTGGACTGGGGAACTAGGGTGGAGGACGCGACCCAGCGCGAGATGTCGGGCAACTGGGACCCGGTCCGCGACTATCAGGGAATGTCGCACAACGTGCGTGTGTTCATGTCGCTGTGGGAGAGCCCTAAGCCGGTGATAGCGCAGATACACGGCTGGTGCGTCGGCGGCGGGACGGATATGGCGCTGTGCAGCGATCTCATCTACATGGCCGAGGACGCCCAGATCGGCTACCCGCCCGCGCGAGTCTGGGGCGAGCCCACGACCGTCATGTGGGCCTACCGTCTCGGCCTCGAGCACGCGAAGCGGCTGATGCTTTCGGGCGAGGCGCTGACCGGCAGAGACGCCGAGCGGATCGGCCTGGCGTCGAAGGCCGTGCCGGCTGCGGAGCTGGCGGCGGTCGTCGATGAGATGGCGCGCCGGCTGGCGACGATCCCGGCGAACCAGCTGGCGATGAGCAAGCTGCTCGTCAACCAGGCGTACGAGAACATGGGGCTGCGCACGACGCAGCTTATCGGAACCGTCTTCGATGGGATCGCGCGGCACACGCCGGAAGGCGTCGCCTGGCGGGACCTGGCGATGAAGGAGGGGTTTCGGGAGGCGGTGAGGCGGCGGGACGCGCCGTTCGGGGACTATGGGGAGGGTCGTCAGCGGATGGACAGCGAATAACCGAATAGACGGCGCTGGCTTGGGCCGAATCTCACAACGGACGCAGAACGGATAAACGAATTCGGGGGCGGGCGTAATCGTCCGCTCGTTCCTTCGATACCTCAGGACGAGCGGGAAGGGGCGCTGGGGCGACCACCGGTAGCCCTACGAGGCGGGCGTGATGCGGAACACGGGATGATCGGGCGCGATGCGCTGGAACTCCTCGATGGGGGCGTCGGGCTCGATGCCGAAGTGGCGCTTGGTCACCATGGCGTTTTCCTTGAGGTAGGCCTGAATTATGGGCGGCCGTTGCTCGCCGGAGACTTCCTCCAGGCGGACCGATTCTCGAGAGCCACGCTTAATGGCCGCCTCCCCGCCGGCTGCCCTCGCATTCCTGACCCATTCGGTGTTGCCCCGGGGTGCGACCAGATAGCGCTGCCCTTCGTGGTCCAATACGTTCACGACCGTCGCTCGAGTCTGTCCGCTACGACGTCCCTTGACCTCCAGCGTAACCATCTTCCGGGGCATTAGCCCCATCGATGAAAAGAAGCGCATGACGCCGTTCATCAACTGTGTCACGCCGGATGGCTTCTCGTAAAAGCTCATGGAGGCGCTCCTTCCTTTTTCGATGGTACGTTTGATGGTGTCCGCAAGTGACGCCAGGAAACCGGACGGCAGTTCTGCCGGAGAGGGATAAGGCCACGTTCCCCAGTGCTCGTCCCGAAACGTCGCGCCTGCGAACTCTCGGGGCGAAGTATAGCGAGGCGTCAGGTGCATATGCACGTGCCGCACGGAATTGCCCAGCACTTGGTAGTTGAAGTGGTCCGGCGCAAAGCAGCGGGTTAGCGCATCGCGAACGGCTGATGCCGCCAGCCACATCTCGTCCCGCTCCTCGTCCGTGAGCGCAAGGAAGTCCTCTTCGTGCCTGCGCAGGGCGATGATGCACTTGCCGAGATAGCTCTGCTCGGTCGCGACGGACACGTTCCAGTAGCGGAAGGCGCCGATGTCAGGAATGGCAGCGTCGCAGATAAAGCAGGACATCTGTCTTTCGGCGCTCAGGATGAGGCGGCCGACGGCGCGAGGTCCTTGAGGCGAAGTTCGAGACCGTCCCCGCCGCGATCAGCACAGAAACTATACACCACATCGACCCGCTGGCCCGCCTCCACCTCGCTTTCTCCCCTGCCGAAGGCAATCGCCGGCCAGGTGACGCGACCGTCGCGCAGGCGAAGGCGCAGGTGGCCGCCGCCTTCGCCGATCGCCTTGACGTCGGCGATCTCGACGCCGCGGCTGAGGAACGTGGGCTCTGGGTTGGCGGAACCGAAGGGCGCCATCAGCGAGAGCATGGCGATGAGGGCGCCGTTCATTCGCCGCAGGTCCAGGGCGGCATCGATTTCGATTACCGGCGCGAGCTCGACGCCTGCGAGCCCAACGGCGGCTTCCCGCAGGAGCGCCTCCTTGAGCGCGGGCAGCTTCGCGTTCTCTGCCGTGAAGCCCGCCGCAGCGCGATGGCCGCCAAAGCGCACCATCAGCTCCGGACACGTCCGCAGCGCGCCGGTGATGTCGAAATCGGGGATGCTGCGGCAGCTCGCGCGGCTTGTCGTGTCGCCGCGCTCGTAGACGACGGCCGGGCGGTGCCATTCCTCCGCCAGGCGGCCGGCGACGAGGCCGACGATGCCGGACGGTATCTCGGGGTGGCCGACGAAGATCAGCGGGGCGTCCGGGTCCTCCTTTGAAAGCAGTTCGCGCGCTAGCTCCATGGCGGCGGCGGTGGTCTGCTGGCGTTCCGAGTTCAACCTGCTCAACTCGAGCGCCTGCTGCATGGCGCGCTCCGGGTCGTTTTCGAGGAGTAGATCGAGGGCGAGGCGCGCGTGGGCGAGGCGCCCGGCGGCGTTGAGGCGCGGCCCGAGGACGTAGCCGATCGAGTCTGCGTTCAGGCAGGCGCCTTCCAGCCCGCTCACTTCGATAAGTGCCCGCAGCCCCGGACGCCCGGTGCGTTCGAGCGCCGCCAGACCCCTCTTCACCAGGGAGCGGTTCTCGTTCTGGAGGGGCGCCACGTCGCAGACTGTGCTGAGGGCGACGAGACCGAGATAGCGTTCGGCGTTCCAGGCGCGGCCCATCGCTTCGTGGAGCGCGGTCATCACCTTGAACGCCAGGCCGCCGGAGGCGAGCTCCGGCTCCGGATAGCGGTTTTCGGGCCGCTTCGGGTTCACAATGGCGACGGCGGCGGGAAGCTCCGGCGGTATCGTGTGGTGGTCGAGGACGATCGTGTCGATCCCGAGCTTGCCCGCGTGGTCGATTTCGCCGACGGAGCTGGTGCCGCAGTCGGCGGTGACGATGAGCGTGACGGCCTGAGCGTGGAGCGCATCGATGGCGCCGGTGTTGAGGCCGTAGCCCTCGGAGAAGCGGTCCGGGAGATACGAAAAGACGCGCCCCCCCAGTTCGCGGAGGCCCTCGATGAGGATGACGGACGCCGTCACGCCGTCGACGTCGAAGTCGCCGTAGACGGCGATGAGGCCGCCTTCGCTGATCGCCTGGCGAAGTCGCGAGAGCGCGGGCTCGATGTCGGGGAGTAGCAGCGGGTCATATTCGACGGGTGCGCCGTCCATGAAGGCGGCTGCTGCTGCGGGTGTGCGGACGCCACGGTGCCAGAGGAGGTGGCGGATGAGCGGCGGGTAGGAAGCGGCGGTGAGGTCGCCTTCGGGGACGCGGCCGCGGAGGCGCCAGCGGCGGGGAGGGGCAGAGGTCGGAGGTCGGAGGTCAGAGGTCAGAGTGGAGGTCGCACCGAGGTCAGAGGTCATCGCTTCTCTTATCTGGCATTGTCGCCGGTGGCGGGGCGAGAAGCGATAGGCGGGCGGCACTAGTTTGTGGGAAAGACGGTCTAGTTCTCCACCTGCTCGATCATCGATTGTGCGATTTTGAGCGCCTCCTCGCGTATCGAGTCATCTATCGCGGCCGGTTTCCACTCGGGGTATGCACCAACATCATGGTTCCGCTCGATGACGATGCGGCAATAGATTTATCCCAGCGTCCAGTTGGCTATCAGCCGTGCCCAGATGGAGGTTAACTGGTACTCGCGAAGTGAGAGTTCGACACCGTGCAGCGTCTGAGATCGAGCAGATAGCGGCTCACTGTTTGGTCCCACAAATTCATCTTGGATGTCATTTGAACTCTGCTCGATGACGATCCAATCGGAACCCCGTCGATACTGAAGACTAAAAGGGTCGTCGTCACCGACCTCTAATTCACTAAGAAATGCTTCGTCGGCTAGCATC
>Ga0137369_10007988_pt1 | contig 10583 bp, 11 predicted proteins | sample SagtaG_12_FD_104918 | JGI IMG/M metagenome (GOLD analysis project Ga0137369, IMG submission 104918) | Vadose zone soil microbial communities from Sagehorn Ranch, Mendocino, California, USA - Sage1_L_113_16 metaG | ecosystem: Environmental > Terrestrial > Soil > Vadose zone | place: USA... | reverse complement strand
TCCTTCCCCCGGGCGTGGTGGGCGCGTAAGGATGGCGCTGATACCCCACCTCGATCAAGGAGTGTTCGATGGCTGCGCGTCTCAACCCCTACATCGGCTTCAGGGACAACGCCCGCCAGGCGATGGAGTTCTACAAGGACGTCTTCGGCGGCAACCTCGAGATCAACACGTTCGGGGACTTCGGCCAGCCCGATCCGGCCGAGGCCGACAAGGTCATGCACAGCCTGCTGGAGACCGACAAGGGCTTCACGCTGATGGCCGCCGACACCCCGGCGTCCATGGAGTACACCCCGGGCGGCGCGATCACCGTCAGCCTGTCCGGCGACGACGCCGACGACCTACGCGGTTACTGGGAGAAGCTCTCCGACGGCGGCACCGTGATCATGCCGTTTGAGAAGCAGGTCTGGGGCGACGAGTTCGGCATGTGCACCGACAAGTTCGGCACGTCCTGGATGGTCAACATCACCCAGCAGGCCTGATCCCCGGCGTCGTACGGCGTCTCCGCGGCGCCCGTCAGGCCCCGAAGTGCCAGCGGGTGTCGCGGATCAGGGAGCGATCGATCGCCAGGTTGCGGGACACTAGGCCCACTCCCAGTCGATGCCGACGACGCCGCGCTCGGCGGACCGCACGACGACATGCACGCGGCCGTCCGGGCTCATCATCAGCTCGCGGCGCACGACGTCCGGATCGGCCGACCTGGGGCGACGGAACTCGCTGACCCGGACCGGCATCGCCTCCGGGTGGAACTGCACCTCCAGCACGTAGTGCGTCCCGGGCCACTCGTGGAAGCGGACGTACTCGGACAACTCCATCCCGCTGCGATCCTCGACCTCGTAGTGGACGACGGCGGTGTCGCCGACGGCCAGCACGCGGTCGAGCAGCAGTTCACCGAGTACGGCGCCGGCATCGGGATCGCGTGCGACCCGGCCGGTGCGGCAACCGGCCACGCCGCGCGGCGAGATCAGCGAGACGTCGCAGCCCGGCTCGCCGCGGTGGACCACGATCTGCCGGTCCGCGTCCTTGACCGCGACCAGGGTCTGGATCACCCGCTTCGCGCTCATGCTGCGGTCCGGGCCGAGCACGATCTCCTCGACCACGTTGACGCTGCGCATGCGGCCGTGGGCGTCTCGTCGTACCTCGTCCAGCAGCCGCGCCAGCGTCGGGCCGTAGTCGACCACCGTGTATGGGCGCACCGATCCGGCGCTGTCCGGCCGCGACGACGGTATCCGCACCGTCAGCCACCCGGCCGGCAGGTCGAGCAACTCCTCGAGCCCTGTGACCACCGAGCGCGAGTCGGGTCGCGGATGGCGCTGCCCGCTCTGCCACGTGCTCAGCGTCGCGATGCCGACGTGCAGCCCGCGGTCGGCCAGCCTGGCCTGGATCCGGTTCAGGGCCAGGCCGCGGTTGGCGATCGCGGCCCGGAGCGCATCGGCGAACGGCGCGTCCGGGCTGACGTCCGGCACGTGATTCCGCGCTTCGCTCATGGTCGTGTCCTTGGAGAGGGCCGGTTCGCGCGTCAGTGTAAACATTCACACCCGGGCCTGGAAGCCATGCGTTGCAAGGTGTTCACCCGTCGTCGATCGTTCACAGCGGAAGTCGGCCGCGTCAGCACGTCTTGCCCGTTGGTGATGCCCTCATCACGATGTGTGGCCTCACCGCTCACCGAGGAGGACCCATGAGGAGGGTAAGGACAACCCGCCCGTTGTCGTTGCTGCTGGCAACCATCATCGGATTCGGGTCGCTCGTGCCGCTCGCCCCCGCCGCGTCTGCCGCGCCGACCAGCTGGTACCTGAACATCTACGGCCAGGCGCAGCAGAACTCGAACTGGTGCTGGGCCGCGACGGGCAACAGCATCGCGGCGTACTACGGCTACTGGTACACGCAGAACCAGTTCTGCGACATGGCCTTCGGCCAGCCGCTGGACTGGAGTTGCGCGAACAGCCAGGCCACGCTCGGCAACGACCAGCGCGCGTTCAGCACGATCGGCATCAGCCCCGGCTGGTACATCAGCTCGACGCTGAGCTTCAGCGGCATCGTCGCCGAGATCTCCAACAACCGGCCGGTGATGACGCGGATCGGCTGGACGTCCGGCGGCGGTCACATGATGGATATCACCGGCTACGACTCCTCCGACACCACGATCGAATACTACGACCCGTGGCCGTCCGACCCCCGCTTCAACTACTCGACCTACTGGTGGTACCGGTCCAACTCCCAGTTCACCTGGACGCACACGCTCTACCAGATCGGAGCCTGAGTCATGACGCACCCGAAGCCTCGCGGGCTGCGTGCGGCTGCCGCCCTGGCCGTCGGCGCCGGTCTCGCCATCTCGGCCGCCGGCTCGGCGCACGCCGCGCCGGTCAGCCCCGTGTCCGGTCCGGACCTCGCCGCGGCCTCCGTCGCCGCCCACCCCGCCCAGGCGGTCCGGCTGCTCGACAAGGTCGCCGACAGGATCGCCCGGCGATCCGGTACGACGCCCGCCGCGGCAGGGCTCGTCGTACAGCAGCGGGCCGTGCCCGTCTACGCCCTGAACCCCGCGTTCGTCCGGACCGGTTCCGGCGACGTGGCCACCCTCTGGTACGTCGCGACCACCGCGACCAAGGGCGGCGCGGTGATGACGGTTTTCACCGCGCCGGACCCGGCCACCGGGGCCTGGCAGCCGGTCAACGTCGCCACCGGTGACACCGAGGCCAGGATGGCTGGCGCCGCACACGCGGCGGCACTGTTCACCGAGCCGCAGGTCGGTGCGTGGTATGCGCTGTCCGGCGACCGGATCCGCGCGCTGAACAGCAACGCCGTCAAGGCGATCGGCAGCACGCCGATCACGGTCGCGTCGTACGGCAGGCAGGTCGCTGCTCGCTACCGGGACAAGCTGCCCGGCAGCGCGTACGCCGCGCGGGGCACCGCCGGTGGATACGACCTGGGCAGCCCCAAAGCGAGCCCGGTCCCCGCCGGCTTCGAGTCGAGCGACGGCGAGTGGCCCGTGCTGGCGTCGTCCGGAGCCGGCGCGGCGGTGCTGTTCGGCGGAGTCCTCATGCTTCGCCGGAGGAGGCGCGCGCTGGTCTGACCGCCTGGAGCCCCGCCGGGCGTGAGGACCGTGACAGGGCGCACCGACATCCGCGGTGCGCCCTTCACGTGTCAGGCGCGGCGAACAGGCCCGCAGTTCGGTGAGATGTTCTGCCCGTGCACGTTCAGGCCCAGCGGGCGCGCAGAACAGAATCAACCTGTCGCAGGCTGCGCGCGGCCTCGACGTGGTTCGGCGCCGCTCCCCACACGGTCGCCGCGTGCTGCTCCGTCCCGAGCCGCCAATCGACCGTGTCACCCGGTTCCCGGGTCGCAATCACCCTCGTGACGCCAGGGATCCTGGTCGCCTCCTCCACTCCCTCGAAGCCAAGCAGCCGCGTCGCCCACAACGGCGGCGAAACCATAGAGACGTAAACGACCTGATCGAACCGGTGGGCGGTGACGGCCGGGGCCAGCCCCAGCGACAGACGAAGCCCTTCGGCCACCAAGTCGAAGCCTGCGCGCTGCATGCGGACGAGTTCACCGATGTATCCGCCGAGCCGTCCATTGACCTCGATGACGCGGGGCCCATCCGCTGTCAGCTTGATCTCCGTGTGTGTGATGCCGTGCGTCACCCCGAGTGCAGCCAGGGCCCGTCCCGCCTCCACAAGGACCGCGTCCAGCGCCTCGTCGGACAGCGCCGCCGGAATCGTCAGGCCGCGCTCCCGGAACGGGGGGAGGAGTGGTCGCCGCCCGGTGACGGCCACGTGGACGCTTTGCCCGTCACCACTTGCCGACTCGACCGACACGTAGTCACCCCACGGAAGCTCCGACCGGTCCGGATCGCCGACCAACCGCTCCTCTAGAAGGAGACCGCCATCGTCGAAGGGCCCACATTCTTCCATCTCCCCCGCGAGAGCCACGAGGTCATCGTGGTCGTCGACGGCGTAGGTGTTGCGGCTGCCCGAACCACGCAGTGGTTTGAGGATGGCAGGCAGGCCGGTCCATGCGGCCGCCGCCGTCAGGTCCTCCCCTGTGACCACGGGGACGAATCGGGGCACTGCGACGCCGCCGGCCGCAAGCGCTTGCCGCTGCGCGAGCTTGCAGGTGAGTCCGTCCACAGCTCGCCGGGGTAGAGCCGTCAGACCGAGCCGCCTGGCAAGCTCTGCGGTGACCTCGATGAGGTCCTCGCTGAACGTCACGACGCCACGCGGCTGGAGATCGGAGGACCGCTGGGCGAGCTCGTCGATCTCGAGGGCTGACATGTCAATCGACTCGAGAGCCCCGACGATGTCTCGATCTCCCGGAGCCAACGACTCGAGGCTCCGATGGACGAACGTGACCTGCGCAACTCCCTGCGAGCCTCTGAGCACGTCAAAGGCCGACGCCGCACCCGGCCCGTGGACGACGAGGACCCGAGGCAGAGGCACCGTCACGACCCCTTCGCGTCCGCGGTCGCGACCGTCAGGTGCCGTACGGGGCCGAAGACCAGGGCCGAGAGCCCCACGACCAGAGCCACGGCCAGGGACACGGCGTACACGCTGCGAGGGGACCACAGGGCCACACACCACGCGAGACCTGCCTGGGCCACCGGTATGAGGGCGAAGGAGCCGAGCATGTCGACGCTGGAGACCCGGCCGAGCATCTCCCGAGGCACGAGTGTCTGGAGGACGTTGCTGTACACGATGCTCGCGGCCGCAGTGGCCGCGCCGGCGAGCGCCCCGCGCGCGACGAGCACGATGAGGTTGGACGACCACAGCAGCCCGCCGTACGCGACGACAACCAGGACGCTCGACCAGAGGAACACGGCTCCCGCTGCCCGTGGGCTCCCAAGTCGCATCATCACGAGCCCCGCAACCAGGCCACCCAGAGCCGTCACGGTCAGCAGCAGACCGTAGCTGAAGGCGCCAGCGGAACGGTCCGCGAGAACGAGCGGCAACACGGAGAACGATCCCGCGAACACGAACACGACCATCGCACACGAGGTGCCGATCAGCCCCAGCAACCACTTCGCACGTCCAACGAAGGCGATGCCGCCTCGGAGTTCGACGAGCATGTTCTGGCGTTGCCTCGAACCCTCATGCGGATGGGGCCAGCGGCCCCCGATGAGAAGTGCGGCAAGTGCGACGGCGAACGTCAGCGCATTGACGGCAAAGGCCGTTTCGACGTTGACGACAACCAGCAGCGCCCCCAAGGGTCCGCCGACCAGACTCACACCTCGCCACAACGCCGTCCGGAAGGCGTTGCCGGAGGGAAGCAGATCTGCGGGCAGCAGCTCCGGCGTCGCCGCGCCCATGGCCGGCTGGAAGACGCCCTCGACGAGGCCGAAGCCGAGACCCAGGGCCAGGAGATGCCATGAAGCCGCGTGACCGGCGGCGAAGAGCCCCGTGACTATGAGGACTAAGAAGAGCCGGACCACGTCCGACAGGAACACGATCGATCGCGCCGACCGTCTGTCGGACAGGACGCCGCCGATCCCGAGGGATGCGATCATGCCGACACCTTGGGCGACGAAGATCTGGGGAAGAAGGACCCCGGACGAATCGAGCGCCAGGGAAGAGAACGCCAGCCCTACCTTGAAGGCGGTGTTGCCCAGTTGACTCACGGCTTGGCCGACGACAACGAACATGTAGGCGCGCTGGCGGACCAGGGCCTGACGGTCCACGTGACGCGCGTCGGCGTCCAGCCGGAGATCACTCATTCGGACGCTCCGCGATCCAGCGGGCAAGCTCAGCGGCCGTTGGTGCCTCGAACAACGCGACGACCGGTACGAGCACGCCGAGGGCGTCCCGGATCTCCACGACTACACGGGCCGCCTGCAGTGAGTCGCCGCCGAACTGAAAGAAATCGTCTGTCGGCGTCAGGTCGTCGCATCCGAGCACCGAGGAGAGGATGCCGTGGATGCGCTCCTCGTTCGCGTCGGTGTCCGAGATGGAGAAGCCGGCGCTCGAGGTATCGGTCATGGGTGAGCTCGCCTTTCAAGGAGGGTTTGACGCCGGGCCAGGATGTGGTCGGCTACGGCTCGTCGATCGACTTTCCCGTTCGGCGTGAGGGGGATGGAGTCCGCATGGGCGACCCATTTCGGGTGTGCTGCCCACGGCAGACGATCTCGTACCGCTTCACGAACCCCGGGCTCGTCCAGTTGGCACCCACGATCCGAGACGAGTACCGCCCCGAGACCCACGTCGGTCAGAACGACGCAGGCGCCCAGAACTCCGGGGATCTCGAGCAGCGCCGCCTCGATCTCACCGGCCTCGATTCGCTGGCCGTTCAGCTTCAACTGGTCGGCGTTCTTGCGACCACGGAACTGGATCAGTCCGTTTTCGTCCCGCACCCCCAGGTCGCCCGTGCGGTACCACCGTTGACCGTGCCTGACCACGAATGCGGCGTCGGTCAGATCTGGATCGCCGAGATACCCCAGAGCCAGGTTTCTGCCGCCGATCAGGATCTCCCCCGTCGCGCCGAGGGCCACCTCTTGGTCGTCCGTCCCCGCCAGGCTCACCACGACACCGGCGATCGGCGATCCGATCGAGGGCGGGCTGTCGTCGGTCGCGGACCCGGGTGCGACGAGGTGGCTCGTCGTGATGACCGTTGCCTCGGTCGGACCGTAGTGGTTGACGAGCCGGTACGTAGCCGGCCGAGCAGGTCGGACACGCAGGACGTCCCCGCCTGTCAAGAGAAGGCGAACGCCGGGCAACGGGAGCTCTTGCCGGATGATGTGCTCGACGATGGCGGTCGTTGCCCACACCACGGAGCATCGTTTAGCGGCCGCCTCCTCGACGAGGAACTCGGGTACGACGCGAGCCGTGTCCGAGCAGGCCACCACGGTGGCGCCGGCCACCAACGTGGGCCACAGCTCGACCACAGCCGCGTCGAATCCAAGGCCGTAGGTGTGCAGGACTCGATCCCTCATCAGGAGGGAGTGCTGGTCGACGACCCAACCGAGCAGGTTGTCGAGGGCCTCGTGGGCAACGACGACTCCCTTGGGCACGCCGGTCGTCCCTGACGTGAAGATGACGTACGCGGCATGTCCCGCAGGAGCCTGCGGTCGCAACTCTTCGCCCGATCGACCCGCGGCGACCGAAACGACCACGACGTCCGAGCCGGTCATGCACTCCAGGTACGCGTCCGAGGCGATGACCACTTGTGCTCCGGATGCGGACAGCACCATTTCTCGTCTTCGCGCCGGCACGAGGGGATCCAGTGGTACGTATGCCCCACCGGCGAGCCAGCAGGCCAGCGCGGCGACCACGAAGTCGGGTCCCCTCAGACAAAGCAGGGCGACGGGGTCGCCTGCCTTGATCCCCTGTCCTGACAGGGTCCTCGCCAGATTCTGCGATCGGGTCCACAGTTCACCGAATGTGAGTGACCCGTCGTGACCCTCGACCGCGACGGAGTCGGGACGGGTCCGCGCCCAGCGGCCGATGCGGTCCCAGACCGACCCCTCGCCGCTATCCACGGTTGCCGTCCGGCAACTCCATGAGGTCAATGCGGGCTGCTGCCGACTCAGCCGCGGATCGGTCACGCGGCCCAGAGAGTACGAGGTCCGCTTCGCCCGCCGTGTCGGTCATGGCGTCGGCGAACTCTCGGAGGAACTGCCGAACACCGGTCCGGGAGAATCGCTCGGCCTCGAAGTTGGCTTTGAGCAACGCACCGCCGTCGCGCTCGACCACCCAGATGCTCAACGATCGGTTGACGCCGGAGTCGAGTCGAACCTCCGTCCCACGCAGCCCACCCAACTCGAATCGGCTCGTGTCAAGGGCTTCGTACAGGTAGTCGAAGTAGACGCCGTAGCCGTGGACAGAGGCCAGCGAGTCACCGACGCCGAGCCGGCCGATGAGGTCGAACAGAGCCAGCCGCGAGTGACGCAGGGTGTTGATGACCGCCGAGCGTGTGGCCGCCGCGAACGACTCGAAGCCACCGTCGGGGGCTGGGATCGCGGTCACGTACGCGGTGGTATGAGCGAAGGAGCCCACAGCTCCGTCGTAGATGCCATCACGTCGATTGGGCAGGACACCAGTCAGCGCGACAGCACGGTCGTCACAGTGCGGCGCAAGAACCAGGTTCAGGGATGTCAGTGCGACGCCGAACGGAGACAGCCGGAACAGGGACGCCTTGTGCTTCATTCGGGCGACTTCGCCCGCATCCAGCCACAGTTCCTCGAAAGCCGGAGTACCGAGGTCACGCGACCGCCAACCTGTCGCGAACGGCAGCTTGATGCTGTACGCCCGTGGCACCTCGGCATAGCGAGCCTTCCAATAGGCCACCTCGCGGTCCACCCGCGAGCCTTGCTCCACCTCGTCCACCAGCCATTCGGCGAACAGTGGAGCCTCAGCCGGCAGACTCGCACCGTTGTACAGCGCCGCAAGATCGTCCAGCACAACACGCATGGACCGCGCATCGCAGACCAAGTGGTCGAACACCAGAATCATGGTGTCCTTGTCGGAGCCCCGGTTCACCACCAGTCGCCAGGGCGCGTCGTCGGCTCGGTCGAAGTGACGCATCACCAGACGGATGGCGTCGTCGAGACCCTCTGTGGACTCGACGACCGTCATCACTGTGTCCACATCACGGGAGTCCATCTCCACGACGTGGGCCACGAGTACGTCGTGCTCATCGAGCAGGAACCTCATCCGCAGCGCATCGTGTCTGACCATGAGTTGGAGCGCGGCTGCCCGGAGGCGGTCGATGTCCAAGCGACCAGAGAACTCGAACGCGGCCGTGACGTGTCGCATCGCCTGGTCCGGATGACGTTCGGTGACGTCATACAGCCGTCTCTGCATGAATGTGGCACGGAGTTTCACAGCCTCGTCCCTTCTGCGCTCTGTGTCCGCGCGGCCGGGCCGGGAGGGACCATGACACGCAGGACCGCCTCACGTCCTCAGGCCGCGGGATGACCCCCCGGGCGACGCCCCGCGGCGCATAAGCGACGTGCGCGTCGGCCGCCGTCACGCATCTCGGGGGGCTCAGCAGACCAGGGGCCCTGTCGACGGTGGTGGAACACAGCCACCATCCGAATGACAACATGCTCGGCGCCTCGTCGACCACCACAAGACGCCTCGTTCTCTGCACGGACGCGACGACCGTGTCGACGTCGAGCGGTCTCAGGCAGCGGAGGTGACCGCCTCGTCCGGGGCTCGCGCCGATCTCGTTCATGTACCGGGCCATATCGCGCACGACGGCGGATGGCTTCGGGTGGGCGGTGCTCGCATTGTCGAGGTACACCAGCGGACGATCGTCTTCGTGTCGCGGATCGCGGGGCCCGAGGCCTCCAGCTGGCGGAACCACGCCCGCGTTCGAACCCATCACGCGACTGAGACCCCCCGTTCCCGGCCAGGACTTCGTTGTCCGGCGCGCCCCTTGTCGGGGCTGTCCGGAGACGGTAGGAGCTACTGAAAAGTAGTACAAACCGACTTGTCCGGACATCGCCACTCCGCGTTGTTGGACTGTCGACCGACTGGGGCGACCAGGACGAGGCACGAAGCTGCGGGTTCCCTGACGCTGTCCCGCGCGCTCTCAGTCGTCAGCCATCCAGAGCCGCCGTTCGAACGCCCCTCGCTCCCGACGCTTCAGGGCTGCCGCCCGCTCGACCGCGTCCCAGGCGTGCCCGCCCAGGGCGGCGAGCGACCTGACCACCTCGAGCACGTCACCGAGTTCCTCGACAACCGTGTCCGGGGATGCGCGCCGAACCTCGTCGGCCTCCTCGTGAAGCTTCTCGACGAGGGCCCGTCGGAAGTCCGAGTCCGCCGAGAGGACCACGAACTTCCGGTGGCCACCAGCGGCTCGGACTCTGTCAGGTACGCCGTCGCGCACCAACTTTCCCGCAACACCGTCGACCATCGCGTCTCCCTTCTCCATCCAGCGTGACGACAGGGGTGCCCAACGATCGTCCGCGGGCCAGGGCCGGTCCTCCCTGACCTGCTGGATGTGAGGTCCAGGGAGGTTGTTCAGCCGGGTGACTGGCGGCTTTTCTCCGATAGCGGGGTGGGCGCGGTGGAGATTGTAGAAGTGGAGCCAGTCAGGCGGGTATCGTTCCCGGGAGTCCCAGGCGGATGACCGCCCCCTCACTCCCCGGGAGGAGCCGAACCGTGTCCACTGAGAGCAGCGGCGAGCAGGTCGAACAGGAGTGGGCGCCGCCCGGTATCGACACGACCATCCCGCACTCCGCACGGATGTACGACTGGTGGCTCGGCGGCAAGGACAACTTCGCCTCGGACCGGCAGCTCGGCGAGATGTTCGTGCAGGCGATCCCGACGATCCGCACGATGGCGCAGGAGAACCGCGCTTTCATGCACCGGTCGACGCGCTACCTGGTGAACCAGGGCATCGACCAGTTCCTCGACATCGGCACCGGTATCCCGACCAAGCCGAACCTGCACGAGACCGCGCAGGAGCTGAACCCCGAGGCTCGCGTGGTGTACGTCGACAACGACCCGATCGTGCTCGTGCACGCCCGGGCGCTGATGGTCAGCGATGAGCGCGGCCGCACCGAGTACATCCACGCCGACCTCATGGAACCGGACAAGATCCTGGCCGACGAGGCGCTGCTGAACACGCTGGACCTGAGCCGCCCGGTCGGC
>Ga0137369_10007985_pt1 | contig 10587 bp, 7 predicted proteins | sample SagtaG_12_FD_104918 | JGI IMG/M metagenome (GOLD analysis project Ga0137369, IMG submission 104918) | Vadose zone soil microbial communities from Sagehorn Ranch, Mendocino, California, USA - Sage1_L_113_16 metaG | ecosystem: Environmental > Terrestrial > Soil > Vadose zone | place: USA... | reverse complement strand
CCTGCGGAACAAGATCCCCGCGGACCAGTACGTCGAGATGTACGGCCTCTCGGGCGAGCGGTACAAGCCGGAATCCGAGTTCCCCGAGACCCGCCCGGCCGGCGGGCCTCCGGGACGAGCGGAAGGCCGGCCCGAACCGCGACCGGTCGAGCCGCGGCCGATCGAGGCACGACCCGTGGAGGCGGCCGCGTTCCGGGAGGAGCGCGCACCCGCGCCGCTCACGCCGACGACGAAGGCGTTGAACCCGAAGCTCGAGAAGTACCGCGACATGCTCGTCCAGCTCGGCGGATCGTCGACCGCGCGGTTGCTCGACGATTCGGACCTCGTCGTGACGGAAGTCCCGGTGCGTGAACTCGTCGACACGCTGAAGACGAAGAAGAACACGCGCGCCGTCGTCTTCGACGGCATCATCACGCAGCGGATCCTCGACATCGCCGCGGAGCTGAACATGCACTCCGTCATCGGGACGAAGATGGGCACGATCACGAAGCAGCCGACCGGGGTCGAAGTCTGGACGCGGAGCGACCTCGCGCCGTAGTCTCGGGGTGGAGCGTATCGCGCGGACGAAGCTGCTCGCGGCGGATGAGGGATTCGGCCTCGACGATTTCGAGAGCACGTCGGAGATCCTGATCCCGGACGATCCGCTGAAGCGGGTCGTCGGCCAAGACGAGGCGGTCGCCCTGGCCCGGATCGCGGCGAATCAGCGACGTCACTTCCTCCTCGTCGGCCCGCCCGGGACGGGCAAGTCGATGATCGCTCAGGCGCTCTCCCTCCACCTCCCGGCCGTCACGGAGGAGATCCGCATCGTCCACAACCCGGAGAACCCGGAGCGGCCGCTCGTCGAGGTCAAACAGCGGGACGAGGTCGTGTCGGAGCGCACCCGCCTCGCGGGCGCGGAAGGCGACCTGATCGATCCGAAGGAGGCGCCAATCAACGTCGCGGAGCGGCTCGGATACAAGTGCGTCCACTGCGGCACGTACTCCTCTCCGACGGACCGGATGTGTCCGAAGTGCGGCCGGCCGAAAGCCGCCGCCCAGGGCAACGTCGGGAATCCGTTCGGCGATCTGCTCGGCGGCATCTTCGAGGTGACGTTCGCGCAGATGGGCGGCCGGGACCGCGTCACGACGACGCGGCAGCAGTTCGGCAAGGAGGAGGTCGTCGTCTACGAGCGGGCGGGCGACATGATCCGCGTGCTCGACCAGAAAGCGCTCGAGAAGCGACGCGAGGTGGAGAAAGAGAGCCCGCGCAAGGTCCTCGTGCCCATCACCCGACGTCCGTTCGTCCTCGCGACGGGGGCGAGCGAGACGGAGCTCCTCGGCGACGTCCGGCACGATCCGTACGGAGGGCACCCGCAGCTCGGAACGCAGCCGTATGACCGCGTCGTGGCGGGCGCGATCCACGAAGCCCATCAGGGCGTCCTGTTCATCGACGAGCTGCCGCAGCTCGGGCACCTGCAACGCTTCATCCTGACGGCGATGCAGGAGAAGCGCTTCCCGATCTCCGGCCGGAATCCGCAAAGCGCCGGGGCGAGTGTGAAGGTGGACATGGTTCCGTGCGATTTCATCTTCGTCGGCGCGTGCAACATCCAGGACCTCCCGCACATCCTATCGCCGCTGCGATCGCGCATCACCGGAGCGGGGTACGAGGTCCTCGTCGAGACGACGATGCCCGATACCGACGTCAACCGGGCGAAGCTCGCGCAGTTCGTCGCCCAGGAGATCATGGTCGACAAGCGCATCCCGCCCGCGTCCCGCGACGCCGTGCAGGTCGTCGTCGAGGAGGCGCGTCGCCGCGCGAAGACCCTCGACAACAAGGACAAGGCCCTGAGCCTTCGCCTGCGGGAGCTGGGCGGCCTCATCCGGTCCGCGGGGGACATCGCGGTGACCGAAGAGGCGAAGCGGATCGAGGCGGACCATGTCCGGCGGGCGGTGAAGGTCTCGCGGTCGATCGAGGACCAGATCCGCGAGCGCTACGGCTCGTACTCGGCCGGCGTCGGCACGGACCTGTCGTCCGCGCAGCGGGAATCGTCCCCGTACCACTACTGGAACGAGCACAAGGCGGACGACGTTCAGGGGTACCAGTGAGTCGAATGCGGCTCACAGGTGCCTGAGCATCTTGTAGCCGTCCTCGCCGTCGGTGTAGAAACGAGGCAAGGCCCCGGCGATCTCGAACCCGTATCGCTTGTAGAACTGGATCGCCTCCGTATTCGACACGCGGACCTCCAGCTCGATTCGCTTCAGGCCGCGCATCGCGCACGCCCGCAGGAAGGCGTCCATCATTGCCCTGCCGACGCCGCGACGACGGAAGCCCGCCGACACGGCGAACATGAGGATGCGCGCCTGTCCGTCCGCCGTGATCACGGAGGCGAGGAATCCGACCGGATGGCCGTCCAGGTCCGCGACCAGAAATCCGTCCCGCCACCAGCGATGGATATCCAGGTACAGCGAGGTCGGATAGTTCTCCCGCAGCGCCTCGCGGACGATCGACGCGACCGCGGGGATGTCGTTGGGGACGAAGGGCCGGATGCGCACGCGGCCGCACCGAAGGGCCCGCCCCTTTTCAAAATGACGGTCGTCGGCAAGCTCATCTCCTTCCCGACCGTTCGAAGGCCGTGCGCCTTGCGATCGAGCTCTCCGGCGAACACCCGACGCTCCCCCGCGCCGAGGCGTACGCGGCGTGTGCGGCGGAAGGCGTCGAGATCCGCGCGGCGACGTTTGGCCCGAGGCTCTTGCGCCTCGACGTGTCCGGACCCGCCGGCCGCGCAGTGAGCCGCCTCGGACTCGCCCACGTGGTTTCGGAGGAACTCGCGGGGGGAGACCTCGAGACCGTCCGCACGGTCGCTCGGGAGACGGACCTCGGGGGACGCACGTTCCGGGTGCGGGCGGAGGGGATCGGTGTGGACGTCGACGCGCGAGCGCTGGAAGGCGCCCTCGGCGCCGACTTCGGGCGGACGGGGAAAGTGGACCTCGATCGGCCCGACGCCGACTACCGTCTTCTCGTCGGCGACGAGTTCGTCCTCGGGCGCATCGTGCATCGCGTGAACCGGTCCCGCCTCGAGACGCGAAAGGTGGCGCACCGGTCCTTCTCGCTCCCGATCTCACTGCACCCGAAGCTCGCGCGCGCCCTCGTGAACCTCGCTCGCATCTCGAGGACCGGCACCTTGCTCGATCCGTTCTGCGGGACCGGGGGGATCGTGCTCGAGGCCGCGGACATCGGCATCGGCGCGATCGGCACGGACCGCGACCGTCGGATGGTCCGTGGGACCCGGGCGTCGATGCGGCAACTCGAGCTGTCGGCCGGGCTCGCGGTCGCCGATGCCGGACGCCTCCCGCTCCGAAACGCGACGATCCAAGGGATCGCGACGGATCCGCCGTACGGGCGCGCCGCGTCGACCCGCGGCGAGCCGATCGAGCGGCTCTACGCGCGGGCGTTCGACGCCTTCGCAGACGTGCTTCCGAAGGGCGCGCATGCGGCCATCGTCTTGCCGAGCGAGAAGGCGATCGAGCTCGGTTCGTCGCGGATGGAGTTGATCGAACGTCACGAACTCCGGGTGCATCGGTCCCTGGTGAGGCACTTCTGCGTCCTCGTCAAGGGGTGATGACCTGGAGAACAATCGTGGTTTCCCGGGCAACCAAACCGTCGAGCGTCGTCGCACGGACGGGCAAGTGTAGGTAGTCGCTCGGGAGAGGTCCCGTCCACTGCGGCGGCGCGGTAACGTTCAAAACCAACACGACGCGTTGGCCTGCGGCGAGGGAGAGGGCTGGAATCGTGTCGGAACTCACGTTCGTTTGGATCGAGCCGATCTGGAATGAGGTGAAGACGATGACGAAGCGGATGGCCCCCAGGTTGTACTCCTTCGCGGTAACGGCCACCTGCTCTCGGACCGCTCCCGTGTTGTTCAGGGTGAACGATATGGAAATCGTGGCGCCGAGGGCGACCGTCCGGTTCTCAGCGAGAGGCGAGCCGTCGAGCGCCTCAAAGGTGAGATTTCGCCCCTCACTGACCATCACAAACGGCACGGGGACGAACGTCAGGAGGAGGATTGCGACCGCGCCGATTCCAACGAGCTTGCGGACGGGATCGAGGCGCGTTAGGTCGTTCAGCGGCGGCGGATGCCGCGCGCCGAGCATCAGGATCAGGAAGGCGAAGAAGATCCAGCCGATGTAGAAGTAGCTCATCGTGAACAGCAGGAGGATCGCGGCCCAGGACAGGTAGAACTGGTTCCGCCCGAAGAGGGCGCGTGCCACGTGACCGCCGTCGAGCTGTCCCGCTGGGAGGAGATTGATCGCGGTCACGAAGAGCCCGACCCATCCCGCGAAGGCCAGCGGATGAAGGGTACACGAGCCAGAGACCGGAAAGAAGAGCGAAAGGACGTTGAAAAGCAAGGACGGTTGGATTTCGCACGTTCCGGCGGGCGGGGGAGCGCCCGAGAGGGCGAGGCCCGCTAACGTCACCGGAATTGCGATCGCGAAGCCGACGAGCGGCCCGGAGACGCCGATGTCCAGGAGAGCCCTGCGGTTCGGGATCGGGTCGCGCATGCTGATGAACGCGCCGAGCGTGCCCAGCGGCGGCAACGAGGGCAGGAAGAACGGGAGCGAGGCCTGGACCTTGTACCGCTTGGCGACGAGGTAATGGCCCATCTCGTGCGACCCGAGGATCGTGAGGAGCGGGAGCGAGAAGAACAGACTGCCGTAGCCGATCGACGCCGCGGAGAGGATCGGTTCGCCGGAGTAGGAGGACCAGTTCCACGCGCCGCCGAAGAACACGATCGAGGGGATCGTCAGGAGGAGCAGGAGGAGGTTCACCTGTCGCCGCGCGAACCGCATCCGCGGCCGCCGTTGCACGTGGACGAGGGTCTCGCCCCGTTCCTGCGTGATCGTGGGGATGTAGTCTTTGGGAACGAGCTCCTGGCGGAGTCCGTCGAACGGGGCATCGATGCTGCCGGTCGGCGAGGTGACCTGGAACGTCAGCGCGAGCGGCGTCACGACGACGCCGTATACCGTGAAGTATTTCGCCACGACGGTCCGAATCGATTCGATTTCCGCCGCCGGCGAATCCATCGGCCGAGCGAACCTTCCCATGTATTAAAAGGTGCGGGGGTCACCCAGGTCTCGCGCCGAACACCCAGAGAAGGGCCGCGGTCCCGAGGCCCGCGGCGACGAACCGCAAGCCCGTGATGACGACCCGTTCGCGTACGAGGTTGCCGAGGTACACCCCGATGACGAACAAGATGACCAGCGTCACGCCAATCGCGACAATTGTGGCGGCGCGGATGTCGAGGAACAAGAACGGGACCAGCGGGATGAACGCCGCAATCATCGGGGAGACGCCGTGGACGAGGGCGCTGACGATGGCGGCAAACCGAAACGCTTCCTTGTGCTCCTCGCTGAGCCGGGCGAGCATCGCGCGCTCGATCGAGCGCACGTCCAGTTTCTTCTCGACCCGTTCGGCCTCGTAGGCTCCGACGGCGCTGCTCACCGCGAGGGCGATTCCGGCTCCGATTGATGCGGAGAGGATGATCGCCTTCTGCGATTCGTCGGCGGCGATGGCGACGGTGCCGATGATGATGCCGAGGATCGTCAGCGCGCCATCGAACGCGCCGATCACGAAGTAGCGGCGGACGATCGGCCCGACGTTCGTGATCTCGTCGTACTCCCGGATTCGGCGGCGCCAAGCGCGGAGGTCCATGTCATCCGCTCTCGATCCCGAGTTGCTTGCGGACGAGCTCCTCGAGCCGTGCCGCCGCGGCCCGCGCCTGGTCGGCGTTCGGAAAACTCGCCTGCGCGAAGTCTGGCTTTCCGCCACCCTTCCCGTGGAACTCCGGCGCGACGGTCCGGACGAGTTCCGCGGCGTCGACCGGCACCTGCGCGCCGCGCGTGAGGACGAGCTTCACGTCGCTCGGAGAGGGCGCCCAGTAGATCCCGGTGGCGCGCGACTCGGAGGCGGTCGCCTTCGACATCGAGAGCATGAACCCGACGCCTTGCGGGACCTCCGACCGCAAGATCGGCCACGGGCCTTTCGCGGTCTCGATTTCCTGACGGGTCTTCGCGGCTGCCTGCTCGTCCGTCGCCCGCTGCGAGAGCTTGCGGTACTCCTTCCACTCCGCGACCATCCGCTCCGCCGTCGGGACGACATGGTCGAGGGGCACCTCGAGGATCTCCGCGACCCGCGCGAGTTCGTCGACCTGCTTGCGCACGGCGTCGAGGGCGCCCTTGCCGGCGGCGTACTCGAGGCGGACGACGCCATCCTGGATGCGGGTCGAGCGGAGGATCTTGATCAGGGACACGTCGCTCGTCCGAGAGACGTGGGTGCCGCCGCACGCTTCGACGTCCCACTTCGGGATCTCGACGACGCGCAACTCGCCCCCGGGGACGGAGCCCCCTTGGTAAAGCCGGAAGCCGAACTTCCGCTCGGCGACGTCCCGGGCCATGAACTTCGCACGCACCGGGCGTCGCGCGAGGACCTCCTCGTTCGCGAGCGCCTCGATCTTCGCGACCTCCGCGTCCGTGAGCGCGTCGAAGTGCGTGATGTCCAGCCGCGCCATGTCCGCGGCCTTGTGCGCCCCCGCCTGCCACACGTGGTTCCCGAGCGCCTTCCGCGCGGCGCCGAGGACGATGTGCGTGGCCGTGTGGTTCCGCATCAGCGCCTCGCGCCGCTCGCCGTCGATCGCGCACGCCACCCGCGCGCCGACGAGCGACGACGCGTCGCCGCGGACGAAGTGCAGCACGGTCGGGCCGACCTTCTCGACGTCGTACACCTCGCGATCGCCGATCGTCCCGTGGTCCGCCTCCTGGCCGCCGCCCTCCGGGTAGAAATACGTCTGGTCCAAGACGACCGCCTCGCCTTCGACCGCGAGGACCTTGGCGCGGAATACGCGCTTCCTCTTGTCTTCGTACACTCGGAGCTTCGTCGGAGGGAGCGCCTTCGAGATCGTGACCTTCTTCGCGGGCTCGGCGGCAGCGGGCCGTTCGTGGCGGGCCGCGACGCGCGCATAGAAGTCGTCCGGGATATCGACGGGCAGGTCCGTGAACTCGCGGACGACGTCGGGGTTCAGGCCGTGGCTGTCATACAGCTGGATCAGCGTCTCGACATCGAAGGCTTTCCCCGCCGCCTTGAGTTCGTCCGCGATCCGACCGACCGTCGCGCGGCCCTTGTCCAGCGTCTCCTTGTACCGCGACTCCTCGACCTTGAGGAGCTTGAGGATGTCGCCTTTGTTGAAGAAGAACTCCGGGTAGTCTTCGCGCATCTGGTCGATCATGAACGACACGGTGTCCGCGAGGCTGTACGTGATGTTCAGATCCTTCAGCGCTCGGAGCCCGCGGCGGACGAGCAGGCGGGCGAAATATCCTTCCCGGCTGTTCGACGGCACGACTCCGTCGCCCAGGAGGAAGATGAGGGCCCGGGAGTGATCGCACACGATGTACAGGGATTCGAGCGGGGAGACCTGCGCGACGAGTTCGTCGACGGAGATCCCGACCCGCTCCGCGGTCTGCCGGCGGATCTCGCGTATGTCCGCGAGGCTCTCGATCTTCAACATCCCTGCGACCTTCGAGTATTCGCGGAGCACGCCATCATCGACGCGCTTCGCGCCGGTCGCCCGCTTCAGGTACGCGAGCGAGTCGCCGAAGACCGCCTCGTACGCGGACGTCGTGCCTTGAGAGAGCCAGGTGAGTCGCTCGAGGCCGTAGCCGGTGTCGACGACCTGCGTGTCCATCGGCACGCGATGGCCGTTCACGTCGCGGTTCATCATGAACACGAGCGTCGCGGGCTCCGCGCCACCGAAAACGACCTCGAAGCAGGGCCCGCTGTTTCCGCCGCCTTCCCACCAGGACTCCTTGTACCGCACGATGTCCGGCTTCAGGCCGAGCCGCTCCGTGAGGAATCCGTGGCACAGCTCGACCGTGTGATCCTTGAAGTACAGGAACTTCCCGGGGAAGTTGAACGCGTGGTGGGCCATCATCTCGAACATCGTGAAGTGCTGGCCCGTCTTCCCGACGTTGTCGATGTCGAGGAACCGCACGCACGGCTGCGAGATCGCGAGCGGGTTCGCGGGCGGAGCCGCCTCGCCGTTGATCACCCACGGCTGGAACGGGTAGACGCTCGCCTGCACGAAGAACACGTCTTCGCGCCACCGGGCCACGATCGGGTAGCGCTTCACCCGCGTGTGGCCGTTCTGCTCGAGGTACGACAGGAAGTCCTCGCGCATCGCGCGGTATGTGAGTTTCTTGCTGAACGGAGGATTCCCGATGAAGTCGTACTCCTGGCACGGGGCCTCGCCGCACGTCTCGTGCTGTCCGATCGACCAGAAGGCCTTGCCGCACTTCGCGCACGTTTGACGGGTGAATCCCTGCTTGCGGAAGAGCTCGACTTCGTATTCACCCTCAGGCATTCGCGGCTGGATGAACGCGCGCGATATAAAGATGTATCAAGATCCTGGAGTCCTCCAATACAGCACGACCGCAGCTCTCACTTTCGCAGTCCTCCCCCCGAAAAGTCCAGTGCCGCGTACGGACTATACCCAATTGGGCATAACCGAATGACGCGGTATCGATCCGTCCGACGAGCTGGACGGCAGAAGCCCGCCGGACTCGGCGGGTTCGTGCTCACCTGGGATGTCGATAGTCGCGATGCTTCGCAGTGCGTGCGGGTCCGTCGGTTCATCTTCGGATACACGCTCCGCCCGAACGGAAGAGCGTATCGGTATCCGGGCTTCATCGAGCGGGACGGAGTGCGGTATCTGGGCCAGTCGGTGCTCTTCGTGACTTCCCATCGTATGACGGAGCTCCGCGCCTTTCTCCGGGCCGAAGGCGTCCTCCACGTGGTCATGCAAGGGTCGCTTGGGGCCGTTACGCCTAACTGAGCATACGCGATCAGGCGCGTTGGTGGCCACCGACGAACGTTATGCCCAATCGAGCATAACAGTCCTCAACCAGTTCATGCCCAACGGGGCATAACGACGAACCAGCGGTGTGCTCGCGACGACGCAACCATCTCCACCTTTTAGTTCCCGAGCAAATCCCGGGCGATGACCATCCTCTGGATCTCGCTCGTGCCTTCTCCAATTTCGGTGAGCTTCGCATCCCGCAACATCCGTTCCACCGGATAGTCTGCGATGTAACCATACCCGCCGTGGACCTGCACCGCTTTGTTCGTGACGAACGACGACATCTCGCTCGCGTAGAGCTTGGCCATCGCGGCCTCTTTCTTGAACGGCTTCCCCTGATCCTTCAGCCACGCCGCGCGTCGCACCAGCGTGCGGGCGGCCTCGATCCGCGTCGCCATGTCGGCGAGCATGAATTGGATCGCTTGGTGTTCCGCGATCGGCTTGTCGAATTGGATTCGTTCTTTCGCGTACTTGACGGATTCCTCGAACGCTCCCCGGCTAATCCCAACGGCCATTGACCCAATCCCGATCCGACCGCCGTCTAGGATCTTCAGTGCGTTCATGAAGCCTACGTTTTCTGGGCCCAGGAGCGCTCCTTTCGGGACCTTGCACTCGGTGAGGATCACCTGCGATGTCGCGCTGCCGCGGACGCCGAGCTTGTCTTCGACCTTGCCGATTGACAATCCCCGGTTCCCACGCTCCACGATGAACGCGCTGATCCCGCGGTTCGCCTTGGACGGGTCCGTGATGGCGTGGATGACGAATGTCCCCGCGACCGGGGCGTTCGTGCAGAACGTCTTCGTGCCGCTGAGGACCCATCCGTCCTTTGTCCGTTTCGCGGTGGTCCGCATCGCGGCCGCATCAGAGCCGCTCGTCGGTTCGGTGAGGGCCCACGCTCCGATCTTGCGACCGCTCGCAAGGTCCGGGATGTACCGTCTCTTCTGCTCCTCGGTCCCCGCGAGCCAGATCGTCCCCGTGCACAGCGAGTTGTGGGCCGCCATGATGAGCGCGTGCGATCCGCAGACGCGTGCGACCTCTTCGATCCCAATCGCAAGGGCGACCGCATCGAGACCGGCGCCTTCGTACTCCTCGGGGATGGCCACGCCCAGGAGGCCGAGGCCGGCCATCTTCGCGACGGTGTCTTTCGGGAACTCCCCCGTCCGGTCGACATGCGCCGCGACAGGACGGATCTCCTTCTCCGCGAAATCGTGGACCGTCTGGCGGATCATCTCGTGTTCGGGTTTCAGTTCAAAGTCCATGTCGCGCCCGGAGGACCTAATTGCAGACGCGCCTTTAGGACTTCGCTCCACTGGCGGAGGCACGTTTTGTAGGATCCTGCAAAACGGCTCGAAGGGCGAAGGTTCTCTTGTAGGGTTCTTCAAAAATCAGTCTGGGGTACCTGAGGCCTGTGGCGGCCTCCGCCGTTTGTCTCCGAGGTCTCCCAATATCTCGCGACTCTCGTTCAGCACGTCCATCAAGGCCTCCCGCTCTCGCATCACGTACTCGATGATTTCCGGATAGCGCCCCTCCCGATACATCTTCGGAACGCGACTGCCGCTCTCCTTGTCCGCGTACCGATGGAGACTCGATCCCTCGAACGAACCGCGATTCAGCAAGACGAGCACGGACGAGAGGTCGAAGTACGGCTTCGTGAACCAATAGTACTTCAGCTTCCCCATGTCCCAGTCGATCAGCTTCCACTT
>Ga0137369_10007983_pt1 | contig 10588 bp, 11 predicted proteins | sample SagtaG_12_FD_104918 | JGI IMG/M metagenome (GOLD analysis project Ga0137369, IMG submission 104918) | Vadose zone soil microbial communities from Sagehorn Ranch, Mendocino, California, USA - Sage1_L_113_16 metaG | ecosystem: Environmental > Terrestrial > Soil > Vadose zone | place: USA... | reverse complement strand
GGTGACCGACTCGAAGTCGGAGGTGGCCGCGTCGAGCAGCGCCTCGACCTCGTCGGCCGACAGCGGATGGCCGGCGGCGTTGATCTTGGTGAGGGTGCCGTCGGGTTCGACCACGGCGACGTTGGAGCGCGTTGGCCCGCTGACGGGCACGGCCACGAAGCTGATCCCGGCGTCGGTCAGCAGCGAGGCGAGCAGCCCACCGTCGGGCCCCGCCAGCGGCAGCACCGCCCGGGTGGCCGTGTCGTTGGCGGCCAGCGCCCGCGACACGTTCACCCCCTTGCCCCCGGCGTCGATCTGGCCGGCGTCGGCCCGGTTGACCTCGCCGCGCCGCAGCTCGGGCACGGCCAGCGTGCGGTCGACCGAAGGGTTGGGGGTGACGGTGACGATCATGCGACTCGGACCTCCAGACCCGCAGCGTCGACCCGAGGCTCGTCGACGGTCCGGACCGCGAAGTCGTCGACGCTGGCCAGCGTGCGAGCACGAACGCGTCGCCCCACGACGATCACCGTAGTTGCCCGAGGCGGCGCAAGCCTGATGGTTGGGCGTCGTCGCTCGAGCCACCGTGCTGTCACGGGTTCCGCACGCCGCGCCGACCTGGAAGTATCAGGGCATGGAGATCCTCTACACCGCCGAGGCCACGGCATGGGGCGGCCGGAGCGGCCGGGCCGCCTCATCCAACGGCGTGCTCGACGTCCAGTTGACGGTGCCCAAGGGCCTGGGCGGCTCGGGTGAGGAAGGCACCAACCCCGAACAGCTCTTCGCCACCGGCTACGCCGCCTGCTTCCACAGCGCGCTCAAGCTCGTCGCCCGGCGGGCCAGGGTCGACACGTCCGACTCGGCGGTCACCGCCCGGGTCGGCATCGGCCCGGCCGGGTCGGGCGCCTTCGGGCTCGAGGTCGAGCTCGAGGCTGAGATGCCGGGCGTCGATCACGAGGTGGCCGAGGATCTCGTGGCCCAAGCCCACCAGGTCTGCCCCTACTCCAACGCCACCCGGGGCAACGTCGAGGTCACCCTGACCGTGATTTGAGCGTCACTCGCTGGCGACGCTGCGCAGCCGCCAGGCGGAGCAGCGTACGGGACGCTCGTCGGTTGCCGAAGGCCGCGCCGGCGAGGCCGAAGGCCGAGTGGCGCCGACAACACTGTCACCTCGCAGTGCGCCGTCGTTCGGGTTCGGTCAGGAGCCGTTTGCGGACCCGCAGCGACCCCGGCGTGATCTCGACCAGCTCGTCATCGGCGATCAGCTCGATGGCCGTCTCGATGGTGAGCACCCGTGGCGGCGTGAGCTTGATGGCGTCGTCGGCCGCATGGGTGCGGATGTTGGTCTTCTGCTTTTCGCGGGCGACGTTGACCACCATGTCGCCCGGGCGGGCGTTCTCCCCCACCACCATGCCCTCGTAGATCTTGTCGCCCGGGCCGACGAACAGCTCGCCGCGGCGCTGGAGGTTGTCGAGGGCGTAGCCGGTGGCCACCCCGCTCCGATCGGCGATCATGGCCCCACCCCGGCGGTGGGGCAGCTCGCCCACCCACGGACGCCAGCCCCGGTGCCGGCTGTGCAGGAGGGCGGTGCCCCTGGTCGCCGTGAGCAGCTGGCCGCGCAGGCCGAGCAGACCGCGGGCGGGCGCCTCGAAGCTGATGACCGTGCGACCGGGGTCGCCCGGTCGGAGGTTGAGCACGGTCCCCTTGCGGGGGGCCAGTGCCTGCGTGACGGTGCCGACATGCTCGTCGGGCACGTCAACGACGCCCTCCTCGATCGGTTCGTGGCGCTTGCCGTCGATGTCGCGGGTGACGACCTCGGGCCGGCTGACCTCGAGTTCGTAGCCCTCGCGGCGCATGGTCTCGATGAGCACGGCGAGTTGCAGCTCGCCCCGGCCGGCCACCGACAACACGTCCGGCGAGTCGGTATCGGCGACCTTGATGGCGACGTTGCCCAGCACCTCGCGCTCGAGCCGCTCGCGGAGCTGGCGCGAGGTGAGGAAGCGCCCGTCGTGGCCGGCAAGCGGCGAGGTGTTGGCGCCGAACGTCATGCGCAGGACGGGCTCGTCGACGGTGAGGCGGGGCAATGGGTCCGGGTCGTCCGGGTCGGCCAGCGTGTCGCCGATCTGGACCTCCGGCAGGCCGGCCAGCACGAACAGGTCGCCCGCGACCAGCTCGTCGACCTCCGTGCGATGCCGCCCGGCGATGGCGAGCAGCTGGGCCGGACGGCGGGTCACCTGCTCACCTGTCGCGCCGACCAGGGTCACCGGCCGGCCCGAGTGCATGGTGCCCCGCACGACCCGCCCGATGGCGAGCCGGCCGAGGTAGTCGGAGGCGTCGAGGCTGGTGAACAGCGCCTGCAGCGGCGCAGCCGGGTCGCCCAGCGGCGCCGGGACGGTGCGGACGATCGAGTCGAGCAGCGGGGCCAGGTCGGCGTCGGGCGCAGGGACGCCCAGGCCCTCGCACGCTCGGCCCTCCCGGGAGACAGCCGAGATCACGGGAAAGTCGATGTGGCGGTCGGGCACCTCGAGGTCGAAGTAGAGCTGGTAGATCTCGTCGAGGACCTCGGCGGGCCGGGCGTCGGGTCGATCGACCTTGTTGAGCACCACCACCGCCGGCAGGTCGGCGGCCACCGCCTTGGACAGCACGTAACGGGTCTGGGGCAGGGGGCCCTCGGCCGCGTCGACCAGCAGCAGCACCCCATCCACCATGGCCAAGGCCCGCTCGACCTCACCGCCGAAGTCGGCGTGGCCCGGGGTGTCGACCAGGTTGAGCTTCACGCCCTTCCAGTGCACCGACGCCGCCTTGGCCAGGATCGTGATGCCGCGCTCGCGCTCCTGATCGCCCGAGTCCATCACCCGGTCGAGTAGCTGCTCGTGGGCGCCGAACACCCCGGTCTGGCGGGGGATGCGGTCGATCAGGGTTGGCTTGCCGTGGTCGACGTGGGCGACCAGGGCCACGGCACGGATGTCGGGAGGGGGCCGAGCGGTCATGAGGGGACCGGGGCAGCCTACCGGCGGGTCAGACGGGCCCACGGTAGAGGTCGAGGGTCCGGGCCATGCCGCCGTCGGCCGAGATGGTCTCCCCGGTGACGAAGCGGGCGGCGTCGGAGGCCAGGAACACGATCACGTCGGCGATGTCCTCGGGCGTGGCCCACCGCCGCAAGGGGGTCTGGTGCTCGATCGTCTCGACCACGCCGGGGACGACCTTGTTCCTCGCCCACAGGGCGGTGTCGACCACGCCCGGCGCCACCGAGTTGACCCTGATCCCGTGCGGGCCCAGCTCGATCGCCAACGATCGCGTGGCCGCGTCGATGGCGCCCTTCGACGCCGCGTAGGCCGCCCGGTTGGGCGTGCCGACCAGGCCGGACACCGAGGAGAGGTTCACGATTGAGCCGCGGCCGCGCTCGATCATCGACGGCAGCAGACCGGCGATGAGGAGCAGCGGTGCTCTGACGTTCACGGCCAGGAGCTCGTCGATGACGGATGCGTCGGTGTCGGCCGTCGGCAGCCGGGCCGCAGCGGCGGCGTTGTTCACCAGTACGTCGACCGAACCCAAGGCGTCGATGGCCCGGGCGGCCAGGCGTCCTGGCGCGGCGGCGTCGGCCAGGTCGGCGTCGAGCACGACCGGGTTGTTGGCGAGCCGGCCGGCCACGGCCTCCAGTAGGGCTCGGCCCCTGGCCGCGACGGCGACCCTGGCCCCGGCCCGGTCGAGCGCGATCGCGGTGGCCGCGCCGATGCCACGGGAGGCACCGGTGACGAGCGCGGTCCGGCCCGCCAGCGAGAACGGGTCGTTGACCGGCTCAGAGCTCATACTGCACGGCGGCGCGTCCGGCCAGGATCGGTCGGAGGAGCTCGGTGATGACGCGGACATGGGCCGGGTGCGTCGCGTACACGAGGTAGCCGTCGATCGACTCGAAGTCGGCGACCACCGCGAAGTCGTGGTTGCGGCCCGGGTCGAGGCCAGCGTCTGGGTGGAACCGGAACGAACGGAGCTCGGGGATGACCGCGGGGAGCTCGGCGAGGGCGCTGGCCACCGCGGCCCGCTGCTGATCGGTCGACTCGGGTGTCCAGCTGAACAGGGCGACGTGTCGGAACATTTGCGAGTCTTCCTAGCCGAAACGACGCGACGAGATCAGAACGCGACCATCGCTTCCGAACAGGACCGCGCCGGCGCCACCCGTTCGGCCTCGGCCCGGATCTCCGATCGCACATGATCCGTCAAGGGCGCGAGCTCCTCTACCGCGATCTCCAGCCGGCGGCCCGTCTTCCTGGCCCGCCAGGTGGCGACGAGTCGGCCGTCGGCGACGATCGCACCGGGCGGGCCGACCGGCCGCCACACCTTCCCGCGCAACGCCGGGTCGGTGACGAGCGTCGCCCGATCCCGTTGCTGGAGGAACGGATCGAGCGGGGGCAGCAAACGGACGCCGGTGGGGACGGGCGGGTGGCGCACCGCGTCGACATCGCGGGACAGCAGGCGAGCGGTGCCGCCGGCGCCGGCGTCCACCGCGGCCAGCTCCTCGGTCACGAGGGCGAACGCCTGGCTGGCGTCGCCCCGGCTGCGGTTCGTCCACTCGGCAAACGCCGCTTCGGTGGCGGGGCCGTAGGCGTGCAGGAACCTCCGGACGAGCTCGGAGCGGGCGGCGTCGGGGCCCATCGGAGGAGGCGGGCCGCCCAGCCACTGCTCGGTCAAACCGATGGAGGCGTTCGTCCCCTCGCCGTCGGTGATGCATACCTCACCCGTGAGGCCCAGGGCGCGGAACAGCGGTTCGGGCATGTCGGCCCGGGCGCTTGCCGGCCGCCGCACCCGGTGCAAGGCGGGGACCCGGTCGTAGATCGCGTGCCGCAGATCGTCGACCGGAAGGTCTCGGCCATCGAGCACGACCCGTGCCACCCGAGCCATCTGGCCGAGGAGGTCGAACGGAGAGAGGCCGGCGTCGGCGATCGGCTTGGCCCAGCCGCCGAGGAACGTGTCGAAGGATTGGCGGTTGGTCGGCATCGCTCCCACCGTGAACACGGCGAGATCCGCAACCGGGACCACATAGGGAGCGCCGCGGACCGCCCAGATAGTGATGAGCCGCTTGCGGTCAGCCCGGGCGGCGGCCACGGTCGTCGCATCGACGCCTTCGGCTCGGGCCGCCAACGACAGTGCCGCGGAATCGACCCTGCTGTCCTGGACGCCCACCGGCCGGGCCGCGGCCGCGAGCCGGCCGGGCGGCAACCGCCGGATCAGGTTGTGGGCGGCCAACCTGAACGCCACAACCTGGTCGCGGTCGACACGCATCACGCCCCGTCACGATACGGACCCGGGTCACGGCGGGTGCCCCGGAGCCCCGGTTCAGGCGTCGATGCGGGTTCGATCGCGATCTCGTCCATGCGGTCGCAGAAGCCGATGAGTCGAGGGCGTCCGGATCGTCAGACACGGTGACGGAAGATGGAACCGAGGGAGGGTCGATGATCGGAGGAGGCTTGGACCGCACCCGGCTGGCGCGGATGCACGAGGTGATGGTCGACCGCGTCGAGCGAGGCGAGGTGCCGGGGCTCGTGTGGTTGGTGGCTCGGCACGGCGACGCACACGTCGATGTCGCCGGCACGCTGAGCGTCGAGGCGACCGGGCCGGTCCGCCGGGACACCATCTTCCGGATCTCGTCGATGACCAAGCCCGTGACCGCAGTTGCCGCGATGATCCTGATCGAGGAATGCCTGGTTCGACTCGACGAGCCGGTCGACCGTTTTCTCCCCGAGTTGGCCGACCCGCGGGTGCTGACCCGCAGCGACGGGCCGTTGGACCACACCAGCCCGGCTCACCGGACGATCACGGTGCGGGACCTGCTCACCTTCCGCCTGGGACTGGGGATGGACTTCGCCGCCACCGGTCCCCAGCCGGTTCTGACCGCAATGGCCGAGCTCGGTCTCGGCGCTGGCCCACCAGCACCTGCCGTCCCGCCGGAACCCGATGAGTGGATGCGGCGACTCGGCACGCTGCCGCTCGCTCACCAGCCAGGTGAACGGTGGCTCTACCACACCGGCGCCGAAGTGCTCGGCGTGCTGATCGCCCGGGCGTCGGGCCAGCCGTTCGAGACGTTCCTGGGTGAGCGGATCTTTGAGCCGCTCGGGATGAGCGATACCGGGTTCGCAGTGCCGGCCGGCAACCTTGATCGGTTCGGGCCGTGCTACTCGACGAACGCCGGCACCGGTCGCCGCGAGGTGTACGACCCGGCCGATGGGCAGTGGAGCAAGCCGCCCGCCTTCCCCTCCGGCGGTGCGGGGCTGGTGTCCACCGTCGACGACTATCTGGCCTTTGCCGAGATGCTGCGGGCCGGTGGCACCGCTCGCGGCGAGCGCCTCCTGTCCCGCCCGTCAATCGAGGCCATGACCACCGACCAGCTCACCCCCGAGCAGAAGGCGGTGTCCGGTCCCGATCCGTCCGGCGCATCGGGATGGGGCTTCGGTGTCGGTGTCCAAATCCGCCGCACCGGTCCGGCCCGGTCCGTTGGCACGTACGGCTGGGACGGCGGCCTCGGGACGTCGTGGGCCAACGATCCTGCTGAGGACCTCATCGGCATCCTCATGACCAACCAGGCCTGGACCTCGCCGACCCCACCCCCGGTCTGCGACGACTTCTGGACCTGCGCCTACGCCGCCATCGACGCCTGAGCCCAGCTGGGCGCGGCGCCCTTCAGCACGTTTCCGCGCTGAGCCTGCCTGTCGGCTCCTCCGGTCACTCGCCTGCGTAGGTGCCGAAGCTCCAGAGGTTCCCTTCGGGTCGCGGACGGTGAACCCCCGAGAGCCGTAGTCCGCATCGGCCAGGTCCCGGACGACCTCCGCGCCCGCGGCGACGGCTCGCTTGAAGAGGGTGTCGGGGTCGTCGCACACCACGTACACCGAGTCGTTGCCCGGGGTTCGTTGACCGAACGGCGAGTCGTCCTTGCCGGCGGTGCCGAACAGGATCCCTCCGCCGAGCGGCCAGCGCATCTCGGCGTGCTCGATGATCGATGGGTCGTCGTCTCGGGCGTACACCGCGCGTTCTTCGAATCCGAACGCCTCAGCGAGGAAGGCGATGGCGGCTCGTGCGACGCACCGCCCGGGCGGCCAGCTTCGGCGCGAGCCCGAACTCCTCGCCGAACCGGCGGGCCAGGTGCTGGCGGCTCCACCCCACGCTTGCTGCGAGCGCGCCGATCGACGCTCCCCCACCGGAGCGCTCCAGGGTCTGCCATGCATGCCGCAGTTCGGGTGCCACAACGATGTCGTTGTCGACGAGCCTCGTCAGGACGTCGGCACACGTGGCGAACCGGTTGGCCCATCCGCCAACGCTCTGAAGCCGTTCCCAACCCCCGGTGGATGCCCGAAGCGAACCCGGCCATCCGGTAACCGACGTAGCCGTCGATGAACAAGCCAAGTCGTCGCGACGGCATCCCCGTTACCCCCTCGGCGGTCGGTTCCACGCAGCAAACGGCTACATCGGCGGTGGCGGCCTACCGCTCGTAGTCGATGCCACGTTGTCGACCGGGGTCTGCGTTCGCGCTGAGGGCCATCGGATCCTCGAGCGGCATGTCGGCCATGTGCGCGACCACGGCCGTCGCGCCTACCGCTCAGCCCTCCCCGGGATCGTCGTACTCGTCGTGGCGCTTGAACCAGGGGCCGTGCTCGTTGCGACCGAGCGGCGCCCGGTCGAGCCACTGGTACATGCCCCAAAGGACGTCGGCGCCACGGGCATAGGTGGAGTAGGTGTGGAACACCTCGCCGTCCTCCAGCACGAAGGCACTCACGCCATGCGATTCGCCGGCCTCGACCGGGTCGTCGGTCTCGCCCTTGTGCGGAAGCTGGCTCACATCGATGGCGAGGGGCCGGAAGTTGTGCTCGGCCCCGGCCGCAAGCTGGCGCTCGGTGTACGAGACGCCGAGGTCGAAGTTGAAGCTGCTGTGCGCCGACGACGCCCACGGGAAGCTCCAGCCCATGCGCTCCCGGTAGGCGAGCAGCTTCTCGATGGGCGCCCGCGAGATCGTGGTCATGGCCACGTCGTGGTGTTCGAGGTGCACCCGGAAGCCGTTGTACCCGTCGGCCACCGACGAGCAGCTGGGGCAGCCCTCGTCCCACTCCGGGGCGAACATGAAGTGGTGCACGATCAGCTGCGAACGGCCCCGGAAGAGCTCCGCCAACGAGGCGTGGCCGTCCTCGGTGTCGAACACGTACTCCTCGTCGATGCGCACCCACGGCAACGCCCGGCGCTGGCGGGCCAGCTCGTCGCTGCGGCGTGTCAGCTCCTTCTCGGCCTCCAACAGCCCCACCCTGGCGGTGCGCCACTCCTCGCGTGTCCCCACGGCGTGGCTCGTCATGACCGTTCCCTCCTTTGCTCCACTCGATCCGGCCCTGCCTTCCGGCCGTCTCTACCGCGTATGAGACCGGGCCGCCCGCGAACTCATCGGTCGGGGGCGAGAAACCTCAGCGACGGGCCTCAGGGGGCAGGCCGAACGGCTGCTGAGCCTCCGGGCCCAGGAAGGCGTCCATCTCGATGATCTGGTGGCCCCGGAGGGTCAGCACGTTGATGCCGCTGAGCGGGAAGGTCTTTCCGGCCGTGTCACCCATGTAGCAGGCGACCACCAGTTGGCCGTTCGCCGTCATCGGCGCCAGCCTCCACGGGTTCTCGAACAGCCGCTCGACGAAGAACTGCCGGACGGCGGACCGCCCGTCGAACCAAGCCGGCAGTGGCGGCATCGTGAACCGGGCGTCCTCGGCGAGCAGCGAGACGATGCCGTCGATATCGCTGCGCTCCCATGCCCGGACGAGGGCGTTCACCAGCTCCCGTTGGCCGGCGTCGCCCAGGGCACGCAGCGTCTTCTGCTGGCTCACCGGCGCCAGCCGCCCGTCCATGGTCTGGCGGGCCCGCTGGAGGGCGCTGTTCACCGAGGCCACCGACGTCGTGAGGGTCTCCGCCACTTCCGCCGCGGGCATGGCCAGCACGTCGCGGAGCACCAGCACCGCTCGCTGGGTGGCGGGCAGCTCCTGCAGGGCGGCGACGAACGCCAGCTCCACGCTCTCCAGCAGCTCGTAGCGGGCCTCGGGTTCGGCGTACCCGGCCCAGTCACCCAGCTCGGTGTCCGGATACGGCTCGACGAACACCGCTTCGGTTATCGGCTCGCCCAGCTCGTGCACCGAGGAGCTGGCCGGGGCGTGCTCTGCGGCGAGCACGCGGCGGCTGCGCCTCTGGGACACCCGGATCGAAGCGTTGGTCGCGATGCGATAGAGCCACGACCGCAACGAGGCGCGCCGTTCGAAGCCGCCGAGGCCCCGCCAGGCGCCGAGCAGGGCCTCCTGCAGGGCGTCCTCGGCATCGTGCACCGAGCCCAACATGCGGTAACAGTGGGCGTGCAACGCGCGCCGGTGCGGCTCGACCAACCGGGCGAAGGCGGCCTCGTCCCCGTTGCGAGCGGCCTCGAGGTCGGACCGCTCCTGGGCGGCAACGGCGGTCAGGTCGGTCACGTGCCGAACCTACTCACCACGGGGGCGAGCGGGAGACCTACACCTTGGGTACACGTTGCGTGTATCATACGTGTATGGGCAAGGTACGGACGAACATCGAACTCGAAGACTCCTACGTCAGGGCGATCATGGATCGCTACGGCGTCCACACCAAGACCGAGGCGGTCGATCTCGCGCTCCGGCATCTCGCAGGTCAGCCGATGACTCGCGAGGAGGCGTTGGCGATGCGCGGCGCACACGCCATCGATGAGGTCCCGACCGATGCCGCGCCCACGAGCGCCGCGTGATCCTCGTCGACACGTCAGCCTGGGTGGAGTACGACCGCGCAACCGGAAGCCCCGCCGATCAACGCCTCACCGACCTCATCGCGAGCGACAACCAGGTTGCCGTGACCGAGCCGGTGATCATGGAGGTGGCCGCCGGGGCTCGCAGTGACGAACGTGAAGCGGATCTCAGGAGGCTGCTTCTCCGCTTCGACCTCCTGCGGTTTGACGCGACGGTCGACTTCGATGCCGCAGCGCGGATCCACCGTGGTTGCCGGCGGGCGGGAGTCACGCCCCGGGGAATGATCGACTGCATGATCGCCTCGGTCGCCCATCGACACTCGGCCGCCCTCCTCGCATGGGACGCCGACCTCACACGCGTCGCCGACATCATCGGCATCGCTATGGACCCCGGGTCGTTACGAGCCTGACCCCGACCAGAAATCGGCTCACAACAACACTGTGGCGGATTCCATGACACGGGCCCGCACGGATCAGGAGAGCCACGAGTCGGGGACGACAAAGCCCGCTCGCAACACGAGGCGGGCGTGCACGGCGGTGGCTTCCCGCAGCCGGCGGGCCACGACCGCTCGGGGGTCAGCACGGGCGGTGAAGGCGATGCTGCGCCCCTGCGTCGGCGCGGTGCGGGACCGGTACACCAGCGGTGGGGGTCGGCCGTGCCACCAGTCATGGACGGCGTCGGCCAGGCGGCCGCACGCGTCGAGCAGCGGGTCGGGGTCCTCGGTGCGGGCGATGTCGATGCGCCCGGTGCTAATCCGGTCATCGACAGCAAGGGCGTCGAGGTTGGCCTGGTGGGTCAGATGCAGCGCCGAGGGCATCTCCACGAGTTGGACCAGCCACAGGCCGCCGTCG
>Ga0137369_10007977_pt1 | contig 10592 bp, 8 predicted proteins | sample SagtaG_12_FD_104918 | JGI IMG/M metagenome (GOLD analysis project Ga0137369, IMG submission 104918) | Vadose zone soil microbial communities from Sagehorn Ranch, Mendocino, California, USA - Sage1_L_113_16 metaG | ecosystem: Environmental > Terrestrial > Soil > Vadose zone | place: USA... | reverse complement strand
GTTCTATCTTAGCGGCGAAGTCCCCGACTGGCAGCAACTGGCCCATCGGACGGCGGACGATATCGAGCGGGCTGGCGTGCGCCTTCAGCTCAATACCGTGGCCCAGGCCATCAATCCTACCGATCAAACGGTCGCGCTGAAAGCCCACGATCAGGTGCGCTCCGAGCTGCGCTACGACCGTCTGGTGATCGCCACGGGCGCGGTGTCCATCCGACCACGTATTGCTGGCCTTGATCTGCCCGGGGTCTTTCCGCTGCGCAGGATGGAGGACAGCTTTGCGGTCGACCGCTACATCCACACGCACGCACCGCAGACCGCCGTGATTATCGGCGGTGGCTATATCGGTGTGGAGATGGCCGATGCCTTGACCCGGCGAGGATTGGCGGTGACTGTGGTGGAACATGGCGATTCCGTCCTGAAGACCGTCGATCCGAGCCTGGGGCAGCTTGTTCGGGCCGAGCTCGAACGCAGCGGAGTCAGCGTCGTCACCGGCGTCGCCAGCACCGCGATTGAGCCAGCTGGCCAGCAGCTGACGGTACTTGGCACGCCAGGGTTTGCACGCACTGCCGATCTGGTGCTGGTGGCGGTGGGCGTGCGGCCACGCGTGGATCTGGCGGTGACCGCTGGTGTGGCGCTGGGCGCCACCGGCGCGATCCGCGTGACCCGTGCCATGGAAACCTCGATCCCGAATATCTTTGCCGCAGGCGATTGTGTCGAGACCTGGCACCGCCTGCTCAATCAACCGACCTACCTGCCCTTAGGCAGCACCGCCCATAAACAAGGGCGCGTCGCTGGCGCAAATGCCGCCGGTGGATCGCAGCATTATGCAGGATCGCTCGGCACGCAGGTGGTCAAGGTCTTCGAGTTGGCCATCGCGCGTACCGGCTTACGCGACTCCGAAGCCCGCGCCGCCGGTTTCGATCCGGTGACGGTCGAGCTCGCGCCTTGGGATCACAAAGTCTACTATCCGGGTGCGCAGGTGCTCCACATCCGGGTGACGGGCGACCAGCACACGGGGCTGCTACTGGGCGCGCAGATGGTTGGACCGCACACCGCCGAGGTCGCCAAGCGCATCGATATCTTCGCCACCGCGCTCTTTCACCGCATGACCGTGGATGCGCTGAACGACCTGGATCTAAGCTACACCCCGCCGCTCAGTAGCCCGTGGGATCCGGTCCAGCTGAGCGCGCAGGCATGGACCCAGGTGGTGGAGCATGGGCGTGGGCGCAATCCAGCTTAAAGCGCGTCGGTAATCGCAGCGATGGTCGCGCGCGCAGTTCGCCCCACGCCAATAATCGTCGCCGAGGCAAAGCAGGTCCACTCGCCGTAGCCGACCAGCCAGAGGCGTGGCTCGCGCTGGGCCTGTGTGCCGTTGACCGCAATGTGCCCATCAGACTCAATCACATCGAGAGGAATGCGCGAAGGTGCCTTCTTCACAGCATCCCCTCTCAAGCACAACCGCACAATCTTCCAGCCGCAGACACCCACAATGGGGTATTCGGGATTGACCTCGAATCGCCAGCCGTTATTGCCGGTGTAGTATTGGGCACGCTGCTCCTGATTGCAGGACTGTTTGTATTTGGGTATCGCGTGCTGCCGCTGGTGTTCATCGTTGCGCTTGTTGCAACGGTCTTGGACGTGCGCGAGGTCATCTATCAGCTTGGAAAGGCGAACTACGTAGTCGCATTCCTTGCCATCGGTGTCGCACTCAGCCGTCTGGCAACCGTCCTTGTCTCAGGGCTAGCCTGGCGCACAAGCCACCGACAGATTGCTCCAGTGGCTGTGCGATAGCCAGGGGTGGTGGGCACAACCATTCAGCATCTTCCAGAAGGCCATCGGCACCGCGCTTGCCAAAGTTGAATAGGTAGCCTGTGATGATAATGGCCAGGCTGTCCACGCTGATAAACAGGGCGATCAGCTGCGGCTTGAGCAGTCGGCCTCACCTGTAACAGCACTGTCATAGCCAGCGTGACAACGCGGTTCGATTTGCAGCGCCTTGGAAGGAGCGCGCCGCGCCAAACCTGCCGGTTTCACTCTACATTGGCTACGAGCCGTATATCGTCGATCACACAGCCTACGTCCGGGCGTTCGGCGACCACGCGACACCGCTGCGTGACGCGATTCATGCAACGGTGCAGTGGTACCAGGCGGCACAGGATCCGCAGATGCCAGTTACAGCGACGCCAGGCGACGTCTAGTCTGAAAGGACCACAGTCATGAGGCATTCCATGGACGCGACATCAGGTAATGGGTGGAGGTTCTGGATCGCGTGGGGAGTGGCGTTCTTCCGGTTCCCGCTGGGTGGGCTCGCGGGCGGGGCGTTGGTCGGCCCGATTACCACACCACTGGCCGGCGCGCTCGGTGGTGCGGCGACCGGCGTGGTGATCGGTGCGGCGGAGTGGCTGGTGCTTCGCCGGCGCCTGCCCGTATCGGCATGGTGGATCGCCGCCACGGCGCTGGGGATGGGAGCCGGACTCGCGTTCAGCATCGCGCTGCTCGGGACAGAAACCGTTGGCGTCATGTTGCCGCTACGCGGGCTGATTACCGGTGCTGGCATCGGGGGCGCACAATTCCTGCTGCTGCGCGGCAGCACTGACCGAGCGGCCATCTGGGCGCTGCTCGTCGCCCTGGGATGGGCGCTTGGTTGGATGATCACGCGGGCAGCCGGAGTTGATCTGACGCTGCAGTGGACGGTGTTTGGAGCCTCCGGCGCGCTGATGTTCCAGCTGCTGACTGGGTTGACACTTGCGTGGATGCTGCGAGGAGCAGGGCTGCGCCAGCGCCGCACACCGAACTGGCGGCGTAACGTGACGGCACTGCTCGCCTACTCCCGTGCCATGATGGTGCGGATGCCTCGGCTGTAGCACATGCTCGGGTGTCGTAACGCAACATTCCGGCGAGCTGTTTCCCGCTTGAGCCCGCGACGGGATGACCACGTGCACCGCCACGGCTCGTATTATCGCCACGAGTGTGCGCCGAGCCTTTCAGCAGGCCCGCCGCGCAGCTGGAGTGAGCAAGCAAGCTTGTGTGCATACCTTGCGCCACTCCTACGCCACGCATCTGCTGGCGGCCGGCGTCAATCTCTGCATCATCCAGCTCTGGCTCGGCCATCGCTCGCCGACCACCACGGCGATCTCCACCCACCTCACCCAGAAGGCGGACGAACTGGCCAGTGGCGTGCTCGATACGCTCGCGGCTGGTCTGCGATGACCACCCTTGGTGAGATCTTCCGCCGCTACGGCCCCGCCTACCGCGCGCTTTGGCCGCTCGTTGTCCGAAGGCCAGCTTCAGGCGATGCAGGCCATCGCCCAGTGCCGCACCGAAGCCCTTGGCGGCCACGTCTACACCTGCCCGTCCTGCCAGATCACCCGCTACAGCGACCACTCCTGTCGCAACCGCCACTGTCCAACCTGTCAGCACCAAGCCACGCAGGCCTGGCTCGCCCAGCAGCACGCGCTGCTGCTGCCCGTGCCCTACTTCCTGGTCCCGTTCACCCTGCCGTCCGAACTACGGGCCATCGCGCGGCAGCACCCCGAGACACGCTACGCGCTCCTGTTGCACACATCCGCCGCGGCGCTCCAGCAGCTGGCTCAGAACCCACGCTTCCTCGGTGGGCGGATTGCCATGCTGGGCGTCTTACAGACCTGGACGCGCGACCTGCGCGACCATCCTCACGTTCATTATCTGGTGCCAGCGCTTGCCCTGGCGCCAGATGGCACGCGCTGGCTGGTCGGGAAAAGCGCCTTTCTGGTGCACGTCAAGCCGCTTGGTGAGAGAGTGGAGGGCGAAGGTCCGCGCGGCGGTGCGCCAGACGTCGGGGGCGGGCCAGGTCGACGCGCGCGCCTGGGTCAAGTCGTGGGTCGTTGACAGCCGGCCCGTCGGACGTGGGGCGAGTGCCTTAACGTATCTCGCCCCCTCGATCTTCCGCCTTGCGCTGAGCAACAACCGCCTCGAGGCGGTCGCAAGCGGCGCGGTCACGTTTCGCTACACGGAGGGCAAAACCGGTGCGCAGAAACGGGCCACGCTGCCCCTCGACACCTTCATCGAGCGCTTTCTGGCGCACGTGCTGCCGAAAGGGTTTGTCAAGCTTCGCTCCTACGGACTGCTGCACCCGCGCAAACGACCGTTGCTGGCGGAGGCGCGGAGTGTGCTGGCGCTCCGTCAGGCTGCTCCCCCACCACCGCGTGCGACCGCAGCATCCGAACCGCTCGTCGCGACACCCGAACCGGATGTCCGTCGTTGCCCGTCGTGTGGACAGCCGATGCAGCTGGTTCAGACGCTGCAACCAGAGCGCCACCACTACCAAGTGGTGACGAACGCGGGTGAGCCGTCGAGCCGTGGCCCACCGATAGGTATGGGCAGGACACAATCGGTCGCCAGCTGACCAGGTGTGAACCACGCACCTGGCCGTTGGTGTGCCAGTCAGGAGCGCGTACCTCCGCCACTGGCGCCGCTGTGCTTGCCGGTTGCTCGGAGTGACCAGGGAGCAGACGCCAGGAGGGGGTTCCTGCCGCGTTCTTGAGCTTGCTGGTGCGAATGAAACCTACCGCGCATGATAACTCGCCAGGTCAGAAAACATTGACACTTTCGGAGCATTAATCGCTTTATTAAGGGGCAAAAAACACGTGGAACGTTCGTAGGTTGTAAACCACGAGCAGCTCACGCGATCCGTGCGCGCCGCGCTGTGCCCGGCCAGTGCCCCCGTTGTGATTGATCTGTCATCTAATCGCGGGTTTCGTTCAAGTACAATAGATGACGACAGATTGCTTTTACGCTTTTTTAACTCTGATGCGGTTTTTGCCCGTCGTAGGAATGGGCCCCACCTATCCTCCTATCAGGAGTCATAGTCATGCCCTATCTTCGCACTCTGCGCCATCGCCATGGGCTGACGATCCTCGAAATTGCGCAGCGCAGTGGCCTGACCGCGCGCGCTATCGCTGAGCTTGAATACGGCCTCCGCCCACTCGATACCGCTGAACGCGTATCGCTGGCGCGCTCGTATGACCTCGCTCCTGAAGATCTGGAAACACCGCTGCCTGTGCCGGCTTCACTATCGTGGGAGTACCTCGCCACCAGCTTGTCCCAGCAGTTGATCCTTGCAACGCTGACCTCAACCCTGCTGGTCACTCTGCTTTTCGGTGGCGCCATCGCTGGGGCGAAAGTGCATGCGCCGGTAGCTTCAGCGCGCCCGGTGGCACATGGGGATGGCCTGGGACCACGCGTGAGCAGCCGATATCTCCTTGCACCAACATCCTACACGCCTCGCAGGCCAACCACAACGCTGCCACACCACGGCATGGAACGCGCGATCCTCGCAGTTCCGCCGACGATGACGCCCACCGCGACACGACCCCCGCTCCCGAGCGCCACCTCGCAGCCTGCCCCACCTGCGACACCTCTGCCTCCACCGACCGCGGGGGCCAGCCCGTTACCGACAGACGCACCCAGCCCAGTGCCAGCTGCTGTGTTCCAGCTTGCGCCGACTGAGATGCCCAGCCCCGTGCCGCCAGATCCGCCTAGTCCGGCGGCCGCCGAGGCGCCCAGTCCCGCGCCAACTGACCCACCAAGCCCCATGCCGACCGACGAGGCGCCCAGTCCCGCGCCAACTGACCCACCAAGCCCCATGCCGACCGAGGTGCCCAGTCCCATGCCGACCGAGGTGCCCAGTCCCGTGCCGACGGACGCACCGAGCCCGCTGCCGCCCGAGGCGTCCAGCCCCAGCGCTGGAGCGGTGCCCCAAAGCAGTGTCTTTATGCCGCTCCCGGCCGACGGACCGTTTCATCAAAATGTGGTGGTCGCCTTGGAAGCGAATAACGGCGCGCTGCAGCATGTGGTCATCCCACCGAATGGTGTCTGGTCATTTAACCGCACCGTTGGCGACCCTGATCTGCTCCAGCTCGAGCCGATGTATGGGATTTACGGCGGTGGATGGTGTGACCTGGCCAGCCGGTATACGATGGTGTTGCGCCCGCTCCTACCGCCCGAAACATTCGAGTTTATTCGTCACATCGACTCGACCGGATTCGGGCTGGAAGGGGTGCCCGACGACGATGGTGTCGTGATCTGGAACAGCAATGGCGGCGACGGCGAGCAAGATCTGCGGATCCATAATACCAGTGGCCGGACGATCCGCATCGACGTGACGCTGGTCGCCGATGGGGTGCAGTTTCGAGCCACGATAGTGTGACCACGCCACCCGTTCACGCCGGCGGCCGCTTACGAGCCGGGCGCCTGGCATTCCGTCCCGCTTGAACAGCGGCTTGTTGCGACTGGCCGTACACGAAGAGAGCTCCGGATGCTGCAGTCTTTACGTGCGCTGGCGATCCTTGTTGCGATACTCCTGGCACTCATGACCTACGTCTTAAGCCAATCCCAGGAGTTGTCAGTGGCGGTAGCGCTCTCGCCCCCATCCGCTGCGCCTGGCACCGTGGCCCCCACCCAGCCTGCCGTCTCCGCTCCAGCCACCGTCCCACGCTCCGCCCCAGGCTCAGGTGACGACGCGCCTCTGCCACAGGGTGTGCATGTGGCGGGCATCGAGGTCGGCGGCATGCGGCCGTCGGCAGCACAGGCGCGCTTGGCGGCCGCGCGTGTGCCACTGCTGCACCCGCTTGACCTACGGGTCGCGACGGCTCGCGCCATGCTGCGACCGGAAGACATTGGCATGCACATCCCGCTTGATGCACTGATCGCCGAGGCCCAATCGGCCCCGGCAGGCGCCCGGATCGCCCTGCGTGTCTCCTATGACGCCGCGCGGTTGCGGAGCGTGCTGAAAGATCTCGCCAGGCGGACCGATCAACAACCCACCGTCGTGGTGATCAGTGACACCGTGCCGTTCTCGCGCAGCTTCGCGATCGTCCCAGGCCAACGGCTGGACGTGGCGATGGCGATGCGGCAGGTCGACGCGCGCCTGCAGTTGCTCACTGCGCCGCCGCAGCTTACCCTGCTCCGCCAACCCGACATGCGTCTGCCGCACCCGCTGCCTGGGCAACTCCAGGCGCAGATCACGGCGCTGGCGGGGGAGTGGGACGGTGTCGTGGGGATCTCGGTCTCTGACCTGGCAAGCGGGCAGGTGATCGCGCAACTGAATGAGCACACGGTGTTCTCGGGCGCGAGCGTCATGAAAGTCGCGATCCTCCTGTATGCCTACCTCACCCACGCGCGCTTCACGCCCGAACAAGAGCACTGGCTCGATGCCATGATCACCGAGAGCGACAACCTGGCCGCCAACGATCTGCTGGCGGCTAGCGCCGGCGGCACGACCCCGCGGGATGCGGTTCGGGGGGCGCGCGCGATGTCGATGCTGCTGCGCGACCTGGGGCTGGCGCATACCTACCAGTATCGGCCCTACCAGAGCGACGACTATCCGATCGATCTGGCTGAGCTGGGCACCATGCTCGGTCCGAAGCGTGAGGGCACGCCGCCCTATACGGATGCGGATCGGGTGCTGCGATCGATGCCAGCAGAGATGAGCCGCGTCTTCCTGTGGATCGAGCAGTGCAGCTATGGCGGGGGTATTTTGCTTAAGCGTTTCGCCGAGTCGCTTACGGCGGCCCGCTGCCAGGAAATGCTTCATCGTCTGGAACAGAACAGCGATCACAGCCGGATGTTGGCAGGCTTTCCCGCTGGTACGCGCGTGGCGCATAAGAGCGGATGGATCGCGGACACGCAGGCAGATGTCGGCATCGTCCGCTCGCCAGGCGGTGACTTCCTGCTTGCGGTGTACGTCTACCGCCCGAGCGCTGCTGATGTCACCGAAGACTTCGATGCGGTCGCCAGGCGAGCGATCGCGGGGTTCGCGCGGCTGGTCTACACCTACTACAATCCAACCCTGATCGATCCTACAATGCATCTGGAGCAATATCATGCCGAATGTCCGCACGCTTCGTCTCTCCCATGGTCTGAGGTTGACAGAGTTGGCGCTCCTGGTGGGGATTCCCGCCCGTACGCTGGCCGAGATCGAATATGGCCTCCGCCCGCTTGCGCCTGATAGTCGCTGCCGTCTGGCCCGGATCTACGATCTACAGCCGGATGTGCTCGAAGCTGGCCGCCCCGGCCAGCTTGACGACCCACGCGTGCCGCTGGCCCAGATCCTCGGCTCAACGCTCGCCGCGGGCATCTGGCTCGTGGGCAGCCTCGCGCTCACCACACCGCCGGCCGCAGAGCGGCTAGCGATCGGGGCGACAGTACCCGCCACCTCGGTACAAGCCCGGACGGCGCGGCTGGCGCTTGCCCAGCCGTGGCCCGGCGGACACGCCCTCAAGCTAGCGGCCGATCGCCATCGGCCGCCGAGGCGTGAAGGGGCGCATCAGTCGCTGCAACCTAATACCGTCGCACTGAACAACAGGCGCGCGTCGGCGTCGCAATCCACTGCAACTGCACATGAGCAGCCCGATGTCGTAACGGCGGCAGCGGCACCGACATCGCCAGCAGAGGCGCCGACCGAGGCGCCGCCAGCGCCAGCAGAGGCGCCGACCGAGGCGCCGGCCATACCGGCGCCGACCGAGGCACCGGCCGAGGCGCCGCCAGCACCAGCCGAGGCACCGGCCGAGGCGCCGCCAGCACCAGCCGAGGCACCGGCCGAGGCACCGGCCGAGGCGCCGCCAGCACCAGCCGAGGCACCGGCCGACACACTTGCGCTGTCAGAGTCAAACGCACGAGGAAGTGACGTTGCCGCGTTCGCGATGCAGTTCGTCGGTGCGCCATATGTATGGGGTGGCGCCGATCCAAACGGTTTCGATTGCAGCGGGTTTACGCAATATGTGTACCGGCACTTTGGCCTCGACCTTCCACGTTTTACGGCCGATCAGTATAGTGAGCAGTATGGAACCATCATCACGGATCCGAATGCGTTGCAGCCGGGCGACCTGATCTTCTTTGCCAACACGTATGAGCCAGGGATTACCCACATCGGGATCTACATCGCAAACGGCGATGTCGTGCAGGCCATGAGCCCCGGTATCGGGGTGGCAATCGGAAACTTGCGCGAGGACTACTGGGCGCAGCACTATTACGGCGCCCTGCGGCCGTTGCGCTAGGATCGATCCAAGATGCGCCTTCCATGAAACAGGCCCAGAAGAAAGGTCGTTGGCAGGTTGTCGAGATTCGGACTGCCCATGTGAACGATAATGCGCTGTTGAGTCTCGTATAACACGCATGATGGGTCACCAGACTCGGCTGTACGCGTTTCAAGGTGTTGTAACGCACGCATTATCGATCGTGACACGATAAACCACCCCGAAAATCGGTAATGTCATCCGGTTTTCGCGGTGACGAGGTCTACTGAACGGCCGATTCGCCACCGACCAACAGGATAGGTATGTCGACGATTGCTCAAGTCAAACAGCAGGTGGAGCGCATCTGGTACGCCAGCTTTCAGACCGACCTTGCTGACACCTTAGCCGCTGAGTTGCGCCGCCATGCGCTCGCCGGCGTGCCAGCCGCGCTCGAAACCGCGCGCGCTGAAGCACTCGAACCCCACCGGCAGCACGCGCGCCCAGCACCCCCACGCCTCGCTCCAGCGCTCCGGCACAGATCCTCGCCAGGTGCTGACCAGCCATGGTTTCATCCCCGACCTGCACGTGCCCAAGCTGCGGCGCGGCACTGCCGAGCGTCCCTGGCATGTCCGCACGCGCTATCACTTGGCTATGCCACTGCTGCTCGACCAGGCACGGTATCTCTACCCCCTCGGCCGCTCCATCCGTGACCTGCCGGCGGCGCTGTATGTCCTGTTTGGTCAGGTTCTGGCGCGCGCGGCGGTCAACCGCGTCACCCTTGCGGCCCAATCGCCAATGGCGGCCTGGCGCGCGCGCCCCATCAGCGATACCCCGCCCATCCTGATTGTGGATGGGGGCTGGGGTCAGGTGCTCCAGCCCACCGGCGCGACCTTTCTCGACCAGCGTGGCCACGAACGGCGCCAGATGCGCGGCCACGACCAGGTCATTTTGACCGTTATGGGCGTGTGGGACGATGGTCGGCATCAGATACTCCACTATCAGCTGGCCACCGCCGAAGATACGACAGCCTAGTCGAAGCTGCGCTCAGCGCTGCTCGAACGCGGAATGGATGCCAGCGCGCTGCAGCTGGTTGTCAGTGATGGCAGGAGCGGACTGCCTGCTGCGCGCGCCACCAAGTTGCCGCAGGCCAAACAGCAGCGCGGTGTGGGTCACAAAATCCGTGGGCTGGAACGGGCGTTTTGCTACCGCAATCTGACCACGACCGATCCGATCAGGCAGGAAAGGCGCACCCACGAGGCAGCCCGCCGCTTGCGGCGGCCGCAGCTTACGACCGAGGCGCACGCGATCGTTGCAGCGCCCACGCGGGCCGAAGCCGAAGCGCGCCTGGCGCAGTTTCGCATGCCCTGGGGCACACTCGAGCCAGAAGTCGTGCGGCTGTTGAGCAAGGACGTGGACGCCGGTCTGACGTTTTACCAGTGTGACCAGAGCCTGCATGCGCTGATCCGTTCCACCAACCTGTTGGAAATAGTTTTTTCGCAAATGACAAAAGCGAGTCCGTGCGCCGGCGGGCGAGGTGGGGATCACATAGTGGATCTCCACCTCGTCATTCGTCACAATCACCCGATCGATCAACAACTC
>Ga0137369_10007970_pt1 | contig 10596 bp, 5 predicted proteins | sample SagtaG_12_FD_104918 | JGI IMG/M metagenome (GOLD analysis project Ga0137369, IMG submission 104918) | Vadose zone soil microbial communities from Sagehorn Ranch, Mendocino, California, USA - Sage1_L_113_16 metaG | ecosystem: Environmental > Terrestrial > Soil > Vadose zone | place: USA... | reverse complement strand
TTTGGCGGAAGGACGACACGCTGGAAGCGCCCTCGAATTGCGCCAGGAACCGAACTCCGGGCAGATCGGCAGCGACCGCGCGGCGCCCAAAGTCGCCGCGGAGTAGCCGCAGCTGCCTCGCGAGCACAGGTGGACGCGAGCGAGCCCAAACGCCCATCGGCGGGGCCTTGCCGGCTGGATCGACGCGCTACCTAATCGGAGACGACTTCGACGCGAGCACGACTGTGGCGCGCTTTCCACGACTCGACGTAGCCGATAAGAACCACCCAGTCGTGCTGTTCGCTCACGCTGTTGAGAAGATGCGTGTCGATCTCGGCCGCCCCTCGCTTCACGGCGAGACATGACGAGGCTCGAAGAAACTCAAGCAGGTCGTCACGCAGATCCGGTGGATCGACCCTCAAACGCATCGCCGCAGTGAATGCGATCGGCTGGCGTGATCGAATCCGAATCGTCTTCACGAGCGAAGACTATGCCCGCATTGCTCGCCGGCACCAAGCCGGCCTGGCTTGTCGTAGAAGAGCCGGAAGGACGCCACGCAGTACCGCTTCGTCGGCGCGACCAGCGAACCTGGTCCCGCTGGGTCGCGATCGCACTCACCTGTTCTTGTGCGTGCCGTTTGCCGGGGTCGGCGTAATCCGCTGAAATCCGGGACTTTCAGGGTGGACTCAGGACGGATTTCGGACGATGATGAGAGCGTGGACTGGCAAATTCGTGACCCGAGATTCGGACTTGACATTTACGAGGCCGAAACGGGCTGGCAGGCGTTGGCTGCGTTCCTTGTGGCTTCCGAACGCGGTGACATCGCGGCCAAGATGAAGGACGTCCACGTGGACGACGACGGCACCGTCTCGGTCACGTACCGGGGGCGGCGGCTCTACGCCGTGCCTCGGCAAGAAGCGGCCTAAAAACCATCCCTGCACGGCACACCGCCGGCGAGACGCTGAGAGCGGTCGCCGCCGACTACGGCGTCAGCCATCCGGCGTCTCGAAGCGGATCAGGCGCGCACGCGCACGGCAGGTGCAGGAACTCAAAGAGTCGCAGTTCCAACAAAGGGCGACGATCCGCCCGCCTTTTTGACCTGGCGAATCCTTCGTCGAGCAGCTACTCGTAGCGTGCCGACTCGGCGACCGGGTCGACCCACGAACTCAAGCGTCAACTCGAGCGGCGAGCCGACCTGCAGCTCCCGTAGCCGCTTGCGCGCGTCTCCGGGGACCCCGATCTTGAGCAGGCTAAGCCGCCTGCACGAGATCACGTACACGAGCGGGAAGGATCTAGCGCTGCCGTTCCCGAGCTCGGCGCTCTTGCGGGGGGATGATGCCGCGGCGGGCGTCGTTGTCGTTTAGCCAGTCGGTTTCGGAGCGGAGACGGCGCTCGCTGTACCAAGTGGCCCAGGCGGGCGAGAATGGCTCAAGAGTCAGGGGCGGATGCCAGCCGTGACCACTGGCAGCCGCGCCAACGCGGTTGTGCGCGCTCGCTCCTCCACGATCGCGCTCAGCGCCACCGTGAGACAGCGGCTGGCGGGTGGCGTTGCCCCGACTCGCTCGCTTTGGGCGGCGCTGGTATCCCCAGGCGCCCGCACCGTCGGTAGAGGCGGCAGCGGCAGAATCCGCCGGGCGAGGCGCGGCCACCGGCTGCACGACAGCCGCGCGTTTGCGGTGTTTGTGCGCGGTCGAGAGGCTAACACCGAACCGCTCCGCAACGGCTTGCGTCGTCGCAAGCGAACGCACGACGTTGTAATCCGCAGCCGTGATCTTGCTAGGCGACCCGCTCATCTGTGAATTTTAGCTCCCCGAGCTAAGGCGAAAATCAAGGCGAAACAACGAGCCGATCCAGCCGAGACTTTTCGAGCCGGGAAACGGCTTGCCTAAGACAAACACAAGTCGCACAGCGTCCCAAAATCTCGTCTGGGTTGTCCCGCTCGCCCTCGGCCGTCTTCGGGCTGGGCGCGAAGCGATCGAGGCGACGAACAGCGACGCGGGCTCCTACACGATCAGGTTCGCCACAGCCGTTGCGGGCAAGGCGATCGTCCTCAGCAACGACTTCGCTCACTCTCAGCTGAGCGGTGGCGGCGTGACCGTCGACGGAGACATCGACGGCAACGGCAAGCCCGACGTGACGATCCGGTCGCTGTCGATGCGCAAGGCGCCTGGCTTCCAGATCTCCTCAAGCGGCAACCGGCTGCACGCTCAGAACAAAGACGGCTCCTCCAGGACGACGGAGCGGGCAGGCCACTCTACGAGTCAGAGTCGGGCCGCCCGACGCGGGACCTTAATGCACCCCACACGAAGTGACTCGCGGCCGACAGCGTGGACTGCGGGCGCGACTGCGCGAGCAATCAGCGATTTCGGCCGATTGACATGGAACAGGCACGTTGTAAACGCCAAATCGCAAGCGGCTCCGAGCGCAATGCACTTCCGCTTTCGCCTATAGTCCAGGGTCTTCATGCTCGGGGGAGGACGCGCTAGGCGTCGGTGGCTCGCCCGGGGTTGCGGCAGGCGTCCCGTTCCGGAGAACGTCGAGCGCTTTTGCTCAGCCATGGCTGCAGCTGTCGCCCTCGGGGCGGTCACGCTGTCGGGGGCCTCTGCCGACGCGACGATCTCGCAGACTGTCGTCGCCTCAGCCGATGCCTACGTCAGCTCGCGCGAATCCTCCGCCAACCTGGGTGCCGAGCCGGAGCTCCGCATCGACAGCGCGCCGAACGAGAACAGCGCGGCCCGCGTCGCTCGCAGCTACGTCCGTTTCGACATTCCCGTGTCGTGGGAGCCAATTGCACGGGCGACGCTCCGCGTCTACGCCACAAACGGCGACCACGGCGGTTTCACGGTGGGCCGCGTCGCTGATACCTGGGACGAGCAGACGATCACGTGGAGCAACGCTCCCCCGCAGTCAGCGGGCCCAACGATCGCGTCAGGCCCGTTCGCGGCCGGCGACTGGGTTTCCGTGGATGTGACGCCGCTCGTAACCGGAAGCGGAAGCACGAGCTTCGCGCTGATCGGTTCGACTCCCTCGCCGATGGCCCTCGGCAGCCGCGAGCAGGGACAGACGGTGGCTCCGAGGCTTTCGATCGAGACGCTGGCGACGGCGCCCGTGAACCAGGCTTTGCCGACCATTTCCGGAACGCCACAGGAAGGGAAGCCTCTTTCGGCAGCGGCTGGGACGTGGTCCGGCACGGCGCCGATCTCCTATGCCTACCAGTGGCAAAGGTGTGATGCCGCCGGCGGTGGCTGTGTCCAACTACCGAGCGCGACCACCACGACGTACACCCCTACGGGCGCCGAAGTGGGGAGCACGCTTCGCGTGGTCGTCACAGCCTCGAACAGCGCCGGCTCGAGCGGGGCGGGCTCGGAGCCGACGCCGTTGGTCGTGGCTGCTCCGGGCGAGACCTCGCCGCCGAGTGCTCCCGCTGATCTAACCTCGAGCGCTGACCAGTCGAGCATCACGCTGACCTGGAGTGCCTCCAGCGACAACGTTGCCGTCACCGGCTACGACCTGTTCTTGAAGGGAGCCAAGGTCGCATCGACCGCGGCCACCAACTACCGCTTCGGCGGCCTCAAGTGCGGCACGGGATACACGATCGGCGTCGCCGCTTACGACGCGGCCGGGAACCGCTCATCGACGAGCGCGCTCGCGAGCGCGACCGCCGCCTGCGCGGATACAAGCCCACCCGATACAAGCCCGCCCAGCGTGCCGTCCAATCTGCAGGTGGGCGCGGCCGACCAGTCGAGCATCACGCTGACCTGGAGTGCCTCCAGCGACAACGTTGCCGTCACCGGCTACGACCTGTTCTTGAACGGAGCCAAGGTCGCATCGACCGCGGCCACCAACTACCGCTTCGGCGGCCTCAAGTGCGGCACGGGATACACGATCGGCGTCGCCGCTTACGACGCGGCCGGGAACCGCTCGGGCCAGAGCGAAGTGGTTGCGGCGACGGGCCCGTGCCCGGACACGTCCGCGCCGACGGCTCCGACCGGGGTGGTGGTCACTGCCGCTTCGTCGACGAGCGTCTCGATCCTCTGGAGCCCCGCGTTCGACAACGTCGGTGTTAGCGGATACCACCTCTTTCTGAATGGCAGCAAGATTGGGTCGACCCCTCTCACGAACTACATCTTCGGCGGGCTCACCTGCGCCACGAGCTACAGCGTGGGCATCGAAGCCTACGACGCCGCCGGGAACGGTGCTGCGCGGTTGACGATGACCGCGGCGACGACCGCCTGCCAGGGCAGCAGTACCGGCGTCGCGCCGCGGTTCCGTTACATCTTCCACTCGGGCTCCGACCAGGCTGGTGCTGCTGCACTCGGCTTCAACCTGCTCGACGTGGACACGAAGTCCGAGGCCGATGCCCTTCCGGCAGGAACGCAGGGTCTGTATTGGCTTGGTGACTACCTCAATGCTCCCACCTGCGACTGGGAGCAGTCGGACGCGACGATCGCGGCCAAGGTGCGGGCAGGGGTTGGCGACCCGAAGATCTGGGGCTACAACTTCTCGAACGAGCCCGACCCGTATGGTTGCCCGAACGCGGTTTCTCAACACCGGCAGCGCGCCGCCCTGATCAGGTCGATCGATCCGGCCAAGGCAACGTTCATCAGCCTCGACATGAACTGGCGGGACCAGGCGCTGAAGCAGATCCCGCTCTGGGTCGGTGTCACTGACTACACGGGTCTCAACCCGTACGTCTGCTTCGTTGGTCAACCTGCGTGTGATTTCGCCTGGATCGACCAGGTCATCCATGCCGCGGATAACGCCGGGGTGGCTTACTTCGGTCATGTGCAGGCGTTCCAGGCCAACGAATGGCGCTGGCCGACGGCGGACGAACTTCAGCACATGCTCGGCCAATGGGCGGCGTCGAAGCAGAAGGGCTACTCGCTGTTCTCCTGGAACTACGGTGCCCAATCGCTCTCGAGCCAACCCGCGCTGATGGACGTGCTCAAACGGTTCAACGGGAGCGCCTCCGGCTCCACTCCAGGCGATACGACCGCACCAAGCGTACCGACCGGGTTGAGCAAGGCCGCCTCGACCGGGACAACTGTCTCGCTTTCTTGGAATGCATCGAGCGACAACGTCGACGTCGCCGGCTACGGCGTCTACCGCAACGGCATGCTTGTCGCGACCACGTCCGGGACGAGCTATACCGTCGATGCTCTCACCTGCGGAACCAGTTACACCTTCGCGGTCGACGCGTATGACGCCACCGGGAACCGCTCGGCCAAGGCCTCTCTCACGGCAGCCACCGGCTCGTGCACCGACATGGTTGCACCCACCGCGCCCGACGCGCCGATCGTGACTGGCACGACGCCGACGAGCATCGCGCTCTTCTGGGGCCCCTCTATCGACAACGTCGGCGTCGCCGGCTACGACGTCTACGTGAATGGCAGCAAGGTCGGAAGCACGGCCGCGTTGAGCTACACCTTTGGCGGCCTGAGCTGTGACACGAGCTACGCGCTCGGCGTCGAAGCCTACGACGTCGCGGGCAACCGTTCGCCCCGGGCCTCGCTCGTGGCAACGACGAGCGCCTGCCCAGACATTCAGGCGCCGAGTGCGCCGAGCAACCTGACCAACACAGGCGCGAGCGAAACGAGCCTCTCTTTGTCCTGGTCGGCCTCGACCGATAACGTCGGCGTCGCTGGCTACGACGTTTACCGTAACGGCGGCAAGCTCGGGAGCACCGCCAGCACGAGCTACACCTTCAGCGGGCTTGCTTGCGGCACCAACTACACGCTCGGCGTTGCCGCCTACGACACGTCCGGCAATCACTCGGCTGTCGTCTCGGTAAGCGCCGCGACGAGCGCCTGCTCCTCAGCCAGCGACCAGGTGATCGCCGCGGCGGGCGATATCTGCGGCTCCCCGACCGACTGCGCGCCCACCGCGAAACTGCTGGATCAGTTGAACCCAGACGCTGTCCTCACCCTCGGCGACAACGCCTATGAGGACGGGTCGCTCAGTCAGTATCTGAGCGAGTATGACCCGAACTGGGGACGGCAGAACGCCAAGGTGTATCCCTCCCCGGGCAACCATGAGTTCCACATCGCGAACGCGCAGGGTTACCGGGACTACTTCGGCGCTCGCGCTCCCGCGCTATGGTACTCGTACGATCTAGGCGCATGGCACGTTGTCAGCCTCGCCGGAGATGTCGGCGTCTCTGCCTCGGCGGGTTCACCGCAGGAAACCTGGCTGAAGCAGGATCTCGCCGCGCACCCGTCTCAGTGCATCCTCGCCTACTGGCACGAGCCGCGCTGGTCTTCCGGTGATGTCCACCGAAACGACTCCGGCGTAGCTGCGTTCTGGAGCGACCTGTACGTCGCTGGCGCGGACGTCGTACTGAACGGCCACGACCACAACTACCAGCGTTTCCCGCCCCTCAACCCATCTGGACAACCGGACACGAACGGGATCCGCGAGTTCGTCGTCGGGACCGGCGGCGCCAGCCACTACGGGTTCACAGCCTCGAGCCCGGCCCCGGAAGTGCGCAACGGCACGGACTTCGGGGTGCTGAAGCTGACGTTGCACGCGGGAAGCTACGACTTTGAGTTCGTTCCCGTCGCAGGCTCGACCTTCGCAGACTCGGGCTCGGGCACGTGCCACGGCACCACCCAGGCGTTCACGAGCCCGCACCAGACCGAGTTCGGTTTCATGACCTTCGCCCGAATCTGGTTGAAGGACATCCTGTACAGCAAGTCTGGCCTTCTGGACATGCTGAAGCGGTTGAACTTGCTTCGGCTGGACCAGTAGCAGCAGCTGGCAACGGCGCGACGGCTGCCAGCATGCCCATTCCCAGGTCAACCTCGAATCGGGGTTTTGACACCCTACAGAGGCACTCGGCCCGGTGGACGCCCTGCGCGCGGCCCCGAAGTTGTCCCCTCAAGCCGCGTCCGACAGAGCCGCCACGGCACCGGCAGGTTCTTGTCGCCTAAGGTGGACAGACTCCGAGATGTGCCGACAGGTGCGGCTCATCTCGTCTCCATCTTGCGGGCACCGTAGACGATGTCGGCGGGGATGCGACCGCGGGTGAGTCGGCCGTTGTGTGCGGTCGTGGTTGTAGTAGCGGAGGTAGCTGCGTAGCTCGCGGCGGAGGCCTTCGAAGCGGAGGTAGAGGTAGCGGGCGAAGGCGGGGCGCCAGCATTCGTCCAGGATCGTCTTGTGCAGTGCCTCGACCGCGCCGTTGGTCTGTGGGCGGCCGGCGCGGATGCGGCTGATGCGGATGCCGTGCACGGCGATGCCGCGGCGGAAGCGTTCGGCCCGGAACTCCTGCCCGTTGTCGGTCAGGGACCCGCTCCAGCCGCCAGCCTGCCGCGCGCAGCTCGCGGGCGACGCGGCAGACCAGGCGCGAGGTCTGCACCGGGCCGGGCACTCCGCTGGGGCAGGCGACGAGCTCGGCCCAGGCAAAGGAGGAGCAGACGTCGATCGCCGTCAGCTGCCAGACGGTGCCGCTGGTGCCGTGCAGGCGGCCAACGTAGAAACAGTCGACACCGACGAGCTCTCCCGGCCGCTCAGCCTGCACGTGCCGCTCCGGCTGCGGCTCACGCGGCGGCTCGTAGGGGGCGCGGTAGCCGGCGACGAGCGAGAGCCGGCGGGCACGCGTGTTGAGGCAATGCCGACGCAGGCAGCGCCAGACCCCGTTCGCCGAGACGATGATCCCGCCCCACTTCGGGCGCCGCAGCTCGGCAGCGATCCGGCGCGGACTAAGCCCAGGGTGGGCGAGCGCGAAGGCGACCAGCCGCTCCTCGACCATCGCTGGCAACTGGTTTGGCATCTGCGGGCGGCGCCGCTCGCGCGGACGCAATACCTCGAGCCCATGCCGGTCGACCTGCCGCTTCCAACGGTAGTAGGTCGAGCGATGGACACCGAAGCTGCGACAAGCCGCGGCGACACCAACCGGACCAGCGAGATCGAACAACTGCAACCGGTAGCCGAAGAGAACGTCATCCTGCGACATGCGACTCGCTCCTTTCGTTTGGCGACGAAGCGAGCCTGAGTCGCACAACGGACGGCGCCCACGGGCGCCGTCCAACATCTAAAGAGCTATCAGCGACCCCGACACTGTCGGGACCACTCGGAGACAGTCCAGCCTAAGGGATGGCCTTGACGACCTGGAAGCTGAAGAAGCCGAGCAGCTCCCCGTAGTCGGTGGCCGATCGTGGCCCGTACCCCGGCCAGACGTACCAGCGATAGACGCCCGGCGTGAGCCGGTACGTCTTCTTTGCGTACCTCCACGTGGCTTTGAGCGCGAGGGCCGCTTTCGCCGGCCATGCACTGAGAATCTTGACGTTGTCGCGGAAGAGCTGGACGTTGTAGTAGGTCGCGCCCTGCTGGGCACGCCAAACGAGCTTCGGCGGCCTTCGCACGCGCGTGCCGTCCTTCGGCGACAGCAACTGAGTTTCTTTCGGGAGCGCAACCACAGCTACGCCCGCGGACGTGTCGCCGTTGGCGTCCACGGAGACGGCGAGGTAGCGGTACTCGACCCCGTTCACGACGCCCCGGTCGATGAAGCTTGTGGCCGAGCCGGTGTACACGATCTGCATCTCGCCGCCGGCACTGAGCGCGCGCGTGACGACAACGTGATCCACACCCTTGGGCGTCTCCCAGCTGAGCTGAACGCGGGTATCGCCCGCAACGGCCTTGAGGTTGGCCACGTTGGCAGGAGGCTTGCGAGGCGGGGGCGGCGGCAGCTGAGGCGTCCCCGGCGGCGGCAGCGGGAGCACTTCGAGGGACGCTTGTTTCGAGACCGCGTTCCCGCTCGCGTCGGTCGCGGTGAACGTGACAACCGTCGTTCCCACGGCGAAGAGGGCCGGCGCGTTGTTGGATATCGCTGGATGTGGATCGACGAGGTCGACTGCGGTCGCCCCGGACAGGAAAGCGGCCGCCGCAGGATCGGAGGCCGGAATCCCCGCTTCGGTAGTCGCGTAGACGCTGCGGCTGGCTGGGACGACAAGATTCGGCTTCGTCGTGTCGACGACGCTGACGGAGAAGGATGCGCTGCCGGTGTTCCCGTGCGAATCCGCCGCATTGCACGTTACGGTCGTCCTTCCGAGTGGGAAGGTGGAACCAGATTCAGGGCTGCACGTGACGAGGGCGATCGGTCCGTCGAGATTGTCGGTCGCCGTCGGAGTCGTGAAGTTGACGACCGAGCCACCCGGACCGTTGGCCTCGACGACCCGATTCGATGGGACGCCCGAAAGGACGGGAGCAGTATGGTCGACGAGCGTCACGGTGACGTTGAAGTCTCCTGACGCTGTGTTTCCGTTGCCGTCATTCGCAGCGCAATGGACCGGCGTGGTGGCGACCGGGAAGGTCGAGCTCGACGCCGGGCTGCAGTTCGGCGAGACCGATCCCGCGACGGCATCGAACGCGCTTACTGCGTACGCCACGGGTATCCCGGCCGGGGACTCCGTCTCCACCTGGAGGTCCCCGGGCAGGCTCAAGGTCGGCGGCGTCGTGTCTTGTACCGTAATCGTGAAGGTCGCGGTTGCGGCATTTCCCGCTCCGTCCGTAGCTGTGCAGGTGACGGTTGTGGCGCCAAGAGGGAAGAGCGACCCGGAAGCGTGATCGCAGCTGATCGATGGTGGGAGGCCGCTGTTGTCGGTCGCGGTCGGCGTCGCGTAGGTGACCGCTGCCCCACCCGGACCGGTCGCCTCCACCGTCTGTGAGGCGGGAACGGTCGTGAACGTCGGCGCCTGTGTGTCGTCGAGCATGACCGTGACGGTGAATTGCGTCTGGGCGCTGTTTCCGTGGGTATCGGTCGCGGTACAGGTCACCGTCGTAGTTCCGACCTGGAACGTGCTGCCGGTCGTCGGACTGCAGACCGGGGTGAGTGACCCGTCGACTATGTCGGTCGCAATGATCGGATCCCAGCTGACCGCGGTACCGGTTGGGTCCGTCGTCGACGCTGTGATGTTCGGCGGCTGTGGGAGTGAGGGAGGGGTTGTGTCGACGACGTGCACCGTGATGGTCTTCGAGGAGTCAGGCGCCGTCGTCGTGCAGGTCACGGATGTGTCCCCGAGCGGGAAGTTCGCCGTCACGTCGAAGTCGCCGGAACCGGTCGCTCCGGGCGGTGTGCATGTCGCGCCGATCGGATTGCCCGAGTCCGGGTCGTATGCTCTGACGTGATAGGTGACGCTCGCACCCGCTGCGCTCGTCGCCTCCGCAGTGACGTCGTCAGCCCTGATAGGAGGTGGTGCCGTGGAGGTCGCCGAGGCGGACAGCGCGACGACGAAAGCGGCAACGGTGGCGACGGCCGCGTTGACGATATATCGCCTCACAGCCCTACCCCGTCGGGAGAAAAGTCATTCATCCAACGGCCAGGACGTAGACCCAGATCGTGATGACGACCACCGCGACCCCAACGAGTGCGAGATCTTGCTGATGGTCCATGACGACCCGACCGGCCGCGGTGAAACGGGCGGGCGTCCCCGGCACCGCAGCTGCCATTAGGAGGAGAAGTGCAGCGACAGTCATACCGCTGATGAAGAAGATCCGCCTGAGAAGGAGCTGCCCGGTCGACGTGTCCACCGCGCTTTTGGGACCGACGCGAACGGCTGCCACCACCGGCGCCTTGAAGTGCGTCACCTTCCCAATCGGCTTCGGCGCCGTGGTGGTGGGCCT